>CDZQ01060659.1_pt1 | contig 34226 bp, 25 predicted proteins | sample 554831 | NCBI WGS metagenome assembly CDZQ01 (sample SAMEA3182112, study PRJEB8094) | gut metagenome | biome: human; feature: gut; material: Stool; isolation source: human stools | place: Canada | collected 2013-05-06 | reverse complement strand
TCAAAGGGGTCCCGGGCCTCCCGGTCCATCTTGTTGATGAAGGTGAAGATGGGGATGTCCCGCAGGGCGCACACCTTGAACAGCTTCCGGGTCTGGGCCTCCACGCCCTTAGCCGCGTCAATGACCATGACCGCGGAATCCGCCGCCATCAGGGTGCGGTAGGTGTCCTCGGAAAAATCCTGGTGGCCCGGAGTGTCCAGAATATTGATGCAGAACCCTTCGTACTGGAACTGCATCACCGAAGAGGTGACGGAAATGCCCCTCTGCTTTTCAATCTCCATCCAGTCTGAGGTGGCGGCCCGGGCATTTTTTTTGCCCTTGACCACTCCGGCCTGGGCGATGGCTCCCCCGTAGAGCAGGAATTTTTCCGTCAGTGTGGTCTTGCCCGCGTCCGGGTGGGAGATGATGGCAAAGGTTCTTCTCCGATTGATTTCAGCTTCATATTTTGACAAGGAGATCCCTCCATTTAAGATAAATCATAATGTTTCCCGCTCCATTCAATGGCTTCTCATCACATGGGATATCCTCCAAACCAAAACAAAGTCTAAATAAAATGGCAAATTATTATACCACTTTCTGTGTGGAATGGCAAGGCCCTTCCTCCCTCGCCCCGGGACGGGGCCTTTCCACCCCTGTCCCGTTTCCCCTGGAACCAAATGGCGTGTCCGGGCATAAAAGTAGTCAGGGCCGCCGCCCGCCCTGTGGGCATACGGCCCGCCCCCGCCCGAGGGCGGGGAACCGCGGGAGAAGGAAGGGAATATCCCAATGAAGAGTGAGCTGACCCAACGGCTGGCCCGGCTGCTGTGCGTCAAGAGCCTGGTAACCCTGATGCTGACAGCAGTATTCGCCGTGCTGGCCTTTACCCGGGGTGTGGACCAGGATTTCATGACCATCTACACCGCGGTCATTGCCTTTTATTTCGGCACCCAGTCAGAGCGGAATAACCAGTCCGCCGGAGGTGGTGGGGAATGAGGCTGCTACGCTGCCTGCTGACCGAAAACGACTGTTACCGGGCAGGCCGAACCATTGCCCCGAAAGGGATAATGGTCCACTCCACCGGAGCGGACAATCCCAATTTAAAACGGTACGTCCAGCCTTTGCCGGAAAGCCCGGACTACGACAGCCTGACTGCCCTGCTGGGAATCAACCGCAACCACAACGACTGGAACCGTCCCAATGTGGGGGCCTGCGTCCACGCCTTTATCGGCAGGCTGGAGGACGGCACTCTGGCTGTCTGCCAAACCCTGCCCTGGACAATGCGGGGCTGGCACTGCGGTGCCGATGGCAACAACACCCACATCTCCTTCGAGATCTGTGAGGACGGTTTGGAGGACCCAGTCTATTTCAGCCAGGCCTATCGGGAGGCGGTGGAACTCACCGCCCACTTGTGCCGCCTGTACCACTTAGACCCCAGAGCCGATGGAGTCGTGCTGTGCCATGCGGAGGGCTATCGGCGGGGCATTGCCTCAGCTCATGCCGACGTGGAGCACTGGTTTCCCAAATTCAATCAAACCATGGATGACTTCCGGGCCGACGTGGCCAGGGAGCTGGAGGAAGATGAAATGACACAGGAAGCCTTTGACGACATGATGGAAGCCTACCTGGCCCGCCGGGCCCAGCTGCCCCCCTCGGACTGGTCCCAGCCGGGGCGGACCTGGGCGGAGGATCAGGACTTGATTTTAGGAAATGAAGCCGGGAATCAAATGTACCAAAGCTTTGTCACCCGGGAGGAGCTGGTTACCATTCTGGAGCGGATGGAGCGAGCGGAACAGAGCTGACCGGATATAAAAAGAGGGCCTGGGCGCGGGAGGTCCCGCGCCCAGGCCCTTGGCCATTTCATCTCACAGGTCCGCCCGCTCAAAACGGGCGCAGGCCAGCCGGAACGTCCCCACCCAGCCCAGCAGCCAGATTACAACCCCCGCCGCCAGGATGGACAGCTGGCGGACCTGGTCGTCGGGCCTCACGCTGTCAATCCAGGCCAGCGCGGGGATGTGGGACACTCCCTCCATCACCGTAATCAAGAGCAGTACTGGCACCAGGGCCGCCAAAAACGGCACGCCGATTTTCTGGGCTGTTTTGTAATATCCGGTGAGGAACACAAGATTAAATGCCGCGTAAATCACCAGCCCGAACCCGCACCAGGCCGCGTTGGCCTCAATCCCTACCACGTTGTCCCCCGGGATCAGGCAGTAGCGGATCACGGCAAAGGGCACCGCCACCAGCAGCTGGGCCAGTTGGAACACTCCAAACAGCATACACCGTCCCCTCACCGCCTCCCTTTTGGACAGCGGCAGAACCGCGCTATAGTACACGTCATGGTTTTCCCGCGCGAACTGTGTGGTAAAAAACAGGGCCAGGCAGCCGAAGAAAAAGACCATTCCAAAGGGATAGCCAGGCACCAGCACCAAGGCCCCCATGAACAAAAATACATAAAATGTGGGATGGGCGGTGAGCAGCAGCTCCTTGCGCAGCAGGTTACAGGTCATGATATCCCCTCCTCTCCGTGCGCACCATGATCTCCTCCAGGGTAAGCGGCCCGCTCTCCCCAGGAGCCAGCAGGTGCTGAAAGCTCCGGTAAAAGCTGTCCTTGTCTGCGCTGGCCAGCACGGTTCCATTTTTGATGTAGGTGATGTCGTCGGCGCACTTTTCCAGATCCGAGGTGATGTGGGTGGAAAAGAGGATGCTCCGCGCCTCCCGCCGGGCCAGGACCAGGAACAGCTCCAGCAGGTCGTCCCGGGCCACCGGGTCCAGGCCGCTGGTAGGCTCGTCTAGGATGAGCAGCTCCGCCCGGTGAGACAGGGCCAGGGCGATGGCGTACTTCACCCGCATCCCGGCGGACAGCTGGTTGACCCGCTTGCCCTCATCCAGCTCGAACACCTCCAGATAATGCCGATAGGCCGCCTCGTCCCACTCCCGGTAAAACCGGCGGGTGACGGCGGTGATGTCCGCCAGCCGTTTCATGGGATAAAAGTCCACTCCCCCCAGCACCACGCCCAGCCGCTGCTTGCAGGCGGTCTGGTTTTGGCGGAAGTTCTGGCCCAGCATCTGGATCTCGCCCCCGTCGGGGTGAACCAGATCCAGCATGGACTGAATGGTGGTGCTTTTCCCCGCGCCGTTTTTCCCGATCAACCCCATGATGTGCCCTTCCTCCAGAGAAAAGCTCACCCGGTCCAGGGTAAAGGTGGAATAGCGTTTGGTCAGCCCCTCAACCCGCAGCGCCGTCATGTCTCATCCCTCCTCCCTTTGGGGCAGAACTGTTCCACAATCTCCTTGGCCGCGTCCAGGAAGGTGTCCGCATCCACCAGGGCCAGCCCCCGGTTACCGGGGGTCTCGTCCCCCAGTACCATCAGCCGGTTTCCCGGCTTGAGCTGAAACAGCTCCCTGGCCTGCTTGGGGATAACTACCTGTCCCCGCTCCCCCATGACCGCGATCCCAAAGATATGCTTGCCCCGCGGGCCTGGCCCCAGTTTCAGCTCCCCCCCGTCATAGTGCAGAAGGTCGTCCACCGATACGTTATACAACTTGGCCAGGGCATCGCAGTTGACGATGTCGGGCACCGTCTCGCCCGATTCCCATTTCCCTACAGCCTGGCGGGACACCCCCACCCGCTCCGCCACTTCCTCCAGGGAGAGCTGCCGGCTTTTTCGGAGAAACGCAAGATTCTGATGAATCATCCATTTCTTATCGTTCATATTTTTCATACCTCCACGCTCATAGTATCCCGTTTTCTCCCCGGATGCAACCAACCAAACGCAACAAAGCCTGTCCGCTTTGGTTGCGAAAATCAAACATGCCCCCGGATGAGTCTGAACTCACCGGGGGCATGGTCCGTTCGTTCGGAGCCGCTTTCACTTCTCCAGCGCCGCCTGGATTTTCTCCCACACCTGAGGTTGGTTGGCGGCCATGTCGTAGGAGCGGCCGTCCGGCCCTGACCAGATATGGAAGGACACGGCGGTGGCGCAGGGGGTATCCTCCCCGGCCCGGAAGGTCTCATAGGCCAGCTCCAGCTTTTTGGGCGCGCAGGACAGCATCCGGGTGCGCACGGTCACTCGGCCGGGATAGGTCACCGGGGCGCGGTATTTCAGCTCCAGGCTCACCATGGGCGGGTCCACCCCCAGCGCGTGCATATCTGGATAGGCAAACCCCATCTTTTCAAAGAAGTCCATCCGGGCGATCTCGTACCAGATGGGATAGACCGCATGGTGCACGATACCCATGGCGTCGCAGTCCGGATAGCGCACGTCAATGTCGCATTGGGTGATCACAGACAAGACTCCTTCTCGTAAAATTCACGCAAATCCGTTGGGATGGCTCTGGTGCCACTTCCATGCGGTGGCGACGATGGTGTTCAGGTCATCGTACTTCGGCTTCCAGCCCAGCACCGCCTTGGCCTTCTCGGAGGAGGCCACCAGCTGGGCCGGGTCGCCCGCCCGCCGGGGAGCGATCTCCGCCGGAATGGGGTGGCCGGTGACGGAGCGGGCCACCTCCACCACCTCTTTATTGGTGAAGCCCACGCCGTTGCCCAGGTTGAATACGTTGTTCTCCCCACCGGCCAGCAGGTAATCCAGGGCCAGGATGTGGGCCTGGGCCAGATCAGTAACGTGGATATAGTCCCGCACGCAGGTGCCGTCCCGGGTGGGGTAGTCGCCTCCGAAGATGGACACCTTATCCCTCTGGCCATTGGGTACCTGGAGGATGATGGGGATGAGGTGGGTTTCCGGGGTGTGGGCCTCTCCAATGGAGCCGGAGGGGTGGGCGCCCGCGGCGTTGAAGTACCGCAGGGCCACATACCGCAGGCCATGGGCCTGAGACACCCAGGCCATCATCCGCTCCATGGACAGCTTGGTTTCCCCGTAGCAGTTGGTGGGCACAGTCCGGTCCGTCTCCAGGATAGGCACCTGCTCCGGCTCACCATAGGTGGCGGCGGTGGAGGAAAACACGATCTTATCCACCCCATGCGCCACCATGGCGCTCAACAGCACCATAGTGCCGTGGAGGTTATTGTCATAATATTTCAGCGGGTCGGACATGGACTCCCCCACCTGGGAGGAGGCGGCGAAGTGGATGACACCGTCAATCTTTTCCGCCTGGAACAGCACGTCCAGGGCCGCCCGGTCCCGGATGTCCAGCTGGTAGAAGCGGGCCTTGGGGTGGACGGCGGCCCGGAAGCCGGTGAGCAGGTTGTCCGCCACCACCACGTCCCGGCCGGCGTCGATGAGCTCGTATACGGTATGGGAGCCGATATACCCGGCCCCGCCCAGCACTAAGATCGCCATGAGTATGACCTTCCTTTCCTCTCAGCAAAATGATGGGATCAGTCCAACACCACACAGCCGCCCTGGGGGCGGATGTGGAGGATGTGGCACCGACCTGCCCCCAGAAGTTTTTCCATGCCAGTTTGGAAGGAGGCCAACTTTTCCTCGGGGACAAAGGCTTGGATGGTGCCGGCAAAGCCACCTCCGTGGACCCGGATGGCCCCAGTGCCCTCCAGCAGCTCCCGCCCGATGGCCAGGGCCAGAGGGATGGCCTGCTGCCGGGGGTCGGCGACAGACCAGGTGTTCTGCAGGTGCAGGGCGGAGGACAGCCCCGAGGCGTTGACCAGGGCCAGGAACCGGTTAAAGTCCCTCGCCTCCAGTGCGTCCGCCTCATCCAACGCCTTGCGGTCGTCGGCGTAGAAGTGCAGAGCTCGGAGCACAGCCCGGTCGCCGCACTCCCTCCGCAGCTCCGGTATGGCGGCGCGGAAGTCTGCCTCCGGCACATCCCGGAGTACCTGACGGCCGAAGTGGGCGGCCACTGCCCCCATTTCCCGAGTGATGTCGGCGTAGTCGTCGGTCAGGTCGGCGTGGCAGGAGCCGGTGTCCACAATGCACAGGGCATGGCCGGACTGGGAGAAGTCGTACCCCACCTGCCGCACTACGGGGTCGGCGGGATCGGAAAAGTCGATGGCCACCGCACCTCCCACCGACGAGCCCATCTGATCCATCAGGCCGCAGGGCTTGCCAAAGTAGACGTTCTCCGCATACTGGCCGATCTTGGCGATGTCTACCGGGGAGAGGGCCCCGCCGCAGCAGAAGCGGTTGAGGATGTTTCCGATCAGCACCTCGTAGGCGGCGGAGGAGGACAGCCCGGAGCCGGAGAGCACATCGGAGGCGATGTATGCGTCAAATCCTGTGGGAGAATAGCCCTGTTCCTGGATTTTGGCCGCCACTCCCCGCACAAGGGCTGCGGAGGTGTTGCGCTCCTCCACGTGGGGGAGCAGCTCGTCCAGCCCTACCTCCAGAGCGGGATAGCCCTCGGAGAGGATGCGGATGACATTTAGCCCGTTGGGAGCGGCGCAGGCGAGCATATCCAGGTCCACGCTGCCACACAGCACATGACCGTGCTGATGGTCGGTGTGGTTGCCGCCGATCTCAGTGCGGCCGGGACCGCTGAACAGGGCCGCGTCCGCTTGGCCGTCCGGGTCAAAGGCGGTTTGAAAGCCCTCCGCCACCCGGATGGCCCGCTCTCTGGCCCGGTCCAGGCTGTCCGCCGAGCCGTCCAGGGCATACAGGCCGGCCAGTGTCTGGTCACGGGTGCCGGAGCGCAGGGATGCCAGTAAGGTCTCGCAGGAGCTCATGGGGATCACCTCGTTCTTCAGTGTCACGGCTAGTATATTTAATTTTTAGTAAAAATTCAATAGGCAGATAGCACAGCCGAAAAACTTCGGCGCTGTGCACAGGCGCGGAGAGCGCCCTCTGTGCATATTTACCGGGCCGGGGCGGGGCCGCTGCTCTCCCGTACCGTCAGAGAGGGGGGGACCACTACCTTTAGGGGGATGGCGCGCACCGGCTGCTTGCCAGGCAGAGCAGCCCGTTCCACTAGCAGGCGCAGGGCGGTGCGGGCCATCTCATCTACGTGAGTAGACACCGAGGTGAGGGGTGGGTCCACCAGGGCGGAACGGGGGGTGTCGTTGAAGGACACCACCGACACCTGACCGGGGACGGAGATCTCTGCATGGTGCAGGGCCCGGAGGGCCCCAATGGCGCTGTCCTCATTGGCGCAGAGAAAAGCGGTGGGCAGGGGGATGCCGGAGCGCAGAAATTCCTCCACGGCCCGGGCGGCGGCCTCCGCATCCATGGGACAGTCCAGCAGCAGCCTGCGGTCCAGCAGCCCCGGACCCTCCATCAGCCGGATAAAGAGCGACCGCCGCACCTCGGGGGCCGGCTGGCGCCGGTCGTCCAGCTTGTAGGCCGGGCCTATGAAGCCGATGCGCTGGTGGCCCAGGCCAGTCAGGTGTTCCAACGCCAGAGAGATGCCCAGCTCATAGCCCAGCGTCACCGAGTCAAACCGGCTCTCCCAGGGGGAGGAGTCCAGAAAGACCACGTTGGGGGTGAGGGCGGCCATGGCCTCGATTTGGGCGGGGGAGAACAGGCCGATGGCTACGATGCCGTCCAGGGCTGCTCCCTCGGGAGAGGCGAAGCCCTCTCCCCGCTGTTCCAAAGGCAGGCAGGTGTACTTCCGGTCCAGGCAGCCCTGACGGACAAAGCCGCTGAGGTAGAGGTAGTAGGGGTCGTCCAGCTGCTGTGCCGGGGAGAGCATCTCCGCCACCCCCACCCGGAGCAGGCCTTTTAGAGTGCGGCCCCGGCGGCTGCGGGTGGCGGTGTAGTTTAACCGGCCCGCCTCCTCCAACACCTTCCGCCGGGCCTCCTCCGACACGGACAGGGAGGGGTCTCCGTTTAAAATGCGGGAAATGGTGGCGGGAGAATACCCGGTGCGGTCCGCCAGCTCCTTTAAGGTTGCCATGCAAATCCCTCCAAATTTTACTAAAAATAAAATACCATATGGGCGCAACTTAGGCAAGGGAAAAAGACGCTTTTCTTTGCCTTTTTCCAGGAAGTCTGATAGACTGGGGAAAATAAATGGAAACGGAGGCTTTTACTATGACACAACCTTCCCGCCGTCCCTTTGGAACAACCCCCGGCGGCCAGCCGGTGGAACTGCTGATCCTGGACAACGGCACACTGCGCTGTGAGCTTTTGACCCTGGGAGCCACCCTGCGTACCCTGGAGGTGCCCGGTCGGAATGGAAGCCGGGTGGACGTGGTGCTGGGCTATGACGCCCAGGAGGACTATCTGACCTATGGCGGCTACCTGGGTGCAGTGGTCGGCCGGTTTGCCAACCGCATCGCCAAGGGGCGCTTTTCCCTGAACGGGAAAGAATACACCCTGGCGGTGAACGATGGGCCCAACCACCTCCACGGGGGGCTGGTGGGCTTTTCCCACCGGGGGTGGCAGGTGGAGGAGCTGGCAGACGACCGGGCGGTGCTCTCCCTTACCAGCCCAGACGGAGAGGAGGGGTACCCAGGGACGCTGACGGCCCGGGTGACCTACCGTCTGGACGGCTCCGCCTTGGAGCTGCGCTATGAGGCCGTATCCGACAAGGACACCCCCTGCAGCCTCACCAACCACAGCTACTTTAACCTGGCCGGGCATGCCTCCGGCCCGGTGCTGGACCAGGAAATCTGCATCCACGCCCAGGGCTATACCCCCACCGATGGGACCAGCATCCCCCTGGGCACGGTGGAGCCGGTAGAGGGCACCCCCATGGACCTGCGCGCCCCAACTGCTATCGGTACTCACATCGAGGATGATTTTGCCCAACTGCGCCAGGCCGGAGGCTATGACCACAACTACGTGGTGGAGGGGGAGCCGGGTACCCTGCGGCCTGCGGCTTGGGCCCGCTCCTCCAGGACAGGCGTTGTCATGAGCACGGAGACCACTCTGCCCGGCATTCAATTCTACACGGCCAATTTCATCGAGCAGGGCCGTCCCGGCAAGGGGGACACAGTGTACGGTCCCCGCCATGCCTTTTGCCTGGAGACGCAGTTCTTCCCAGACTCCCCCAACCAGCCTCGGTTTCCATCCTGTATTTTGAGAGCGGGGGAGCGGTATGACCACACCACCCGCTATGTTTTTTCCGTCAGCAGGGAGGAAATGTGAGCGTAAAAACGGAAGAATAAAGAACAGCGGCGCCGCGGGCATACCCCCACGGCGCCGTTTTTGTTGAGGTGCGCTTTTGGCAGCAGGCCACCGGAAGGGGAGGCCGAAGCCTGCGTCCAGGCAGGACCGGCTGTGGGCGGATTAGAGGTTTTGTAAAAAACATGTCCCCAGACCACAATGGGGGACATTCCAGCTGAAAAAACAAAATATTTTCAGGGCAATCGTTTGCTATTTACGAAAAATCTGGAAATCAAAAAGAGAAAAACAACATTTTTCACAAGAAATGATGTTGTTTTTGTCTAAGTATGCCCTTAAAATATAAAAAAAGAAATGGGGGAGTTGAGGCGGTTGAAAGAATATTTGCGCTGGGGACAGGTCCAGCAGAAGCTGACTGAGCACGCCCGGGCCAGCAACAAAACTTACAGCTTTTTCGATGCGGCCAGCGAACTCTGGCGTTCCGGAGCGGTCCAGCGAGGGGAGGAACTGCCGACGGTTTCCTTCCTGGATTGGGACCTGGAGGACCTAGACGGCTTCTACCGCCGCATCGAACAGATCCCAGTTAGTATGGATATATTCTACCCGGCCTTCCAGCACGGTACGTCGGGGGCCAAGGCCGCCGAGCAGCTGCTGGGGTTGGATACCGTGCCGTCCAAGCTGGCCCAGGACCAGGCGCTGGGGCTGCATCGACACGACTGCTTTGAGCTGTTCTACAATCTCCAAGGCTCCCTCCAGCTGTTCCAGGAGAACTCCTGCCAGACCTTGCCTGAGGGAGCCCTGGGCATCATCAGCCCCCACCTGACCCACGACATCGTGGCAGGGCCGGGATGCCACACCATCTACATCCCTCTGGCCGAGCAGACGGTGGAAAACACCCTCCACCAGCTGCTGCGTCAAGACAATATCCTGTCCGACTTCTTCCGCTCCGGCCTGGAGGGGGTCGGATCCGGCTGCTTGGTATTCTTTCTGGCCCCCGGAGGGTATATTCGCACTCTCCTGCGCAATATCTTCCATGAATTTTATGCTAGGGAGGAGTACTACCAGTCGGTTTGCGCCAGCTACATTGAGATCTTTTTTGCCACCGTTTTGCGCCGGTGTGGGGGACAGTATACCCGGTACAGCTGGCAGACTACGTCCGGCGGGACGGCCCCCATGCTGGCGGTGCTCAAGTATCTCCAGGATAACTACCGAACCACGACCCTGAACGAGACCGCCGCCCTGTTCCACTATGACCCCAGCTACCTGGGCAAACAGATCAAGGCGTATACTGGCAAGAATTACACCGCCCTGATCCGGGAACTGCGCATCGAGATGGCCAAGCGCCTGTTGCGCAGCACGGACGACCCAATGGGAGAAATCGCGGAGCTGGCCGGATTTGACCGCCTGTCCCACTTTTCCAGTACGTTTCGGCTGGCCACCGGCAGTTCCCCCTCAGAATACCGGCGGCGGTACTCCACCTTCCGCTGTCCGGAGGAGCCCTGACGACCATGACCGATTTTTGAAAATCCAACTCAGATTTGGCGATAGCCTCTTTCACAAACTGCGTTGTATAATATGTGCACAACGGGCCGTGAAACAGCTCCAATTTCGTGCTTTTTGATCTAAGGAAGGAGCTCGCTCGGTGTGAGTTCTGGCCACACAGAAAAGAGGAGGAAGCAAAATAATGAAAAAACGGATTTTGTCGATTTTGATGGCTCTGGCGATTGCGATAGGCGCGATGGGCAGCGCTGTCGCCGTCTACTCGATCCAGGCCAATGCGGACCCGTCCATTTCGGTTACCTTAGACGGGAAAGAGCTCTCCCTGGAAGATGTCAACGGCAAGCAGGTAGACCCCATCTACATCGATGGTACCACCTATCTCCCGGTCCGGGCCATCTCTGAAGCGCTGGGCATGGACGTAGAATGGAACACGGCTAAAAATCAGGTGGAGCTGAGCACTGGCGCTGAGGAAAAAGCAACTTCTCTTGCGTTCGCAAGCGTCACTTCCGGCGATATCATGGGCTACACGATGGGGGGCGTGAGTTACTTTTATGGAATTCCCTATGCCAAAGCAGATCGATTCCATATGCCGGAAGCGGCGGATTCCTGGACGAATATCAAGCCCTGCATGATGCATGGTGAAGTAGCGCCGCAGAACAAGACCACGATGGAAATGTTTGATGCGTTTACTTATTCGGAAGAGATGGTTGAAAATGAGGACACCATGCTCAACTTGAATGTCATGACGGCCAACCTGAATGGAACGGAGAAAAAACCCGTTGTTGTCTGGCTCCATGGCGGTGGTATGACCACTGGCGGCTCTATGGAAAAGACCTTCTATGACGGTGGAAACCTGGCCGCTTATGGCGATGTAGTCTTTGTGTCCATCAACCACCGCCTTAATGCCCTGGGCTTCCTTGACCTGTCTGCTTACGGCGAGGAGTACAAGTACTCTGGCAATGTGGGTATGGCTGACATCGTGTTCGCATTAGAATGGGTCCAGGACAATATCGCCAACTTTGGCGGCGATCCTGACAATGTTACCATTGTCGGACAGTCCGGTGGCGGCACGAAAGTCACCACTCTGATGGGTATGCCCGCCGCCCGTGGCCTGTTCCACAAGGCGGTCGCCATGTCCGGCGGATCGGCCAAGGTCACCCGCACCACCGAGCAGGCCCAAGCTGAAACTGAAAAGGTCCTGGATATCTTGGGGATCACCGCTGAGAACATCAAGGATATTGAGACTATTGACTATGAAGTGCTGTACAATGCCTGCACTGAAGCGGGAGTGAACTACGGCCCTGTAGTAGATGGGGATTACTATCCTACCGGCACCTATGAGATGTCCAAGGACATCCCGCTGATGTGCGGAAACGTCCTGGGCGAGTTCTCTACCAACTTTGGCAACCTGATCATTCCGGCTATGACAGCCAACAGAAATGCCGTTGAGAGCGCTTTGCTGCCCAACATCACTGAGGCCGATGTGCTGGAACGCCTGACACAGAATTATGGCGGAGATGCTGACAAGGCCGCCTCGGTTATAGCCGCATTTAAGGAAGCGTATCCTGGACACGAGATCGGTGAAGTGCTTTATATCAACAATCGCGCTGCTGGTATGTCTGCGATGCCTCTTGCAGAGGCTATGGAGAGCTATGGCGGTATTGTCTATCAGTACATCCAGGCTGCCCCGTATCCCATGTTTGACGGGATTGTACCGATCCATACTGCTGGCGATGTTCCTCTTTGGTTCCACAATGTAGAGATGATTCCCGGTTGGGTTAACGGTGATGAGGCCACATTCAACCGCATCTCTGATGAGATGGCCGGTGCTTTGGCTGCTTTCGCCTGGACGGGCGATCCCAGCGCAAACGGGCTGGACTGGTCGGAATGGACGAACGATGGCGACGGCATCATGGTTTTTGACCTGGATGAAAGCACTATGCGTTATCATCATGAGGATAATTTGTTCGCCGCAATGAATGCGGAAAATGCAGGTTGATTTCCCTTCCTCAGCTTATATGGTCATCCGCTCGCAAATGTTCCGGCTTTGTGATTTTTGCAGGGACTGTACCCATGAGGCGGCTGAAGGTAGACAAAATAAAAAAGGATGAATACTATATGAAAAAACGTTTGTTGTCAGGTTTGCTGGCCGTCATGATGGTCTGCCTGTCCATCATGACAGTGGCCAGCGCCGCCCCCGCCACCCACACGGTGGTAGCGGGTGACAGCCTGTCTTCGCTGGCCCAGAGGTATCTGGGTTCGGCGGACCGGTGGAAGGAGATCTACGAGGCCAACCGGGATGTCATCTCCGATCCAAACAGTATCTATGTAGGTCAGCAGCTACGCATCCCCGGCGGTAGCTCCACGGCACCTGATGAAGGGACGAAGCCCGCGCCCGACAAGGGCGGCTCCACCGTGGTGCCCACCCCCGAGGTGGATAAGAGCACCCAACCCCGGGTCATCATCACCACGGACCTGGAGATCGATGACATGAACGGCATCCTGCTCAGTCTGTTGTTCTCCAACGACTATGACCTAGCGGGCATCGTGTGGACCGCCGGTAAGTTCCACTTCTCCGGTGATGGGGAGCACACGCTCCAAGAGGCCATCGACCTGTGGTACCCTGGCTATGAGATCTCCTGCGAGGCCACCACGGCCGGCGGCACCATCGAGAATCCCGGCCAGGCCAAGGAGATGCGCCCTGCCGATCCCACCTTCCTAGAGCGGGCCATCGACGTGTGGTACCGGGCCGACTACGAGCACCTCAGCCAGAACGACCCCAACTACCCCACCCCCGATTACCTGCTGAGCATTACCAAGACCGGCAACATCGCCTTCGAAGGCGATTACCATGAGGACACCGAGGGCTCCGACCTGATCCGGGCCTGCATCCTGGACGATGATCCCCGTCCTCTGTACATCCAGCACTGGGGCGGCATCAACACCACTGTCCGCGCCTTGGTGAGCATCTATGAGGAATACCATGAGACTGAGCAGTGGCCTGAGATCCAGGCCAAAGTGGTGGATAAGGTCCGTATCAGCGGCAACGGCGAGGACAACTGCCGTGCCTACAGCAAGATCGACGAGCTCTATCCTGGCCTGAAGGACAGCGACTGGACTGGCTTCGGCGGGTTCACCGACTTCTTTGCCATCTATGACGCTCCCGAGACCCTGCGCCCCTACTATCAGGCCGAGTGGCTTACCGATGCCTTTAAGTTCGACCACGGCCGGCTCATGGAGCACTTCCTGCTGATGAACGACGGCCAGGTGATCTACGGCGAACCCTTCTGCTATCAGTATGGCCTGGTGAACTATATCGACTGGCCGCAGTGCGCCAAGGAAGGCTGGGCCAACCCGATGATCGGTCAGGAGGGCGGGCTAGACTTCTTCCCCCTGGGCCAGCGCTCCGAGTACGACACCTATGACTGGTGCTGCGCTCAGTTCGGAATGGCGTCCTTCGTGGACCTGGGTCTGCGCCAAGGGGTCAAGAACTCGGAGACCCGCTATGTAGAGGCCATGTTCGAGGATCTGGCCGCTCGGGCCGACTGGGCCGTGGGCAGCGCGGATGTTTGTAACCATGCCCCTGTGATCACCGCCGCGCCCCAGGATGTCACCGCCAAGGCCGGTGAGACCGTAACCCTCACCGCCGCAGCCGGCGATCCCGACGGTGACGCCCTCACCACCACCTGGTGGGTGCCCGCCAGCGCCTGCACCTACCAGGGCGCTCCCATCGAGGACAACGCACCTCAGTGGAAGCTGTCCGCCCCTAATGCCCTGACTACCCAGTTCACCGTTCCCGAGGATGCTCAGGCGGGCGATATTTTCGTGGTGAATCTGGAGGTTCAGGATGCCGGAGTGGAAAGACCGATGACTCGTTTCGCACAGGTCGTAATCACCGTTGAGGCCTGACTTGTAATTTGAGTTTCCCTTCCTCGGCCAGGTGGTCATCCGTTCGCAAATGTCACCATAATACACGTTTCCCCCACCTGTGCCATCCTCCTTTTACGGGACGCGCCGCGGAAGCGAGCTTCCGCGGCGCGCTCTGTTTCTCCCTAAAAGACCGCCAAAGGCGCACGGCGCCCCTGGCGGTCGGTAATACGGGGAAGGCGGGTCAGGACAGGCTGGTTCCCCACAATTCCATCAGGTCGTCCTTGACCACGAAGAAGGAGGCCTTATTCCAGCGTACGCGGCACAGGCGGTGCTCCGGATCGCCGGCCTCGGCATGGACGTGGTTGAGCTTGTCCTCGATGACGGCGGAGCCGTCGTAGATGCGCTCTACCAGGGCGATATAGTCGTCCAGATAGGAGTGGGCGATGGGAGCGCCGTTGTGGGCAGGGAAAATTGTGTTCCACTGGCCGGCCAGGCCCTTTAACCGGAGCATGTTCTCCCGGTGGGCCCGCAGCCGCTGATCCAGCGCAAAGGGCGGGCGTTCCGGGTGTGGGTAAGTCTCATACATGAGCACCTGGGCGCTCTCCGCTTCATCGCCCACAAAGAGAAACCCGTTCCGGCGGTCCAACAGGGCCAGAGAGCCGTTGGAGTGGGCAGAGATATCCAGCAGCTGGATGGGGCGGTTTCCCAGGTCCAGCACCTGGCCATCCTCCACATATTGGTGGACGAAGTCAGGGTAGGGCAGCTTGGATACGTCAAAGGGGCCTTTAGCCAGGGTGAGCAGGTCGCTGTCCGCGCCTGGAAGCATCATGGCGCAGGCCCACTCGCCGCAGCTGCCGGAGTGGTCCAAGTGGCCGTGGGTGAGGATGACCTGGACGGGCTTTTGGGTGAGCCGCTCCACGTAGGGGCGCAGGGTGCCGGAGCCCCAGCCGGTGTCGATGAGCAGGGCCTTCTCATCCCCCTCCAGCAGATACATATTCTGGGAGCCGTCCATAAAGTTAATGATCCAAGTGTCCTCGTTATATTTCCAACTGGTATACGAGGCAAAGATGTCCAAAAGGTCAGGCTGCATGATAATTCTCCTTTCTCACTTGTCGCAGAAATTGATTTGTATCAGGCGGAATTCCAAGGGCTCCAGCACTGCGTCGTACTCTAGTACGCCATGGGAGATCTTGGGGTCGATAGACCGAACCAGGGGGTGAGCGCTGGCCTTCAGGTGTTCCAGCCGGTATTGGTCTAGGGAGGGGATCCTGCCTCCATCGGGAGCTCCCATTTTGACCCAGTAATCAAAGGCACTGCCGTGTTCCCGGTTGACAATGAATTCCACCGACTCGGACACAAGCCGGGCGGGAAGGCCGGACACCCGGAGCGAGAAGGGCTGGCGGCGCTGTTCGGAGAAGGGGGTATACCGGGTGGTTTTGTTGACATTGAGGCTTTTGTTATTGGCAAAGATATCGCTGAAATGCTCGTAGTTGTACAAAAGGATGGAAACGCAGTTCTGTGAGCGGGTGACGATATATCCCCTGCCTTGGGCCAAGACAGCTGGACAGAGCTGCCGAAGCGATTGATAAGCGAGGAACTGGGGCTTGCGGATGCCGTTGACGGTCAGTAGGCCAAGCCCCCCATGAAAGATATCATCAGAGAGGGGCTGCTCTTCGATGAAGTCGGAGACGGCCCAATATCCCAGACAGGCAAAACGGCTGCTGTGTTCCAGGATATTTTTGATTACATAACAGCCGGCGAACAGCGTGTCGTTGATCAAATTGGAATGGGAAACGCTCAGGTTCCACTCTGTGATCCAAAGCGGCAGGTGCCCCAGGCCGACTTCCTCCTGGAACCGGCTCAGGAACTGATGGAACTGTTCCAGGTAATCCGGGTCGGTGGACAGCGGGATGCCGGCCATCAACGGCAGTTGGGAACCGCCGGGGGCAGGGGTGACAAGATGGTCTGGCTGCCAAGAATGGAGATCGATCTTGATTTGAGCGGGCTGCCATACCACGCTGTAGCACTGGGCGCAAAAAAAGTCCGGAGATACTCCCTGTTCCAACTCCCAGCGAAAGAAACGGCGTGCCCACTCGATGCTCTCTTGATGCATGAAGGTCATAGGAGGCGCTCCCACCTGGATGCGGGGGCTAATCGCTTTGATCGTCAGGTAGGTTTCCCGATACATGCGGAAGAACGCCAGGTCGTCCTGCATACCGAACATCTCGATGGAGGAATCCGCGTTGTTCCACAAGAGCACAGGAAGGTCCTCCACAGTCCGGAGACCGTAGCGTGCGATGATATGACGGAAAAATGCGTTGATTAGCGCAAGCCATTCGCAGAGATCGGCAGGCTGCGAGGTATTATATTTGTTGTTGAAAATGATTTTCTGCCGGTCCAAGGCCAGTTCAATGGGCATAAAGGACAGCTGGAGCACGGGCTTCAAGCGAATCGAGAACAGAAAATCAAAGACTATGTCGATCGTTCTGAAGTTGAAAGCCAGCTCTCCTGTTTCGGTGCGGGTGACAACCATCATATCATCGGACAGCAGTCCGTGGAATTTGATGTATTCGAACCCGATCTGCCGCTGGACATCCTTTAATTGCTCCTGTACCTCACTGTAAAGAATCTCTTTGGCGCTGCCGATCCCCACCAGTTTTCGATACCGATCATCCAGATGACCGCAGATGCTGTCCCAGCTGCATTGGATCTGGATCGGGGCCTTGGCGGGGGTGGGGACGCAGATGTGGTCGCGATTGGGAAGGTATCGTGAGAGCGCAGAGATGTCAAAACCGCTGTTGTCTGGCAGATTGCTGATATAATTGGTCCGGCGATCCCTTCCTGTGCCCAGGTGGTCTGCTTTTCTGTGGGTCTTGCGGTAGACGCTGGGGAGGGCGTTGTATTTGGCTTTGAAGGCGCGGCCAAAAGACTGGGCATTGGCGTAGCCGTTATTCAGCGCCACGGTATCGATGGGATCATCCGTGGAAGTCAAGTCGCTGACCGCATGGCTCAGACGCACGCTGTTGTAGTAGTCAGAAAAGGTCGTGTCCAGATAACGGGAGAACAGAGATGAGAGATAAGGCGGAGACAGATGGACGGCATTGGCCAGCTGGACAAGGCTTAGGTCCTCCCGATAGTGCTCGTCAATGTAGCGAACGATCTCGTTCATCCGCTCCAGATATTTGTCCTGTGCGCCCGTGAAGTCGGTACGGGACACCTGGAATTTCTGAGTGAGTTCCTTGAGCATGCTGTAAGCGAAGGATTTGTTGTCATACAAGGCGGCGGCATCCTGAGGCTGTGCGGTGTTGCGCTCCACCATCAGAGCGATTAGGCTGCGCAGGTCGTCATACCGCCCTTTGTCCTCGTCTTTGCTGGAGTTGCACAGGAAATAGAGCTGGTCTGCATCTGTAAGGGACAGGTCAAATTTGTGCAGATCCAGATGCACGATCAAGGCCGGACAGTTGTCTTGGCTGGACAACTCGTGGATATGGTTGCTGTTGACCAGCAGCAGGTCCCCTGCCCGTAGGCGGCTGGTCTCCCCCAGGACCTGGACGGTGGCAGTTCCCTTCAGGACAAAGATCAGCTCCACTGTGGGATGCCAGTGCTTATGGATGTCTGTGATCTGGGTGAGCTGCACTTGGAAGGGAACGCTTGGCGGGAAATCAAAGAGAAAATATGTATCATTCATATAGTTCACCTGGAGTAAGAGTAACGTATTTTGTTGGCTTTGTCAATGACACCTTTCATTTTTTAAGAAAAACAGAAGGGAAAACGTAAAAAGAAATGGAAAGGCTCCAAAAATTTAATAATAAAAGCATAAGGAGTCTCGTTGATTTTTATGTATTTTAGCCTATATAATAAAACGTGAACAGGAAGGAAAATTCTTGAAAGCTTTGTAATTTGGTTATAAAAATAAAATATGACAGTTATATGTTGGAAAATACAAATGATTTGAAAGAATACAGGAGAAGGCTCTGCTTTTTTAGTAAAGGGGTGCGCGCATGGAACAGACGGCGAGGCATGAAGTCATTTTGGAATGCAGGGGCATCACGAAGGTGTTTGGCCCCGTGGTAGCGCTGGACAGAGTGGACTTGTTGGTAAAGCGGGGCGAGGTCCGGGGCTTGATCGGGGAGAATGGGTCTGGGAAATCCACCGTGACGTCTATCTTTTCCGGGATGCAGCCGGCGGACTCCGGTGAGATGTTCTACAAGGGACAGCCCTGGAAGCCCCGTTCCATGGAGTGGGCAGCCACCCGGGGAGTGGGTATGATCGTCCAGGAGACAGGCACTGTGCCCGAGATCACGGTGGCAGAGAATATGTTCCTGTGTCAGGTAGACCGCTTTGCCTCCTTCCGCAAAAAGAATGGGAGCCGCTGGGGATTTATCAACGGTTCGGCTATGATGAGGGCGGCGCAGAAGGCGCTGGACGACATTGGTGCATCCCACATCGACGCCCGGGCCAGGACGGACACCCTTGATATGCAGGACCGTAAGCTGGTAGAGGTAGCCAAGGTGTGGATGCAAGAGCCGGAGGTGCTGGTGGTGGACGAGACCACCACCGCCCTGTCCCAGAAGGGCCGCGACATCATTTACGACCTGATGGACCGGATGCGGAAGAGTGACCGGGCGGTGGTATTTATCTCTCATGACTTGGATGAGATCAAGGAGCGGTGCGACACCCTCACGGTTCTGAGAGACGGACATATCATCCGGACCTTTGAGAAGGCGGAATATGACGACGACGCCATCCGCGCCTCCATGATCGGCCGCGAGATGCAGGGCGATTATTACCGGGGCGACTGGGATGGGAGCCATGGGGATAAGGTGGTGCTCGAAATCCGGAATGCCGACCTGGGGGACCAGATGGTGGATTTCAGCCTCCAGGCCCATGAGGGAGAGATTTTGGGTATTGGCGGCCTGTCCCACTGCGGGATGCACACAGTAGGAAAGGTGCTTTTCGGCGATATAAAGCCGGCGCGGGGGATGGTCTTGGTCTACACCCGAAAGGAAGAGGGCGAGCCGGTGGTCAATCCCGCCTTCGCGATGAAACGAGGGATTGGATATGTGGCCAAGGACCGAGATGTGGAGTCGCTGAACACACAGACCTCGATCCGGGATAATATCGCCATCGCCGGGCTGGACCGATTCGCCATCAAAAATTTCCTCATTACATATCGGAGAGAAAAAACCTACGTAGAACGGCAGCGGGATACCATGCAGATCAAGTGCTTCTCCATCGACCAGGAGGTTTCCCAGCTGTCCGGCGGCAATAAGCAGAAGGTGGTCTTTGGAAAGTGGCTGGGGTGTGACTCCCAGATTCTCATTCTGGACTGTCCTACTCGTGGAATTGATGTGGGTGTAAAGCAATCGATGTACCAAATGATGTATCAGATGAAGAAGCAGGGCAAGACCATTATCATGATCTCGGAGGAGATGTCTGAGCTGATGGGGATGTCAGACCGGCTGATCATCATGAAGGACGGACATATCACCAAAGAATTTGCCCGCAGCGCCGACCTGAGCGACCACGAGATCATCAAATACATGATTTAAGGGGGGGGTAGACATGGAAACTGTAAAGCAAGACGGCAGGATGAACACAGAGAACTATCAGCAGCGCAAGCTCCGGCAGGCTCTGCTGATGAAGCGCCTGACCAACTTTATCCCCCTGGTGGGCACGGCGGTGCTGGCGGCGCTCTTTTTTGCCGTTTGTATCGTGAAAGGCTATGAGATCGACACCAACCTCATCGTCGTGATCAAGCGGGCCATGATCATTGGCTTCTTGGCTACGGGGGCGTCCTTTATCTTTGCGATTGGATCCTTCGACCTGTCCCTGGGCGCCAATATGCTGGTCTCAGCAGCCGTGGGTGCCACGGTATATAATGCCACGGGCAGCCTTATCCTGATGCTGGCCGTATGCATCGCGGTGTGCGTGGTGCTCTCGTTGATCAATGCGTCGCTGGCATCGGTATTCAATCTCCCGGTGTTCGTCATGACCATTGCCATGATGAGCGTATTTACCGCCCTAGCCACCCTCATTATATCCAATGTAGACGCCAACGGCATTGATACCCGGTTGTCCCGGCCGAGCAATCCGGATAACGTATACTATCAGGTGATTGGGAATATGTGGTTCCAGCTGGCTATGCTGGTGATCTTTGTGCTATTATGCGCGTTCCTGTTTGATTATATGAAGATGGGCCGCCGCCAGAAATTCATCGGCGGCAACCCTGTCTGCGCCCGGCTGACCGGTATCGCACCCATGGGAATCACGATTTTTTCCTTCACTGTGGCCGGCGTGGGGGTGGGCTTGGCCGCCTATTTTACCATCCTGCAGGACGTATCTGTATCCACATCCTCCGGCGGCGGAGTGGGTATGAACATGCTCATCGCCATTGTGTTCGGCGGCATGGCCATCTCCGGCGGCCCCCGTACCAAAGCCCTGGCGGCTTTCATCGGCGGCTTCTCTATGGCTTTTTTGGACCAGTTTATGACCCTCCTGCTGTTGGACACCAACACTGGGTCTGCCGTGACCCAGGTGGTAAAGGCGGTGCTTTTCCTGACGGTGGTGACCCTGTTGTCGCTGAGTTACCGCACCAAGCTGCTCCCTAGATAACCGCGATTGTCGAAGCGAAACGCTTTGATGATAATACACTAAAAATGAAATGAGGAGGACAATATGAAAAAGCGTACTTACCTGAAGCGGATGCTTGCCATGGGCCTGGCACTGGCCATGAGCCTCAGCCTGGCCGCCTGCGGCAACAATGAGGACAACACCGAGTCCACGCCCCCGAGTCAGAGCAGCGAGGTATCCCAAGAGCCTGATGGAGGCGAGTCTGAGCCCGTCCAGGAGCCCGCTTATAACACCAATTACAAGGGAAAGACCACCTATGCCGATATCGCCGAGCAGCTCCGTGCGGATACCACCCTGGACCTGAACGGCCTGGACTCCGAGATCTTCACTATCACTGGCTATGCCCAAGGCTATGACTTCAATGAGGCCTGGTTTGGCTCCCTGACTCAGATGGTCAACTCCGGAGCACAGGTCATGCTGATGGCCGGTTCATCCCAGTTCGCCTTCAACTTCGGAGGCTTGGCCCGCACCGCAGAGGAGACTGACATCCGCGTAGGCGGTATCGACTCCCTCACCCCTGAATTTAGCGATCTGCTGGCCGGCGGCGTGTATGACTTCTGCTCCGGCTCCTATCCTTCCATGATCGGTCCGGCCATTGCCCTGATCCTCCGGGATCTGGAAGGGAATCCCCTCACGGACGCCGATGGGAACGCCCCTGCTGTCACCATGAGCCACGCTATCGTCCACTCGGTGGAGGAGCTCAATGAGGTGTTGGCGGAGGACACTGCTGGAAACTACGCCTACAACGCCGGGGTGATCTCGGCCCTGATGAACGCGGATTATGATACCTTCATGGGCGCTGTGGCAAACGCCCAGTGGGATAAGGTCCTGGAGACCAAGCAGGCTTACAGCGGCGAGCCTGTGACCACCTTGTCCAAGGAATATCAGATCGGCATCCTACGCAACGACGTGACCTCTGACGAGGCCCTGGCCTATGAGGGCTACCTCACTGAACTGGCTGAGGCCATGGGTTTCTCCGTCACCTTCTCCGAGTCCACTGAGGGGAACGCCACGAACGAGGTCAACCAGATCGACACCTGGGCCGCCGCCGGCTTTGATGCCGTCGTGTCCTTGTCCTCCGGCTCCACCTATGACCAGGCAGAGGCCTGCAACAGCCACAGCATGAAGTATGTCCAGTTCGCTGCCCAGCCTGAGGAGGATGACCTGATGGACATGGAAACCCTGGACAGCTATCTGGGCGCTGTTGGCCCCGGGAAGTATAACGAGGCAGAGGCTGGTTACCGTCTGGCCAAGTACTACATTGACGCGGGATACACTGACTTTGCCATCTTCGGCGGTTCCATCATGTTCGGCGCCGAGCAACACGCCTACCGCGTAGGCGGCATGATGGCTGCTATGGTCGAATATGAGACCGGCATACCCAACACGGATTTCAACTGACAACAGAGGAACTTTTCCTGTCCGCCCGGGTCAGCCCGGGCGGACAGGCGACCGGCTTCATGACCAGAGCCCGCCGTTGGGTTCCGCCGGCGGGCCCTGGTGACGGAGCCGAACACCCGGCGCAATGTTGTGAAAGGGGAATACACACTATGGGCAAGAACATACTCAAACGCGTGGCAGGCGTCCTAGTCATCCCGGTGGTCTGCTTCATTGCGGCAAACATCCTGTGCGCGGCCTTCAACACAGGGCTGTTCATCAACGGACTGTCCGTGTCTACCTTTACATATGGCTTGGCCTATCTGTCACTGGTGGCCTTTGCCGTGTCCATCAACCTTCACTCTGGCCGGTTCGACTTTTCGGTGAGCAGCATCATCATCCTGTCCTCCACAGTGGTCATCATGCTGGCCTGCGCGGGGGTGGACAACATGGCGCTGCTGTTGCTGGCGGGCGTGGGCACCGGCGCGGCGGCAGGCGCGCTGTCCGGCGGGCTGTATCTGGCTCTGCGGCTGCCGCCCATGATCACCTCCCTGGGTGTGGCCCTGCTGCTGGAGGCAATCGCCTACATCGTCGCCGGTGGCAGCGAGAGCAACAGCGTAGTCACCCGCCAGCCAACGGTGTCTGACCAGATGAGGCAGTTCATCGGGTCCAACGGCGGGTCGGCCATTTGGCTGGCTCTGATCTTGGTCACGGCGCTGGCGCTGATGATTGTGATCTTCCATTACACCAAGTTCGGCTATGACTACCGGGCCCTCCAGAGCGGCCAGCAGATCGCCGTGAACACCGGGGCGAACGAGTACGCCAACGCTATGGGGTGCTACATCATTGCCGGGATGCTGGCCGGGGCTGCCGGGATGCTCTTCGGCTGCCAGATCCAGTACACCAGGGTGTCCGCCTATTTGAACTTTGGCACTGTGTCCAAGATGTTCGACGCATTTTGTCCCCTGTTCTTCTCCGGATTTGTAGGGCGCTTTTGCAATAAACAGGTGGCAATTATCGTGTCCGTAGTAGGGTATGAGTTCCTGCAGCTGGCCTTTGGAAATATCAACGCCGTGGACACCACCTTCACAAGCACGGTGTACGGGATCATCAACTCAGTCATCCTGGTGCTGTTCCTCATCTATCTGAACAATGAGAACAAGGTCATTGAGCTGGTGACCTTCAAGAAATGGCGTGCCGCGCGCAAGCAGGCAGGCTGAGGCACATTTGCTGCATGATGGAAGAGGGAACGCTATGGTATTCCACAGCCTGAAAGTAAATCGAATGACCGATCCCATGGGGATCGATCGTGACCGCCTTTCCTTTTCCTTCCTATGGGAGGGGGAAGGCGGTCCTTGTGTTTGCACCGTCTGGGAAGGAGATAGGATAGCGACCCAGGAGAAGATTGGCCTGGACCGCTCTCACTGTTTTACTCTGGCGTGGAAGCCGGAACCGGGCAGGCGCTACCGATGGCAGATATCATCATGGGAGAGCGTCAGCCCAGAGGCATATTTTGAGACCGCGATCTCCTTCTCCGCTCCCTGGATCACACCGGAACGGCCGGTGAGCCACCCCACCTTTGTAAGAAGATTCCAGGCCAGGCAGGGGGATGCCAGGCTGTACATCACCGGCCTGGGGCTCTATGAGGCGTACCTCAACGGGCACCGGGTGGGGGAGGACCTGCTCACCCCAGGTTTCACCAAGTACACCAGCTATGTCCGCTATCAGACCTATGATGTGACGGCTTTGCTCCGGGAGGACAACGAGCTGCAGGTCACCCTGGGGGACGGCTGGTATAAAGGGCGCTTCGGTCTGAAGGGGCGGACGGACATCTACGGGAACCGATATCTGCTGGCTGCTGAGCTGCGTCAAAATGGGCGGACCCTTTGGCAGACGGACAGGCAGTTTGAGGTGTGGTCCTCTGGTTTTTTGTCCTCCGGTATCTACGACGGAGAGTGCTTCGACGCCAATATCGTGCCGGAGCGGCTGTGCGGCGTGGAACTCACCCAGGCAGGCTACCCCATCGTGCCCCAGTCGGGGCCGCCGGTCCGAGTGATGGGAGAACGCAAGCCCATCCTCATCCGCACCCCCAAGGGAGAGCAGGTGCTGGATTTCGGCCAGAACATGGCCGGGCTGGTCCGGTTCACCTGCCGGACCCCCAAGGGAGCCCGGGTGACTCTCCAAGCGGGAGAGATCCTCCAGCAAGGGTGCTTCTACCGGGACAATCTCCGGGACGCCAAGGCCCGGTTTGACTATATTTCCGACGGGCAGATGCGGCAGGTCTGCCAACACTTCACCTATTATGGCTTCCGCTACATGCTGGTGGAGGGGATCGAGCAGGTGGACCCGGCGGATTTCACCGCCTTGGTGATCCACTCCGCCCTGGAGTCCACCCTTCAATGCCACACCTCCCACCCCAAGCTGGACCGCCTCATGGCCAACACCCTGTGGGGACAGAAGAGCAATTTTGTTGACATCGCCACCGACTGCCCCCAGCGCAGCGAGCGGCTGGGCTGGACGGGGGACACCCAGGTGTTCGCCCCCACCGCCTGCTACCAGATGGACTGTCTGGCCTTTTATGAGAAGATTCTCCGGGATCTGCGGGTTGAGCAGCTCCGGTATGACGGCAACCTGCCCAACTACTGCCCCAGCGTGTGTATGGAGACGGGCGGGGGTTGTGCGGTATGGAGCGACATCGCCACCATCCTGCCTTGGACGCTCTATCAGTGGTACGGGGATCGAGACCTGCTGAGACGGTATTACTCCTTGATGCGGGACTATGTAGACTTTCTGCGGCGGCGGGACCTGGCTCACGGAAATACCCACCTGTACCATGAAGGCGGCTTCGGTGACTGGCTGGCCGGCGACGGCGTGTGCGACCAGTCCTTTGTGGGAGGCACAGATGTGGGCTTCATCTTTGCCGTCTACTACCGCCACAGCGTGACACTGACCGCGCGGGCCGCCAGAGTGTTGGGCCAGACGGAGGAAGCGGGGGAGCTGGAGACCTTGGCAGAGGACATCCGGGAGGCTATCCTGGCGGAGTATTTCGCCCCCAATGGGCGTTTTTGCTTGGACACTCAGACAGCCTATGTGCTGGCCCTGCACTACGGGATCTGGCGGGACCGGCAGCGGGTGATGGACGCCTTCCGAACCCGGCTGGAGCGGGACTTTTTCAAGATCAAGACTGGCTTTGCAGGCACGCCGCTGATGCTGCCCACCCTGTTTGAGTGCGGCCTGGACGACTACGCATACCGGCTGCTGATGAACGAGGAGCTGCCCGGCTGGCTGTACGCGGTGAACATGGGGGCCACCACCATCTGGGAGCGGTGGAACTCCGTGCTGCCTGACGGGACCATCAGCGGCACAGGGATGAACAGCCTGAACCACTATGCCTACGGCTCGGTCTGCCAGGCCATCTATGGCTATATCGCTGGACTGCGCCCCGCCGCGCCAGGATGGAAGCGGGCGGTGATCGCGCCCCGGACGAACTGGCGGCTGCGGGAGATCGACCTGGCCTACCGCTCCCCCTCCGGCACATACCGGGTGGCCTGGAAGCTGCTGGACAGCGGACAGCTGGATGTGGAGCTGTCCATCCCCAGCGGGGCGGTGGCCCAAGTAGAGCTGCCCGGGCGGGAGGGCATGGAGCTGCTTGGTGGGGACTATCACTTTCTGTACCGACCGGAGACGGACTACCTCCATCCCTTCTCCCGAAATTCCTTCCTGTACGATATTCTCCGCAATAAGGATGCCGCCGGGGTCCTGAGACGGTGCAGGCCGGATGTGTATGCCACGGCGACAGGGAAAAACCCGGAATTTTTGACCATGACCTTGGCGGAGATGGCCGCCATCCCGATGTTTGACCAGACACTCACGCTGGATGAGGCGGAGAGCGCACTGCAAGCCGTTTTGATTTGAAAAGAAAGGTGCGACAGATCATGAAGATTGGAGTCATCGGCGCTGGTGGGCGCCTGGGGGGAAAGATTAGCACGGAAGCTCTGGACCGCGGCATGGATGTGACCGCCATCATCCATCGCACACCCTGTCGGGATGGGCGGGCCAGCGTGATGAAGAAAGACCTGTTTGACCTGAAGCGAGAGGATATCTCCGGATTTGGTGCGCTGATCAGCGCCTTTGGCAGTGGCTTTACCGCAGATCCCGCCATCAACAAGCAGGCCATCGCCCACCTGGCGGAGATCGCCGTGGGGACGGGGATCCATTTGATCATGATCGGCGGGGCGGGCTGCCTGTATGCGGATGGGAGCGAGACGGTCTGCGTCTACGAAATGCCCGATCATCCGGCGTTCCTCAAGGGGATTTCCTGGAATCTAGTCCAGGGCTATGAACAGCTCAAGCATACAGACGATGTGGACTGGACCTTTGTCTGCCCGTCCAAGCTGTTAGACCCCGATGGGCCCCGCACGGGGGACTATCTGACCCGCACTGACCGGCATATCCCGATCAACGAGGATGGGAACAGCTATGTGTCCTATGACGACCTGGCCATCGCCATGGTAGACTTCGGGCAGAACGGCAGCTTCAAGCGGCAGCTAGTAGCCGTGGCCAGCCGCCGGGGCGGCCCCCAGGCATGAGAGAACGACAGGGAGGTACGAGGATGAAGTACAAAGGAATCATATTTGACCTGGACGGGGTCATCTGTTCCACGGACGAATGCCACTATCAAGCGTGGAAAAAACTGGCCGACGAGATTGGGGCCGCCGGGTTTAACCGGGAGGACAACGCCCGGCAGCGAGGGGTGTCCCGCATGGAGAGCTTGGAGGTGGTGCTGGAGAAAGCGCCCCACCAGTACACCCAGGAGGAGAAGGCGGCCCTGGCCGAGCACAAAAACGAGATGTACCGCCAGTTGCTGGCCAACATGTCTCCCGCCGACCTGAGCCACGAGGTGAAGGATACCCTGGACGCTCTGCGGGCAAAAGGGCTGCTGCTGGCCATCGGCTCCTCGTCCAAAAACGCGCCATTCATTCTAGATCGGATCGGGCTGGGGGATTATTTTGACAAGATCTCCGATGGGAACAACATTTCCCACTCCAAGCCCCACCCGGAGGTGTTCCTGCTGGCGGCGGAGTACTTGGGCCTGGCTCCCGCCGACTGCCTGGTGGTGGAGGACGCGGTGTCCGGCGTGGATGCCGGGATCGCCGGCGGCTTCGACACGGCGGCCATCGGGTATGCGTCCACCTATCATAAGGCCACCTATCATCTGAAAACATTTTCCGATCTTCTGACCATTGTGGAGGGATAGATGATATGGACTTGAGAGCAAAACCGTTTTATTTGTCCGATGAGGACATCGCCTGGGTGGAGGACACCCTGGCCTCTATGACGCTGGAAGAAAAGGTGGGCCAGATGTTCTGCGTCACCGATACCATCACCGACGTGGAAGAATTACAGGCCTTTGTGAAGAGATACCACCCCGGCGGGTTTATGTACCGCTGCGGCGACGCGCAGGAGATCCAGTCGGCCCAGCGGGCCATGCAGGCGGCCAGCCGGATTCCCCTGTTGCTGGCCTGCAATCTGGAGAGCGGAGGCAACGGCGTGGCCGTCACAGGTACCTTCTTCGGCCGGGAGATGGAGGTGGCCGCCACCGGCGAGACGGAGCAGGCCCGCCGCCTGGGGGTGGTATGCGCCCGGGAGGGGGCGGCGGCCGGCTGCAACTGGGCTTTTTCTCCTATTGTTGATATCGACTACAACTGGCGCAACCCCATCACCAATGTGCGCACCTTCGGCTCTGACCCTGACATGGTTATTGAGATGAGCAAGGCTTTCATGGACGGAGTGCGGGAGACCGGAGCGGATCTGGCGGTGACCATCAAGCACTTCCCTGGCGACGGGGTGGACGAGCGGGACCAGCATCTGCTGTCCACCGTCAACTCCCTATCCGCCGAGGAGTGGGAGGGCACCTACGGCCGGGTGTACCGGGAACTCATCGACCACGGGGCGCAGACGGTGATGGTAGGCCATATCCTACAGCCAGCCATGACCCGGAAGATGTGCCCTGGCATCCGGGACGAGGACATTCTGCCCGGCTCCACCAATAAGCACCTGATGACGGACCTGCTCCGTGGAGAGCTGGGCTTCAACGGCCTCATTACCACCGACGCCACTCCTATGGTGGGATTTACTGGAACCCTCACCCGCCGGCAGGCCATCGCCCACGCTATCATGGGGGGGGCGGATGTGATCGTGTTCTGCAAGAACACCCAGGAGGACATGGACGGCGTCCGGGAGGACATCGAGTCCGGCGTGATCGCCCTGGAGCGGGTGGACAACGCCATCCGCCGCCAGCTGGCGCTCAAGGCCAGCCTCCACCTGCATACCAAGCACCGGGACGGTACCATCGTCCCCGGGCCGGAGGCGCTGCCAGTGATTGGCTGTGAGGAGCATACCCGCTGGGCGGCGGAGTGCGCCGACAAGGCCATCACCCTGGTCAAGGACAACCAGTCCCTGCTGCCTCTGTCTCCGGACAAGACCCGGCGGGTCCGGCTCACCGTCCTGGGAGAGAACCAGGCCGGCTCCTTTGGCGACAACGGCGGCGTGGGCCCCCTGCTCAAGCGGGCGCTGGAGCGGGAGGGCTTTGAGGTGGCCATGTACGACTACGAGACTATGGAGCACGGAGAGATTTTCACCTCCGGCGTGGCGGACATGAAGGCCAAGTTCGACCTGTCCATCGTGGCGGCTAACATCCCCACCGGGTCCAACAACACCACCCGTCGGGTAGACTGGATCACCCTCATGGCGGCCAACGAACCTTGGTACATGAAAGAGATCCCCACCATGTTCATCAGCTTCTGCAACCCCTACCATATGTTTGATGTACCGTTTATGAGCACCTTTGTCAACTGCTATTCCTCCAGCTCCTTCTGTGTGAATGCGGCGGTGGAAAAACTTATGGGCCGCAGCCCCTTTGTGGGTAAGAGTCCAGTGGACCCCTGGTGCGGCGGTATCTGGGGCGCAAGATTTATGTGAGGGCGAACAATGAAACACGAACTGTTTAATGATAACTGGAAATTTTGGGAGGACAAGGACGCCTTTGCCCTGATCTGGAGCGTGCCGGACAACGCTCAGACCGTCCGCCTGCCCCATGACGCCATGATCGGCGCCAGGGCCTATGCGGACAGCCCCGCCGGGGCGGACGGCGCCTACCGAGATGGGGCCAGCTATGTCTACTACAAGGAATTGTACGCCCCCGAGCGGTGGCGGGACCAAACGTTGAAGCTGTACTTTGAAGGGGTTAGCCGCAGTGCCATGGTGTATGTCAACAACCAGCGGGCCGCCTTGGTCCCGTACGCCTATACCGCCTTTTATGTGGACCTGGACGACTACCTCAAATACGGGCAGGTCAACCAGATCCGTGTGTGTGTCCGCACCGGGGACATGCCCAACAGCCGATGGTATGCCGGGGGCGGTATCTATCGGGACGTCTACCTGTTGGAGGGAGGGCTGGCCCATATCCCGCCCCAGGGCCTCCGGGTGACTACCGCCAGCCTGGATGAAGACATGGCCGTGATTCAGGTGGACACCCAACTGGTCAACCGTATCCACCACCCCGTGGCGGTTGAGGTACAAACCAAACTGTATGGCCCGGACGGAGCGCTGGCCGCCGAGGAGACCACGCCGCTGACCCTGATGGGAGGGAGCAAGGAGCCACTGAAGCAGACCCTGGCGGTGGCTGGTCCCCACCCCTGGAGCGACCTGTCCCCCGACCTGTATACCTGCCGTGTCACCTTGACGGCGGTCGGACAGGAGCTGGACAGCGCGGAGACAGCCTTCGGCATCCGAACCATCTCTGTGGATGCCCGCAGGGGCCTGCGGATCAACGGCAGGAGCGTGAAGCTGCGGGGCGCATGCATCCACCACGACGGAGGTCTGCTAGGGGCGGCTACCTTTGAAGAAGCGGAGTTTCGACGTATGCGCCTGCTGAAAGAGGCGGGCTTCAACGCGGTGCGCTCCGCCCACAACCCCATGGCTCCTGTGGCCCTCCGGGCGTGCGACGTCCTGGGTATCTATGTGATGGACGAGGCCTTTGACATGTGGACCCGGAGTAAAAAGGATTACGATTACAGCCAAGTTTTTGAAAAGTGGTGGCGCGACGACCTGGCGGCTATGGTGAAAAAGGATTACAATCACCCCAGTGTTATTCTGTACTCCATAGGCAACGAGATCCCGGAGATTGCCACGGCTCACGGAGCCGCTCTGGGGCGGGAGATGCGTCGTGTAGTAGAGCGGTTAGATCCTACCCGTCCGTCGCTGGCCTGCATCAACGGCGTTTTCGCCACCGGAGATCGATTGGATGAGATCATTGCCGATGTGCTCCAAAGCAGCGACAGGCCGGGCGGCGGCGGGGCGGGTAATGTCAACGACTTTATGGCGGCCACGTCCACCCACGCCGACGAGATCGCCAATCATCCTCTGATCTCCCGCAACCTGGAACTGGCCGGGGCCGGGATGGAGCTGATGGGCTACAACTATATGACAGCCCGGCACGAGCCGGACGGTGCGCGTTACCCCAACCGGGTCATCGTGGGCAGTGAGACTTATACGCCGGAAATCGCCCGCAACTGGGACATTGTGGAACGCTGTTCCCATGTCATCGGCGACTTCACCTGGACCGGGTGGGACTATCTGGGGGAGGCCGGCGTAGGTGTGCCCGCCTACCGGCCGGGGGAGGGCAGCTTCGGCGCCCAGTACCCATGCCAGCTGGCCTATGTGGGGGACATCGACATCACTGGTTTCCGCCGCCCGGCCTCATACTTCCGGGAGATTGTCTTTGGCCTGCGCAAGGATCCCTACATCACCGTGCAGGATCCGACCCATTACGGACAGCAGCCCATGCAGACCCCCTGGGTCATCAGCGACAACTACGCCTCCTGGACCCACCCCGGCTTTGAGGGCAGGCCTGTGGTGGTGGAGGTGTACTCCCCCGGCGACGAGGTGGAGCTGCTGCTGAACGGAGCGTCCCTGGGCCGCCGGGCTGCCGGGAAAGAGGCCGGATTCCGGGCCTTGTTTGAGACGGTATACCGCCCCGGCAGACTGGAGGCGATTGCATATGAGAAGGGCCGGGAACTGGGGCGGAGCGAACTTACCACGGCACAGAATCCTCTGGTCCTGCGGGTCCAGCCGGAGGAGACGGATGGCCGGGAATTGATATACGTCAATATCACCCTGGAGGATGGGCACGGGGTATGCATGAACACCGATACGGGTATCTCCGCCCTGGTAGAGGGAGACGGGGGGCTGGCCGGGTTCGGCAGTGCAGATCCCAAGCCCCTCACCGGGTACACAGATGGGGTCAGCCGGATGTTCCACGGCAGGGCTCAGGCCATTGTTCGTAAGACCGCTAGGAACGGCATGGTTGCTCTGACAGTCGGCGCGGAAGGGTATAAACCAGTGCGGATGGAGATTCGGTTTTGACTGGCTAGCCCTCAGCTCATGAGCCGCATAGCCCGGCACACCGCCGAACCGGATGACTGGGGGCAGAGGGGTACAGTCAGCGATAAAGAAACAAGAGGAAAACTTGGCCGCCCATGCTGTGCTGTTCGGCTTTGCAAAAGAATATTATTTGCCTTTGCGTGCCCTGCTCGATGTTTTTGGTATGGGGAGAAAAAGCCACTGGTGTGTGCAAGGTGAGTAATATAACTAATCAGAAAATAAGGAGGATCATCGATGAAGCGTAAGCGTTTGGTCTCTGCTGTGTTGGCCTGTGCCATGACAGTCGGTTTAACAAGCCTGCCTGCGGTAGCGGCGGAAGCCCCAACGGAAGCAGAAGTGACGGAAATGACGGTTGGTGAAAACACTGTGTTCGTTTATGCACCGGAACGTGATATGGTGGTATCTTCTACCTGCACTGCACCCTGCTTTATTGTATTTGGCTCTGAACCCTATACTGCGGATTCTGCAAAAACGCAGGCCGAAAATTCCGGCTTGGCGGAGCTGGCTGCTGGAGAGGGAGCTACTGTCGTCTTTGTCAATCCCAAGGGCGAGACCTGGACTGACGAGGACACTGTGGTATATTCGACTTTGATCGGTATGTATTCCAATTCTTCCACCAGTATCTTCGTCAACGGCATTTCCAATGAAACCAATGCTATGAGCGGTCAAACCGAAACCAAAATTCTCGGCGACACTGGCCGGATTTATCTGTATGGCGAAGGTGCTGGGGCTGACTTTGCGGCCGCAAATTTCATGAAGAATGTCGTGCTGGACACCACGTTTCCCGACGGTGTGACCATGTCCTTCGATCGGACACCCACCAGCGTGACGCTGTTCAACCCAACGGCTCTTCCAGAGACAACAGAGCCTGCGGACATTGCGGTGGCCGTGGTCAACGGGCCTGAGGACACCACCGACAAACTGGACGCCCTCACTGAGAAGGCCGTAGTGGACGCCTCTGACGCTGCCGACGGCTTTGACCGGCAGTGGATTTTGGACAACTACGGCACTATCTCCGGCGCCTACCGCCGGCAAGCTGGTTTTATGGTCCCCATGCACGACTGGGCCGCTGAAGGCATTGTGGAAACCGTGGAGAGCTTCACCCTCTCCGATGGCAGCACCGTCAACTATGTCACCTATTACGGCGACGGCCTGGATGTTACCGACACTTCCAGCAAGGTGCCCCTGGTGCTGATTTTCCACGGCGGCGGCAACACCGCGCTTTACCACGCCCAAGCATCTGAGTGGCCCCTGATCGGTAAGGAGTACGGCTTTATCACGGTGGCTGTCGACCTCCACTATCCCAATACCACCGCCGCACAGACGGTGGAACTGTTGGATCATCTGAAGAGTGAGTATGCTGTAGACCCCTCCCGCGTCTATGCCTCCGGCTTCTCCATGGGCTCTATTAAGAGCTGGGACCTCTTTGAACAGTATCCCACCCTGTTTGCCGGTGTTGCTCCCATGGACGGCGCTAACAATGTAGGTATTGACAGCTACAATCAGGAGGTGGAGTACAACACCGACGTGGTTGTTCCTGTGTTTTACGTAGGCGGACAAACCTCCCCGCTGCCTGAGCTGGCCAATCAGGATCCCAAGATCCAGGAGCGCATCGCCTATGCATTCTCGGTGAACGGGGTGAAGCAGGAGTATACCTATAATGAGAATGTCAACCTGTGGTGGGGCGTCAACGGCGACATCAATTACGCAGTCACCGACAACGTCTACTTTACCAACAGTACGCTGAACATCCACCTGTTCCAGAGTGCAGACGGCAAATATTACACCGCTCTGGCCGACGCCACCAACATGAGCCACGAGGTCTATGGCCGCAACAGCTGGGCCGCCTGGGACTTTTTGAGCCAGTTCAGCCGCAATGAGGACGGTTCCATCTCCATTTCCGAGGTGACCTATTCCCGGCCCGCCGACGATGGCTCCGTGTCGGATAACGCTTACAACACCGCCGACGAAGAGCCCGAAAGCCCCAATGAACCCGGAACCTCCGGCATCACCCATACCGTGGCTCGGGGCGAGAGCCTTTGGAGCATCGCCCAGGACTATCTGGGTTCCGGTACGCTTTGGAATATGGTCTATGAGGCCAATCGGGACGTCATCTCCAATCCCAACATGATCTATGTGGGTCAGGTGCTGACGATCCCCGGCTGACTGCAACTGACTAAATATCCCTATACCATTTGCCTACACGGGAAACGCCCGGCAAAACATCGTTTTGCCGGGCGTTTAGGTCAGTTTACAAGGAACTACACGCAGACCACGAAACGGGGGCTGCTGACAACAAATAAAGGCTGAGTATCAAGCACCGAAAAAGTGCGAGATATTCAGCCTGTTTTGTTGTCCGGGGTTTCCAAAGGGGCTTGCCCCTTGGCACACGACTTTGCTTGCAAAGTGTAGTGTGTTATACGCTCTGTCGGCGTTGCTGCGAAAATG
>CDZQ01025305.1_pt1 | contig 34339 bp, 34 predicted proteins | sample 554831 | NCBI WGS metagenome assembly CDZQ01 (sample SAMEA3182112, study PRJEB8094) | gut metagenome | biome: human; feature: gut; material: Stool; isolation source: human stools | place: Canada | collected 2013-05-06 | reverse complement strand
GGCGGGAGGAGCGAGGCGGAAGCCCAGTGAGCAAGGGAGCGCCAGGAAGGCCCCACGGGCCGACGCAGCGCGACTTTTGCGAACTGCATTGCGGCCCCCGAACCCCCGGGGGTTTTTCGACAGGCTGTTATCTTTTTCCCCCCAAGCAGCCTCTCCCATGGCTTTTTTCCCATTGTTTTGTTAAGTTTATAGTCTGATTCCATGGTATTCGTCCTTTTCCATCGGTTTATTATTATTTGTCTTGACAAATCCATCACAATTCGTTAAGATAGGACTAATAATAGTTCTTGTTTTGAGGGGATGTTACTATGATTTATTCCAGACAGCGCGAGTTGGTGCTCAATGCCCTGCGAGAGACCCAGGGCCACCACCCCACGGCGGATATGCTCTATACCCGAATCCGGGAGCAGTGTCCCAACCTTAGCCTGGCCACTGTATACCGCAATTTAAACCAATTGGTGGAGGCCGGGCAAATTGCCCGGGTATCCATTCCCGGTTCCGCCGACCGGTTCGATCCGGTGACCGACGGCCACTTTCATTTACTCTGCACGGTTTGCGGCAATGTGGTGGATGTGCCCCGGAGCATTCTGCCGGATCTTTCTGCCCCTGTCCAGGCTCAAACCGGCTGTAAGGTGGAAAACTTCGGGCTCATTATGTATGGGGTCTGCCCAGACTGTCAGGGTAATTAGGCTATCCTGCGGGATCTCCTGCCCACGAAAAAAGCGGCCTTTGGCCGCTTTTTTCGTGAACATAGCGCCATGCGGTTTCCCGAGGCGTCCCCTGGCGTTTTACATCATCTGGGCGATCTCTGCCCGCAATACCTTAATGATGTGTTTTTCCAGCCTAGAAATATAGCTCTGGGATATGCCTAGCATATCCGCCACCTGCTTTTGGGTATATTCCCGGCTGCCTGCCAGGCCGAACCGTAGCTTCATGATCTGCTTTTCCCGGGGCGTGAGTTTTTCCATAGCCAGGCTCAGCAGCTCCTTATCCACCTCATCCTCTATGTTGCGGCAAACCACGTCCGCTTCCGTGCCTAATATATCCGAAAGCAACAGTTCGTTCCCATCCCAATCCACATTCAACGGTTCATCTAGGGATACTTCCAACTTTAGCTTGCAGCTTCTACGCAAATACATAAGGATCTCGTTTTCGATGCACCGGGAGGCGTAGGTGGCCAGCTTGATCTTTTTTCCCGCGTCAAAGGTGTTGACCGCCTTGATCAGCCCAATGGTCCCGATGGAAATCAGGTCTTCAATGCACACCCCTGTATTTTCAAATTTCCGGGCGATATACACCACCAAGCGAAGGTTGCGTTCGATCAAGGTCTGCTTGACCTCTTCCCGCCCCTCCAACAAGGCCTGCATCAATTGCCCTTCCTCCTCCTTGGAAAGGGGCGGCGGCAGCGCCTCGCCGCTATTGATGTAATACAAGGCGCCATATATATCCACCCGGGCATACAGGCGCAAAAGCAGATCGTAAAAAAAGCGGTAATCCATAGGCTCATTCTCCTGTTGTAATGGGCAATGCCCCCGGCGGGATCAACGCGTCCACATCCTGCAGGGGCGTGGGGCTCAAAGCGATCCAGGCTTCCAGGGCCGTCCCGTTCGCCTGGAGCTGCTGGGGGCGAAACCCAAATAAAACCTGTTTCCCCTGTACGGTGGCCACTGGGATGGGCACCTGGGCCTGCCCCGCGAGATCGGGTAGATATGCTACGATAACCGGCAAGCCGGTACAAGGTTCATATAAGCCGTTGCCGCTGTCCACCATGCCTGCAAGGATGCGGCGTTTCCCGTCCTGAAGCATGGTCAGGGTCACCATCCCCAGCTTTTTTCGCCGAAGGATCCGTCGGATGGCCCGGGGCAGGAAGGAAGCCGCCAGCGCGGTCACCAGGGCGGTGCGAAGGGGGATGCCGCCCCATACCGCCCCATTTTCTATCCGGCCGCCGGTGGCCATGGCCAAGGCAAAGGCCAAGCCGCCCACCAGAAACGCAGCGGTAAATAGGCATAACACTCCCAGCCCATAATCTCGCCATCCCCTTGGGGATAAGGCCATGGCCAGCAGCAAGCCAAAGGCCACCTTGGCCGCCAGGCAGCCCGCCGGCGGCCAGCAGGCTGCCCAAAGGGCATATAAGGCGCCGGTAAAACAGCCCAAGGCCGCCCGGCCTTTATATAGTCTGGTCCCCCGCATGGCGGCTGCCAGCCGCAGGATGAGCAGATCCATCAGGGCATTATCCAGCAGGAACAACTCGATATACATTTGCCCACCCCCATGGGCCTAATATTAGCATATGGGACGGCGGAAGATTGTAGAACCAGTGCCGCATATATATGGGAAAAACAGCGAGGGATGGGTGGCGCTTCAGGGGGCTTTTTGCCCTGGAGAATGGGCGGGAATAAACGCAAAGCAGGCATATCCCAGGGGATATGCCTGCAAAAACCTCGTATATTGGTTTGCGTTTCGGCCCGCCGGGGCCGGGAGATCAAAGCAGCGTAATGCCCGCCCGCTCGCAGGCGGCCAGGGTTTCCTCATCCCAAATGGAGGACTGCACCTCGCCGATGTGGGCTTTGCCCAGCATCAGCATACACAGCCGGCTCTGGCCGATGCCGCCGCCGATAGTCAAAGGCAGCTTGCCCTTGAGCAGCATGGAATGGAAGGGCAATTGCCGGCGGTCGTCGCAGCCTGCCTTGGTCAGCTGGGCGTCCAGGGATTCCGCGTCCACCCGAATGCCCATGGAGGAAATTTCCATGGCGCAATCCAGCAGGGCGTCGTAAAACAGGATATCCCCATTGAGAGCCCAGTCGTCATAGTCCGGCGCGCGGCCGTCATGGGGCATGCCGCTCTTGAGCTTATCCCCGATGCCCTGGATGAACACGGTGCCGAATTCCCGGGTGATGGCGTGCTCCCGCTCCTTTGGGGAAAGCTCCGGATACCGGTCCTCCAAGGCCTGGGTGCTCACAAAGGTCACCTCCCGGCACAGCTCGGTATTCAAATGGGGATACCGGGCCCGTACCGCGTCCATGGTATCGCATACGCAGCCCACGATGGCCCGTACGGTGGAATGGAGGGTCTCTTGGTTGCGGGTCTCCGGGGTAAGGACTTTTTCCCAATCCCATTGATCCACATACACGGAGTGCAGGTTATCCAGGGTCTCATCCCGGCGGATGGCGTTCATGTCCGTATACAGCCCCTTCCCCGGCCGGAAATCATACCGGTATAGGGCCATACGCTTCCACTTGGCCAGGGAATGCACCACCTCCGCGTCGCAGCCCGCGCTGGGGATATCGAAGCGCACAGGCCGCTCCACCCCGTTCAGGTTGTCGTTGAGGCCGCTTTCCGGCACCACGAACAGGGGCGCCGTCACCCGCTTGAGCCGCAGGGCCCGGGCCAGGCTATCCTGAAAATTCCGCTTGATCAGGGCGATGGCGTCCTGGGTATCGTACAGGGTCATGGTAGGGCGATAGCCCGCGGGAATATAGGTTTTGGACATGGTAACACTCCTCTCCATAAAAATGATTCACTTCCGCTATGCTGCTGCGGCCCCGAAACGCCCGCCGCTCCCGCCGGCAGGATCGAAGTTACGCCTTTGCCGGGCCTCAAAAAAGGCCATATTCTCCTTTCCAATGTTTCGGAGCAATACGGCCCTTACAGCAATGATCATTCGGCCGTCCGCGGATCTTACCGGACGGCGATCCCTGGAAAATTTCCGTTGACCTACTCGTCGTTCCTGCGAAGGAAACTGGGCAGATCCAGGTTATTCTTTTCCTTGGGATTATAATCGGTCTTAGGCAGATCCTTTTTGGTAAAATGGGGGGTCACATCCTCCCCTTCCGGCAGGGGGGATACATAGTCCGGCTTGCGGGTCCTGGGCCGGTTGATCCAGGATACCGTTTGCAATTCGTCTTCCGTCCCCCGGTTTTTGGTTTCCCCTACGGTTTTACCGCCCCGTTGGGCAGTGGATTGCTTGGTTGCAGCCTGCTGCTGGGCAGGGTTCTGGCTCTGGTCCCCTTCGAAGCCGGTGGCGATCACCGTAATGCGCACGCCTTCGCCCATCTCCTCGTCGATGCCCGCGCCCCAGATGATGTTGGCTTCCGGGTCCGCGTATTCCTGGATGATGGAGGCTGCCTCGGATACCTCATGGATACCCAAATCGCTGCCGCCGGTGATATTGAGCAGAACGCCCTTGGCGCCATTGATGGTGGTCTCCAGCAGGGGGCTGATCACAGCCTGCCGGGCCGCCTCGGAAGCACGCTTGTCCCCGGTGGCGGTGCCGATGCCCATATGGGCCATGCCCCGCTCCCGCATGATGGTGCGCACGTCCGCAAAGTCCAGATTGATCATAGCCGGTACCGCGATCAGGTCGCTGATACCCTGGATGCCCTGGCGCAGCACGTCGTCCGCAATGCGGAAAGCCTCCGCCAGGCTTACGTTGCCCACCGTATCCAACAAGCGGTCGTTGGGGATGGTGATAAGGGTATCCACGTTGTTTTTCAAATTGAGGATGCCGTTGACCGCATTGTTCATGCGCACCTTGCCTTCAAAGGCGAAGGGCTTGGTCACCACGCCGATGGTAAGGATACCCATCTCCTTGGCGCACTCCGCTACGACCGGCGCCGCGCCGGTACCGGTACCGCCTCCCATGCCTGCGGTGATGAACACCAGGTCCGCCCCCCGCAGGGCTTCGGTGATGGAATCCCGGCTTTCCTCGGCGGCCTTGCGGCCGATCTCCGGGTCTGCGCCTGCGCCCAGGCCCTTGGTCAGCTTTTCGCCGATCTGAATCTTCTGGTTGGCCCGGGAAAGATAAAGGGCCTGCTTATCCGTATTGACCGAGATGAATTCCACGCCCCGGATCCCGTATTGGATCATACGGTTCACCGCGTTATTCCCGGCGCCGCCTACGCCGACCACTTTCAGCTGGGCAAGCTGGCCTCTTTCAAAATCCAATTCCAAACCGATCGGCATATTCTTCCTCCTAATATCGTGGTGCATAGCTATTCTCTAGCTTATTATATCATCTATTTGAAAAAAAGCCTCTTAATTTTTTAAAAATCCCATTTTGAAAGGTCATTCCTTCCAGCCGGCCCTCCCCTTCCCCTGCATGGAGCACAAAATCCATTACGGAAAAGGCGCTGGCATAGTTGGGGGAGCTTAACCGGGGCATCCAAGGCATCCGCACCTTGATGGGGATCCCCAGCTCTTTTTCCATAAACTCGCAGCTACCCCGCATCAGGGTAACGCCGCCGCCGGTAAGATAAATGGGCAGGCTTTTGGATAGCTGCACCCCCATCTCTCCCAACCGGCCCCGGATCAACTCCACCAGTTCCTTGGCCCGGGCTTCCAGAATGTATTGGATGGCCGCGTGTTCCACCCGCAGCGTGCCGCCGGAAGGGACCCGCACCGTGTCGATGGAATCCTGATAATCCAGAGAAAACACATACCGGCGCTTGATGCTTTCCGCTGCCGATCGGGAAATGCCGAAGGCATAGGCCAGATCCCCGGTAAAATGGCCGCCGCCCACCGGGATAGATTCACAGGCCACCAGGGCGTTGCCCCGCAGCACGCTTAGATCCGTATGGCGGGCCCCCACATCGATGAGCACCGCGCAATCCGCCCGCTCTGCCGGCGGGATCACGAACAAGCCGCTGGAAAGGGGCGCGCCAATGTACATATCCGCATCCAGCCCCACCTTATCCAGGGCGGCGGAAATCAAGGACTTTAGCTCTTCCTGGACATAGACGTGGCTCACGGGGCCGGAAAGATAGGGCGCTGCTTGTCCCACGGGCACCTCCGGCCGGGGGCCTGCCCCCGTATCGAATTCAATGGGGGTGGAATGCATGAGGGCATACCCTTCGGGCTGCGCAAACTCCAGGGATGCGTCGATCAGCTGATCCACCGTATCCATGGTGACCTTTTTGCCCCGGCCGCCCAGCTCCACCCGTCCATCGTGGACGATGAGCTTTAGAAATGGAGCCGGCACGCCGATATTCAGATTGCGGACCCGGATCTTGGCCTCTTCCTCCGCCATGGTCAAGGCTTCTACCAGGGCGCCGGAGAACTGCTGGACATCTAAAAACCGCCCGTCTCGATAACCATCGTATTCCCGTATGCCTGCCCCCCGCACCAGGAACCCTTCCCGGCCGTCAGGGCAGCATAACAGGCAGATGATCTTAGAGCTGCCGATATCTAAAATGGCGGTGTTTTGCCCCATATATCCTCCAAGCCGGCTCTACGCCAGGCCCTGCATAAAAATCCATTTCTTCACCTGGAAATCCTAGCCAAACCGGAATTCCATACGTAGATTTAGCATACCATACCGTCATATTTTACGCAATACGACGTCTATCTATTTCACGAATTTGTGGGAAAGCTTTCTCTTTTTCCAGCCTATCCGTCAAAATTGCTTCCACCCGATGTGGCTGGCGGCTGTGCCGGAGCTTCCGAATCGCTGGGCGCGGCCGGGCTCTCCTGGGGCGCTGGGGTCTGTTGGGGCGCTTCCTCTCCTTCCCCGTCGTCCTGCTGGGGCGCCTGGGTATCGTCGGTCTCTGGGGCCGCCGTCTCCGGCGGGCTATATACCGGGTCGCCCTGCACCGCCAGGTCAATGGTGCCCCCTTGCAGCCCCATTTCCTCCAGCCGCTGGATAATGGCAGGCAAATTGGCCAATTTATCCAACAGATCCTCCGTTTGCCCCAAATGGATGGTATAGCCATCCTTGGATTCTAAATTCACGCTCAAGGGCTGGGTCATATCCAGGCTTTGCATATCCTCTGCGATTCCCGCCTGGTTCAACGCCTCTATGACGGAAATCAAAATATTGCTGTAAAAATCCCCGGTTTCTCCCAGCCGCTGGTTCACCTGGAACCCGGTGGAGCCCATGCCAAATACTTCCAGCAGGTCCCCCGGGCTCTTTTCAATGGAGATCACATAGCCTTCTGCATCGATGATGGCATAGCTGCCGCCACCGGCAATGGCTGCAATGGGTTGCCGCTCTTGGATGATGATCCGCAGCTTGTCCGGATAGACCCGCTGGATGGTGGCGTCCTGAATCAAGGGATTTTCCAGAAGCCGCGCCCGGGCTTCCCCGGTATTCACCAGCAGGATGTGCTCCCCCACGTTGATCCCCGCCTGGCTCAGCACGTCCGCCCGGGGGATGGTGGTATTGCCCTCCACCTCGATCCGCTGGATCAGCAGCCAATAGTACAGGGTGGCCAAAATGCAGCCCATCAGCACCAGGCCGCAAAACATGACCCCCTTTTCGATCACGTTTCGGGAAACCCGCAGCTTTTTCCGGGGCCGGGGCTGGGCCTTGGATAGATCCACCAGATCCAGTTCCTTTTCCCTTTCCCTTTTCCCCTTGGGGCCCGGGGTTCCCCTTTTCCTTTTCCCCTTTCCCTTGACCTTTTTCCGCCGCCATTTGCGCCGCTTTCCCCCTGGGGCTTCCGCTTCCTTGGGAAACAGCGCCGGGATCTCTTGGGGTTCCTCCTGGGATTCTTCCTGGGGCTCGTCCAAGAATTCCTCCCAGCCGTCTTCTTGTGCCGCCCCTTCCGCCCCGGGCAGGGCTTCTTCCGGGGCCACCGCCCCATCCTCGCCGGCAACGGGGACGGCCGCTTCCGCCTCTTCCCCCTCCGGCGTCGTAGCTTCCCCTGCCGGGGCGGAGGGAGGCGCGTCCACAAATTCAATGGGCGGATACGCCTCCGCTTCCCCTTGTCCCCCCCAACCCTGGTCGGGGGCGCGATACCGTGCCTTGATTTGGGCCAGGTCAATGGAGGGACGCGAAGGGTCCGGAGCCGCCGGCTTCGGCTGCCCCTTCCCCTTGCGCCTGTGATTTCTCCAATCCATGGCCTTACAGGTTCTCCTCTCTTGTAATGTGGGCGCCTAGGGCCCGCAATTGCGCATCCAGGGCCTCATAGCCCCGGTCGATCAGCTCCACCCCGTATATGGTGGTGATCCCTCGGGCCTTGAGCCCCGCCAGGGTCAACGCCGCTCCGCCTCTAAGATCCCGGGCTGTGACCTGGGCCCCGGTAAGACCTTCTACCCCCCGGATCACTGCGGTGCGGTCCTTCTGGGTATACACCGCCCCCATGCGCATCAGCTCCGGCCCATGCTTGAACCGGTTCTCAAATACGTTTTCCACGATCATACACGCCCCCTGGGCCACCGTGGCCAGGGCGAAAAACTGGGCCTGCATATCCGTGGGAAAGCCCGGATAGGGCAGGGTCTCGATCAGCTTGATCTCCTGCAGCCGTTCCGGCCCCCGCAGCAGGATGGCGTCTTCCCGGCAATCGATCTTACAGCCCGTCTCCCGCAGCTTGCTGAGCATGCTGCCCATGTGCTGGGGCCGCACGTTGTGCAATTCCACCTCGCCCCCGGTGATGGCCGCCCCGCAAAGCAGGGTGCCCGCCACGATCCGGTCGGGCATGATGGTATGCTCCGCCGTGCTTTTCGCCGTTGTACCCCCCCGGATCCGGATGTTGGAGGTGCCCGCACCGGTTACATCGCAGCCCAGGGCGTTGAGAAAGCTTTGTAGGTCCTCGGTCTCCGGCTCCCGGGCCGCGTTGCGGATATAGGTTTCCCCCTGGGCCGCCACCGCCGCCATCATGATGTTTTCCGTGGCGCCTACGCTGGGATAATCCAAATGGATCTCCGCCCCCTGCATATGGCTCCCGTCGCACAGGATCAATCCCCCCTGCTCCCGGATGCTTACCCCCAGGGCGTTCAAGCCGCTCAAGTGCAGATCAATGGGCCGGTTGCCGATCTCGCAGCCCCCGGGATAGGTGCATACCGCCCGCCCAAAACGGGCCAAAAGGGGCCCCAGCATAAAGATGGAGGAACGGATCTCCTTGGAGATGCGCTGGGGCATGGTGTAGGCGGAGATGTCCGCCATATCCAGCCACAGCGTCCCATCCGTTTCCCAGCGGTAATCCGCCCCCAGCTCCCGCAGGATGGCCAGCATATTCTCCACGTCCCGCAGCCGGGGGCAGTCATATAGCCGCACCTGGCCCGGGCAGATCAAGGCTGCCGCCAATATGGGCAGCGCCGCGTTTTTTGCACCGGATACCCGCTGGCTGCCATACAACGGATATCCACCCTCCACCATGAATGCTGCCATCCAACGCTCCTCTCCCGCCGCCCATGCCTTCCCAATGCGGCACATTCCATCTTATGCAGGAGAATGCAGTTTGTGCAGCCCAATTGCCGATCTTAGTCCAATTGGATGTCCCTGGAAATGTTTAGCAAGATCCCCACCGCCATCATAAAGATGACCAGGGAGGTGCCGCCGGCGCTGATAAAGGGCAGGGTCTGGCCGGTGGGCGGTACGGAGCTGGTGGCCACCCCGATGTTGACCGCCACCTGCAGGGCCAACACCAGGGTGATACCCCCGGCCAGCAGGCTGCCGAACCGATCCTTACACCGGGCGGCAATGCGTATCCCCCGCCATATCACGAAAAAGTACGCCCCCATCAGCAGCACGCATCCCACGAACCCCAGCTCCTCCCCGATGATGGAGAAGATGAAGTCGCTTTCCCCGTAGGTGAGGAAGCGGAGCTTCTGGGTGGAAAAGTTCAATCCCTTGCCGAACAGGCCCCCGTTCCCCAGGGCGTATAGGGACTGGATCAGCTGATAGCCGCTGCCCAAGGGGTCCTTCCAGGGGTCGGTAAAAATGGTTAGCCGGGCCCAGCGGTAGGGCTGCACCTTGGCCAGGACCAAAAACAGCGGGATCATCAGCATTCCCAGGCCGAACAGGTGCTTCATGGAGGCCCCGCCGATAAACAGCATCACCGCCCCGATCAGCAGCACGATCATGGCCATGGACATGTTCCGCTGCATCAGCAGCAGGGCCGCCAATGCGCCCATGATGATCAGCATGGGCACCATGCCCCGGACGAAATCCTGCATCATATGCCCATGGGACGCCATGAAGGAGGCCATATACAGGATCAAAACGAACTTGGCCAGCTCCGAGGGCTGGAAGGAGGGCAAGCCCCCGATCTTCAGCCAACGCTTGGCGCCGTTGAGCTCCCGGCCCCAGAACACCACCGCGATCATCAGCAAGATGGTCACCACCAGGGCGATCACCTTTAGCTTTTCCAGATACCGGTATTGGATGCGGGACATGACGTACATGCCCACGATGCCGATCAGCAGGTACTGCACCTGGTTGCGCAGGTAAAAGAACCCATCGTGGTTGGTGGAGGCGCTGTATTGGGCGGAATAATAGCTGGCGGAAAACATCATCACCAGGCCAAAGGCGGATATGCCCAACACGGCGATATACAGCCAATGGTCCATTTTCCCCGTCTGGGGCCTACGCCTTATCTCCATGGTTCCCGCCTCCTTTCCAAAGGGTCACAGCCGGTTGACGATGGCCTTGAACATTTCGCCCCGCTGCTCATAGTTGTCAAACTGGCCCCAGCTGGCCGCCGCCGGGGATAGCAGCACCGTATCCCCGGGGGCCGCCAATTCCCCGGCTCGGCGGATCATGCCTTCAAAATCCGGGCCGTCATAGGTATAAAACGGGGTGAAGCCGGTTTCCGCCGCCGCCTTTTGGATGGCCGGAATGTTGCAGCCGGAGGCCAGCACCGCCTTCACCCGGCCCCCGAAGGCTTCGAACAGGGGCCGAAAATCGCTATGCTTGTCGTAGTTGCCCACCCCCAGCAGCAAAACCGTAGGCCGGTCCATGGCCAATACCGCCTTGATGGTGGAATCCGGGTTGGTGCCCTTGGAGTCGTTGACGTACCGCACGCCCCCCACCTCCCGGACGAATTCGATCCGGTGCTCCACCCCGGGGAAGGCTTTTAGGCCCCTACAAACCGCCGCCGGCTCCAGGCCCATACAAAGGGCCAAGGTGGCGGCGCACATGGCGTTTTCCAAATTGTGGGCCCCGGGGATCTGCAATTCCCCGGGCCGGACCAGGGGGATCTCCCGGCCGTCCAGCCGGAAGGTCATACGCCCGTCCTGTAGGCACATGCCTTCCCCCAACGCCTGGGCCTGGGAAAAATATACCACCCGTGCTTTGGTGAGCCGGGCCATATCCCGCACCACCGGGTCGTCGTAATTGAGCACGGCGAAATCCTCCGGCCGCTGGTTTTCAAAGGCCCGGCACTTGGCCGCCACATAGTTTTCCATCCGGTTCTCAAACCGGTTGAGATGGTCCTCGCTGATGTTCAGCATCCCCATGGCGTTGGGCCGGAACCGCTTTATGCTCTCCAGCTGCAAGGCCGCCACCTCCGCTACCACGTAGTCCCCAGGCCGGGTGTTCTTGGCCTCCTGGGTGATGGGCACCCCGATGTTGCCCAGCACAAAGGCGCGCTTCCCCGCCCCCTGGAATAGGGCGCCGGTCAGGGCGGTGGTGGTGGTTTTCCCATTGGTGCCGCTCACGCAGACAAACCGGGCCTTCGGGTCACAATACCGGTAGCCCAGCTCGATCTCGCCGATCACCTCCGCCCCCAGGGCCTTGGCCTTCTTGGCAAAGGGGGCGAAAATGGGGATCACCGGGCTTAGGACCACCAGGTCCTGCCCCGCTACCAGCTCCATGGGGTCCTGACCCAGGGCGTCCCTATACTCTATGCCCGCCAGCTGTTCCTTTAGACCCGGGATCTCCTTTTTCATGTCGTTGATGGTGACCTGGTAGCCCTGTTCCCATAGCAGCCGCGCACTGGCCACGCCGCTTTTCGCCATGCCGCACACCAGGGCGGTCTTGCGCCCGTTCATACTGCATCCTCCTATTTGCCTATGGTTCTATTGAAAGGCTTTCGCCTATAAAATCGAAAAAAGCCGTCCGGTAACAGTTTCAGGGAGTTTGAGACAAGGAGCCGCGTCCTGTCTCAAACGCCTTGAACCCGCCTGCCGTGCCAAGCGCCAACGAATCACGGCTATACGGTACCTGCCACCGAGCGGCGAATAAAAACGATTGGGTGATTGGGCTTGTCCTACCTGCCCAATGGGTTATTGAAAGGCCAACAGGCAAATGAGGCACAGGATCGTGGTCACGATCATGTAGACGGATACGATCCGGGTCTCGCTGTAGCCCAACAATTCAAAGTGATGGTGTAAGGGCGCCATTTTGAAGATCCGCTTTTTCCGGGTCTTATAGCTGCCCACCTGTAAAATGACCGAAACCGAGCTGGCCACAAAGCAGGCCCCCATAATGGGCAGCAACAGCACCGCCCGGGAGAAGATGGCCATCACCGCCACCGCGCCCCCCAGGGCCAGGGAACCGGTATCCCCCATGAACACCCGGGCCGGATAGCTGTTATACCGGAGGAAACCCAAGCATCCTCCCGCCACCGCGGCGGCAAATACGCCCATGGATTGCAGCTCCGCCGCATATTGGGTCTGCTGGGCCTGGGCCATTCCATCGGGATTTTTCATGGCCGTAGCCAGATACAGGAAAATCACCCCCATGGTCAGGGAATAGATCAACGTCACCCCGGAGGAGAGCCCGTCCAACCCATCGGTAAGGTTCACGCTATTGACCGTAGCGATGATCACGAACATGATGAAGGGGATATAGAATACCCCCAGGTCCCATTCCAGGCCGGAAAAGGCCAGGTAGATCTTGGGGCCGATAAAGGGGCTTTTGTATGCGTAAGCCGCCACGATGGCTGCGATGAGGAACTGGGCGATGATCTTTTGATAGGCCCGAAGCCCCACGGTATTTTTGCAGCGCACCTTCAGAAAATCATCCAGAAAGCCCACCAGTGCAAACCCCACCGTGCACAGGAGGGCGGGCAACACCAATTCCGTAGCCGATAGGGAAAATGCCAGCGTGCCCGCCAGGATGCCGAACAGGAACATCAGCCCCCCCATGGTGGGGGTCCCCTGCTTGGTCAGGTGGCTTTTCGGCCCCAGCTCCCGCTCGCATTGGCCGAACTTCAGCCGCTTGAGCAGGGGGATCAGCGCCGGCCCCAGCAGGATGGTCACGCCCGCGCTCAACAGCAGGGCGTATATCATATAACGCATGGATTACCTCCGTCTGCGGATCAATCGGTACCCAACAGCTCCGCTACGATCTCTTTCTCGTCAAAGTGATGTTTGCCGCCATTGATCTCCTGGTAGTTTTCGTGACCCTTGCCAGCCAGGATGATCACGTCGTTTTTCTGGGCATGCTCCAGGGCATACCGGATGGCCTCCCGGCGGTTTTCGATGATCACATGCTCGCAGCCGCTCTTCTTGACCCCTTCCTCAATGTCCTGGATGATGGCCATGGGGTCCTCGCTGCGGGGATTATCCGAGGTCACGATCAAAAAATCGCTATACCGGCCCGCAACTTCCCCCATGATGGGCCGCTTGGCATGGTCCCGGTCGCCGCCGCAGCCAAACAGGGTAACCACCCGGCCCGCCGCAAAGCCCCGCACGGTTTTGAGCACGTTTTCCAGGGCGTCGGGGGTATGGGCGTAATCCAGCAGCACCGTAAAGGCGTGCTTGCCTGTGGGCAAGGGCTCCAGCCGGCCGCTGACGCTCACCATGTTTTCCAGGCCGCTCTTGATGGAATCCAGGGACCAGCCCAGGCTCAGGGCCACCCCCGCCGCCCCCATGGCGTTGAACACGGAAAACAGGCCGGGGATGGGAATATTCATCCGGGAGGTGATGTTGCGGTAATGCAGGTCAAACTGTACCCCCCGGGTGGTGATATCGATCTCGCTGGCGGTGATATCCGCCTGTTCCCGGATGCCGAAGGTCATCACCGGCAGATCTAAGCCCGCCAGCAGCTCCTGGGCATGGGAATCGTCTATATTGACCACCGCCTTATCGCTCTGATAGAACAGCTGCTTTTTGGCGGCCAGATAATTGGCAAAGGTTTTATGATAATCCAAATGGTCCTGGGTCAGGTTGGTAAATTCCCCCACCTGAAACTGGATGCCGTGGACCCGCTTCTGATCCAGGGAGTGGCTGGATACCTCCATGATCACCACATCCACCTGCTCGTCCTTCATCTGCCGGAAGATCCGCTGCAGATCCACGCTTTCCGGGGTGGTGCGCTCCGTATCGATGATGAAGTCCCCGATCATGTTCCGGATGGTGCCGATAAGCCCCACCTTTTTCCCCATCCGCTCCGCAATGGCCTTGAGCATGTAGGTGGTGCTGGTCTTGCCGTTGGTACCCGTGATGCCGATGATGGTCATATCCTTGGCGGGATAGCCATAGTATCCCGCCGCCATCTCCGCCATGGCGATGCGGGTATTGGGCACCAAAACTTGGGGTACCGCCAAGGGGAGCTTCCGCTCCACCACCAGCGCCGCCGCCCCCTGCTCCACCGCCTGGGCCGCATAGGCGTGCCCGTCGGCAAAGGTGCCTACGATGCAACAGAATACATCCCCTGCTTTTACCTTGCGGGAATTGTATTGCAGTTCCCCCACTTCCACGTCCTGCCCCAGCAGCTTGTGCTCGGTCGGCTTTGCCAGTTCGCTCAAACGCATGTCTCTCTCTCCTTCATGGGCGCAAGCCGCCCGGTTCCTGGGGTCTAGTCCTCTTCCTCGTCGCCGGGCAAGGTGGCGGTGGCGGCGTTTTCAAACTCCACCAGCACCTCTGTGCCAGCTTCTACCTTGGTGCCCGCCTCCGGCACCTGCCGGAAGGCAATGCCCGTTTGATCCGGCGGGTCGATGCGGATCTCCAGCCCCGCCTCGTCCAGCATATCCTTCACCCCCAGCCGGGTGCGGCCTAAAACATTGGGCACGGTCACTTGCTCTATCTCCGCCTCGGTGATGATCTCGCCGGTGTTGGCGGTATATAGCAGCACTTCGCTGCCTTTTTGTACGATCTCATTGGGCGCCGCCACCTGGGCGGTCACCGTATCCGCCTCATCGTCCTGGTATACGGCTTCCAAGCCGTTGGCCTCCAAGGCCGCCTTCGCATCCTGGATGGTCATGCCCGTCAGGTCGGGCACGCTCACGGTCTCCGCCTGCTCGGTGGGCAAGAAGCCCGCGTGGCGCAGGGTTTCTTCCAGCACTTGCTTGACAAAGGGCGCCGCCACCGTGCTGCCGAAAATGGTGCCCACCTTGGGCTCATCCACCAGGATCAAACACAGGTATTCCGGGTCGTCCGCCGGCGCGAAGCCGATGAAGGAGGCGATCAGCTTGCCTTCGGCGATCTTGCCGTCCTCGTATTTCTGGGCGGTGCCGGTCTTGCCCCCCACCCGGTAACCGGGTATGGCGCCGTTTTTCCCGCTGCCCTCGGTGACCACGCTCTCCAAAATGGTGCGCACCTTGGCGCTGGTCTCCTCCGAGATCACCCGCCGCACCGTGGTGGGCTGGTTTTGCAGGATCACCTCGCCGCTTTCGCTGACAATGCGGTCCACCACATAGGGCTGCATCAGCTCTCCCCCGTTCACCGCCGCGCATACGGCAGTGGCCAACTGGATGGGGGTCACGGCGATGCTTTGGCCAAAGCCGATGCGGGCCAGGGTATTGTCGTTAATATACTTCTGGTGGGTCACGATGCCGCCGCTCTCCCCGGAGATGCCGCTGCCCGTGGTGCTCCCAAACCCGAAGCCGTAGATGTAATCGTAAAAGGTCTCCACCCCCATGGCCAAGGCCATCTGCATGAAGGCCGGATTGCAGGAATTCTGCACCGCCTCGATCAGGGTCTCGCTGCCATGGCCTCCGTCCTTCCAGCATTTGATCCGCTCCTCGTTTACCACGTACGAGCCATCGCAATGGTAGGAGGTGGATTCATTCACCGTGCCGCTGTCCAGGGCGGCCGCCAGGGTGATGATCTTAAAGGTAGAGCCGGGTTCGTAGCTATCCGCCACCACCCGGTTGCGGCTCAAGGAATTGAGTAGGGACATATCGTCCCGGGGGGGATCGTTGGGATCATAGTCCGGCTGGGTGGAGATGGCCACGATCTCGCCGGTTTTGCATTTCATGATGATCCCCTGGGCGGTTTCCGCCTGGTTTACCTCCAGGGCCTCCTTGAGGGCCTTTTCCAGGAAGGACTGGATGGCGCTGTCCGTGGTGAGCACCACGTCGTAGCCGTTGATGGGCTGGATGATCTCCTGGGCCCCATAGGCCAGGGCCTGGCCCGCCCGGTCGGTTTCCGTGATCATGCGGCCGTCCTCGCCCGCCAGGTATTTATCCAGCTTCTGCTCCAGGCCGCTTTGCCCCACCCCGTCGATGGTGGTGAACCCCAGCAGCTGGGAGAACAGGCTGCCGTTGGGATAATAGCGTTTGGAGTCGATGGCCGTGTAGACCCCGGCTCCCAGTTGGCGGCCATTGATCTCGTCGATCACATCCCGTTCCACTTGCCGCTTCAGGATGACCTCTCTATAGTATTCACCAGCACTATTGGTCTTCATGACCTGCTGTAACACATAATCATAATCCATTTCCAGGATCTCGGACAGCTCCAGGGCGATCCGCTGCCGGTCGTCCGCGTATTCCTCCTGGCTCATCAGGTATGGATTCAGCAAGACCTTATAGGCGGTACCGCTTTGGGCCAGCACCACCCCGGAGGCGTCGCTGATGGCGCCCCGGGAAGCGGTGAGGGAGGTATCCTGGGTCTGCTGGTTGGAGGCCAGCTCCCTAAGCTCAGAGCCCCGGATCAACATAAACCAGGCCAAGCGCAGGATGAGCAGGAAAAAAATCACCGCCACCCCAACCAGGGTGATCGCCAACCTTTTTTTGCCGGATACCCCTGCATTTCCCAATGTCTATCACCTCCGCGGCCCTATTGGGGGGCCGCTTGGCCTCCGGCTAGGGATGGTTCCGTTCCCTGGATGCGGACGATCTGATCTGCCTGGGGATACCCCATGCCCGCCTCCAACGCCGCCTCCCTGGCTTCCTCCAGGCTGACGGCTGCGTTAAGCTGTACGTTCAGAATATCGATCTCCCGGCTGCAAGCTACGATCTGATCCCGGATCTCGTTGACCACAGCGTATTCCTGGCTGATGATAGCATACCGCACCAGCAGGATGATCAACAACGCCGCCACAGACAATACGCCCATGGTGGTAAAAAGCAACCTGCCTGCATCCACATAGAGATTGCCCCGGGGTTGCCGCGCGATCCGGGTGACCCGGGGGCCTGCGGGCTTGGCAGCCGTGTGGCTATGCACCGGCGCCGCCTCGCCAAAAGGCTCCGCAGCAGGACAGGCTGCGCCCTGGACATACACCCGGGTACGGGGTGCATATCGCAGTTGGCTTTCCGTCTTTCTTGCCGCTATAGCCATGTGTATTCTCCTTTTTTACCGGTTATAACTTTTCTATGCCCCTTAGCTTCGCGCTGCGGGCCCTGGGGTTGGCTTCCAGTTCTTCTGGGCCAGCGATCAAGGGCTTTTTCGTCAGGATGCGCGCCGTAGGCCGTTTGCCACAGGTGCAGATGGGCGCCCGAGGATCGCAGGTACAGGGATGCTCAAATTGCCGGAAGGCGTTTTTTACGATCCGGTCCTCCAGGGAATGGAAGGTAATGACCGCCATGCGGCCTCCGGGCTTTAACAGGTCATGGGCCTTGACGATGGCCTGATCTAGGCCGTCCAGCTCCCCGTTTACCGCAATGCGCAGCGCCTGAAAGGTCCGCCGAGCCGGATGGGGCCCTTCCCTACGGTTGGCCGCTGGGATGGCGTTTTTCACGATCTGGGCCAGCTCCAAGGTGCTTTCGATGGGCTTTTGCTGCCGGGCCTTTACGATGGCCCCGGCGATCCTGGCCGCATACCGCTCCTCCCCATAGTCCTGGATGATCCCCTTGAGGGCTTCCTGGGAATATTGGTTCACCACTTGGCCGGCAGTCAGGGCCGCGGCGGTGTCCATGCGCATATCCAAGGGCGCGTCCTCGTGATAGGAGAAACCTCGCTCCGGCGTATCCAGCTGATAGGAGGAGACCCCCAGGTCCAGCAAAATACCGTCCACCGCTTGGACCCCCTGGCTTGCCAGCAGGGCGGGCATAGCAAAGAAGTTTCCCTTCAGGGCTATAAACCGGTCGCCGTAGGCGGACAATCGCTGGGTGGCCGCCCCGATGGCAGCGGCGTCCCGGTCGATGCCGATAAGCCGGCCATCCGCAGGCAGGCGGGAAAGCACCGCCTCCGCATGGCCGCCGCCCCCCAGGGTGCCGTCCACGAAAATACCGCCCCGTTCCGGCGCCAATAGGGCCAGCACGGGCTCCACCATAATGGGGATGTGGTGAAAGGGCGCCGTCATATGCCCAACTCCGCCAGATAAGCCAGGGCGTCGGTGCCCATATCGTCCTGGGCCTTTTCCTGCCACCGAAGCCACCGTTCCTGGCTCCAGATCTCGATCCGGTTCCCCATGCCAATGAGTACCGCGTCTTTATCGATGCCCGCATATTGCCGCAGGCCTGCGCTCAACAGCACCCGGCCCTGCTTGTCCAGCTCGCAATCGCTGGCGCCAGCGAACATCATCCGCATGGCGTTCTGGGCCTTTACATCGGAAATGGCAACCCGGTTAAAGCGCTCCAGCATCTCCTTCCACACATCCACGGACATGCCGAAAAGACACCTGCCATCTCCTCCCCCGGACATATCCCGGGTGATGACGATGGTGTCTCCCAGATCCTCGCGCCATTTGGCCGGAATGAACACCCGTCCCTTGGCGTCCACGCTGTGTTCGAAGGAACTGATCAGCACCCGCGCGCCGCCTTTCTGCCGGGCACAGCTTGCCCACCCCCGGGCAGCCATGCCGCTTCTACCCCAAGCACAGGGTAGAGTCTGCCATTTCACTGTAGGATTATTATAGCATCCAATTCACCACTTCGCAACACCCTGCGCCACTTTTATAGTCCGTTTATGCTCTTACACCTGCATTTTCGGTGATTTTTGCTCCGCATTCTCGGGTTGGGTGGGACCTTCCCTTTATTTTTCCGACTTTTGGCGCAAAAAAACGCCGCCAAAACGGCGGCGGCACAAGCAAGCCATAGGCTGAAACGGTAATGGGTTGCAGGAAATAAGGCTGGGAGAGTACCCAGCCTTATACATGGATGATTGCGTGGGAATAGGGCAACGGCCTTATCCTTGTTCCAGGATGGAGCGGATGGCTCGCACCGCCGCGTCCAAAGAGTCGAAGGAAAGCATGGCGCGATTTCCATAAGGCACCGTCAAGGCGTCGTTGGTGATCTTAAGGAAGCCCTGCATGGGATTGATGGGGAAAATATAATCCTGTTTCGCATCCGGCCCATTCAAGGTAAAGAACAGGTAGATACCGCCGGTCTCCACCTGGGGCGCCTGCTCTGCGGTATAGGGTTCCGCCGCCAGGGTGGCCGCGTTGACCATATCCTCATTCATGCCCGGCGCATACACCAATTCCACCTGATCCCCATATTTCATGGCGCCCTTGACGCCGCCATAGGCGGTGACCTGGAGCATGGTGGCGGGAATGGTATGCTCCACCGTGGTGCCGTTGCTTTGGGCATGGAACTGGGTATCCTTAGGGCCTTCCTGGGCTTCTACCCGGCCGATGAAAATATGATCCGCCGCCTCCACAAGCTCGGCCAAGCTATCATAATAATAAATAGAAGACGGGGCGCTGACCATGGCGTCCATTTTGGCCATATCCGCCAGCAGCGTTTCCAAAGAAACCGCCATCCCATCCAACAACACAGAGCCCTGGGATAGCGCCAAGGGTTGCCCGGAAACCAAGGTATAGCCCTGCATATCCTCCGTATGGGGCACATCCTCGCCCTTTTGCAGATACAGCAGATAGCTCTTCCCTTCCGCCATGGGGGAGGTGCAATGGATCACATCCCCTGCCGCCGCCTGGCCTGCCAGCACGTCCTCTACCGTTAGGTCATAACAATTGACGCCCTTTGCGTTGACATGGGTTTGCAGGCAGGTACCGGATACCACCAAGGAAGCATTGCGGTAATCCTGCCGGGCCTGGGCTAAGATCCGGGCCTCGCCCGTGCTGCCCACCGGCAACGCGCAACCGGATGTGCCCATTCCAAGGCACAGCACAGTTAGCAGAAGCAAAATGGCAACCATCCGCTTTCCGTACCGGTACGACATACGCAACTCCTTTCCGAGCCCCGGCGCCACGAGGTTGGCAGCGCCTGCATCTTATTCCTCAATTCTCCCTGTCTACTATAATAGACGATTCAACTTACCAAAAGGTTGCGAAAACTTTAAAATTTACGAAAGATTTACACCAATTATTCTTAATATGCCCCGTTTTCCTTTTGGTTATATCTCCCTGCGGCCTTCCATGGCCTTATACAGGGTCATTTCATCAATATACTCCAGGTTCCCGCCAATCGGCACACCGTGGGCGATGCGGGTGCATCGTACGCCCTTTTCCTTAAGCAGCTTGGCCAGATATACCGCCGTAGCCTCGCCTTCCACATCCGGATTGGTGGCCAGGATCACTTCCCGTATGCCCCCCTGATCCACCCGGGCCAACAGCTCGCCAATGCGCAGATCCTCCGGGCCGATCCCATCCATGGGGGAAATCGCCCCGCGGAGCACATGGTATTTGCCGCGGAATTCCCGCATCTTCTCCATGGCGGCCACGTCCTTGGCCTCCTGCACCACGCAGATCACATCCCCTTCCCGGTTGGGGTCCTGGCAAATGGCGCAAGGATCTTGGCTGGTATAGCTACCGCAAATGGGGCAGGGATGCACCTGGTCCCGGGCTTGCTCTATGGCGGCCGCCAATTCCCGGGCCCCGCTCTCCGGCATATCCAAAATGAAATATGCAAGCCGCTGGGCGCTTTTGGCGCCAATGCCAGGCAGCCTGGCCAATTGCTGGGCCAAGGCCTGAATGGGGTCCGTCTGCATATTAGAAGCCCAACCCCATACCGCCGGTCAATTTGCCCATTTCCGCGCTTACGGTCTCCTCTGCGGTACGCAGCGCCTCATTGACCGCCGCCAGGATCATGTCCTGTAGCATCTCCAGATCCTCTGGGTCCACGCAGTCCGGGTCGATCTCCAAGGCCTTGAGCAGCTTAGCGCCGGTAACCGTAGCCTTGACCGCGCCGCCGCCCGCGCTTGCGCTGAACTCACGTTGGGCCAGCTCCTCCTGGAGCTTGGCCATGTTCTGCTGCATTTGCTGGGCCTGCTTCATCAGCTGCTGCATGTTCATTCCACCTGCGCCTGGGAATCCTCCCCTTGCCATAATCGCTAATCCTCCAAATATACATATGTATTCAGATATAGTATAGCACGTATCCCCACTTCGTGCAATTGCATCCCATGGGGAATCCGCCGAAAAAAGCAAGATAAAAGGCGCCGTCCCCCCCTTCCCTGCCGGCAATGTAGATCCTTTGGGGTGCCATTGCCGCAAAAAAAAGCAGGCTCCCTTCCCCAGGGAGCCTGCCCCATTGTGATCTTGCTTGTCACGGCAGCAGCCTGCCGCCAAAGACGGTATGCCGCAAACCCAGCGTCCGATCCAGGATAAGGATATCCGCCCGCTTCCCTATGGCCAGGGAGCCTACCGCCTGGTCTATCCCGGCGGAGCGGGCAGGGTTGATGGTGGCCGCCTTCAGGGCGGATTCCAGGGGAACGCCAAAGGAGACCGCCTTGCGGAAACAATCGCTCAAGGGGGTAATGCTGCCTGCCAGGGAACCGGTGGCAATGGTGGCGGCGCCGTTGGCCACGGTCACCAGCTGCCCCCCCAGGTCGTATTGCCCCGGCGGCATGCCGCAAGCCCGCATAGCGTCGCTGATCAGGCAGACCTGGTCGTCCCCAAACAGGGCGAACAGGGCCCGGACCACCGCCGGATGCAAATGCACCCCATCGCTGATGGCTTCCACATAGGCCCCCGTACCAATGGCTGCGCCAATGACGCCGGGGTCTCGGTGGTGGAATGGGCTCATGCCGTTAAAGGCGTGGGTCACATGGTTGGCCCCCCGGGCAAAGGCCGCCTGGGCCGTGGAATAATCCGCGCAGGTATGGCCCAGGGATACGTTGACCCGCCGGCTAGCCGCCTGGATGAAGTCCAATCCCCCCGTCAGCTCCGGCGCCACAGCCACCACCCGGATGCCCTCGCCGCTGGCCGCCAGCAGCCGTTCAAACATGGCCAGGTCCGGCGGGATGATATATTCGGGATTTTGCGCCCCCCGCTTTTCCGGGCTGAAAAAAGGCCCTTCCATATAAATGCCCCGCATGGCCGCGCCCCCTTGGCCAGGCTGCTCCATGTAGGCCCGGGCAGCGGAAAACACCCCGGACAGCCGTTCTTCCGGCAGGGCCATGGAGGTGCCCAGGAAGCTGGTAACGCCTTGGCGGAGCAGGAATTCCCCCATGGCGGCAAAGCCTGCGGGATCTCCATCGCTAAAATCCGCCCCCATGGCCCCATGGATGTGGATATCCACAAACCCGGGCACCACATAGCCTCCATGCGCGTCCAGGGTCTCCCCCTCTCCGGCCTTTGACGGCTCCAGGGCAGCGATCCGGTCTCCTTGGGTCTCTACTTCCAGCGGATGGAACGCCCCATCCTCACAAAATACCAGGCCGTTTACAATGCGCATGGTTTCCCTCCTCACTCGGTCTTTTCATCCACATAATAGGCTGCTTTGAACTTGAATTTATCCCCGCGCACCACCGTCCGGTGGATCACGATCAGCTGCTCCCGCTCATGGCAAAACCGTTCGCACAGCATGCAGGGGATATGGGCTGGGATCTGCAAAAGCAGCCTTTCTTTTGTATTGGCCAACATGGGGGAAAGCACCTCGCCGGCGTCCGTGATTTCCATATTATAGCGGGATTCCAGATAAGCATATAAGGACCCCTCCCGCAGCACGTCCGGCTCCAAAGCGATAAATCGGCTCTGCAACAGATAGCTGGTCTCGATCATGAGCGGGAATGTTTCCGCAGACCGCAAGCGGGTCAGCTTATGCCATCGGCAGCCCCGGGGGAATGCGTGGCGAATATTGGTCAAGGAATCCAAATATTTGTCGTTTTCAATGAGTTCATAGTCTAGGATCTGATTCTTGATAAGGATATGTTGGGCTTTCAGGCTGCCGGCAAAGGAGTGAAATTTGGTCAGGCGCTGCTCAAACACTTTTGGTTTTACAAAATTGCCGTTCCCATGGGCCTTGATGATGTAGCCGTTCCGGTGCAGCTCTTCCAACGCCGCCCGTATGGTAGACCGGCTCACATGATAAACCTGGCATAAGACACGCTCAGCTGGCAAGACTGAATTTTCTGAATATTCCCCTTTTTGAATCCTGCTGCGAAGATCTTCGTATATTTCTTTATAAAGCGGTATGCCGTCCATAATGCCACCTCTATAAAAGTATAATATGAAATTTATTCCCCTGTCAAACGAATCAGACAACTGGTCAATTGGTATGGCTTTTGTTTGCATACCGGTGGGCAATTGGGCCTAAACAACAGCCTTCCCTTGAAAAGCAGAAAAGAATATGACAAAATTGGCATATCGGTGGGAGGAGGAGGTGGTAAATTGATTTGTGATCTAATTACAGAAGAAACCTATCTGGAAGATGTCAAATGTAACAGCTGGGAAGAATTAGTAGACATAGTCCATCAAGGATACCATAGCGGAATATGGCAGCTATATGGTGCTGGTGGACGACATTGCGTTCTTCCATGGCAGGCCGGAAGCAGGCGTCAAGGACATGGCCATGAGCCTGGTCTTGCTGCGGGACCCCGTTTTCCTGGGCGAAAAGCGCATCAAAGCGGCGATCACCTTTGCAGCGGTGGATAAAAACAGCCACTTGCAGTTGATGCGGGAACTGGGCGGATATCTACAAGACGAAGAATTTCTGTCCCTGCTGCGAAACAATGGCAGCAAGGCGGAAATTATGAAAAAACTGCAAGAGGGAGCGGAGATGGTATGAAATATCAAGAATATCATGAGGTCATCCGGGGCCAACTGGAAGAACAGTTTGCCCAGGAGGGGAAAAACATCGAGACTGCCGCCAAATATTGCGCTGAATCGGTGAAAAGCGGCCGGGTGATCCACGTGTTTGGGTGCGGTCATTCCCAGATGTTCGCCATGGAGGTGTTTTACCGGGCGGGCGGCCTGGTGCCGGTAAACGCGTTGCTCATCCCCCACATGGCCCTGTTCCCCAAAGCCAAGCTCAGCACCTTGCAGGAGCGGATCGAGGGCTTTTGCGGCCAGTATTTACAGCTGGAGGATACGGACCCCCGGGATACCATGATCGTGGTCTCCATTTCTGGCCGGAACGCCGGCGTGGTGGATATGGCCCTAGAAGCCAAGGCCATCGGCATGAAGGTCATCGCCTTGACCTCCCGGCAGTTCTCCAGCAGCACCACCTCTAGGCATTCCAGCGGGAAGCACCTGGCGGATGTGGCCGACGTGGTGATCGACGTCAAATGCGTCAGCGGGGACGCCGCCCTCTCCATGGATGGATTGGAGCCCCATTTTTGCGGCACCAGCACGGTATTGGGCATGGCCATTATGGAATCCATCGTGGCCCAGACCGTGGAAAACTGCGTGAACGCAGGCTGCATTCCCCCCATTTACGTAAGCTCCAACCTGGATAAGGGCGACGCTATCAACGCCCAACACATCAAGAACTACAGCAAATTGATCTCTTGCCTATAATAACCGCGATTACCCTTAAATACTTATTTACCAAGCACTCATTTTAAAAACCAATACCGGCGGGTCGTCGCCGCAACAACGACAACCGTGTCATGGCAGGGAATCCCCTTCCCTGTCGAGTACGCGAAAAGGAGGTTCGGATGCATATTGTCTGTGTATGTGGATTGGGCATGGGCTCTAGCCTGATCCTAAAAATGACGGTGGATAAGGCGCTACGGGAATTAGGCGCAACCGATCATGAGATCGAACACTGGGACGCAGGGACCGTGGAAAGCAAAAACGCAGACCTGATCGTCACCTCGGCTGATTTTCAGGACCGGTTTGCCGGGAAGTCCAACGTGATATTCGTCAACAATGTAGTGAATACTGCGGAGGTGAAGGAAAAGCTTAAAGCGTATCTTGGAATTTAACAAACCAATTCGTCTCATTCGTTCCAATCCGATCTAAGAAGGGAGTCACACATGGCATTCTTAAACTTTTTTCTTGAATTATTGCAGACGCCAGCCATCATCCTTGCAATCGTCGCGCTGATCGGTTTGATCGCCCAGCGCAAAAAGTTCTCCGACGTGCTCTCCGGCACCGTGAAGACCGCCCTGGGCTATTTGGTCCTTTCTGCGGGCTCCAGCTTGCTGGTCACGGAAATTTCCCCCTTTGTGGGCCTGTTCCAGCAGGTGACCAACCTGAGCGGCTTTGCCACCGGTTCGGAAATCATCGTAGGCGCCATTCAGGATGCTGTGCCTGTCATCGCTTCCACCTCCGCCATCATCATGGGCGTCGGCTTCCTGGTAAACATCCTGCTGGCCCGGTTCACCCCCCTCAAGTACATCTTCCTCACCGGCCACATGATGTGGATCAGCTCTGTTGCGGTGGCCTTCTCCCTGTATGAGTTCGGCTTTAGCAACGGCATGATCATCCTCATCGGCATCATCCTCCAGGGCGCTGTGCTCACCCTTCTCCCCGCCATTGCCCAGCCTGTGGTGCGCAAGATCACCGGCAGCGACGATTTCGCCATCGGCCACCTGACCACCCTGGGCACCGTATCCTCCGCCTATGTGGGCAAATGGATCGGCGGCAACAGCAAGAGCGCAGAAGACATGAAGCTCCCCAAGGGCCTCCAGTTCTTCAAGGACACTTCCATGTCCATCTCCATCGTCATGTTCGTGTTCTATATGCTGGTAGTCATTCTGGCCGGCCCCGAGGCCGTGGCGGAATACGCCGGCGGCACCAACTACCTGATCTACGGCCTGCTCAAGGCCCTGGGCTTCACCGCCGGTATCCTGGTATTGCTCCAAGGCGTTCGGATGCTCCTTGGCGAGCTGGTTCCCGCCTTCAAGGGTATTGCGGATAAGCTGGTGCCCAACGCCATCCCCGCGCTGGATGTGCCCGCCCTGTTCGGCTTTGCTCCCAACTCCCTGATGCTGGGCTTCATCTTCGCTACCATCGGCATGATCGTAGCCATGTTCCTCTCCTCCGTCTTCTTCGGCGTGGTTCCCCTGGTCTCCATCATCGGCGCCTTCTTCACCGGCGGCGTTGCGGGCATCATGGGCAACGCCCTGGGCGGCCGGATCGGCGCCATGGTCTCCGGCTTCGTCTATGGCCTGGAGCTGATCCTGTTCTCTGGCTTCACCTATAGCCTGTTCAATCACTTTGCCGCCGTGGGCGCCGAAGGTACCGGCCACGACTGCATCGACGCTATGGCCCTTATGACCATCATGAAGAACCCGGTGGTGGGCATCATCATCATCGTGGGCGCCTTCATCCTGGCATCCGTACTGGCGGTCCGCTATCAGAAAAAGGTAGCTGAAAAGAGCCAGGCCGCGTAACCCATGCGTTCCTAAATCCATGGCGGAGGCGTAGGCATTCTACCCTCCGCCATTTTTCCAGGTAGACAACGATAGAAAGGAATACCCCATCATGTATTTGATCGAGCAGGAACTCCGCAACCAGTTCGCGGCGGCCACCCAGACTGTGGACGCCCTATTTGCCCATAAGGACGCCCTGGCCCAGGCCTTGGCGGATGTAAAATCCATTTGCGTATTGGGCTGCGGTTCCAGTTACAGCCTTGCAAAATCCGCAGCAACTCTACTTTCCCAGCAGGCGGGCATCCCCGCCACCCCCATCGCGGCAGGGGATCTGCTGGTCAATTTCCCCGCCTACAAGCGCACCCTGGAACATAGCGCCATCCTCTTGCTCTCCCGCTCCGGCGCCACCAGCGAGGTTGTCCGGGCTGCCGCCCTATGCAAACAGCAATTCGGCAGCCGCATCCTCTCCATCTGCACCCAGGCGGGCGCCCCGGTGGAAGCCCATACGGACCTGGATCTGATCCTGCCTTGGGCCTATGACAAGGCGGTTTGCCAGACCCGAACCGTTTCCAACCTGTATATCGCCCTGCTGGGCCTTGCCTACATCGCCGGCGGCAACGACGCCGGCCTCCAAGCCCTGAAGGGTTTGGAAGCCTATAGCGAGCCCTTCTGTTCCCAACAGGAAGCTGCCTTGAAGGAACTGGCCCAACAGCCTTGGACCCGGGCAGTGGTCCTGGCGGACAGCGGCCCCGCCGGCCTGGCGGAGGAGGGCGCCCTGGCCTTCAAGGAGATCTGCCGTCGGGATTCCAACCACTACCATATGCTGGACGTGCGCCATGGCCCCATGGTGCAGATCAACCAGGACGTGCTGGTGATCGCCCTGGTCTCCTCCGGTGACCGGGCGCTGCAAGCCGGCTTGCTGGCGGACATCGCCAAAAAGACCTCCCGGCTGCTGGTGCTGGACTGCGCCCCTGGCCCGCAAACCCTGCCCGGCCACAACATCCAGTTACCTGCCTGCGGCAGCGATGAGGCGAAGGCGGTATTCGCCCTATACTGCATCCAGGTGCTGTGCCTGCACCATGCCCAACACCGGGGCGTTGACCCGGACAACCCGGACGGCCTAGACGCCTGGATCAAGCTGTAAGCCGCAAAGCGATGCGCCTTGCCGCTGAAATATGCCCATGCTAGAATGAAAAGCAGGAGGATCGCCATGTATCCCGTGTTGCTCTTTGATATGGACGGTACGCTGGTGGATTCCGCCGAGGGGGTCTATCAGTCCATGCGCTACGCCATGGAAGCGGAAGGCGTGCCCCCGATAAAGCGGGAGCAGGCCCGGTATTTCCTGGGGGAAACCCTGGAATCCGTGCTCAAGCGCAAATTCGGCATGGAAGGCCCAGTGGTCCAGCGGATCCGGGAACGCTTCCTGCCCCATTACCAGGAAACCGGCCTTTTTGCCACCACCCCGGTCCCCGGCATGGTGGAGCTGACCCGCTCCCTCCATGCAAAGGGGTACCGCTTGGGGATCGCTTCCTGCAAGCCCTGGATCTATTGTGGGCCCACCTTGCAGCATTGCGGGTTTTCCGATTGCTTTGAAGCCATTGCCGGGAGCTGGCACAACGGCGTGCCCGAAGAAAAGACCGCCGTGATCCGGGAGGCCCTTCGGCTGCTGGACGTGCCTGCCGGGCAGGCCGTTATGATCGGCGACCGGGGGGTGGATATTTCCTGCGCAGCTTCCCTGGGAATCCCTGGCATCGGCTTAAGCTACTGCGGCTATGGGGAGCCCGGGGAGTTGGAACAGGCAGGCGCTGTGGCAGTAGCCCCCACGGCGGAAGCCTTGGGCCGGATCATCGAAGAACAATCATGGGCCCATTCGGACATATAAAGGGGGACAAACAATGGAACTAACTGGTAAACCTGTATCCACAGGGATCGTAATGGGCGAAGTGCTGCGCTATATCCCCTTCGCGCCGGTGCTGACCCAAGCCCCCCTGGCGGAAGGGACCCAGGGGCAAGCATGGGACCAATACCTTGCCACCAAGGAAAAGGCCAAGGGGGAATTGGGCGCCCTGGAACAGCGCATGGCCCAGACCGACCCGGAAAAGGCCAAGATCATGGCCGCCCACCAGGAGATCCTGGCGGACCCTGCCATGGACGATGAGATCCGGGGATTGGTGATGGAACAGTTGTGCAGCCCAGATGCGGCCATCGCCCAGATATACGACACCTATGCCGCCATTTTGGCAAAATCCAAAAACGCCCTTATGCGGGAACGGGCTTCCGACCTACAGGATGTGAAGCGCCGGCTCCTCCGCTGCTGGGCCGGCGCTCCAGAGCAGAACCTTTCCTCCCTAGCCAAGCCGGTCATCGTGGTGGCGGACGACCTATTCCCTTCGGACACGGCTTCCCTGGACCGGGCGCGGGTATTGGGCATCGTCACCCAGGTGGGGGGCAGTACCTCCCATACGGCCATCATCGCCCGCAGTTACGAGATCCCGGCAGTGCTGGGAGTAACGGGCGCCATGGACGCCCTGGCGGACGGCCAATTCATTGTTCTGGACGCGGTGGAAGGCCGGGTGATCCCCAACCCCACGGAGGAGGAAATAACCCGCTATAGCCAGCAGGCCGCCCGGTTACAGGCGGAGCTGCAAATCACAAAAGCCTATCGGGATAAGCTCCCTGTGACCTTGGATGGCCATAGGGTGGAGGTACACCTCAACGTGGCGGCAGCCACGGAGCAGGAGCTGGCGGGAGCGGCCTTTGCGGATGGCTGCGGCCTGTTCCGCACGGAATTCCTATACACCAGCAGCCAGGGGCTGCCGGATGAAACCCAACAGTTCCAGATCTATAAAAAGGTCCTTACAGCCTTTGGGGATAAGCCTGTGACCCTGCGCACCATGGATATCGGGGGGGACAAACAGGTGCCCTGCCTGGACCTGCCTAAGGAGAGCAATCCCTTCCTGGGGGTGCGGGGCCTAAGGCTTTCCCTTTCCAAGCCGGAGCTGTTCCGCACCCAGATCCGGGCTGCCCTGCGGGCTTCCGCCCACGGCAAGCTGCAAATCATGATGCCCATGGTGGGCGCCCTGGACGAGGTATACGCCGCCAAGGCCATCATCCAGGCCGAAGGCGAAAAGCTGGATGCCCAAGGAATCCCTTGGGATCATGCCGTCCCCATCGGCATTATGGTGGAGATCCCTTCCATTGCTTTGATCGCCGACCGGGTGGCGGAAGAGGTGGATTTCGTCAGCGTGGGCACCAACGATCTGATCCAATATCTGTGCGCGGCTGACCGGATGAACCCAGGGGTCCGCCCCTATTACCAGGATTACCATCCGGCCCTCTTCCGCTTGCTGGACATCCTGAGCCAAACCTTCCGGGAAGCTGGGAAGCCTTTGAGCATCTGCGGGGAGCTGGGTTCAGACCCCTTGGCCATCCCCGCCCTGGTAGGGCTAGGCATCCAAAAGCTTTCCATGGGGGCCGCCGCCATCGCCGGCGCCAAACGGGTCATCCGCAATCTGGACCTGCCCCAGGCCCAGGCCCTTGCCCAGGACATTCTATCCATGAAAACCGCCGGGGCCGTCCAAGCCCGGCTCACCGCGTTTTCCAATGCGCATCAATAAACGGGAGGCATAAGAAGGAGCATGGTAGAAAAACAGATCACCATTCAAAACGAAACGGGCCTGCACGCAAGGCCTGCCACAGAATTTGTACAGCTGGCCGGAAAATTCCAATCCAAGATCGACCTGCAACGGGTGGGGGAGGACGATTGGTACAACGCCAAATCCATCATCATGCTGATGACCCTGGGCCTGGCCCAGGGCGAGCAAGCCCTGCTGCGGGCTGAAGGAGCGGACGAGCAGGCGGCGGTAGACGCCCTTGCCGACCTGGTGGCCAATATGAAGGACTAGCGGCCACAGCATGTGGCAAAAGGGAAAAGCCGGCGGTATTCTCCGCCGGCTTCAGGCTGTCGAAAAAGTGGCTTGCGCCACTTTTTCGAGGTTTTCATAGCTCCCTTGCGCCTACGGCGCGGCCAGGGAGCTATGCAGGGAAACCCTTGCTACGCAAGGCTTTTTGCGGATTTGCCGTACATGCCGCCAAATCCGATGAAAGCCTAAAAAGGCTGCGATCTTCTATTCGTCAGAGGTTTCTCGACAAGCTGAAGCCGGCGGTATTCTCCGCCGGCTTTTCCCATGCATCCAGCTATGGGTTTACCATTGGCTCTGGGGCCATGCCCCTTCCGACAATACATGTTGCAACGCCTCTAAAAACCTTCTCCCGGGTTTGGTGAATACCTGGTATTTTTTCCATGCCACGCTGACGCCTGCATCCAGCAGGGGGGCAAAGGGACGAAATACCAACGGGCTCCCTGGATACTCCGGCACCAAATGGGCCAGGCACAGGGCGCAACCTACCCCTTGCCGCACCAATAGGGAAGCGTTGAAAATCAGGTTATAGGTGGCGACGATCTCCGGGCTCCGGCGGTTGACGCCCAGCCATCCGGAAAGCCCGTCCTGCACCATGGCTTGGCGGGAAACCAAAAGGGGCAGCCCTTCCAGATCTTCCGGGCAAACCGCCTCTTTTGCAGCCAAAGGATGGTCCCTGGGCATCAGCAATCCCCAAACATCCTTATATGGCAGCTTGAGATAATCGTATTTTTTCAGGTCCGCTGGATCGATGACTAGGCCAAAATCCAATAGGCCGTTATCCAGCCGCTCCAATACGTCCTGGGCATTGCCGCTGTATAGATGGACCCGGATAAGGGGATACCGCTTGCATAGCCGCTGTACGGTCTGCGCGATGAGCTCCATGCCAAAGGTTTCCCCGCCCCCGATATGCAGATCCCCCGCCACCAGTTCCCCGGATGCCTGTATCTCCATGCGGGTCTTTTCCATGAGCCCCACCAGCTCCTCTGCCCGCCGCCGTAAGAGCATCCCTTCTTCCGTCAGGGTGACCTTGCGGCTGCCCCGGATCAACAGCTGCTTGCCCAGCTCCCCTTCCAACGCCTTCATCTCCCGGGATAGGGGCGGCTGGGTCATATGCAGCACCTCCGCCGCCCGGGTAATGCTTTCCTCCTGGGCCACTGCCAAAAAATATTCCAGGCTACGGATGTCCATCGACTTCCCTCCCTTCTGACACCATTATATTTCCTTAATTTCATACTTTTCAAGTATGGATTGAGATATTGTATATGTATTTGATATTTATCCGCCTTTCGTTTACGATAAACCCAGAAAGGACGTGATGCTTTGGAACTGGTTAAAAGCACCTTACAGGAAGCCCTCTTGGATGCTGGCTGCGATGCAAAAACCGCGGATACAGTCGCGGTCCTGCTGGAGGCAGGATTGCGGGAGGAAGCCTACCAGGCCCTTACAGCCCATCGTAAAGGGTTGCTTGCGGCGGTGCACGAGGAACAAAAAAAGCTAGCGTGTCTGGACTATCTACTCTATTGCTTGCGAAACGGTCAGGAGGCGGCCCATCCATGGTAAAACCCTTGGTTATGCTTCTGTTATGTTTGCTTCCCTTCAGCATGGGGGCTTGCGCAGCCTCCAGCCATCCGGAGGGTTCCCCTTCCCTGTCGGCGCCTGTCCCCAGCGCCCCGCCTTCGGCCGCCTCTTCTCCAATGCCCCAGCCATCGGCGGCCCAGCCGGTTCAGATCCAAATCCAGGTGGGCGATTCCATCCTATCCGCTACCCTGACGGACAATCCCTCCGCAAAAGCCTTTGCCGACCTGCTGGCGCAAGGCCCTGTCACCGTGGAGATGGCTGACTACGGCGGCTTTGAAAAAGTTGGCCCCCTGCCGACGGCCCTGGTGCAAACCAACGAGGACATAACCGCTCAGCCGGGCGATTTGATCCTATACCAGGGCCAGCAAGTGGTGATCTACTATGGGGAAAACAGCTATTCCCTCACCCGCCTTGGCAGGATAGACGGCATATCGCAGCAAGACCTTATGGCGTTGCTGGGACCGGCGGATGTGCGCGTTACCTTTTCTTTCGACTAACCTGTAGCCGTTTCCTTTGGGGAGGCCTCCGGCATCTTAAAAGGCCGGCATCCAGGCAATCCCTACGGGAACCCGGGAACCCATATAAACCAACCATTAAAAAGGAGACCCTACCCATGCAAGAAACCTTATCTATGACCTCCAGCTGGGATAAAACCTTTCCCAAAAGCGAAACGGTGGCCCACGAAAAGATCACCTTTCACAACCGTTATGGCATTGCGCTGGCAGCCGACCTATATCGTCCCAAAGGGGCGGACGGAACACTGCCCGCCATCGCCATAAGCGGCCCCTTTGGGGCTGTGAAGGAACAGGCTTCCGGCCTATATGCCCAAGAATTGGCACAGCGAGGCTTTCTGACCATTGCCTTTGATCCCTCCTATACCGGCGAGAGCGGCGGCTACCCCCGTTATGTGGCCTCCCCAGATATCAATACCGAGGACTTTTGCGCCGCGGTGGACTGCCTTTGCGTGCGGCCGGACGTTGACCCGGAGGGAATCGGGATCTTGGGCATTTGCGGCTGGGGCGGCATGGCCCTGAACGCCGCCGCCGTGGACACCCGCATCAAAGCCACCGTGGCCTCCACCATGTACGACATGACCCGGGTCAACGCCAAAGGTTATTTTGACAGCGAGGACAGCCCACAGGCCCGCTATGAAAAGCGCAAGGCCATGTGTGACCAGCGGACCATCGACTATCGAAACGGCAGCTATGCCTTGGCGGGCGGCGTGCCGGACTCCCTCCCCCAGGACGCCCCTGCCTTCCTGAAGGATTATTATGCCTATTATAAAACGCCCCGCGGGTATCATCCCCGCTCCCTGAATTCCAATGGGGGCTGGAACATCACCTCCGCCCTGTCTTTCCTCAATATGCCCATCCTCCAATACAGCAGCGAGATCCGTTCCGCCGTTCTGATGGTGCATGGAGAAAAGGCCCATTCCTGTTACTTTAGTAAGGATGCCTTTGCTAAGCTGACCGGAGATAACAAGGAACTGCTGCTGATCCCCGGGGCTAGCCATACCGATCTGTACGATCGAAGAGACGTGATCCCCTTTGACCGGATCGCAACTTTCTTCTTACAATATCTGCAATAAAGGAGGCCCTATCATGGAAAAGATTGTCCAAACCGCCGGCCGGGATGCTCTAGGGGAGTTTGCCCCGGCCTTTGCCCGCTACAACGATGACATCCTATTCGGGGAGAATTGGAACGATCCCTGCATAGACCATAAGCTGCGGTGCATCATCACCCTAGTCGCCCTGGTGAGCGCAGGCGTCACCGATTCTTCCTTACAATACCATTTGGAAAATGCCAAGCGGGCCGGCGTGACCCGGGAGGAGATCGCCGGCGTCATCACCCACACAGCCTTCTACGCCGGGTGGCCCAAAGCCTGGGCGGCATTTTCCCTGGCGAAGGAGGTATGGACTTCTCCAGAGGAAGCAACCGATCCCATGGCAGCCCACGCCGCCCAAATGTGCTTCCCCATTGGCCAGCCCAACGATGGGTATGCCCAATATTTCTCCGGGCAAAGCTATTTGGCTCCCATATCTACCGGCCAGATCCCCATCTTTAATGTGACCTTTGCTCCCGGCTGCCGGAACAATTGGCACATCCATCGCGCCGCCCAAGGGGGCGGGCAGATCCTCCTGTGCGTGGCAGGCCAGGGGTATTATCAGGAATGGGGAAAATCCGCCCAAAAGCTCTTACCTGGGGATTGCGTGAACATTCCCGCCGGGGTCAAGCATTGGCACGGCGCCGGCCCGGAGGGGTGGTTCAGCCATCTGGCTATAGAGGCGCCCGGCCAGGATACCGGCACCCTATGGCAGGAGCCGGTATCCCCGCAAGACTATGAAACAGCCACGAAGGCCCCCGCCCGGGGGCAATGAAAAAACGCCCTTTCGCACCCGGCTCTGATCGGCCGGGCGCCCTTTTCCATGCAAAGCCCCGGCTAAAGGGGCGGTGACATAGGAAAACATCGGTCCATTTCGGCCCCATTCGCCCCGGCGCTGTGTTGGCCGGCCTTGGAAGGGGACCCGCCCTGCCTACGGCCGCCCGCCTTGCGCCGGAACAAATGGGAC
>CDZQ01035668.1_pt1 | contig 34589 bp, 34 predicted proteins | sample 554831 | NCBI WGS metagenome assembly CDZQ01 (sample SAMEA3182112, study PRJEB8094) | gut metagenome | biome: human; feature: gut; material: Stool; isolation source: human stools | place: Canada | collected 2013-05-06 | reverse complement strand
GGAGGTATTTATTCAACAATATCATGCAAAAAAGGATGGGACTTTGCCGATCCTATCCATGCAGGGGGAACAGAGTAACGAGATCGAAGCAGAAGAAGGCGCGTAATTGGTTTGCAGTTTAAATCCATAAGTAGGCAAAAACGGATTTGGAAAGTTGAATTTCCAAATCCGTTTTTCTTGGGTCCGGTCACCAAAATAGATGCAGGGTACTTTTCCTAAATCTTTAAGGACTGTCCCGCTAACATAATTCATATTTAAATTATTTAAATTATAGCTAATTTTACCTAAAGAATCAAGGAATATCACACTCTTTTGGAGTGTTGTTCATCAAAAAAGAGGCCAGGGCTGGATACTGCATTTTTCAATATCCAGCCCTGGCCTCTCTACCCGTTATACGCCGGGCAACGTGATTTCCGCTTCATATCCACCTTTCATCCGTATGTAGAGGGTATCCACATTTTTCACTATGACCTGCTCGACCACCTGGCGGATGAGCTTATCGTCAAATTCGTAGCTGTCGAAGTCTGCCGATTCCATGTACTCTCTGATCCCCCGGATATAGGCGTTCTCCTGTTCCATGCCATTTCGCACATCCCCAAGGCTGTCGATCTGTTCCTGTATCTCATCGTATTCACGGCTCAGCTGCTCGATCTTCTCATCCGGCACGATATCAAGGCTCAGCATCTCCTGCAGCAATTTATTCTTCTGCTCCAGCATATCAAGGAGTTTTTTCTTTTTGCTGTCGCCGCTTCTATGCTCCAGCGCTTCCTCGGCGTATTCCCGCAGGTTCTGCACCAGCTCATCCCTTGGGCTCTGGAGGTTCCGTAAAAATCCGAGGATGGCTTCATGCAGCGCTCCTTCATCCAGAGTAGGTGATTCCCGGCAATTGCGTTTCCCGTTCTCCAGCCGGTTGATGCACCGCCATACTATTCTTGTCTTTCCGTTCCGAGTCCATGTGCAGCGGCGGTAGTGCTCCCCGCATTCTCCGCAGAGGAGGATTTCGGATAGTACATATTTGGGACTGAACCGGCCACTGTTGCCCTTTGTTTTTGTGCTTCTTGGTTCCAGACTTCCGCGCCTTGCTCTTTCAAACTGTACCCGCTTGAATATCTCTCTTGGGATTATGGCTTCATGATTATCTGTCACATAGTATTGGGGGAGCTGTCCGGTATTCTTTCGCTGTTTTTTCTCCAACACGTCAGCGATGAAGGTTTTTTGAGATAATGCATCGCCCATGTATTTCTCATTGGCCAGCATCTTACGAATGGCTGTTGCATCCCACTTACTATTGCCGTTGGCTGTGATGGTGCCTTTTTCCGTCAGTATCTCTGCGATATGCCTTGGAGTGCTACCGTCCAGATACATCTGAAATATCAACCGGACGACCTCCGCTTCTTCGGGTACGATTTCGACTTTACCGTTTCCACTCATGCGGTAACCGTAGAAGCGGCCCCCGAAGTATGCCTTGCCCTGAGCGAAGCTCTTTCTGTACCCCCATTTCACATCCTCGCTCAGCTTCTGGCTGTAGCTCTGGGCCATGCTTGCGTGGATCACGAGGAATTGCTCATCCTTGGGGTCGATGCCCTGGACGCCCTCCATCTCGAATATCACATTTACATTGAGGGCCCGGAGCATACGCACATACTTGATGGAGTCCAGGGTGTTTCTCGCAAACCTGTGGACGGATTTGGTGAGGATGATATCGATCTTCCCGGCCTTGCACATCTCAATCATTCGGTTGAATTCATCCCGCTTTTTCGTGCTGGTACCGGTGATGCCCTCATCTGCGAATACCTCAACAGGCTCCCAATCGGGGTTGCTGCTGATCTTGCCGGTATAATACTCCAATTGGTTCTTATAGCTGTTGAGCTGCTCATCTGAGTCTGTGCTGACTCGGCAATAGGCGGCCACCCGGTATTTGCGGTTAAGGCCCTTTGTGGACTTTCCCTTTTTCGCCGGGATCAGGGTCACATTCTTTGCCAGTTGGTTCATTTCCGCTCTCCTTTCCTGTCATAATCTCCATGCCGTTTATATACCGCACCGTAATGGTACCGGTTTCCGATAGGATGATGTTCCTGACGATCCGCTCTGCGAGAGCGTCATCGTATTCAGTGAGGCTTTCTGCTTCCAGGATGGCCGCCAGCCGCTCCGTGTGATCGGTGGTTTCATCCTTGAGAGCCTCATATTTCTCCGCCGCCCATTCCCGGATCAGCGCCAGGGTATTCTTCACATCAGCATCCCGTTGGTGGAGCTGCCGGTGCAGCCTGTCCTCCAGCAGCTTGAGGCTGGGTGGGGCTGGTATGTGGAACGGGCTGCCGGATTTCATCTCCGACAGCCCGTTTTTCAATTCTCTATGGCCTTCCAATATAGCCTGCAGCAGTGTTTCATCTGTAATCGGCAGTATTGCGCCGCAGCACTGGCAGATCCAGACTACCGGCTGTTTCCTGTTTCTTTCAACTTTTCTGTTCACCTTAGATTCGCATTTGGCGCATAATACTCTGCTCTTGAGCAGATGCACAGAAGGATGGCAATTTCGATTGACTTCTGCGTAGTATTGAAAGCTTCGCGCATTATCAACTATCTGCTGATCCAATATGGCGGGATGTCCGTCCATGCCGAGATATTTGTCGTTTTCCAGCAGCCGCTTCACCTTGTGCTTATCCCAGCCGAGTTCTCCGTAAAACGGGATTCCTCTGTCATTGAGGCTGGCGGCGATGTCGCTGAGTATGACGCCTGCGGCCCGCTTTTCGTAAATCTCCTTCACGATGGCGGCTTCTTCCTGATAGATGGTCACTTTACCATCTTCGATGCGGTATCCGTAAGGGATGATCCTGTTCTTCACCGGCCCGTCCTCCTTTGGATGGTTTCCTTGAGGGCAAGGCCGCCAATTAGGTGGAAGGTGAGGAAGTCCTCCTTTGCTACGGAGATGAAGTGCACCATGTTATTAAACAGGATGGCGTTAAATTCCATCATGATCTCCGGCCCGGCCTCTATGACCCGAATCAGCGAACGGAGTTCTTTGATTTCCTCCGGGTCATCCCGTACCTGTAACCGCTTCTTTTCCTGTCGGAGTTCATATAGCTCCCGTTCCAGGGGAGCCCGGTTCTTGGCCAACAGCGCATCGCTGAGCACACCTTTTTCAGCCAGCCCGTTCAGCCGGGCCAGCTTTTTGGATACCTCGGCAATCCGTGCATTGATTAAGACCGTTTCCTGCGGGATGTCCTCGCCCATGGTGTATGCCTGCTCCATGTACTTGAGCATGGGGGAGAGGATTTCGCCTTTCCGCTTTTTCAAGCGGTTGTATAAGGTGATAAAGGCTTCATATACTTCATCCTCTTTCACATTCGCTACGGGACAGGAGTCTACACCATGCCGGTTTCGCTTCAGGCATTCCCAGGAGATGATGCCGTTTGTGCTTACTTTTCTTCGGAATGTAGTTCCGCAGTTTTCACATTTGAGCTTTTGCGTCAGCGGGTATTGGGAGGAAGCTTTTTTTCTGTCGAAGCGGTTTCGCCATTGGAATAGTTCTTGTGCCCTGTAATACTTATCTTTCGATATAATCGGTTCATGGGAAGCCTCCACATAGTATTGTGGCCGCTCACCTTGGTTTCGTTTCTCTTTGAAGGGAAGGGAGTCGGTAGTGTAGTGCTTTTGTAATAGGGCGTCCCCGATGTACTTTTCGTTTTTCAGCACATATTCCACGGATGTTCCATGCCAAGGCCCGCCCTCTGAGGTTGGTATTGCGTCCCGGTTTAATGCATTGGCGATGGCTTGCTTTCCCTTTCCAGAGAGGTATTCATCGAAAATCCTCCGCACTACCGGCGCTGTTCTCTCATCCACCACCAGCTTGCCATCTACACGGATGTAGCCTATGGGAGCGTGATAGGTGATGAACTTCCCCTGACGCATCCGCTCCTGGTAGCTCCAGTTGGCGTTGCGGGAGTTGACCATGGACTCCTGCTGGGCCTGTACGCTCCGTATGGAGAGTATCATCTCGTCCGTCATGTGGGCGGTGTCGATATCTTCTTCCTCGAAGTATACCGATACCCCCAGCGCCTTGAGCTGCCGGATGTTGTCGAGGCAATCCTCCACATTCCTTGCAAACCGGGATACCGACTTTACGATGACTCTGTCGATCTTTCCGGCCCAGCAGTCTCGCATGAGGCGCTTGAAGTCCTCCCGCTTGTCCGCCCGTGTGCCTGTGAGCCCTTCATCAGCGTAGACGTCCACCAGCGCCCAGCCCTTTGTGTTGGTGACCAGGCTGTGGTAGTGGCTGTACTGGAGGTGGAAGGAATGGAGCTGGTCGTCCGACAGACTGCTCACCCTGACATATGGTGCAACCCGCACAATGTCGGGCAGCGGCGCCGTGGCGTGGATGATCTGCACATTCTTTTTTGCTGCCATGGGCCAGCCTCCTTTCCTCGCTTTTCAAGCAACACAATACCCCAAACCTTACGGAATAGCTATCCTAATCGGCAGACAGTTATATAGAATAATTCTCCCGTACCCGCGCTGAGAGCATCAGGCCCTGTTCGGGAGTGAGCAGGGCTTGATGCTCCATGCGCTTTATATGGTATAGGAGGAAAAACATATCGGCCATTACTCTGGCTTGCTCTTTCATTGCCGCACCTCCGCAAAGTATCCGTCATCCTTCACGGCGTGGATAAAGTTATGCAGGCTGGTCAGCCTTCCCGTCATGGGCATATCCGGCAGGGCCTCCCGCATGGCCTCATGGTAGCGCCTGCCCCGGAGGGAACGGTTGTCCAGCACCGCCACGATACAGGTGTCCGTTTCCAGGCGGATGGCGCGGCCAAAGCCCTGGCGGAGCTTGATCTGCATATCCGGCAGCGCAACGCTCTCAATGAACTCATGGAGGTTTTCATACTGTTCCTTCAGGTGGTCGCTGAATGCGTCCGGTATGGGGAAGGGTAGCCTTGGGATGATGAGCAGGGACACCATATCGCCGGGGAAGTCCATGCCCTCCCAGGCCGGGCCGGTGGCCAGCAGAACGCCGTTCCCGCTCTGGCGGAAGCCCTCTGCGATGTGCGGGTTGTTCCGGGCCATGGTGAAGATGGGGTACGGAAGCTCCGCTTCTCTGAGAAGCCCATGCACCGCTGTCATGGCGGAATAGGAGTTGAACAGCACCAGCGCATGGCCGTGGCAGACCCGGATGAGGCTGGCGATATCCGCCGCCAACAGCCGGTAATATGGCTGGAGGTCGGTTTTGTTATGGATGGGCGCACTGTGCGGCACATACAGCAGGCAGTTCTTTTCGTAGCGGAAGGGCGAAAGAGAAACAGACTCGGTGAGCCGGGGATACGGGTGGATATATGCCTCGGTCTTGAAGCGGGAGAAGTCATCTCCCACGGCCAGCGTTCCCGAAGTCAGCAAGATTGGCTGGGGCATAGACCACAGCGTATTGTGCATCTGGGTATCCATGTCCCCTGCAGCGGCGCATAGGATTGGCCGCTGGTGTTCGTCCCGGTCAACATACAGGATGATATCCGCTTCCTCATCCAGAAAAAGTTCTATGGAGGTGATCATCCTTCCAAGCTCCCGCTTGAGCTGCTTGCTTATGCGATCCCCGATCATGCGCCGGATGGAGTCCAGCTTTTTCCATGCTTCTTTCAACAGCCGGGGCCGTTCCCGTTCAAAGGCTACCATACCTTCGTTGGTTTCGGCGTCGATCCCCTGCAGGATGGGGCGCATGGCGGACAAGAGATTCTGTGCCGCCAGCTGGTAATGCTCGGCCTTGAGCCCATGGCAGAGGGCAAGAACGTCCTCCTGCCCCAGCGTCCTTCCGAACATCTGCCTTGCTGCGGAGGGCAGCTTGTGTGCCTCGTCCACGATCAGGGCGCAGTATGGCCGGAGGATAGGATGCCGGTGCAGGCTTGTGTTCATGGCGTCCGCCAGCAGGAGGTTGTGGTTGCAGATTTGGAACAGGTACTTCCCGGACGCCGCGTCCTCCAGAAACCGCTTGTACCGGCAGTACCTATCGCAATCGCAGATACGGGGTACGGCCACCTGCCTGCGGTCATATCCGCTCAGATGCTTGGCCTGGTCCATATCCAGGCAGCTTCGGAGCGACAGCAACGCTTCCGCGTTCTTCCTGTTTTTCTTTTGAAGGTCGATGGTACGGAGACGTTTTATGAGGCGCTCATCACACACATACCGGCTTTTCCCCTTGCGGATCACCGATTCCATGGGGCGCGTGAGATACCCAGAGCGGGTGAGCAGCTTTGAAAGGAAAGGGATGTACTCCCTGTGAATGGCCTCCTGCAGCGCAACGCTGGCGGTGGAGATGGCGATGGGCTGCCAGGGTTCCCCGGCTTCCATGCGGTATTTATGAAAAATGACGGCGGCGGTCAAGTATGCGTAGGTCTTTCCGATGCCCGTACCGGCGTCGCTCAGCATGATCTTTCCGCCGAACATGGCGTCCAGCATCTCATGACAGAGGCCGGTCTGCCCCTGGCGTTCCTTCATCCCGCATTGCGGGAACAACTCTTTGAAGATATAGTCCGCGTCCTGATGGGCGCGGTTTTTCTGTTCTGTCGTGATCATATACGTTTCCCCTTGTTTTTTCGCTTTGTATGAAATGGTGCTGCCGATATTTGCTGCTCGCACCCTCGGCAGAGGGGAACGGTACGGGTAGGCCGCGGCGAGGGGCCATTCACGGGCCATCCGAGAGTCTCAACTGCTTCCAACCTTCGGACAGCGCCGCCTGTCTGACGTGCAGGCGAACGATGCGTGTCTTATTATGCACCCGGTCTGGAGTCGTGGCGCACAGGCTGCCTTGCCTGTTTTGCCGCTGGAGTGGATCGCTCGTCCCCCCAAGGGGGGAGTCGTGGCGCCTCTGCGGTTCGCTCGTCCTTCCGGGCGTTTTCCCGTATCGCTGGGTATGAAGTTGTCAAGGTTCGGAAGGGGGAAATCCGTCTGAGGAATTAACCCCTTCACTCCATTGCCAAAAAAACAGGGGGGTGCGAACCCTAAAAATGCAAATTTCTCAAAATATTCTTTAATTTCATAAGTATGCGATCTCGCTTCTTCCTTACGGCCATGTCAGAAATGCCCATTCTCCTGGCATATTCTCTTGCAGGGACGCCATCATAGAACAGCGCCTGGATGAGCTCCCGCTCGGATTCCGTGAGTTGCTCCATCGCTTCTGGCAGCAAGCGAAGCAGGGCCGCCTGCTCCGCTTGATCCTCCATGGATATGCAGATATCCTCCGGGGAGGGAGCCTGTTCCAGCATATATTCTTCAATGGGGACGCAGGCGTCCGCCAGCTTCTCCAAGGAAACGTGGGGAATGTCCTGAAGCAGTTGTTCCTGATACCGTTCCTGCCTCCCCATTTGGGAATATGCTTCATACACCTCGTTTGAAACGAGGATGTCCTGGCCGCCAATCATGATGACATGGGCGGTCACAACGCCGTTTTCATCCTTGATACGCCTGTAATTGCATTCATCTTTCCAGTTTTTCATTTTCTGACCTCCGAATTTTTGAGTTTTTTGATGGGGAAATCTCAAAACTCGGAAGTCAGGGGTAGCGGGCTATGGCAGCCTGCCAAGTGGCGATATACATAAAAAGTCCTTCCCAGCTGGCGGAGCCGGAAAGGACGAGAAAAGGGCCGCATGACTTGAGACTTTTTTGTACCGAAAGACCACCAGGCAGCTAATCTGGTTCGTCATACGGCACGGGAGTCTCGCGTCTGCGGCCCCAAGCACAGCTTATCTTCAATATTCGGTTGTTACGGGCAATGCGCCCGCTCATGCGCTATTGAGCTTTGCGCATCCTCCGCATACTCAATACGTCAAATACGGTTTCATTCCCACAGAGCTTGCATTTGCTCTGGACATGGCCCCGTGTATCTTCAAACACAACGATGGTATTGTGGTGGCAGTAGGGGCAGCGGATTTTCCTCTGTTTCTGAGAAGCTACTGCCGCCCGTGCCCTGCGCACTTTCATCATTAGTTCCGGGGAAGGGACAGCATAATTCATATGGCCATCGCCTCCATTTCCCGCTCGGATAGGATATCTACCGTTAAATCTTTCAGATACCCCAGGCGTTCCAGCCGGATTTTTGCCGCCTTTATGGATGTGTGGAAAAACCCACTCACATATTGGATAATGGCAGCATCCTGTTCGGTACACTCATCGAAATAAAGGGATATTTTCCGGCCCCTGAGCAGCGGCTCCACCAGCAGAGACACATCCCGCCTGGGCATGATGAGCGCTGCGCCGAGCGCATTGGCCTGCCACTCATTCCAGTCCTCCTTGGTCTTGAGTTCTCTGGCGGTGTAGCTCTTTTTATCCGCATACATCCTGCGGCAAGAAACCTTGCCCTCGTCCGGCTCCATGTGGTACAGAAGCTGGTGGGCGCATTCGTGGGCCAGCGTGAACCGACGCTTTCCACACAACCGCTGAATATTGCCGGGCTGGAAAAAGCTGATATCCAGAAATACCTCGTTCTGCCTTACCGGTATTCTGACCATATATCCGTAGATACTGGTTTCCAGCTCGGTTTCGCTGTATGCGGTGATCCCACAAATACTCCCGTCTGAGCATAACCGCTCCGCCTTGATTGTCAGATTCAGGTAGTCGACAGCAAGCTGTTCGATTGGCGTGGGGTGGGGTTCCTTCGCTTCGGCTGTATTGCCATAGAACTCAGCGTTAAAATCATGCATGACAGTGTCTGCAATTTTTTCGATATCCCGATATGATAAATACATGGGTTTCCTCCTTTATCCGGCACAGATCTTCCGGTGCATATAGGCGTCCAGCACGGCCACCACTTCATTGACAGTGACGAACCGCTGCTTCAGGGGCATATATAACTGCCCGTCCACATCCTGGTAGATAGGGACTATCGTCCTCCTGGATTTTTCAGCGTTATATGTGAGCTGCTTTCCTTCAAAGTTGACTTTCTTTTCTGCGTACATAATTCCCTCCTGTTATACATACATGGCTGCGGGCATGGCGATCCGTTCCTGCTCTTTGTTCCGTTTCAGCTTGGCGTTCATGGTAGAAGCGATAAATATAGATTCATCGCCGAAGCGCCGGTGCAGATCATCTACCGTCCGTTCCAGGGCCTCAACCCTCTGATGCTGCTCATATTCCCCGAAGAGATCGAGCTGGTATGGCAGCTTCTCACCGATCAGGTTGATGGCCCGGATACTGACTGCCCGGATGGGCTTATACCAGGTGTACCGGGCAGCAAACAGTTCCATGGCCCTGTCCACCATCTCTTTCCAGCTTTGGGTGGGATAGGATAGTTTACATTGGAACTCCCTCGAATAGAGATCGTTGTCCCGGACGGAGAGCTGGACACCCGTGGCCTTTAATCCGGCTTTCCGAAGCTGCTTCGATACACGTGGAGCCAATGTGAGCAGCACATTTTTTACCTCGGTATTGTTCAGCAAATCCGCAATACAGGTGATCCCGTGGCTTACGGATTTGATAGGGGCTACATATCCATCCGGGGCTACACGGGAGCTGTCTACGCCATTGGCAAACTCCCACAGCTTCAGGCCGTGGACGCCCAGCCAGGATTTCAGTACCTTTGGGTCGCAGTTGGCGATGCCGCCGATGGTGGTAATGCCGCGGGCGGCCAGTTTCTTTGTGGTGGCAGGGCCTACGCCGAATAGCTCGTTTGCGTTGAGCGGCCACACCTGAGTCTTGTAGCTCTCCCTGGTGATGCAGGTGATGGCGTCCGGCTTCTTCATGTCTGATCCCAGCTTGGCGAATATCTTGATAAAGGACACCCCGATGCTCACGGTCAGCCCCAATTCCTCTTTGGTGGCCTGCCGGATTTCCTCCGCTATGGAGAGAGGGGTTCCGTAGCGGGAGCTGCCGGTAATATCCAGCCAGCACTCATCCATGCCCAGCGGCTCTATGAGATCGGTATACCTGCCGTATATCTCATGGGCCAGGGCTGAGAAGCGCACATACTGCTCATATTGGGGCGGCACGATAATCAAGCCGGGGCAGCATTGCCGTGCCTCCCAATTTGCCATGCCGGTCTTTACGCCGCTGCGCTTGGCCAGCTCCGATTTTGCCAGTACGATGCCATGCCGGGTTTCCGTGGAACCGCACACCGCTACAGCTTTCCCTCGCAGGGAGGGATCGAGCATCTGTTCAACGGACGCATAAAAGGCATTCATATCGCTATGCAAGATTGCTCTCATTCAGGCGTACCTCCTTTGTGAAAACAATTATATATCTGTTTTAAGCATAAATAACACCCTACAAGTGTTCGTATTTAGATATTTATATTGATTTTTTGTCTTGGCCCTTGTAGAATGGAGGCACTGGAGGTGATTTTTCATATGACCCCTATCGGGAATACCTTACGAGAGCTACGTCAAAGCATAGGCTATCAGCAGGCAGACGTGATCGGAATGCTTGCCGACATAGGAATTGTTGCAAAGCAGCCAATGGTAAGCAGGTGGGAAAACAATCGCAACCTTCCCACAGTTGAACAGTTCGTTGGGCTATGCAAACTGTATGGCGTGAAAGATGTGTATAAGGTGTTTATGGAACAGGACTTTTCCGATCTTGTATTTGAATTGAATAAAGAAGGTCGAGATAAGCTGGAGGAATATAAGGAGCTGCTGATCGCAAGCGGAAAGTATGCACCCACCCGGGCAGATCGGAAAGTAGCCCGTTTCCCCGACAGGACACTTCCGCTGTTCAGTATAGGGGCTTCCGCTGGTACTGGTCAGTTTTTGGATTCATCCGATTATGAGATGGTGGAGGTGCCGGACGAAGTACCCATCAGCGCTACCTTCGGTCTCCATGTAAGCGGTGACAGTATGGAGCCTACGTTGGAGGACGGACAGCTGATTTGGGTTCACCAGCAGCCATATCTTCAGGATGGCGACATAGGGATTTTCTATATTGATGGGAATGCATATGTGAAAGAATACAAGCGGACGGATGATGGCGTTCTTCTCATATCACACAACGACAAATACAAGCCGATCCGGGTTTCTGCCGACAGCGAGAACAGGATTTACGGGAAGGTGGTCTATCCCATTTAATCAAGCCTAAGCTGGCAGAAATGCCGTTATGAACGATTTTTGAAGGAAAGGGGTGTACACATTGAAGGGAAATGTGGAGCTGACAAAGAGGGAAAAGGATGTTTATAATTTTGTAGTTGCATTCAGAAATGAAAAGCAATTTTCTCCAAGTTTACGGAAGATTGCGGCTGGAATTGGGCTGTATTCCGTATCAACCGTATCTGCCCATGTCCATAAGATTGCGGCCAAGGGTTGGTTCCTGCCTTATGATGGAACACCCAATTCCATTGTGCCGATTTCCAATACACTAATCTGAGGTGGAGTAAAATGGCATATAAAAAGACATATGTTGAGGTCGTCGCTTCCTTCCGGGAGGACGGTCTCTTACTTCCCCGTGAGATTGTATGGGAAGATGGAAGGCGTTACGAGATTGATGGAGTTTCCGATGTGCGACCGGGATCTTCCATGAAGGTAGGTGGCCAGGGAGACAGGTATACAATCTGGCTTAATGGTCAGCAGAGGTATATCTTTTTTGAGCGCAACGCTTCTTTGCAGGGAAATAACCTTGGACGGTGGTTTGTGGAAGAAGATGCCAGATAAAGAGATAACTTGTAACTTACGCTTACATATATTGTCATCCGGGCAGCAGATCCAGACGGCAGTGTATTCAAGACCGTCGTAGATGCACTGAAGGACAAGAGAACGAAAGTGGTCCATGTCCCTGCCCCGGTCTTCTCCGTGTTGCGCATCGGAGAGCTGGAGATCCATCATGAGTACCGCAGGGTGTTCGTGGCCGGCAGGGAAGTGCAGCTCAACCACGGGGAATACGCCATGCTTACCTGTATGGCCAGTTCACCAGGGCAAGTGTTCTCAAAGGCACAACTCTATGCGGCGGCTTGGGGAGAGGAGTATCTGGCTGGGACCACATCGGTGGAGAATATTATCTGGCGTTTGAGGAAGAAGTTGGAGGGGGACTCCAAGCATCTGGCATACATAAAAACGGTGGTGGGAGCGGGCTATAAAATAGAGATTGCCTGCGGGAAATCAGGATAGGAAGATTAAAAGAAAGGAAAGGAACTGGAAACTGCCAGCCCCTTGATGGGCGGCTGCCTCCAGTTCCTTTTGATGTTTCATCACCGGCGTCCGACTTTCCGAAACTCGCCCGGCAGCAGCCCTGTGCTCTTCCGGAACAGCTCCGCAAAGCGGCTGGAGGTGGAGTAGCCCACGGTCTGGGCGATCTGGCCGATGGATAAGTCGGTGCTAGTTAGCAGGTACTCCGCCTGGCTCATGCGGCGCTGCTGGATGTACTCCGTGATGGTGCAGTCATAAACCTTCTTGAAACTGCTCTTGAGTTTCGTGGTCCCCATGCAGGCGATCTGCGTCAACCGCTCCGTGGGTATTTCCGCCGCATAGTGGTCGCTCAGATAGGCGGCTACGGTCTGGATGCGCTCCAGATCCGACTGGGATAACTTGCTGGGGACTGCCGGCCGTTTCTTCTGATACTCCACCACAAGGGACAGGGCCTCTGTCACCTTGCTCTCATAGAACAGCTTGGCGGCGATCCCATCCCCGCGATAGTTCTGGACTTCAGAAAGCAGTCTGGACATCTCCGGGAAATCAGTGGTCTGGTCGATTTTGCGGAACGCCTCCACTGGGTTTCGGTATTCTTCCGGGTATTGCTTCTTGAGGTAGTCCTCATAGTAGGCCGGCATGATCTCGATGCCGATGGAGTGGATGGGGATGTTCTTGTGGATCAGGACCTGATACGGTTCATACCCGCCGATATAGGTCTTGATGCACCCGGCGGACAGCCGGCGGTAAGGCGCCAGTTCCTCCCCGGAGATGGAATCATAGCGGGTGATGCTCAGGCACTCCGGCAGGGAGAACTCCAGCAGGGAGTCCTCATGGAAGGAGAAGTTGTGGATTTTGATGTCGTAGAGATCCTTCTGCCCATAGGTCCAGTAGGAACCCTCACCGATTTCCGGGGACAACTTCCAGCAAAGGCCCAAGGCCCCATACTGGTGATCGTCGGGGTCGGGGGTAAAACCGTGGCCCTTCAGCATGGATACATAGTATGGCTCCGTCATTTCGGGCATAACAAAAGACTCGCCTCCTCTTTACAACGATTGGACGAACTTTTGCAACGAAGAGACGAACCTCGTCTCAAACCCTTGCAAGATGTCCAGACCGCGTGTAGTGTATAGGCGATGGTTAGCGGCATCTAACCGAATGGTAGCACATCGCCTATGAAAAGTCAACACGTTATGAAACAGGAGGAAAACTATGAGCAACCAAGCCAATTCACTGAAGAAGGGCCTTACGGTCAAGGACCTTGTGACCACTGGCATTTTCAGCGCCATCTTTTTTGTCTTTACGTTGATTGGCGGTCTGCCCTTTGCGCCAAACCCGGTTCTGACCTTTTACATGCCCATGGGTGCGGCGCTGCTGTGCGGCCCCATCTATCTGCTGATGGTCGCTAAGGTGCAGAAACGCTGGAGCGTCACCATCCTCGGCATCATCATGGGAATCATCTGGTTTGCCACGGGGATGCACTGGGCGTTCTCTCTGGGGTACATTGGCATGGGGATCATTGCGGACCTTGTGGCCGGCGCCGGCCACTACCGCAACAAGGCCATCAACCTGCTGTCCTACATGCTGATCTCCCTGGGCGGCATCTACACCTATGTGGTATTCTTTATCGACCCGGAGGGCTGGGCCAGCACCATGCTGGATAACGGCACGGAGCAGTCCTACATTGACACCATGAGCGCCTCCGCGCCCTCCTGGCTGCTGGCGGTCATCGTCGTCGGCACGCTGGTCATCGCGGCCTTCAGCGGGTGGGTCGGCGGCAAGATGCTGAAGAAACAGTTCGAGAAGGCTGGGATCACCGCATGAACGGCGGAACATCTCCACGGCAAAGACTCTGGCTGGATCCAAGGACGAAAATCCTGCTGCTCCTGCTCTGCATCCTCTCCGCCATGATGGCCCCGTCTCTGTACTATGAGCTGGGACTCGTGGTGCTGATTGGGCTGTTTGGCGCCTGCTGCGGAAAGTGGAAGTACGCCTGGAAGGGCGCGGCGTTCTACGGGCTGATCGTCCTGCTCACCTTCTGGATCATGGATACCATGACCGGGACCTGGCGCACCATGTTCATCGCATTCCTCGGCCTGTTCCACAAGGTGTACCCCTGCGGGATGCTGTCAGGCATCGTCATCTCCACCACTAAGGTCAGCGAGTTTTTGTCAGCCATGAACCGTGTCCATGCGCCGAAAAATCTGGTGATCCCGCTGGCGGTCATGCTCCGCTATATCCCCACCATTCAGGAGGACTGGCGGTTCATCAAGGACGCCATGCGGCTGCGGGACGTGTCGCCTTCCCTGAAAGGGCTATTGACCCATCCCGGCATGACCGTGGAGTGCATCTATGTCCCGCTGATGATGGCGGCATCCAAGGCGGCGGATGAGCTGTCCATCGCCTCCATCACCCGGGGGATCGAGAACCCAAAGCCTCGAACCTGCCTGGTGCAGATCCGCATGGGGGCGGCGGATGTGCTCGCAATCCTCTGTTTTGGCGCCTTTTTCGCGGCGGGCCTCTATGGGAAGGGGGTGTTTGGATGATCGAACTGAAACAGGTATCCTTTACCTATCAAGGGCAGGAGCATGATGGCCTCCGGGACATTGACCTGACCATCGCGGATGGGGAGTGTGTCCTGCTCTGTGGGCGCAGCGGATGCGGCAAGACTACCATCACAAGGCTGGTGAACGGACTGATCCCTCAATTTTACCAGGGAGAACTTCAGGGCCGTGTGCTGGTAGACGGGCAGGAGATCAGCAGCCTCCCCATGTACCAGATCGCCGCCAAGGTGGGGTCAGTGTTCCAGAATCCCAGAACGCAGTTTTTTAACGTGGACACGGACAGCGAGATCGCCTTCGGCATCGAGAATGAGGCCCGGCCGCCCCGGGAACTGGCGGAGCGCGTGGAGCAGACGACGGAGGATCTGCGCATCCAGAGCCTTCGCGGCCGCAATATCTTCGAGCTGTCCGGCGGGGAAAAGCAGAAGATCGCATTCGCATCCGTCTACGCCATGAACCCGGAGATCTATCTGCTGGATGAACCATCTTCTAACCTGGACATGACCTCCATCCAAGAGTTGCGGGAGCATCTGCGGCTGGTCAAGGGCCAGGGCAAGACCATCCTGATTGCGGAGCACCGGCTCTACTACCTGATGGATATTGCGGACCGGATCGTGTACCTGGACCGGGGAGAGATCAAAGGGATCTTCACACCGGAAGAGTTCCGTCGGCTGTCCCAGGCAAAGCGGGAACAGATGGGGCTGCGGGCCACGGATCTGATGGACGTCCTCCCACCGCCCGGTCATGCCCCGATCCGGGGATTGGTGCTGTCGTTGAACGATGTCTCCCTGCGCTATAAGAGGCGTACCATCCTTCACGGAATCGGCCTTTCCGCCGGAAGGGGAGAAGTCATCGGCGTAGTGGGCCACAACGGGGCCGGAAAGACCACATTCTCCCGGGCCCTGTGCGGGCTCCACAAGGACTGTGACGGTCAGTTCCAGTGGGATGGCGGGCCAATGGAGCGCAGGGATCGGCTCAAGCAATCCTACATGGTGATGCAGGATGTGAACTACGAGCTGTTTGCCGAGAGCGTGGAGGCGGAGTGCTCCTTCGGCATCCGGAACCCGGACAAAGCCTTGGTAGACGCTACCCTGGAGGAACTGGGGCTGGCCCCATACCGGGAGCGCCATCCCAATACCCTGTCCGGCGGTCAGAAACAGCGGGTGGCCGTGGCCGTCAGCATGATCTGCGGAAAGGATCTGCTGGTATTTGATGAACCCACCAGCGGCCTGGACTTTGACAGCATGGCCCAGGTAGCGGGGCTGATCCGCCGCTTGTCCGACATGGGAAAGGTCATCTTCATCGTCACCCACGACTTTGAATTTGTCTGCCGCACTTGCTCCCGGGTCCTGCATTTTGACGAGGGCGAGATGCCCGATGATGTACCCGTTATCATGGAAGCCCTCCCGAAATTGAGAGAGCTGTTCTCTGTTTCAAATGGAAAGGAGAGGTGACCGATGAAACAGAAAAAAGTCAACCGTGTGGCCCTGCTGCTCCACTGGGCGGGGGAGCAGAAGGTCTGGCTGTTTCTGGCAGTCTTTTTGTCAGCGGCCGGCGGGCTGTGCATTGTTGTCCCCTATATGGGGATCTATCAGCTGATGGACGCCGCCTTCTACGGAACCTGTACCAGGGAACTGGTGGTGCGGATCGTGGCAATGATCGCGGCGGCGGTGACTCTGCGCTTTGTGCTGTTCGGCGGCTCCGGGGTGGCGGCTCACAAGGGCGCCTACGGGGCGCTGTTCAAGGTGCGCTGCATGGTGGCGGAGCACATGGCCCGGGCGCCCCTGGGGGCGTTGAATGAGCGGCGCACCGGGGACGTCAAGACGGTGCTGAACGAGGATATTGAGAAACTGGAACTGTTCCTGGCCCACAACCTGCCGGATTTGGTGTGCTATCTGGTGGGGCCGGTGGTGGTTTTCGCCTATCTGATGACCGTCAATATCCCCCTGGCGCTGGTTTCTCTGGTGCCGCTGGTCCTGGCCGTGGCTGTGTTGGGGATCATGTTCCGCAATACGGATGACCTGATGGACCGTGCCAACCGCTCCATCAGCACCTTGAACTCCGTCATGATCGAGTATATCAACGGCATGAAGCTGATCAAAGCCTATAACATGGGGAGCAAGTCCTTTCAAAAGTTTTCCTCCGCCATCCACGAGGAAAACGCCATGTGGAATGAGACGTCCCGGCGGATGGGGCCGCCCTATGCGTCCTTTGTGGTCATTATCGAGTGCGGCATGCTGCTGATCGTGCCCCTGGGCGGGATGTTTTTCCTGAGAGGCTCCCTGACGGCCAGCGCCTTTCTGCTGTTCCTCTATGTGGGTTCCCTGTACCTGACAGAGATCCGGCCCCTTCAGGAACTGGGGACAAACTTCGCCAATGTGCTGGGCGCCGTCACCAAGGCAAAGGAGATCCTGGACATCCCTGTCTATCAGGGCGGGAGCGACTTCCCCGAAAGCCACGACATTGAACTGCGGAATGTGCGGTTTTCCTATGACGGCAAGACCGACGTGCTGCAGGGCGTCAACCTGAAGATCAAGGACGGGGAGCGTATGGCCCTGGTGGGGCGGTCCGGCGCCGGCAAGAGCACCATCATTGAACTGGTTTCCCGGTTCTATGATGTGCAGGAGGGCGAGGTGCTGATTGGCGGGAAAAATGTGAAGGAGCTGGACTACGACACCATTCTGAAAAACGTGGCCATCGTGTTCCAGAAGACCTTCCTGACCCGGGACAGCGTTTTGGAGAACATCCGCATGGGAAGCAGCGCCAGTCTGGAGGAGGTGCGGGCTGCCGCGAAAGAGGCCCAGATCGACGACTTTATCATGTCCCTGCCGGACGGCTACGACACCAAGGTGGGCAGCTTCGGTTCCCGCTTCTCCGGCGGCGAAAAGCAGCGCATCGCCATCGCCCGGGCCATCCTGAAAAATGCCCCGATTCTGATTTTGGACGAGGCCACCAGCGCCTCCGACCCGGAAAATCAAATGGAGATCGACAAGGCCATCCAGAACCTCTGCAAGGGCAAGACCGTCATTGTGGTGGCCCACCGGCTCAGTGCCCTGAAACTGTGCGACCGGGTGGCCGTGGTGGAGAACCACACGATTACCAGCGTGGGCACCCATGAGGAGGTTCGTCGAAAGAACGCCTACTACCGGAAAGCATGGGAGGACTATGAAAAGGCCCGGAACATCACCTATCAGCTGGAAGGGGGCGAGGGCAATGCGTGAGCACAATGTGAATGGCTCCGAAGGGGCCAGAGAGGGCGGCCTGGGCCACGAGGTATTGAAGAAGAATCGGAATTTCTATATCGGCGTTGCGGGGACCGTGCTGGAGGGCATGCTCTCCGGCAGCCTCTTCATGCTGCTCTATGCGGTGATGCAGTTCTTGTGGGCTGGTCGGTTCGACATGAACCGGGCCTTGTTGCTGACCGGGTTGATTGCAGGGATCTTCCTGCTCCGTATCCTGATTTACAGTTATGGCTACACCAAGGCCCAGATCGGCGGCGCGGAGGTCAGCAAAAACATCCGCCTCTTCATGGGTGACCACCTCAAGCGTATCCCGCTGTCCCGATTTACCCAGGGGCAGACCGGCGACTACATCAACACCATCACCAGCGACGTCAACAACTATGAAAAGATTTTGACCCATAAGATCGGGGACCTGGCGAAGAGCTTCGCTCTGTCCATCATGCTGATCGTGTTTGTCATGACCGTCTACGTCCCTGCGGGACTGATCCTGCTGGCGGCTGATCTGCTGCTGATCCCCGGCCTGTGGCTATCCTTCCGCATGGTGCGGAAATACGGTCAGGAGAAGAACGACATCTGCGCGGAGAATGTCAGCAGCATTGTGGAGTATGTATCCGGTATCCAGACCTTCCGGGCCTACGGTGTGGGCGGCCTGAAGAATAGAACCGTCATTGACGCCATGCGGGCATTCTGCCGCATCAGCTATGTGTATGAGGCCAAGGTGCTCCCGGTGGGGGCGGGACTGAGCATCCTGACCTGGCTGGCCTGCCCGCTGGTCATCTGGGCAGCGTATGCGCCATGGGCGGCCGGGACACTGGATACCGTGTCCTACCTGCTGATCTGCATGCTGCCCCTGTTCTGCGCGAAGCTGGCCAACACCATCTTTGTGGACCTCACCAGCTACAAAAACCTGATGATCTCCAAAAGCAAAATCCTGGGCGTTATGAAGGAGCCGGAGGAGAGCGGCAGCATGGAGCTGTTCCAGACGGATACCCATGAGATCACCTTTGACCATGTGGATTTTGCGTATGTCCCCGGAGAGCCTGTGCTGAAACAAGCCACATTTACGGTGCCAGACCAGAAGCTCACCGCCATCGTGGGGGACTCCGGCTCCGGCAAATCCACCATCCTGAACCTGATCGCCAAATACTATGAGCCGAGCGGCGGCGCCATATCCATCGGCGGCAGGCCCACGGGCCGTGTGGCGGCAGAGCGGGTGCTGGAGCAGATCTCCATGGTGGATCAGGATGTGTTCCTCTTTGATGACACCATCCGGGACAATATCCGCCACGCACGCCCTGATGCCACCGATGGGGAAATCGAGGCGGCTTGCCGGGAGGCCAACTGCGACGGCTTTATCCGCAGCATGGAGAAGGGCTATGATACCCCCACAGGGGAGAATGGTAATCTGCTCTCCGGCGGCGAGCGCCAGCGCATCTCTATTGCCCGGGCCATTTTGAAGAACAGTCCCATTCTGCTGCTGGACGAGGCCACGGCGTCCCTGGATATTGAGAACGAACTGGCAGTGAAACAGGCGATTGCAAACTTGCTCAAGGAGAAAAAGACCGTGGTGATGATCGCCCACACCCTGTCTATTGTCAAGAATGCGGACCAGATTTTGGTGGTAGCAGACGGGAAGATCGCAGAGGCCGGTACCCATGAGGAGCTGCTGGCCAAGAACGGGAAGTACGCGGCCATGTGGCAGGCAGAGCAAAAAATATCCGCCTGAGGGGAGGACGCCATGAAACTCCACGCATCTGGAGAGGATTACCTGGAGGCCATTCTGGTGCTCCAAAGGCAGAAAGGCATGGTGCGCTCTGTAGATGTGGCCCGGCACCTGGAGGTCACAAAGCCCAGTGTCTGCAATGCGGTGGCGACCCTGCGGGACGGAGGCTTTCTTACGATGGATGAGGGCTATTTTCTGCATCTCACCGATGTAGGGCGAGAAGTGGCGGAGCAGATCTATGAAAAGCATCGGTTCTTTACCGACCGGCTGATTGCCGCTGGCGTGGACCCGGCAACAGCTGAACGGGACGCCTGCCGGATCGAGCACGTCATCAGTGATGAAAGTTTCGAGAGGCTGAAAGCTGTCGCGAAACCAGAATCGTAAGCACAGCAAAGGGAGGAGGCCGTGCAGGCGGCCGCCTCCCTTTGCCATTGGGGGTGAAATCGTGGATGAAATCATCGTTATCCGGGCCGCCGACCCGGACGGCAGCGTGTTCCAGGCTGTCATGGACGCGCTGAATGGCAAAAGGGCGGAGGTGGTCAGCATCGCTGCCCCGGTTGCCCCCGTGCTGCGTATCAGAGAGCTGGAGATCTATCACAAGCACCGGCGCGTGTTCATGGCAGGCAAGGAAGTACACCTCAACCATGGAGAATACACCATGCTTTACTGCATGGCCAACCGACCTGGGCAGGTACTCTCCAAAGCGCAGCTCTATGAGGCCGCTTGGGGAGAGGAATATCTGCACGGGACGAACTCTGTGGAGAATACCATCTGACGGCTGCGAAGAAAGTTGGAGGAGGAACCCAGGCATCCGGCATACATCAAGACGGTGGTGGGGATGGGCTATAAAATAGACATTGATGGCGAAGAGCAGGAAATTAAAAATGGAATATAGCAGATAGCTGAGGCAGAGCCTGAAGGATGTTCCGGTCAACCGGCTTATGTGAAAACGGCGGCTCGCGTCACAATTACTGGATCAACGCCAGGCTGCGCAAGATTGTTGCAGCCTGGCGCTGATTTTTCATAAAGATTTACAGCGACCACTTGCCGGCCTCGGCCCTTTGAGTTACAAAGTTCCGGTAGATGCCCTCCTGGCCGATCAGCTCCCCGTGGGTGCCCTGCTGGACGATGCGGCCCTGGTCCAGAACCAGGATCTGGTCGGCGTTGCGGACGGTCTTCAGCCGGTGGGCAATCATCAGCACGGTCTTCTCCCGGGTCAGGGCCTCCATGGCTTTTTGCAGCTGATCCTCGTTTTCCGGGTCCACATTGGCGGTAGCCTCGTCGAAAATCACGATAGGGGCGTCCTTCAAGAGGCACCGGGCGATGGAGATCCGCTGCTTCTCCCCGCCGGAGAGCGTGGCTCCGCCCTCGCCGATCACCGTGTCGTACCCATCCGGCAGGGCGGAGATGAAGTCGTGGCAGCAGGCTTTCCTGGCTGCCTCCACCACCTGCTGGTGGGTGGCATCGGGACAGCCGAACTTGATGTTGTTCTCAATGGTGTCATGGAAGAGGTACACCCGCTGGAACACCATGCTCACCTGCTCCATCAGGGATTCCAGGGTGTACTCCCGCACATCCCGTCCGCCGATGGTGACCCGGCCACCGTCCACATCCCAGAACCGGGCGATCAGGTTGCAGAGGGTGGTCTTGCCGGAGCCGGAGGGCCCCACGATAGCGGTGGTGGTCCTGTCCGGGATAGTGAGGGACACGTCCTTCAGAATGGGCCGGCTGCCGTAGGAGAAATCCACATGGTCGAATACAATGTCGTGGGCTTCCGGGTGAAGTTGCGCACCATCCTGATCCATCTCCGGGATCCCGTCCACCTGATTGGCATGGTCAATGGAGCTGCCCACCAGCCGCAGGGCGGATACGCCGCTGCCGGCGGATTGGATCTGGGAAAAGATCAGGAAGGAGACGACCACCGCCATCAGGGCGTTGGCCAGAGACAGACTTCCGTTCAGGTACAGCCACACGGCGGCAACCAAAATCACCACACTGAACAGGTGGAGGGCCATCTCCTGGGCCCAGATGTAGGGGGTGAACAGCTTTTCCACCGCCAGATTGTTCTCCCGGCTGTCCTCCAGGGCCTGACGGATCCGTTTGTCCCCCTTGCCGGTGAGGTTGAAGGACTTGATGACGCTCATTCCCTGGAGCTGCTCCAGAACCGCCTCTACCAGCCGGGCCTCGTCCCGCTGCCGCTTGGGCGCGATTTTGGCGGACTGTTTCTCCATGCGGGAGAGGAGCAGCAGGTACAGCGCCATCCCGGCCAGGGCCAGCAGGCCGATGCGCCAGTCCCAGAACAGCACACACAGCAGCATGACGGCGGAGTTGATGAGCCCGCCCAGGATAGTGACCAGCACCATGGCTCCGGCGCTCTCCACCTCGTCCAGGACGGTGGTGGCGATGCCGGTGAGTTCCCCTAAACTCTGGTCATTGAAGTAGCCCATGGGGATGCGCTTGAGCTTATCGCCCATGTGGAGGCGCTTGTTGGCCGCCATGAAATAACCAGCGTGGGTCTGCTGGAGCTGGCTGAACCGATTCATGATCGCCCGGCCCAGAATACTGACCAGCAGCAAAACCAGGGCCTCCCAGGCCGGGGCGACAGAAGTGGAACCGTCCACCAGAGCCAGGACCACTACATAGATGGCGGCGATCTGGAACATGTGGAAGATGGCATAAAAGAACCCCAGTACCATAGACTTGCGGATATTGCCTTGCTCTTCACCGGCAAAGCGCCAGATCTTTCTCAAAACCTCGATCATGCCTGCTCTCCCTCCTTTACACCCATGTGAGCCTGCCACATCTCACGATAGAGGGGGCAGGTTTCCAACAGTTTCTCATGCTTGCCGGTGGCCTCGATGCGTCCGCCGTTCACCACTACGATCTGGTCCGCGCCGGTGATGGTGCTCAGGCGGTGGGCGATGACCAGCACGGTCCTGCCCGCCACTAATTTTCCTACGGCACGCTGGACCAGGGCCTCGTTCTCCGGGTCAATGTAGGCTGTGGCCTCATCCAGCACCACGATGGGGGCATCCTTCAGCATGGCTCGGGCGATGGCTATGCGCTGCCGCTCGCCGCCGGAGAGGTGGGCGCCGCCTCCGCCCACGATGGTGTCATAGCCCTGTTCCAGGGCCCGAATGAAATCGTCGCACCCGGCGGCCTTAGCCACAGCCTCCACCTCCTGGTCGGCGGCATTGGGGCGGCCCATGCGGATGTTCTCCCGGACGCTCTCGTCAAAGAGGTAGTTGTCCTGGGACACAAAGGCCACCTGGTCATAGAGCTGGGGTAGCGGGATTTTCTTCAGATCCTGCCCGCCCAGGGTGATGGTACCGGCGGACACATCCCAGAACCCGGCGATCAGTTTGGCGATGGTGGACTTGCCGGAGCCGGAGGGGCCCACAAAGGCAGTCATGGTGCCGGCGGGGATGGTGAGGGACACATCGTGGAGGACCTCCTTGTCCGCGTGGTAGCCGAAGGACACATGGGAGAGGGCGATGTCCCGCCCCTGGAACTGCACCGGGGCATTCCCGTGGTCCTGCTCCTGGCCGTTCAAAATCTCGTCCACCGAGCCCACGATGGTGCCTACCTTAGCCAGACTATCCACAAAGTCCATGGCGGAGAGCAGCGGCCCGGCGATGCCCAGGGACAGCACGATGGTGGTGATGAAAGTCTCCACCGGCAGACTCCCGCCGGCATACAGGAGCCAGCCCACCGGCAGAATGGTGATCATGGTGGTGGGGGAGATGGCCTTAGACAGGGAGATGGGCAGCTGGCAGCTTTTCATCCAGTGGTAGAAGTAGGAGGCGTTGGCTTTCACGCTGTCGGAAAAACGGGCGTAGGACTGCTTCCCCTGATTGAAGGCCTTGATGACCTCAATGCCGCCGATGTACTCCACGATGGCGCTGTTCATGGCCTGGGTGGTCTTGACGGAGCCCTCGTACTGCTTGCCGTAGTTGGCCATTACTGCCATCATGAAGGCCATGCCCACCGGGATGGACACCAGGCTCAGCAGGGCCATCCTCCAGTCCAATACGAACAGGTAGATAAGGATGCACACCGGCCCCAGCACGTTGGCGGTCATCTCCGGCAGCAGATGCGCCAAGGGGCGCTCCATGCTCTCCACTTGATCCACGATCACCTGCTTCATCTGGCCGCTGGAAGTGTCCAGGATGGTGCCCAGGGGCATCTTGGGGAGCTTTTCCAGGATCTTCTCCCGGATGGATTTCAGAATGGAGAAGGTAGCCTTGTGGGAGATGGACAGGGCCAGGGAATACAGGCTGGCCCGCAGTAGGAACCCTGCCAGGGCCACGGCGCACCAAACCAGGTAGAACGAGAATTCCTGATTGCCGGACAGCAGGCCGAGAATGATCTGAGCGGCGGCAAAATAAGGGGCCATGCCGCACAGCACCCCCACCACAGCGGAGAGGATGGCCCGAATCAGGCTGCCGTGCTGTGCCTCACCCAGTTCCCATAGCCGAAGCATGGGATTTTGTTGCTTCATCGTGAATTCCTCCTTAATGGTTAGTGATTGCTAACTTACTGCGAAATCAAAAGGCTGTACCCAGCAGGGGACAGCCTGCTTGATTCAAGGCTGGGGATCGAAGACCGTGCCGAAACCCGCCATGTGGTAGTCGTTGAGCATCTTCACATAGCGGCGAGCTGCGGCGCGGTCCATGTTGTGGCGTACTACCTCAAACATCCCGTTGAAATAGGCGGTGACGATGATGTGGATGAATTCCTCCGTGACCTGGCCGGACTTCACGCTCTCGCAGCCGATGATCTCCATGTACTGGTAGGTGTACTCCACCTCAATGTCCACCAGCTCGTCCAGAAAACAGGAAAACCGGGTGCCGTGTGCTCCATCCAGCAGGAGGCGGAACACGTCGAAGTGGTCGTAGATGTAGTCCAGCAGGTCCAGCTGATGGTGGGCGGTGTACTGTCCCATCTCCGCTTTCTGCGTCTCGCCATCCAGCTGGTGGAAGCTCTCCTGGATCTCCCGGAACATGGCCTTGAACTGATCCACCACCGGTTCCACAATGGCCTGGAACAGCCCCTCCTTGTCCCCGAAACGGGTGTAGATGGACCCGGTGCTGGTGCCGGCCTCCTGGGCGATAGCCCGCAGGGAGGCGTCCAGAAAGCCTTTGGACAAAAACTCGTCCTTGGCGCACTCCAGCACCCGGTCATAGACGCCGGGCTTCTGCCTTGCCATACTTTCACCTTCTTTGCAGCACATTCAAAACATTGTTTTATAACGATGTTATGAATATAGCACACTGTATTCTCATTGTCAAGTCCTGTGCAGAAAAAGGGACGCAGTGCCGGAAAGGCCCTGCGTCCCAAACCTATGATGGATTTTCTGCTATGCACCGGCTTTGCGGTTCCACCCGCGGCTCTGCTGCAGCACGGTGATGAAGTTTTGATAGATCCCATGCTCCTCCATCAGCGACTGGTGGGTGCCCCGCTGAGCGATCTCCCCATTGGATACAACGAGGATCTGATCCGCACCCCGGATGGTGTTCAGCCGGTGGGCGATGACCAGCAGGGTTTTACCCTTCACCAGCTCTGAGATGGCCTCCTGGATGTAGCTCTCATTGTCTGCGTCCACACTGGCGGTAGCCTCGTCCAAAATGACGATTGGGGCGTCCTTCAGGATGCAGCGGGCAATGGAGATCCGCTGCCGCTCCCCACCGGAGAGGCTCTCGCCCCCTTCACCGATCACCGTGTCGAACCCGTCGGGCAGGGCCATCACAAAGTCATAGCACCGGGCCTTGCGGGCCGCCTCCAGCACCTCCTCCCGGGTGGCGTCCGGGCGGCCCATGGCGATGTTGTTGTAGATGGTGTCCTGGAAGAGATAGACCCGCTGGAACACCATGCTGATGTGGTCCATTAGGTCAGAGAGTTTCACCTCACGCACGTCCTTTCCTCGAACCAGTACCCGGCCGCCTTTCACATCCCAGAAACGGGTGAGCAGGTTGGCGATGGTGGATTTGCCCCCGCCGGAGGGTCCTACCAGGGCCAGCATCTGGTTCCGGGGCAGGGAGAAGGAGATGTCGTGGAGTACCTCTTTCTCCCCATAGGCAAAGCGCACACGCTGGAACTCCACCTCTGGAGCCTCGCTGGCCTCCGGGATGGAGTCCCGGCCGTCATCCGGCAGCTCCGGCTCGTGAAAGACCGCCTCGATCCGGTCCATGCAGCTGTTCATGACGGTCAGCCGGGTGGCCTGGGTATACAGGGCCTTGATGGGGCCGAACAGGTCAAAGACAAAGAGCATGATGCCCACCAGATAGGGGACGCTCATGAGTCCGGCGCTCTCCAGCGCCAGGGCAATGGCCGTGATAGCCGCAGCCCCCAGGCCGTAGGCAAGGTTCAGCCGCAGCTGCCAGGGGGAGTGGTCCTCCTCAAACTGAAGACTGGTGTCGCAGCTCCTTTGGAAGTTATCGGTCAGTTCTCGGGACTTTTCTCCCAGCAGATTGTAGGTCTTGATGATCCCGATGCCTTCCACGAAGTCCAGCACCGCCTCGGTGAGATTCTCGTTCTGCTCCTGCCGCGCCACGGAGTCCTGGAGGGCCTCGCGCTTCATGCCCCGGGCAATGAGCAGCACGATGCCGATGATCGCAAGGGCTGTCAGGCCGATCCAGAGGTCAAAGCAGAGCAGGAAGACCACCAGGATGGCTTGGGCAAAAATGTAGCTCATCATGTCCGCCAGTACGGTCATGCAGTTTTCCTCAATGAACACCATGTCGGAGGAAAGGACGGAGCTGATTTTTCCAATGTTGCCCTCGGTGAAGTAGCCCATGGGCATCCGCCGCAGGTGGGCGCCCAGCTCCATCCGCATGTCCGAAAATACCAGGAAACCCGCCGCGGACTGGAGCCGGTCGGCGATGTGGTGAAAGAGGACCTGAAGCAAGACGCAGACCACCAGGGCGATGCCGTACCAGAGGCAGTCGCCGGCGGTGATGGTCCCCTCGTAAAAGCTGGAGAGCACCAGGAACGCCAGCATGATCGGCGCTTTGGCCAGCAGGGATTTCAGGAACGAAAAGACAAAGGCGATTTGGATCCGCCGCTTATACCGGCCGGAGACCGCCAGAATCCGTTTCATCAGCTGGATCATTGTACCGCGCCTCCTCTCTGATTCACGCCCCATTGGGCGCTGTCCTCCGCAGCCTGCCAGAGCTTTTGATACGCCGGGCAGCGGCCCAGCAGCTCCTCGTGGGTGCCCACATCGGCCACAGTGCCCTGCTCCAGCACGCAGATCTGATCCGCATTCACGATGGAGTGGAGCCGGTGGGCGATGACGAGGACTGTCTTGCCCCGGATCACTTCGGCAATGGCCTCGTTCATCTTCTCCTCATTCTCCGGATCCATGAAGGCGGTGGCCTCGTCCAGCACCACGATAGGGGCGTTTTTCAAGATCGCCCGGGCCAGAGAGATGCGCTGCCGCTCCCCGCCGGAGAGCATTTTGCCCCCGTCCCCGGCCATGGTGTGGATGCCATTCTCCAGCCGGGCAAGGAACTCCCCGCACTGGGCCTTCTCCGCCGCAGCCAGAACCTCCTGATCCGTGGCCTCCGGACGGCCCAGGCAGATGTTCTCCAGCAGGCTCATGTTGAACAGGAACTGCTCCTGGGCCACATAGGAGATCTGGTCGTTGAGGGCCTCCACGCTCATCTCCCGGATGTCCTGGCCGCCCACGCGGATGCTCCCGCCGGTCACATCGTAGTAGTGGACCAGGAGCTTGGCCAGGGTGGACTTGCCGCTGCCCGACTCCCCCACCAGGGCGGTGAGGCTCCCCTCCGGCGCGGTGAGGAAGACGCCGTGGAGCACCTCGTCCTCCTGATAGGCAAAGCGGACATCCTCAAAGGAAACGGAGTGATCCTCACCGGAGAAGCCTGCCTCTGTCTGCTCCAGAGCCGGTGCGCCCATCAGCTGCTCCAGCGCGGTGATCTTGTAGTTGATCTGGGGCAGGGTGGACATAAACCCCAGTGCCCGCAGCAGGGGCGCACCCACGCCGAAGGACATGCACAGCACCAGGGCGAAGTCCGGCAGGGTGGAGTATCCTACCAAAACCAGATACGCCCCGATGGGCAGGGTGAACAGGGCCACACAGGGCAGGATGCTGTTGTAGAGGGCCATCCAGGGCCAGCAGACCTTGTACCAAGCCAGGGTGAAGTCCCGGTAGCCCCGCACATCCTGCTCAAAGCGCTGGTAGGACTCCCCATCCCGGTTGAAGACCTTCACCACCTCCATGCCGTTGATGTACTCCACGATGGTGTTGTTCATCTTCTGGGCGGAGGCGTAGTAAGCACCCATCTTGCTGGTGCCGGCGCGGTACATGGCCATCATAGCCACCAGACCCAACGGCAGAGCACATAGAGAGAGCAGTGCCAGCTTCCAGTCCACGAAAAACATGGCGAGAAAGACGAAGGCAGGCACCGCCAGATTGGCCAGCCCCTCCGGCAGGGCATGGGCCAGCAGCAGCTCGATAGAGTCGATGTCGTCAATGAACATCTTCTTCAAGGCGCCCACGCCCTTCTCCTGGATCACGCCTAGGGGCTGCCGCTCCAGCTTTCCCTGGAGGGAAGCCCGCAGGTTTTTCAGGGTGTTGTAAGCCGCCCGGTGGGAGAGGGACAGGCCCTTCACATACAAAACAGCGTACAGGATCCCACAGACGGCGATGGCCGCCACCCGCCACGCCGCGTGTCCAAGCTCCAGCGATTCCCCCAGCAGCAGGGGCCGGATCAGTTGGTAGATGAACAGGAAGGGGAGCACATTCATGACGATGCCGATGAGCATCACCGCCATAGAGAGATAGGTGGTCTTCCGATACTCGCCCGCATACTCCAAAACTTTTTGAAACACAGTCGAACCTCCTTTTTTTGAGATTAGTTATCGCTAACTCTTGGCCGGTGAAAAACCTCTCCGCTGGAGAGGCTTTCCCTATTTCTGAAAATGCAGCGCACCATGCCAGTTGAACAGACTGCAGACGATCCGGCAGTGGGCCTCGATCTGTTCCCAGGTGAAGTGATGGATGAAGGGCTCATAAATCGTGGTCCAGAAAGCGGACAGCAGGATGTGCAGTTCCGCTGGCTCTACATCGTTCCGGCACAGGCCACGCCGCTGGGCCTCCGCCAGATAGGCGCTGGTGGCCTTCGTCAGAAGCTCCACCCAGTCGTGGGGGAAGTTGGCGTACCGGGTCCCCTGGGAGCAGGAGAGCAGCAGATAGAAGTCGTCTCGCCGGTCGTAGAGGAAACGGAACCACCACATCATGTCCGCCCCATCCATGTCCCACGCCTTGATCAGTTCCTGGTTGGACATGACCGCGGGGTCCTTATCCCCCCGGGCATGGGCCACTTCGTACAGGTCCGACACCGTTTGTTCCACCACCGCGCAGAACAGCTCCTCCTTTCCCTTGTAGCGCTTATACAGCGCTCCTGTGGTGACTCCGGCCCCCTCGCAGATGGTCTTGAGGGACGCTTTTTCAAAGCCGCTTGCCAGGAACTCTGTTCGGGCGCTCTCCAGGATCCGGGGATCAATGGAGCGGTCCGCCACTGCCATGCAATCGCCTCCTTGGATGATAATTTGATTACCGATAATCTAATTATCAATTTAGCACAGCGGTCCCTCGATGTCAAGAGGCAGTTGTGACACCACGGTCATGTGATTTTTGACTGCTGACGCAGGCGATTGAGGAGAAATGACAGCTCGTGGGTTTCCACATTTGTTTTTCTGTGATATGATGTCCGCGAGGTGATGTCGATGGAACTGAACTGGGAAGGCGTTGTCGTGGGCGCCGCGTCGCTGCTGGTGATCGGGGCGTTCCACCCCCTGGTGATCTGGTGCGAGTACCGCTTCACCCAGCGGGTCTGGCCGGTGTTCCTGATCGCCGGCCTGCTCTGCCTGCTGACGGCCCTTTTGATCCAGGGGATCTTGTCCATCCTTTTGGGGCTGCTGGGCGCCGGCTGCCTGTGGAGCATCCGGGAGCTGAAGGAGCAGGCCAAGCGGGTGGAGCGTGGATGGTTTCCCAAAAATCCCAAAAGAAAATAACCGATTGCCGCAGGAATGTATTTTTGTCCTGCGGCAGTTTGTTTCTTGACAGCCGGGGGGCAGTTTTATATAATTACCCTATGGTTAGCAATAACTAACTACAAGCAAATGCAATGCTTGATTCTGAAAAGTTCCGAAGGAGTAAATGCTATGATGGATCATTTGAATCAAATGGACACCCAGGAGAACATCGTCAAGGTGGATCTCCTGCACTTGGATCCCACCGACCCGGACGGAGGCTGCTGCTGCGGCCATCACAGCGGCGGACATTGCTGCGGGCGGCACCGTCACGGACAGGAGAACCAGCCTAATGCGGAAGAGTGAGAAATAACAAAGGCATCAAGGATCTGCCAATTTGGAAAACAGATCGTGAAATTCGCCTGGAGGACCGATTTCACCCGCATAGAAACCTGGGCAGGGGCTCACTGCTCTGGGGAGCAGGATCTCCATGTCCTCCGCAGATGAATCCGGAAGGGGAGATGACCATGAAGCCAGATTATCGGAATTGGATGCCCAGGGGCATGATCGTGGGGTTGGGAACCGCCGCCGGCGTACTGGCGGCGGGAAGCGCGGCTGCAGTATGGTCGCGGCTGCCCTTGGGCCGGACGGCAAAGCATCTTGCCGGAGCGGCCCTGGGCCTGGGCGCTGTGGGATGTCTGGCGGGGGCGGCGTGGAGCCTGTACGCCCGCGAGATGTTTTCCTACGAGAGCGGGCGGCAACTGTCCCGGCAGATCATCGAGGGCATCGCCGCATACATTGAACTTCCGGAGGGCGGCGTGGGCCTGGATGTGGGGTGCGGCAGCGGGGCGTTGACCATCGCCTGTGCCAAAAGGAACCCCTCGGGCCGCATGGTGGGCATCGACCGCTGGGGCGTGGAATACGCCTCCTACAGCCGGAAACTCTGTGAGCGGAATGCCCGGGCAGAGGGGGTGAGCAACATCACCTTCCAGCAAGGCGACGCCCGCCATCTGGATTTCCCGGATGAGACCTTCGACGCAGTGACCAGCAACTACGTCTACCACAACATCACCGGCGCGGACAAGCAGGCGCTGCTGCGGGAGTCCCTGCGGGTACTGAAGAGGGGCGGCGTCTTTGCCATTCATGACCTGATGGAGCCCTCCCGGTACGGGGATATGGACGAGTTTCTCCGCAAGCTACGGGAGGATGGCTTTCAAGAGGCGCAGCTGCTCCCCACGGCGGACGGAAGCTTTATGACGCCCTGGGAGGGAAAGACCCTGTTTCTATCTGGCTCCGCCCTGCTGGTGGGCAGGAAGTGAGGGGATATATGCAGCGGCATCCCATTGAAAAGAATTCCATCCAGGAGACATTGGTGATTCCTCTGTACGGCCGGGCGCTGTGTACCAGAAAGTTCCCCCAGTTGTTTGCCGACCAGACGGCAGCGGAGCTGCTGGAGCAAATCGACTATGATTTTTCCGCCCTGGAGCAAAGGTCCGGCGGCCTCATGCAGACCTTCGGCGCCCTGGAGGTCGCCATGCGGCAGAGCGACCTGGCCTTTGAGGTGCGGGAGTATCTCCGCGCCCATCCCAGGGCCGCCGTGGTGAACCTGGGCTGCGGGTTGGACAGCACCGGCCGGGCATGTGACAACGGGCAGTGCCGCATCTACAATATCGACCTGCCGGACGTGATGGCGGTGCGGGAGGCACTGCTCCCCGCCGGGGAGCGGGAACGGAATCTGGCTGCCGATCTGAATGACCTCTCCTGGTTCGACGCCATCGACGCCCCGACGGAGGACGGGGCGGTGTTCTTTGCCGCCGGCGTGTTTTACTACTTTCGGACAGAGCAGGTGCGCGCCCTCTGCGCGGCCATGGCAGAGCGATTTCCGGGTGGGCGACTGGTATTTGACGCCGCTGGGCCGACAGCGGTAAAACTGATGCTGAAAACCTGGGTCAAGCAGGCAGGCATCCGGAATGTGGGGGCGTATTTTTCGGTGCGGGACCCGGCCAGGGAGCTGTCCCCGTGGACAGACCGGATCGCCGTCTCCAGCCGGGGCTATATGCAGGGCTACCAGAAACTCCGGGGCCCGGGCATCCGGCCCCTCCACCGCCTGCTGGCACAGCTGGCCGACGGGCCGCTGAAGCTGCGGATCGTGCGGATGGACTTTTGAGAGGCGGGTAGGAGAATATGAACTGGATACGCACCATACTCGATGGGCTGGCAATGGCGGCCTATTTTAACCTGTTTGCCGCGGCGGCGGCGCTGTATCGGCCCCGGCTGCTGTTTCCCTGCTACCCGCCCGCCATCATCAAGGCGTCGAAGGAGCCGCCCACGAAGCGGCAAAGTGCCGGATATTGGCGGTGGATCGTCTTTGGGGAATGGCTTCCGCTGGTGCTTTACGGCGCCCTCAGCGCAGTGGAGGGCGGAACAGATGGATTCTGGCGGCTGGCTCTAACGGGCTATATCCAGTGGATGATGGTCAATTTCTGTGACCTGTTCTTTCTGGATTTCTGGCTGATTCAGAGGAAGGCGAAAAACCGTTTTGTGATCCCCGGCACAGAGGGCCACCCCGGCTACGGGTTCAAAGCGTGGATGAAGGATTATGCTCTGCCGGAGCATCTGCTTCAGTGGCCGTTTTTTATGTGCCCTATCCTGGCGGCAGCCCAGGCAGGGCTGGGGCTGCTCATCAATATGTTTTGGTGAACTGTAAGAAAATGTGCCGCATAGGTATTCGTTTTCAAATTGTCAGACCGGTAGTCAAGATGATGGGGATGCCTTTGCGCAAAAACTGCAGGAGATGGGCTATCAGAATGTCTGACTCATGGATACCGCGGAAGAAGTCTTCGGCTCCAACAGTGGGCTGAAATGATGATGCCGGGATCTTCCAGACAGTTTGTCTGCGGGAAGTGATCTGGATAACAGGAGGGATGTAGTTATGTCCAAGTTAGGCATTGTAGAGGATACGCTATTTATTCCCATGTTGGGTAGGCTCTATGCCAGTGAGCATTGCCCGCGGATTTTATACGATCAAAAGGCGCTGGAGTTAAAAGAGAAATTGCCGTTCGGTCTGCTGAAGCAGGACAGCCAGAGCCAGTATACCCTACTGGCCTCCGCCGTCCGTTCTGCCAATATGGACCGGTTCATCCGGGCGTTTCTGGACCGCAGGCCAAACGGTGTCATTGTCCAGCTTGGCTGTGGCCTGGAGACGGCCTATTACCGCTGCGACAATGGGAAGACGCGTTGGTATGCTGTGGATCTGCCCCATGTGGTGAAGTATCGGCGGGAGCTGCTGCCGGAGCCGGAGCGGGAGACCTATCTCGCCGGAGATGCCTTTGCTGAAGACTGGATCAAGCAGATCCGCGCCGATGTGCCGGACGCTCCTATTCTGGTCATCGCCGGCGGTCTGTTCCACTATTTTGAGGAAAGCAAGGTTGTGGGCCTCCTGCGGATGCTCACGGGGGTTGGAGGGATTGAAATCGTCTTTGACACTGTGAGCAAAAGCGGCATGGCCATGATGCGGAAAAAGTACATGAAGCAGGTGGGCCACGGGGACGCACAGATGTTTTTCTATGTGGACTCGGCAGCGAAACTGGCCGGAAAAATCGGCGGCGGGGTCAGAGTGCTGGCCGAAGAGCCCTACTACCGCCATATCCCCAAAAGCGGTTTGAAGCTGTCTACGAAGGTTAGCGTGGCGGTTTCTGATCGGCTCTGTATGGTGAAGATGGTACATTTCGAACTGTAATTTTTTGAGGGAAAAACAAGGCGCGACCCACAGCAAAATGGGAATGAGGTGAGACCCGGTGCAGGAGCTGAACTATTTGAAAGATAAAGTCATAACACCGGGGGCAGCGCCTTTCGTCAGCCATGCCACATATCCGGTGAACGATGGCCATGCAGACCTCTGGCTCTATGATATTTTTCCGGGCGTACAGCTGATGGTGACGGATTTTGCTTGTGAGACCTGCTTTCAGGAGGGGGTGGAGCAGGATGTGATCGGCATCCATCACTGTGCCCGGGGGCGGTTTGAATGCGTCTTTGACCACTGGAATTACGTCTATATGGGCGAAGGGGATATTGCCCTCAACAGCATGCTGCATCCGCCCATCGGCGCCTCCTTTCCCTTAAAGGATTACTTTGGCTCTACCATCATCCTGTACCCCAAGACCTGTGACGATGTGCCGGAACTGGCCGGTCTTGGAATCAGCGCCAGGGAAATTTTCCGGAAATACAGTCTGGCGGAGCATTGCAGAGTCTTCCGCCGCAATGAGGCGGTGGAGCATGTGTATCGGGAACTGTACGGAAACCTGGCCAAACCCCAGTTGACCTTCCTGCGACTGAAACTGCTGGAGCTGCTCTATCACATTCAGGCCGACCAGACTGTTTTTGAGGAAAACTGCGGTTATCTGCCCAAGGCGCTGACAGAAAAGATCAAACATGTGAAAGATCATATGCTCCAGAATGAGGACGGACGGATCAGTCTGAAGGAGCTTGCGGCGGAACATGAAATCAGCCTGACCCAGTTGAAAGCCGGGTTCAAGCAAATCTATGGGGAGACTCCCTACGCCTATCTGCGCAGCTATAAAATGCACTGTGCGTCCCAGCGTCTTTTGGAGACAGATCTCCAGATTGGAGAAATTGCTTTGGAACTGGGGTATCAGAATCCCAGCAAATTTGCCCAGGCATTCCGTGCGATTGTAGGTTGCACTCCGGCCCAGTACCGGAGCGGCAGGAAAAACAAATAAGCGCTTTCTCAAATATCCCGCCTGACCGCGGGATATTTTTTTTGTATAAGAAAACCACTCGCTGGGCGAGTGGTTCAAAAGAAGCCTAGTGGCGATGATGTAGACAGAAAAACTCCCTTTGCTTAGAATAAGGGTGCGGTCTGCCAACTGCACGAAAAAGCAAAGGGAGGTCATCATGATGAATGATGTAAACAGTTTATCGCATACAAAATGGAATTGCAAGTACCACATAGTAT
>CDZQ01001753.1_pt1 | contig 34609 bp, 34 predicted proteins | sample 554831 | NCBI WGS metagenome assembly CDZQ01 (sample SAMEA3182112, study PRJEB8094) | gut metagenome | biome: human; feature: gut; material: Stool; isolation source: human stools | place: Canada | collected 2013-05-06 | reverse complement strand
GAGGACACCTACCGCACCCTGATGGCGGCGGATTCCGCGGTCATGGTCATTGACGCGGCTAAGGGCGTGGAGGCCCAGACCCGGAAGCTGTTCAAGGTGTGCGCCCTGCGGGACATCCCCATCTTCACCTTCATCAACAAGATGGACCGGGAGGCCCGGGACCCCTTTGAACTGTGCCAGGAACTGGAAAAGGAGCTGGGGATCGACACCTACGCCGTCAACTGGCCCATCGGCTGCGGGAAAGAGTTCCAGGGCGTGTACGACCGCCAGCGCCGGAAGATCATCCACTTCACCTCCAACACCAACGCCAAGGCGGCCATCGCCACCGAGGTGGAGCTGGACGACCCGGAGTTGGCCAACCTCATTGGCCAGGCCAAGCGGGATCAGCTGGCCGACGAGGTGGAGCTGCTGGACGGCGCTTCCTGCGAATTTGACATGGACCGGGTGCGCCACGGTAAGCTCTCTCCGGTGTTCTTTGGCTCCGCCCTGACCAACTTCGGGGTAGAGCCTTTCCTGGAGGACTTTCTCCGCATGACCACGCCTCCCCTGCCCAGAAAGGCCGGGGAGCTGCTCATCGACTCCTTTGACGACGACTTTTCCGCTTTTGTCTTTAAAATACAGGCCAACATGAACAAGGCCCACCGGGACCGGATCGCCTTTTTGCGGGTGGTGTCCGGCAAGTTCGAGGCAGACAAGGAGGTCTACCACGTCCAGGGGGGCAAGAAGCTCAAGCTCTCCCGGCCCCAGCAGCTCATGGCCGCCGAGCGGGAGATCATTGAAGAAGCCTATGCGGGGGACATCATCGGCGTGTTTGACCCGGGAATCTTCTCCATCGGGGACACCCTGTGCGCCCCGGGCAAGAAGTTCCAGTTTGACCCCATCCCCACCTTTGCCCCAGAGCACTTCCGCCGGGTGCGCCCCTTGGACACCATGAAGCGCAAGCAGTTTCTCAAGGGCATGGAGCAGATCGCCCAAGAGGGCGCCATTCAGATCTTCAAGACTCCCTACTCCGGCATGGAGGAAGTCATTGTGGGCGTGGTGGGTACGCTGCAGTTCGATGTGCTGGACTACCGGCTGAAGAACGAGTACGGGGTGGATCTCTATGTGGAGGGCCTGCCCTATGAGTACCTGCGCTGGGTGGAACACGATGGGGACGAGCCTCTCCGGGCGGACGACCTCATCCTGCCCAACGACGCCATGCTGGTGGAGGATTATAAGGGCAACCAGCTGCTGCTGTTCGCCTCCCTGTGGTCCATCAACTGGACGGCGGAGCGCAACAAGCAGTTGACCCTGCTGGAGTTCGGCGGGGCAAAATTTTAAAAACAACACGGCCCGGCAATCTGCCGGGCCGTGTTGTTTTCGCAAGGGGATACGCGCGGTGAAAGAAGTGACGGGCTTTCCCCCTCGCTCCCGAAAGCCGGACTTCGTCCGGGATGGACGGCCTCTGCGGCTAGGCGTGGGGAAGAACAGCGGAAGGACGGCCCGCAGTTTGGAAACAGGACCGGCAAACTGGCTCATCCCAGAGCAAGGGTAAGCGGAATTTCAATCGTCACATCTTCGTATTGCAACAGGCAAACCGCGCCTTCCAGGGGCGGGACAAACATATTTGGGGCATACTCCCCGCTGACGGTGTTGTAGGAGGAATACCATGGAGTGGTCAGCGACTGGATATCCCGCGCTCCAGCTAGGACTACGCTGCCATCCTGAGCGATGATCTGATAGGCAAGTTGTTCCGACGAGGTGCAAATCTCCGTCTCCCCGGTGTACTGGCCGATCATAGCGGAGGCATACACGTCGTTTTGAGAGATGTCTTCTTCCTGCTTGCGTAGCTGTTCACAAAACGCTTCATATTGCTCCCGGGTCAGCGTGTGGTGGACGGTATAGTTTTCTTCTGTCATGGTGCGCTGGCTGTCCAGTGTCTGTAAAAGAAATTCCTTTTCCTCCGGGGTGGCGGTGCGTACCTCTAGTAAAATGCGCCAGCCGTCCGCTTCTCCCGCGAGAGAATAAGGGACCTTTTGAGTGTCCTCCGAAGCGACCGCCCAGTGAAAATTCTGCCGTTCCGGCGGGACGTCGAATACGTCGAGCCTGTCGGAGTGCGGGCTGCAGGCGGCCAGGCAGAGGGACATGGTGCCGGTGAGCAGCAGAATCAGTCGTTTTTTCATGGGATCCTCCTCAGTGGAATCAAAAAGGATTTGTGTGACAGCTATTGTACTGCTTCGACAAGATTTTTGCAAGCAAAGGCTGGATGGGACAGGGTAATGGTTTTTTGGGAAAAACAGAGGCTGCTGGGAGCTTTGACAGAATGCCCGGCATATGGTATGATGCTCCAAAGAGGGTGGGCGCCATGTATGAGAACGTGCGCAGAACAAAAGGCCCCGGACTTTACCGTTTGCGGGGAAATCTTTTTCTGACCGGCGGCATTTTGGCGTGTGTGGCTGTCGCCGTGCTGGTCATTGGGCTGGTCGTCTATGCCGGATGGTACCAACTGCGCTTCCGCTCCTTCCTCCGTGACCTGTCTGACAGCACGACCTTTGCCTATGAAAATGACTGCCTGTATGCGGAGATGGACGACCGGGAGGCCCTGATATCCGGGGACAATGTCTATATCATATACAGGCTTATCACCAATGCGGGCCCAGGGCGTCTGGGCGCTGTCCCCGATGAGGAACCGGATGTAGTGCTGGAATATGGAGACGGCTCTTTCCTGCAGCTGTGGTCCGTTAAGCTGGTCAACTCGTCCACCGACCGGGAGTACGGCCTGTTTCTGCGGTATGTAAACCAGCAGGGGAAGTCTTACGCCTATGATACAGATCGGATTTTCCTGGAGCACATGACGGCAAGGCTGCCTGCGGCGGAGCCGGCCTTGGAAAAATAAGCTGCGGTGCGGCAATGGAGAACGCCTATGTCAGATATGTACGAAAAAGTATCCAGGCCAGAGCGGCGGCCCCGCCGGGGGCGGGGGATAGCCCTAGGCATTGCTCTGGCAGCGGCTGTCTTGGCCATCGGAGTGTGGTTGCTGTCCGTCTTTGGCGTTTTGTCGGTCCGCCCCAAATTTTATCAGTTTGTGTCCGCCCTGTCTGACAGCACCATTTATGCCTATGATAACCATACGCTCCGGGCGGAGGGAAATGGCCAGTCTGTGCGGGTATCCGGAGACAACGCCTATGCCATCTACCGGGGGATGAGTGCCTGGTCTCCCACCGGCTTGCCGAGACGACTTCCAGCAGGGGAGGCGGACTTGGCGCTGGACTACGGAGAGGGAACCTGCCTTCAAGTATGGATCTGGAAGGAGAAAAACGGCCAGCCAAAGGCTCATGGCCTTTCCGTCCTATTGGAAACAGGGGCAGGGGAACGGTTTGTGCTGGAATTTGGTTCGGCCAGCATCAGCCCGCTGGAGCGGTGGACTGCGGCCGATGCCATTGGAAACGAACTATGGGCGTAGTAGGGAAACGTCTGAAGCTCAGTCCAGGCGGGCGCGCCAGCAGTCGTTCCGGCACAGCTGGCTCAACCGCAGGAGAAAGGGACGAACTCCCGGAGGGCGCTGGCCCGACATCATCTGGCCGGTGAGGGCTCCCGGTCCGCGGTGCCAGCAGATTCGGATGGCAGTACGCAGAGCGCTGTCCACCCCTGCGGGGGTGGTCCCAAAGGCACGGGCCACATCCACACAGACCTGTTTGTTGCCTAAGGCCAGCCACCGGGGATCATCCTGGTCCCGGCGGAGAATATAGAACAGATAGTCATAGCCCCAGTAGACCCGAGTCAGCCCCATGGCCCGTAGCAGTTCGTGGATATTCCGGTCGATTGAATCCATGGCGAGCCCCCTCTGAATGGGTGTTTGTCGTATTTTACCGCCAATGCCCTCCTGCTGTCAATGAAAAGGACAAGGGAGAGGGCTTGTCTATTTACGAGTGGTGAAAATTGTGGTATGCTGGTTCAGTCAGCCGCTCCGCGGGGAAAAATTTACACTTTGTTAGACAATTTGCCCGCCCGGTGGGGTATAATGTCCACGTTATGATCATAGACCAGAGCTTATTAAGGAGGCATCTCCCTTGATTTACCGAAACGGATACGGTCCCATCGACCGCTTCTGTGCCAAGCATCCCCGCTTTGGCATTTCCAACCTCATGCTGTACATCGTCATCGGACAGGTGGCTGTGTTTATTCTGGACCTATTCTTCCGGGGGATGCTCAGTAGTTACTGGTTGCCCTTTTCCCGGGATCTCATCCTCCACGGCCAGGTATGGCGGCTGGTGACCTTTATCTTTCTGCCCAGCGACAGCGGAAACCCCTTCTTCCTGCTGTTGGGTTGCTACTTTTACTACTGGATCGGTACGATGCTGGAACGGGAGTGGGGTACGGCCCGGTTTACCCTGTTCTACCTGTCAGGGGTGGTGCTGTCCGTCCTCTCCGGCATGATCCTGGGCATCACCGACATCTACTACATCAACCTGTCCATCTTCTTGGTCATCGCCACCCTCTATGGAGAGATGCAGGTGCTGCTGTTCTTCGTCATCCCTATTAAGATGAAGTGGATGGCTCTCATCGATGTGGCCCTGATTTTGGTGGCCGTCATCCAGAATCTGATGTACGGGTCTTGGGTGGGCGCACTGCTCCCCCTGGCCAGCTTTGTCAACTACTTTATCTTCACCTGGCCCTTCTGGGGGGCCAAGCTGGGAGTGCTCCGCCGCCGGGCGGACCCTAAGGTGGTCAACTTCAAGCGGGTGCAGAAGCAGGCGCAGAAACAGGCCAAGGCCACCGGCGGCTACCGACACAAGTGCGCTGTGTGCGGCATTACCGATGCCGACGACCCCAATATGGAGTTTCGCTATTGCTCCAAGTGCGACGGGTACTATTGCTACTGTATGAATCATATCAACAACCACGTTCACATCCACCACGACTGAGTCCGCCGGCCGGCGGAGGAAGGCACGCGCCGAATGGCGCGTGCCTTTTCGCTGTAACGGGCAGGCAAGTGGGATTGAGAGAGCCAGAGAATGGAGACAAATTTTCGGCAGAGCTTGCTATTTTAACGCAGATGTGGCAAAATAAAACCGAAAAGCCCATGGTACAGAAAAAGCGTGAAGGAGGCCCTGCCATGAAGTTCCCACGCCGGATTGTAGCCTTGCTCCTGCCCCTGGCGGCGCTGGCGGCGCTGGCCTTGCTGCCCGCCCTGGCGGCGGAAAACGGTGCGTCCGCTGAGCAGACAACCATTTTATTTACTCATGATATGCATTCCCATTTCCTGCCCACGGACGACGGAGAAGGGAATACCTACGGCGGTTATGCCCGTCTCAAGACGGCCATCGACCAGCAAAAGCAGCTCCACCCGGATGCGCTGCTGCTGGATGGAGGCGATTTCTCCATGGGCAGCCTGTTCCAGACTGCCTATTCCACCTCCGCCCTGGAATTGCGGATGATGGGCGCTCTGGGCTATGATGCCACCACCTTCGGAAACCACGAGTACGACTACCGTGCCTCTGGGCTGGCGGATATGCTCCAGGCTGCCGTGGCCAGCGGGGAGAGGCTGCCCGCCATCGTAGAGGCCAACTACCTACCGCCCCAGGAGGGGGAGGAGGGCTATGATGCCGACGCCCAGGCGGTGTGGGACGCTTTTGCCGAGTACGGCGTGGCCTCCTATCTGCTGTTGGAACGGGGAGGTGTGTGGTACGCCGTGTTCGGCCTGACCGGGATAGATTCCGATGCGTGCGCCCCCATGTCGGGTATGGTGCTCCATGACATCCATGCCACCGCCCAGCAGGTGGTGGACGCGGCCACAGCCGCCTGCCTGGAGGCCAATGGTGTGGAGCCCATGGTCATCTGTCTGTCCCACTCAGGCACGGATGGCGAGGGCAAAGGGGAAGATTACGAGCTGGCCCAGGCGGTGGAGGGCATCGACGTCATTATCTCCGGTCACACCCATACGACCCTGACCCAGCCGATCCAGGTCAATGATACCCTGATTGTGTCCTGCGGAGAGTACGGAAAGAATCTGGGAGTGCTGACGGTGGCCCGCCAGTCTGACGGCACTGTGGCCCTGGCTGACTACCAACTGATTCCCATTGACGGATCCCTGGAGGAGAACCCAGCCACTGCCCGGTGGATCGAGCAGGCCAAGGAGGAGGTAGAGGAAAACTACCTCAGCGACTTCGGACTAACCTTTGACCAAGTCCTGGCGGATAATCCCTATCCTTTTGATAGTGTGGATCAGGTGTACGCCACCCATCACGAATCCACTTTGGGCAACCTGTTCTCCGACGCATATAAGTGGGCGGTGGAGCAGGCTACGGGAGAGAGCGTGGACCTGGCCCTCACCGCCTCGGGGGTCATCCGGGAGAGTATCCCCCAGGGGGCGGTCACCGTGTCTGACGTGTTCAACGCGGCCTCTCTGGGCATCGGGGCGGACGGTGTGCCCGGATATCCGCTGGTGTCGGTGTACCTCACCGGGGCGGACCTGAAAACGGTCATGGAGATCGATGCGTCGGTGTCCGACCTGATGACCGCCGCCCGGCTGTACAGCTCCGGTGTGGAATATTCCTACAACACCAACCGGATGATCTTCAACAAGGTCACGGACAGCGCCCTGCGCCGGGCCGACGGCAACACCCAGGCCATTGTGGATGATCAGCTCTACCGGGTGGTCACCGGGCTGTACTGTGGGCAGATGCTGGGGGCGGTGGAGGATACCTCCTTCGGCCTGCTGTCCGTGACCGCCCGGGACAAGGACGGCAGTCCCATCGACATGAACCATTTGGAGGACTATATCGTCCATGACCGGGAGGGCAACGAGGTGAAGGAGTGGTATGCCATCGCCTCTTATCTCCAGGCCATGGGGGGCGAGGTGGACAGCGCCTACAGCCAGACCGACGGCCGGAAGGTGGCGTACGCCAGCTGGAATCCGGTGGATCTGCTAAAACACCCCAACAAGTTTACCTGGATCGCCTTGGGCGTGCTGCTGGCGCTGATTCTGATTGTAGTGCTGGTGGTGCGTCTGGTGGTGCGGCGCTTGGGCCGCCGGGGCGGACGGAAGAGCGCCAAGGGGTACTCCCCATATCGGGGGAGATAGGAATGGACAAGGGCTGGCGCCCTTGACCCGTTATCCAAAGGCTTCGCCTTTGGGGATGCGATTTCCCGACCCCATTTCTTTTGACAACCACAGCAAGGGTGGCACCCTTGCAACCCCATAAGGTCCAGCCGGGCCTCCGGTGGGTAACTTTCTAAACGATTAGAAAGTCACCAAAGAATCGCCGGAGGTTGGGCGCGGATGAACTTCAAGCGCCAAGGACGCGCTTTCGTCCATAGCGCCTGCAACCCCGGACCCTCTCGTCCTCGCAAAGTCCGCTCAACTCCATTTCCGCCTGACAGCGAAAATTGCGTTCGCTTCCTTGCTCGTCCTCTCCCCACAAGACCCGCTTCGCTGGGCTCTTGCGGGGGCCCCAATTACGGGGGGGCAGGATAAGGTGGTGCAGCGTTCTCCATCCGGCGTACAAAGGGGGATGCCCCCAGCTTCTCGTTTCGCTGACGCTCCCCTGTGCTGTGTTCAGTTGCGGACAGTTTAACACAGTGCGCCTCATGCACACTAGATGCAGGGCACCTGCGGCCCACGGGACACGCCTGGCGCATGACAGAACAGAAAAAGGACCTCCGCCTGGTTGGTGGAGGTCCTTTCTGTTTGGATTCCTTTTTTATATCGAAACGTGGCTGTCAGCCCTGATTTTCATGTTGTTCCAGATATTCGGTCATCACTTTGATGATCAAATTAGAGACAGAGCGCTTTTCTTTTTCTGCCTGTACTTCGATCCGCCGTTTCAGCTCTTCTGAAACACGAAAACCGATCTGCTTATCGTTTTTCTCCACTGGACCGCCCCCTATGTTTAGCATTATATAGCAATGTATATCTTTTGTCTTCACAATTATTGTTAAACATTGTATAACATAGTGGGATAGGGGATGAAAACATGAAAGGCTATGCGTCAAAACAGCTCAACACTTGCGGTGGCTGTAAGCACTTTTACCAGCACTACGTTCGGAGAGGACCCAGTGACTACATTGCGATCCAGTATGGGCACTGTGCGTATCCCATGCTCAAAGACCGGCGGGTCAATGAAACTTGTCCCCATTGGGAGTCGGCGGTGCCGCCAGAAGAAGAGAGTTGAAACAAAAGAAACATCAGGCGCTGTCTGATAGACTGTCCGCACCGTAAAACAGTACGACGGAGCGGCAGCGGAAAGCGGCGCTTCGTGCGTCCCAATTTGCGCGCCGGAAAGAGACGGACGCACAACCTATCCTGGGCCCCCGTAAAATGGGGGTTCTTAGGGGGCAAATCATAAGGGCGCGGCCTTCGCCCGACTGATTTGCGCCCCTAAGCGTGCTTTTGCCTGTTTTTCGCACGAGCGAAAAGTAGGCCGCCGGAGGCTGGGCAGTCTCAATGGGTTTCAAGGGCCGGGGCCCTTGAAAAAAGCCCCCCGCCGGGATCCCGGCGGGGGGCTTTCGTATCATAAACTTGTTGCTGCGCCCAGGCGTTTCTTTTAACAAATCCCCTGCCACAGCATGGCATCGGCCACCTTCAGGAAGCCGGCGATGTTGGCGCCGGCCTGGATGTCGCCCTTCATACCGTATTTCTCCGCGGCGTCGGCGCAGGCCTTGTAGATGCCCTCCATGATGTTTTTCAGTTTGCTGTCCACTTCCTCGAAGGTCCAGCTGATGCGGCCGGAGTTCTGACTCATCTCCAGGCCGGAGGTGGCCACGCCGCCGGCGTTGGAGGCTTTGGCGGGAGAGAACATCAGGCCGGCACCCTTGATGGCGGTGATGGCCTCGGGGGTGCAGGGCATGTTGGCGCCTTCAAATACGCCGATGCAGCCGTTAGCGATGAGGGCCTTGGCGGACTCCGCGTTCAGCTCGTTCTGGGTGGCACAGGGCAGGGCGATGTCGCAGGGCACCGTCCAGATGCCGGAGCAGCCCTCCACATATTTGGCGGAGGGGACATAGTCCAGATAGGTCTTGATGCGGGCCCGCTTGACCTCCTTGATCTCCTGGATGAGCTTGTAGTCGATGCCGTTCTCATCCACGATATAGCCGTTGGAGTCGCACATGGCAATCACCTTGCCGCCCAGTTGGGTAGCCTTCTGGTTGGCGTAGATGGCCACGTTGCCGGACCCGGAGATCACCACCCGCTTGCCCTGGAAGGACTGGCTGTTGTCCTTGAGCTGGGCGTCGGCGAAGTAGCACAGGCCGAAGCCGGTGGCCTCGGTGCGGGCCAGGGAGCCGCCGTAGCTCAACCCCTTGCCGGTAAGCACACCGGACCATTCGTTGCGGATCTTCTTGTACTGGCCGAAGAGATAACCGATCTCCCGGGCGCCCACGCCGATGTCGCCGGCGGGCACGTCGGTATCCGGGCCGATATGGCGGTAGAGCTCCGTCATGAAGGACTGACAGAAGCGCATGACCTCGGCGTCGCTCTTGCCCTTGGGGTCGAAGTCGGAGCCGCCCTTGCCGCCGCCCATAGGCAGGGTGGTGAGGGAGTTCTTGAACACCTGCTCAAAGCCCAGAAACTTGATGACGGACAGGTTGACGGTTGGGTGGAAGCGCAGGCCGCCCTTATAGGGGCCGATGGCGGAGTTGAACTGCACCCGGTAGCCCCGGTTCACCTGCACCTTGCCCTGGTCGTCCACCCAGGGCACCCGGAACATGACCACCCGCTCCGGCTCCACCATGCGGCCGATGATGTTCTGCTGCTCGTACCGGGGATCGGCGTCCACCACCGGCTCCAGGGACTCCAGCACCTCCTCCACGGCCTGGAGGAACTCGGGCTCATGGGCGTTGCGGGCTTTCAGGCCGTCCAGCACGGACAGCAGGTATTGGTTCTTAATAGACATCGTTGTCGTCTCCCTTTCTTTCTTGAATGGGTTTGCCACTTTAATATGATGTAGTAATTTTACAACGCCACCGGGAAATTTGCAAGAGTATATTTTGAAAATTGCAAAAAAATCTGTTTTGCATGAAAATTCTCCATTAAATTGCAAGAATGATCTCAGAATAACGGAAAACGAGGATGGAAATGACAGAAGACCTGCAAATAATAGCTTGACGGAGACGGACTGAGTGCATGGGGCGAGTCAGCCGGAGCTGCCCAAAAAATTTTTTCAAAAAAGGTTGACAAAGAAGTTAAAGTGTGCTAATTTATATTCGTAGTTAGCCAACACTAACTGCAACCATAATCTCCTTCCTCCCATGTTCCGAACCAGGGAAAACGATCGCCCGGGCCGCTTGGCCCGGGCGTTTCCCTTTGCCATGGGATCTGGACGGCTTCAAAAGGGCAGCAGCTCCAGGTGCTCCAGCAGGATTTTTGCACCAATGAGGATGAGGACTGCGCCGCCGAAAATTTCCGCTTTCGATTTGTAGCGGGCCCCAAATAAGTTACCAATCTTGACGCCCAAGGCAGAGATAACGAAGGTGACCACCCCGATGAAAGCCACGGCGGCTAGGATAGGCACGTTCAGAAAGGCAAAGGTGATGCCCACGGCCAGTGCGTCGATGGAGGTAGCAACCGCCAGCATGAGCATGGTGCCGAAGGCTAGAGAGGGGTCGCAGTCCTCCGCATCTCCCTTCACGCCCTCCCGGATCATGTTGCCGCCGATGATACCCAGAAGGATAAAGGCAACCCAATGGTCCACTGCCTGAACCAGCCCGGCAAAGGCGGAACCCAGCAGATAGCCCACAGCGGGCATCAGGGCCTGAAACACCCCAAACCATAGGCCTACCAGCAGGGCATGCCGCAGTTTCAGTTTTTGGATCGACAGGCCTTTGCAAACCGCCACGGCGAAAGCGTCCATCGCTAGGCCAACCGCCAGGAGAAAAAGCTCTCCAAGTCCCATAATCGGATCCCTTTCTTTCTATGCAGACTATGCGGGAAAACAAAAAAAGAGACCATACCCGCATGTGCGGATAAGTCTCATCACCAACGGACCGGCCAGGCGGACACCCCGCCAGCGTGTTGACCGGACCACGGCAGAATGCCGTTGACTACTCCCTTATCATGAAACTCATTTTATGGGAACAGCTGTAGTTAGTCAACGATAACTTGCAGGACGGCTCATAGGTTTGACAGCGGAGGGAAGGGAGACAAAATTTTCGTTAACAAACCTTGAATTTTCCCATGGAGCGGTTGCGTTCCCTTTCCCTTCGGTAGTATAGTATAAAAATAGAGCAAGTGGATGCTGGATGGTGAGAAAAATGAGCTATATTTCTTTTGTAGACGTAAAAAAAGAATACCGGATGGGCGAAGTGACTATCAAGGCGGTAGATGGGGTCGACTTTGTCATTGAAAAGGGGGAGTTCGCCATTATTGTGGGACCTTCCGGCGCGGGCAAGACTACGGTACTGAACATGCTGGGCGGGATGGACGCCTGTACCAGCGGAGTCATCACCGTGGATGGGACAAAGGTCAGCGGCTTCAACGCCAAGCAGCTCACTGCCTACCGCCGCCACGATATCGGCTTTGTGTTCCAGTTTTACAACCTGGTGCAGAACCTGACGGCCCTGGAGAATGTGGAGCTGGCCTCCCAAATCTGCGACGACCCCATGGATGCCCGGCAGGTGCTGGAACACGTGGGGCTGGGGCACCGGCTGGACAACTTTCCGGCCCAGCTGTCCGGGGGAGAGCAGCAGCGGGTGGCCATTGCCCGGGCCCTGGCTAAGAATCCCAAGCTGTTGCTGTGCGACGAGCCCACCGGCGCGCTGGACTACGTCACCGGCAAGGCTATTTTGAAACTTTTACAGGACACCTGTCGCCAGCACGGGATGACAGTGGTGGTCATCACCCACAACACCGCCCTCACCCCCATGGCCGACCGAGTCATCCACATCAAAAACGGCAAGGTGGACAAGATGGAGCTGAATGACAAGCCAACCCCGGTGGAGGAGATCGAATGGTAACAGAGGAAAATCCCATCCGGGAAAGCCCCATTGCGGGACCCGGTGCGGGTGAGGCGGGCGAGCGTTTTGCCAAAGGCGAAACCTCGGCGCAGGGCGGATTCCCATCGCCCGAGCATAAAAAAGAAAAAGAGGACCCCTTTCGGCGCAGCCGGAAGGGGAAAAAGAAGAACCGCCTGACCACCGACGCGGTGCGGGAGGTCCGGTTCACGTTCAGCCGGTTTCTCTCCATTTTGGTGCTCTCGGCGCTGGCGGTGGCGTTTCTGGCGGGACTGAGGACAACGGCGCCAGATATGGAGTACACCGCGGACAACTACTATGACCGCACACACTTGATGGACGGATATGCCATCTCCACTCTGGGGCTGACCGGGGATGACCTGGCGGCTCTGGCCCAAGCGGATGGAGTGTCTGCCGTGGAGGGAAGCTGGACGCTGGACGCCACGGCGGAGGACGCGGTAGTGGCGGTGCGCTCCATGCCGGAGACGCTCAACCTTCTGGAAGTCACGGAGGGGCGGCTGCCACAGGCGGCGGGCGAGTGCGTTACGGAATCCATGCTGCTGACCAAGCTGGATCTGGCGGTGGGGGATACTCTGGAGCTTGCTCTGGATGAGGACAACGCCGGTAGCCTGAAGCGGACGCAGTACACCATTGTGGGCGTGGTGGACAGCCCTCTGTATGTGGGCACCGACCGGGGCAGTTCTACTTTGGGCGGCGGCTCGGTGGACGCCTATGTGTACCTTCCCAGAGAGAATTTTGACCTGGACTACTATACGGAGGCCTATTTCACCTTTGACGGTCTGGCGGAGCTGGACAGCTATGGGGATGAGTACGAGGACCGGCTGGAGGCGTATCTGGACGGTTTGGACGGCCTGGCGGATCAGCGGGCCGAGCTGCGCTACGACAGCGTGGTGGGAGATGCCCAGGCGGAACTGGACGATGCCCGGCAGCAGCTGGATGACGCGAAGACGGAGGCAGAGACAGAGCTAGCCGACGCCCAGGCAGAACTGGCTGACGCCCGGGAAAAGCTGGATGACGGCTGGGCGGACTACTATGACGGCCAGGATACCCTGGACCGAGAGATCCGGAACGGACGTCAGGAGCTGGCCGACGCCAAGGAGCAGCTGGAGCGGTCGGAGGCGGACTTGGCCGAAGGCCGGGAACGGTATGAGGACGGTCTGGCCCAGTATCAAGACGGCCTGAAGCAGTATGAGGACAGCTTGGCCCAGTATAAGGAAAGCAAGGCCGCTCTGGATGGGCAGCAGGCCCAGGTGGACGCGGGCTATGCCGAGTACGAGGCGGCGCTGGAGCCTTATGTGGGCACACCCTACTACGACATGGCGGTGGCCCAGGCGGCGGAGCAGAAGGCCCAGCTGGACGCAGCCCAAGCGGAGCTGGATCAGGGTTATGCCCAGCTGGAGGCGGCCAAGGCAGAGCTGGACCAGGCCAAGGAGACGCTGGACCAGACCAAGGTCACGCTGGACGACACCGCCCAGCAGCTGACTGACGGCCAGCAGGCCATCGACGAGGGCTGGGCGGAGTATGAGGACGGCCTGGCCAAGCTGGAGCGAGAGGAGCGCAATGGCCGTCAGGAGCTGGCCGACGCCTTGGCGGAGCTGGAGGACGGGGAGGCGGAGTACGCCGACGGCCTTCAGGAATATGAGGACGGAAAAGCGGAGGCCGACGCAGAGATCGCTGACGCGGAGACAGAGCTGGCTGATGCCCAGGCCCAGGTGGACGATATCGAGGAGTGCCAGTGGTATGTTCTGGGCCGGAACACCAATTCCGGCGTGGTGGGGTACGCCCAGGATGCCGAGCGGGTAGGGAACCTGGCCAATGTATTCCCGGTGATCTTCTTCCTGGTGGCGGCCCTGGCCTGCCTGACCACCATGACCCGCATGGTGGAGGACCAGCGCACCCAGATCGGCTCCCTCAAGGCTCTGGGCTTCTCCCGGTGGGCCATCTCCAAAAAGTACATCGGCTACGCTTTCTGGGCCAGCCTCCTGGGCGGGCTTATCGGGCTGGCGGTGGGGTGCACCCTCATCCCGGCGGTAATCGCCAATGCCTTCAACATCATGTATAATATCCCCGCTCTCCAGTTCAAGGTGCAGCCGGTGGTATGTGTGCTGGCGGTGCTGGCGGCAGTGGTGTGCACCACCGGAGCTGGGCTGTGGGCCTGTCTGTCCACCCTGATGGACACCCCGGCCAACCTCATGCGCCCCAAGAGCCCCAAGCCAGGCAAGCGGGTGTTTCTGGAACGCATCAAACCCCTGTGGCGGCGGCTGTCCTTCACTTGGAAGGTGACCATGCGGAACCTGTTTCGCTATCAGCGGCGATTCTGGATGACGGTCATCGGCATCGGCGGGTGTACCGCCCTCATCGTCACTGGATTCGGCCTGCATGAGTCGATTTTCGATATTCTGGACAAACAATTTGATGAGATCTCTCTGTACGACGCCACCGTGGGTCTGGAGGATCCTGTGACAGGTGACCAGATGGGCCGGGTGACCGCTTATCTGGACGGAAATGAGGCGGTGGAACGGTATCTGGAGTGCTACCAGGGCACGGCGGACATCTCGGTGGAGGGGACCGCGGCCAAGAACAGCTACCTCTTTGTGGTGGATGACCTGGACAATTTCACCCAGTTTATCGACCTGCGCCACCGTACCGACGACCAGCCAGTAGAGCTGACCGACAGCGGGGTGGTGATCACCGAGAAGCTGTCCGAGATGCTGGAGGTGAGCGTAGGGGACTCCATCACGCTGGAGCAGGATGACCGGCGGGTACAGGTCCCGGTGACGGACATCGTGGAGAATTATGTCTACCACTATGTCTACCTGACGGAACACTGTTATGAGACCCTGTTTGAAGAGCGGGCGGAGATGAACACCATCCTGGTGGCCTACGCCGACGGGACGGGACAGACGGAGTCAGACGCGGTTTCCGCCGATCTGATGGCTATGGACGGCGTGGCGTCTTACTCCTATATCGCCACCATCCGGGACTCCTTCACCGACAGCATGAACGCCATCAACTACGCGGTGGTCATTATTATCCTGGCGGCGGCGGCCCTGGCCTTCGTGGTGCTTTACAACCTGACCAACATCAACATCACCGAGCGCACCCGGGAGCTGGCTACTTTGAAGGTGCTGGGCTTTTATGACCAGGAGATCACCGCCTATGTGTACCGGGAGAACGTGTTCCTGACCCTGTTTGGCATTGCGCTGGGCCTGGTGCTGGGCCGGTTCCTCCACGCGTGGATGGTGGTAACGGTGGAGGTGGACCTGGTGATGTTCGGCCGCACCGCCCCGGCCTACGCCTATGTGCTGGCGGCGGCGCTGACAGTGGTGTTCTCCGTGGTGGTAAACATCGCAGCCCACTTCCGCCTGAAAAAGGTGGATATGGTGGAGAGCCTCAAGACCGTTGAGTAATACGCGCAAGGCCCCTGCCCCGGCTGAGGGCAGGGGCCTTGCTTTTCCGGCATGAGGCTGACCGGGCTGGGAAGGGTGGAAATACGGTTGCAAACTCTGGAGAAAGCGGTTATACTGTAAGAACTTCGCAAAGCTGGCTGGAGAGGGACAGAATCCTGTCACCGGCCAATGAGGAAGGTGCGCTATGAAACGGATTTTACTGCTCACCACTGGGGGGACCATCGCCTCCCGGCCCACGGAGGAGGGCTTGGCCCCCGGGCTGGACGGGGCAACCCTGTCCCACCACCTGGGGAGCTTGGCCGACCGCTATGATCTGACGGTGCGGGACATTCTCCAGCTGGACTCGTCTAACATTCAGCCGGAGGAGTGGCGGCTCATCGCCCGCCACGTTTACGAGGCGCGGAATGACTTTGACGGCATCGTCATTTCCCACGGCACAGACACCATGGCCTACACCGCCTCGGTGCTCACCTTTATGGTGCTGGGCATCCCAATTCCGGTGGTGCTCACCGGCGCCCAGCTGCCCATTGAGCATCCCCTCACCGATGGGGTGGACAACCTGCGCACCGCCCTGGCCATGGCGGCCTCTGGCCGGCCGGGAGTATTTCTGGCCTTCAACCGGAAGGTGATGCTGGGCTGCCGGGCGGTCAAGACCCACACCACCGACTTCGGGGCCTTTGACAGTGTCAACTGGCCCCTGGCGGCGGTAGTGAACGGCTCCGGCCTGGTGTTCCGGCAGGAGGCCTTGCCTCCGGCGGCAGAACCCTGCGTGCTGCGGGACCGCTTGTGCCAGGAGGTGTTCCTCATCAAGCTCACCCCCGGGCTGGATCCGGAGGTGTTTGATATGCTGCTGAAGATGCACTACCGGGGGGTGGTCGTCGAGGCCTTCGGCGCAGGCGGGCTCCACTTCATCCGCCGCAATCTCATTGAAAAACTCCACGCCGCCGCCCGGGCGGGGATGGCGGTGGTGGTGTGCAGCCAGTGCCTGTATGAGAGCAGTAACTTCACCTTATACCAGGCCGGGCAGAAGGCGCTGGCCCATGGCATCATCCAGGGTTATGACATGACCACGGAGGCGGCGGTGACAAAGCTGATGTGGGCCCTGGGGCAGACAGACAATCTGGATGAGGTGCGGGCGCTGTTTGCCCGCAGCTTGGCCGGAGAAATGAGGGAGGAGCCAGTCCGATGAACCAAAACAGAGACAACGTGAGCCAGAGGGAGCGGATGCTGGCTGGGCTGCCCTACAAGCCCTGGCTGGACGGACTGCCTGAGGCGCGGGAACGGGCACAGCGGCTTTGCTATGAGTACAACCATCTACCCCCGGAACGGTGGGGCGAGCGGGAGAGCCTGCTCAAGCAGCTGCTTGGAAAGACTGGACGGAAGCTCACTGTGGAGCCGGATTTTCATTGCGACTATGGCGCCAATATCACGGTGGGAGAGAATTTTTACGCCAACTTTAATCTAGTGATTTTGGATGTGGCTCCGGTAACGATTGGAGACAACGTGCTCCTTGCACCCAACGTATCTTTGTATACCGCAGGGCACCCCGTCCATCCGGACAGCCGGAACAGTGGTTATGAGTACGGGCAACCCATTGTTATTGAGGACGACGTATGGCTGGGCGGCAGCGTGACCGTGGTGCCTGGCGTGACCATTGGCCGGGGGGCGGTGATCGGCGCGGGCAGCGTGGTGACAAAGGACATTCCCCCTATGGTGCTGGCAGCGGGGAATCCATGCCGGGTGGTCCGGCCTATCACAGAGGGAGACCGGACGTATTACTACAAGAACTGGCCTTTTACCCAGCGGGAGCTGGAAGAGATGAAATAGGCGGGGGCTGCCCCGTGCCGGGAAAACAAAAACGCCATGCTGATTCAGCATGGCGTTTTGCCTCTCTCAATTCTGACCGACATCTTTCACGTGGTTTTTAATGGCTTCAAAGCTCTCCACGCTCAGGTCATGTTCAATCTTGCACGCATCCTCCGCAGCTACCTTGGGATCCACCCCCAAACGGGTCAGCCAAGTGGTGAGCAGTTGATGCCGCTCATAGATGCGCGAGGCGATCTCGTATCCGGTGTCTGTCAGGTGGAGAAGGCCGTCATCATCCATAATGACATAGCCGTTTTCCCGAAGCAGGCTCATGGCCCGGCTGACGCTGGGCTTAGAGAAATTTAGATGCTGGGCCACGTCGATGGAGCGCACGTTGCCCTTTTCACTCAGGGCCAGAATAGCCTCCAGATAGTTTTCAGCAGACTCATGAATTTGCATAAAATCACCCAAAAAGATTGTACCATAATTCTGCCAATAACACAACCACAAATCTTGGTTAGCACTTGACAACTCAGGAGGACAGTGTTAAACTAACTGTTGGTTAGATAGAACTAACCGAATCTATTGCCTCGGGGTGGTTCCAATTATGCCGCTGACAATGTTAGGCCGGGGACAGGAGAGCACTGTCAAACGTATTACCGGCAAGGATGAGGTCCGGGCCTTTTTAAAGAGCCTTGGCTTTGTAGAAGGGGGCAAGGTGTCCGTGGTCAATGAGATGGGCGGAAACGTCATTGTCAATGTCAAGGACACCCGGATCGCCCTGAGCAAGAGTATGGCCAGCCGCATTATGGTGTGAGCGAACCGTATATTTTGCTGTAAGTTGAGAAGAGAGGAGATCGTTGCCGTGAAAACACTCAGGGATGTGAAGGTTGGGCAGACTGTTGCTGTGGTCAAGCTCCACGGAGAGGGTGCCCTCCGCCGCAGGATCATGGATATGGGCATCACGAAGGGGACCTCTATCTATGTGCGTAAGGTTGCGCCGTTGGGAGACCCGGTAGAGGTTACTGTCCGCGGCTATGAGCTGTCCATCCGCAAGGGGGACGCCGACTGCATTGAAGTAACTTAATTCCAGCGTAGGCGCATGACCCAGATGCGTCTTTTATTACCTTCGGTAGTTAGACAAAACTAACTGGAGACCTGCAAATTCCACAAAATGAGAGACTCTGTCAATACTAAGCGGAAGGCGGACGGTGGAATTTGGCGGGCCGCAAGCTGCTGGCCGGAATGGAGTGTGCAGTTCCGGTGAAGTGTTGTGAAGGAGGAACACATTATGTCAATTAGACTGGCTCTTGCCGGCAACCCCAACTCCGGCAAGACCACCATGTTCAATGCTCTGACCGGCTCCAACCAGCGGGTGGGTAACTGGCCGGGCGTGACGGTGGAAAAGAAAGAGGGACGGCTTAAAGCGGATAAGGAGATTACCCTGACCGACCTGCCGGGCATCTATTCTCTGTCCCCCTATACCTTGGAGGAAGTAGTGGCCCGGGAGTACTTAGTGAGCGAACGGCCTGACGGCATCATCAACATCGTGGACGCCACCAATATTGAGCGCAACCTGTACCTCACCACCCAACTTATGGAAATGGGCATTCCAGTGGTGGTGGCCTTGAATATGATGGACCTGGTGCGAAAAAACGGCGATCAGATCGATGCCAATAAGCTGTCCAAGGCTCTGGGCTGCCCGGTGGTGGAGGTGTCCGCCCTGAAGGGTGAGGGGCTGGATAAGCTGCTTTCCACGGCGAAGGACGCAGCAGCCAAACGATCCGCCCCCACCCGGCTGACTTTTGCAGGCCAGGTAGAGTCGGCCTTAGCGGATATCCAGTCGGTACTTGCCTCTGCGGTCCCCGCCGGAATGGAACGCTGGTATGCGGTCAAGGTGTTTGAGCGGGACGACCAGGTGATGGGCAAGCTGACCCTATCCGCCGATGCCAAGAGTAAGGTGGAACGGGCCATTGAGAACTGTGAAACGGCTCTGGACGATGACGCGGAGTCCATCATCACCAACGAGCGGTATGAACAGATCAGCAAGGTCATTGCATCCTGCGTCAAGAAAGGCCGCGTGGGACTGACTGTGTCCGATAAGATTGACCGCATCGTCACCAACCGGATTGCCGCCCTGCCCATCTTTGTGGTGGTCATGGCTCTGGTGTACTCCATTGCCATGGGCGGCTGGACCATTTCCATCGGCACCCACCTCACCGATTGGGCCAATGACGGCCTGTTCGGCGACGGCTGGTTCGTCCCCTTCACCGTGGACGGCGAGGCTTGGGACGAGGATTCCGGCGCCTTTGAGGAGGCATCTGCCATCATTGAGGCCTATGAGGCCGGTGGCTCTGAGGCATACCTGTACGATGATGAGACCGGCGAGACCTCTGTGCTGGAAGTGAATGAGGAGACTTATCAGCAGGCCCTGACTGTGCCCGAACCCGACCCCAACGAGTACGGCGTGTGGGTGCCCGGCCTCCCGGTGCTCATCGAGAATGGCCTGAATGCCATCGGCTGTAATGAAATCGTGCAATCCTTGATCCTGGACGGCATTGTGGGCGGCGTGGGTGCCGTGCTGGGCTTTGTGCCCCAGATGCTGGTGCTGTTCCTGCTGCTGGCTATCCTGGAGGACATCGGCTACATGTCCCGGATTGCGTTTATCATGGACCGGATCTTCCGCCGTTTCGGTCTGTCCGGCAAGTCCTTTATCCCCATGCTGGTGGCCACCGGATGCGGTGTGCCCGGCATCATGGCCTCTCGGACCATCGAGCAGGACCGGGACCGGAAGATGACCATCATGACCACCGGCTTCATCCCCTGCGGCGCGAAAATGCCCATCATTGCCCTGTTTGCCGGGGCGCTGTTCGGCAACTCCGCCTGGGTGGCCACCTCCGCCTACTTCATCGGCGTGGCGGCGGTCATTATCTCCGGCATCATTCTGAAGAAGTTCAAGGCCTTCGCCGGTGAGCCCGCGCCCTTCGTCATGGAACTGCCCGCCTACCATGCCCCCTCCGCGGGGAACGTGCTGCGCTCCATGTGGGAGCGGGGCTGGTCCTTCATCAAGCGAGCCGGCACGGTCATCCTGCTGTCCACCATTGTCCTGTGGTTCCTCCAGGGATTCGGCTTTGAGAACGGGGCCTTCGGCATGGTGGAGGACAACAATAATTCCATCCTGGCCAACATCGGCAACGCCATCGCCTGGATCTTCGCGCCTCTGGGCTTCGGCAACTGGCAGGCCACCGTGGCCACGATCACCGGCCTCATCGCCAAGGAGGAAGTGGTGTCCACCATGCAGGTGTGCTATCCCGGAAACCTGACCGCCAACATCGGCGCGGCCTTCACCGGCATCGGGGCTTACGCCTTCATGATCTTCAACCTGCTGTGCGCTCCCTGCTTTGCCGCCATGGGCGCCATCAAGCGGGAGATGAACAACGCCAAATGGACTTTGGCCGCCATCGGCTATATGTGCGGCTTTGCCTATGTGATGAGCCTGATCGTCTACCAGATCGGCGGACTCATCACTGGCGATGTGTCCTTTAACGTGTTTACCGTAGTGGCCATTGCCTTGGTTGCCTGCCTGGTGTACCTGCTGGTGCGCCGTGGATACAAGGGTGAGGCCGACAACCTGCGGGCCGTGGACGTGGTCAAGGTCTGATCCCCCCATTAGAAAGGAAGCAAAACCATGCCAACTGTCATTGTTGTGGCTGTGCTGGTGGTGATCGTGGCGCTGGCCGTCCGTTCGCTCATCAAGCAGAAGAAGAGCGGCGGCGGTTGCAACGGCGACTGCGGCCACTGCAAAGGCTGTCACTGAGCAAAGGGAGCGGCTCCGCCGGAAGGCGGAGCCGCTCCCTTTTACAATGGCCCCGGCTCTTGCACCCACGGCAAAGCGCATGGCGGCTCGGATGGCATGTCGGCGCTAGGCGCTTCCGGATAGGACGCTCACACGGAAATATGGTACTGTGGAGCAGCGGCAAAAAAGCGCTGGGAATATCCTCCTTCGCGTGCCGGGAATAGACGGCGGCCCTCGCCCATTCTGCCCGAATCAACGGGGGAGCGGAGAAAGGAACGCTGGGGGCAAAAGTACGCTCTTGCCGCCCCCTTCTGGGAAGGAAAAAGGGTGGCGCACGGACCTGTTTTGTGCTATGATGGGGGACAGACCAAAAAAGGAGGTGCCGCCCATGAAAACCAGAAAAGCCGGGCTGGCGCTGGCCCTAGCCCTGGCGCTGCTATTGACCCTGACCGCCTGCGGCACGCAGGGGATGCCCACCCCGGATCCGGTGCCCGCCAACACCTATTCCGCAGAGGATTTTGTGGTGGCTGGGGGCTTTCTCACCTATGACGGGGACGGACCCAGCTATGTAGGAGTGGACGTGTCCGCCCACCAGGGGGAGATCGACTGGGAGAGGGTGGCCGACGCAGGGGTAGACTTTGCTATGATCCGGGCGGGCTACCGGGGTTATACGGAGGGCGGCATCTTCCAGGACGAATATTTTGTCCAAAATATGGAGGGGGCCATAGCCGCCGGGCTGGAGGTGGGGGTGTACTTTTTCTCCCAGGCCGTTGATGAGCAAGAGGCAGTGGAGGAGGCCCGGCAGGTGCTGGAGTGGATCACCCCCTATGATGTGGCCTGGCCGGTGGTATTCGACTGGGAGCGGGTGAGCCAGGAGAATTCCCGCACCCTGGACACCAGTGGAGACGCCATTACGAACGCTACCATCGCCTTCTGCCGGGAGGTGGAAGAGGCGGGCTACCTGCCCATGGTGTACTTCAGCCCCTCCAAGGGGTATACCGAGCTGGAGCTGGAGCGGTTGCTGGACTGGCCCTTCTGGCTGGCCCATTATACTGAGGACTGGTCGGCCACCAGCTTCCGCTACCACTTCGCCATGTGGCAATACACCAGCTCCGGCACTGTGGACGGCATTTCCACCAATGTGGATCTGAATTTGTGCCTGACGGATTTTGAGGAGTGGCGGACAGACCCGGAAGGGGAGGGGAGCGTCCCGCCAGAAAGGGAGAACTCCGCTTCGCCGGAGCGGGAGAACAGCTCCCGACCGGACCCGTCGCCGGAAGCCAGCCGATAGAAAGGAAGGACGAGCCATGAACCAAGCCAACATCCTGGTGGTGGAGGACGACGCCGACATCAACCGCCTGCTGTGCACCATCCTGGAGGGAGCGGGTTATTCCTGCCGCTCCGCGTTTTCCGGTAGCGAGGCCATGCTCTGGGCGGAGAAATACGACTATGACCTGGTGCTGCTGGACCTGATGCTCCCGGGGCTAACCGGGGAAGAGTTCATCACTCAGATCCGGCAGGGTAAGACCATGCCCATCATCGTGCTGTCCGCCAAAGTGGCGGTGGACGACCGGGTGAATGCCCTGACCCTGGGAGCGGACGATTTTATGACCAAGCCCTTTGACAACCGGGAAGTGCTGGCCCGGGTGGAGGCTCAACTGCGCCGCAGCCGCAGCTTTTCCCAGCCCCAGGCCGGGAAAGACCTGCGTTGGGGCCCCTTGACGCTCAGCCGGGACAGCCACACCGCTACGCTGGACGGCCATGAGGTGCCCCTCACCACCCGGGAGTTCTCCATTTTGGCCCTGCTGATGGAGCAGCCCCGGCGGGCCTTCTCCCGGGCGCAGATCTATGAATCTGTCTGGGGGGAGGAGTTTATGGGAGACGAGAACACGGTGAACGTCCACGTGAGCAACCTGCGCTCCAAGCTCAGCAAGGCTGGCCCCGGCCGGGAGTATATCAAGACCGTGTGGGGGATCGGCTTTAAGATGGCAGAGGCGGAGTGAAAAGGCTGTGCGTTCCGAATTAAGACTTTCTTTACACTTTCTTTGACGGGCTTTGAGGCTTTGCCGGTATGATAGGGCCAACGTCAAAGGAAAGGCAGGAAACTGTTATGAGCGAGATCGTACTGGCTACCCATGGCCTGACCCGGGCCTATGGGCAGAGCAGGGCGCTGGACAACGTGAGTATCACGGTGGAAAAAGGAGAGATCTACGGTCTGGTGGGCCGCAACGGAGCGGGCAAGACCACCCTCATGCGGCTGGTCACCGGCCAGTCGGCCCCCACGGCTGGCTCGGTGGAGCTGTTCGGCCAGACGGGCCGGGAGCTGGCACGGGCCAGGAGCCGGACGGGAGCCATGATCGAGACTCCCTCTTTCGCGCCCTTCCTCACCGCCCGGGAAAACCTGGAGTACTACCGCATCCAGCGGGGGATTCCCGGCAAGGGCGCGGTGGACGAGGTGCTGGAGGCGGTGGACCTGCGGGACACGGGGAAGAAAAAGTTCAAGACCTTCTCCCTGGGCATGAAGCAGCGGCTTGGCCTGGCCCTGGCGCTGATGAACCACCCGGACTTCCTCATCCTGGACGAGCCCATCAACGGCCTGGACCCGGAGGGGGTAGCGGAGTTCCGCGCTCTGCTGCGCAGGCTCAACCAGGAGCGTCAGACCACCATCCTCATCTCCAGCCATATCCTCACCGAGCTGTCTTCGGTGGCCACCTGCTATGGCTTTGTGGAGCGGGGGAAGCTGCTGGAGGAGATCTCCGCCCAGACCCTGCACGAGAAGTGCCGCACCTGCCTGCGCCTGACGGTAGACGATGCCCCCCGGGCTGCCATGATCCTCCAGACCCGGTTGGGCACCGATAAATTCGAGGTGCTGCCCGGCAACGTCATCGAGCTGTTCGACTGCCTGGACCGGCCCCAGGCGGTGTCCGGGGCGCTGAGTGCCGGCGGCGTGGCCCTGCTGGGTATGGAGCAGAAAGGGGCCGACCTGGAGGCCTACTTCCTCAACCTGATCGGAGGTGGGCGCAATGGTTAACTACATCCGGGCTGAGTTTTACAAGGTGTTCCGGCGGAGATACACCTGGATCACCCTGGTGGTGCTGCTGGCACTGGAGGCCCTGATGGTGGCGGGGTGGATGTTCACCAACTCCCACGGCAACCATGTGGACTTCTACACAGGGGCGGGGATGCTGTGCGTGATGCTGGCCCTGGGCTTCTATGCCACCCTGCTCACCTGCGACATGGTGTTTGCCGACCAGTATAAAAACGGCACTATGAAAAACGAGGTGTCCTTTGGCATCCCGAGGACACGTATCTATCTGGGCAAGTTTCTCGTGTCGCTGGCGGTGTCTTTGCTGTTTATGGCGGTGATGGCTGCCTTTTACCTGGGCCTGTGCTACTTGGCGCTCTTCCATGACCCGGAGGCGGACGCGGTGGCCATGCAGATGGTGGGCTACTGCCTGCTCACCGCCCTGCCGCTGTGGGTGGGGGTGCTCGCCTGCACCTGCGCCTTCCGTTTTCTGATCAAGAGCGACCTGTGGGCGTCCGTTGCCAGCGTGTGCGTGTTTGCGGTGATTCCTCCAGTGATGGAGGTCTGTATGGCGCTGTTCAGCGCCAACCCTGCGGGAACGGTTATCCGTTTTCTCTACCAGTATATGCCCACCGTCATGGTGGACAACGCCCCTTCCGTGGTGGGCGGCTGGAGTTACTGCGGCCAGGCATGGATCGTGGGAGCCGTCTGGCTGGCGGTGTTCAGTGTCCTGGGCGCTGTGTGGTTCCGCAGGAAGGAAATCAACTGAAATGGGGCCTGCCTCCCCGTAGGGGGAGACAGCCGGGCAAGGGCGTAAGTCCTTGCCCGGCCTTTGACGGCCAGGGGGTGCTTCCGGCACCTGTAAGGTGTAAGGTTTCGCTTTGGGCGCCCTACTTTCTATGCGCACAGAAAGTAGGCAAAGATGCGCCGGGAGTTAGGCGCGGATGACCTTCAATCCCGAAGGGCAGGGGTTTGGTCAAAAGCGGCTGTTCTCCGATTCCCTATCGATTTACGGGGAGGCGGAATAGGGGAATGAACTGTCCTAGGTCCGGCGCAAGGGTCCTAGTTGCCCCAGCGCCGGTCGTTGAGTGGTAGGCGCCAAAAGACTGGAAGGCGCTTTTCTTTGGATTTGAAAGACCGTCTCTTTGAGAAGTGCGGAGGATAGGCGCATCGGGGCCGTTTGGAGCGGTGCGGACTTCATTTGCAAAAGAAGCCGCAGCGAAAGCGACCCGGTCATGCGCCCGATCCGCAGCATGACAACAGCGCATACAAAAGAAATGGTTTTTGGTACTTGTCTCCCAAAGGTGTTCGCTTTTGGCTTTTGCCTGACTTTGAAGAAGGGAGGAAAAACAGTGCGAAACTATGTGAAAGCGGAATTTTATAAGCTGTCCCGCCGGAAGTACCCCTGGGTCGTCCTGGGGGTGGCGCTGTTTTTGGAATCCCTGCTGATGTTGGGCTTTTTGCTCATCGGTTCCAGCCGTATAGTTTTCTATGATGGTATGACCAATTTGCTGCCGCTGCTGGCGCTGGGACTGCTGGCGCCGCTGCTCACCTGCGATATGGTATTTGCCGATCAGTACAAGAACGGTACGCTGAAAAACGAGGTGTCCTACGGCCTGAACCGGGGAAAAATATACTGGGGAAAGCTGCTGGCCCAGACCGCGCTGTCCCTGCTGCTATGCGTGGTCATGATGGGCTATTATGTGGGGATGTGCTTCCTCCTGCTGGGCCATGATCCGATGGAGGATGTTCTGGCGCTTCAGATAGTGGGGTGCGCCCTGGCCTCCGCCCTGCCCTTATGGTTAGGAGTGCAGGCTCTGTGCTGCGCCATGTTTTTCTTTTGCCGCAGCGATGTGCTGGGTGCGTTCGGGGCCATGGCCGTGCTGTGGGGGCTGTCCGTGGCACTGTTCATCGCCGGGGGAATGGCGGGGGACACTGGCGCTGGAGCCATGCTGCGGGCCATTCAAACCTATTTGCCCAATAATGTGCTGGCTGACGTGATGAATCTGTCCGCACCTGACTGGAGCCTGTGTGCTAAGGCGTGGCTGGTGGGCGCGGCCTGGTGGGCGGTGTCCACCGCCAGTGGACAGATCGCCTTCCAACGGAAGGCAATCTGATTTGCAGGGCATAGCTCAGAGAAAAGAAAGGAGAGAGCGGAGATGCACACGGCGGTAATCGTCCTGCTGGCTCTGCTGTGCCTGATCCTGGCGGTGGATCTGTTCAGCCTGGAGCGGGGGATGCGGCGGGCGGAAAAACAGATCCGCGCCCAGATGGAGGGCAGGTCCACCGTCCGGGTGACGGTGCCTTGCCCCAATGTGGCTGCCGAGGGATTGTTCCAGACCATCAACGAGCTGATGGAGCAGCGCCAGACCGAGGGGGCCGGCTATCGGCGAAAGGAGCAGGACCTGCGCCGCCAGATTGCCGACGTATCCCATGATCTGCGCACCCCGCTGACCTCCATCCTGGGCTATCTTCAGCTGGTGGAGGAGGATAGCCTGACGCCGGAGCAGCGGCGGGAATATCTGGCGGTCATCCGCAGCCGGGCGGCTACGCTCCAGACGCTCATCACCTCCTTCTACGACCTGTCCCGCATCGAGGGGGGCCAGTGGCAGCTGGAGCGGGAGCCGGTGGACCTGGCCCGAGAGCTGGCCGATCAGTTGGCTGCGGCTTATGAGCAGTTGGAGCAGGCTGGGCTCCAGGTGTCGGTGAAAATTGCCGACGGCCTGCCGCCGGTGTGGGGGGACCGAAACGGAGTGGTGCGGGTGCTGTCCAACCTGCTGACCAACGCCTACCGCCACGGGACGGGAACGCTGGAGGCGCGGCTGTACCGGGAGGGGGACCATGTGGTGTCCGCCTTTTCCAATGACGCGCCGGGCATGACCGACGAGGATGTGGAGCGGGTGTTTGAGCGGTTCTACACCGTGGACCGGATGCGCACCGGGCAGAACACCGGCCTGGGTATGGCCATCGTTAAAGCCCTGGCCGAGCGGATGGGGGGCCAGGTATCCGCCCGTCTGGAGGACGGGCGGTTTACCGCCCAGGTGTCCTGGAAGGCGGCTGGATAATGGGAAAAGCTGGGGTCTTCTGCCCCAAGGAAGAAAGAGGGGCGTTTCACCGCCCTGGTATGGAGGAGATCGCAATGTATGACGTGATAGCGCTGGGTGAACTGCTGGTGGATTTTGCTCCGGTCAGCACCGACGGGGAGGGGTATCCGACTCTGAAGGCCAATCCCGGCGGCGCGCCGGGCAATTTCCTGGCGGCCCTGAGCCGTTATGGGGCCAGGACCGCCTTTGTGGGCAAAGTGGGGCAGGATGCCTTTGGCCGCCTGCTGACTGACACCCTGGAGCGGGCGGGCATCGAGACGAAAGGGGTGATAGCCGACCCCGAAGCCTTTACCACCCTGGCTTTTGTCACCCTGGATGAGCATGGGGACCGATCCTTCAGCTTTGCCCGCAAGCCGGGGGCGGACACCCGCCTGCGCCCGGAGGAGGTGGATTTGGAGCTGATTCTCCAGTGCCGCCTGTTCCACTTCGGAACGCTGAGCCTCACCGAGCAGCCCGCCCGGTCCGCCACTCAGGCGGCGGTAGCCCACGCCAAAGCGCAGGGCAAATGGGTCAGCTGCGACCCCAATCTGCGCCTGCCCCTGTGGGACAGCCCGGCGGCAGCCAGAGAGCAGATGCTGTGGGCGGTATCCCAGGCGGACATCGTCAAGATCAGTGAGGAGGAGGTGGACTTCCTCTGGGGCTGCTCTCCTCAGGAGGGGGCGGACCGCCTGCTGGACCAGTGTGGGGTCAGCCTGGCCATGGTCACCCTGGGCCCAAAGGGCTGCTATGTGAAAAACCGCCGGGGAGCCTGCTATGGGACCTGTCCCCAGGTCCAGGTCCGGGACACCACCGGGGCCGGGGATATCTTCGGTGGCGCGGCGGTGAGCCGCTGGCTGGCCTCCGGCAAGGCCCCCGGCGAACTGGACGAGGAAGAATTGGCGGATCTGGCGGCCTTTGCCTGCACTGCGGCCAGCCTGTCCACCCAGCGCCAAGGGGGAATCCCCAGCATCCCCGGGCGGGCAGAGGTGGAGGCGGCGCTGGCCTCCCGATAGAGCGGAGCGGTTAGAGCCGGAAGGGAGACGGTTTATGAAAAAGTGGTATGATGAGGAGTACGAATTTGAGATCGAGGTGACCGGATTTCTCCGGGGGGAGCGCACGGAGCGGTACTGCCGCAACGGGGAGCAGGTGGGGGACCGGTATACCTGTACCTATGGCTGTCCCGTGAACGACCAGGGATATGGCATCTGCTCCAAGACCATGATGATGCTCTACCCCATTATGGAGGCGGTGCGCAGCGGCGGCGATTTGGAGAACATCGGCGGAAGCGGGCGGTATATCAAGGACGTCGTCTGCCCGGATGGCTGCGTGCTGTTCCGTCTGACGGCAAGACCCCTGGGAAACGAGAATTTTTTCAAGGGAAGATTTTTTGATTGAGCCGGACGCCTGTTCGAAGTGAAAACCCCCCTCTTCCAAACTTGGAAGAGGGGGGTTTTGTTTGGTTACGCCTGAGGCTCGTCATCGCTGCCGCAGCCACAGCCGCAGTCACAGCTGTCATCGGCGTGATCCTCGGCCGCAGCGTCGTGGATGTCCACCTCGACGTCCTGGATCTCCTCGTCGGACAGGTTACCAGCGGCCTTGATGTCCGCGATGCGCTCGTTGTTGTATTCAATCTTAGCCTGGGACTGACTGATTTTCTCACACAGAGCGGCATAGGCGGGCTCGGGCGCAGCGCCCCGCTCAGCAAAGTACAGCTTGCCCAATTCCAGGTAGGCCTTCTTGATAGCGTCCGCCTCGCTGGCGTTCTGCACCTTGAGCTTGCCGATCTCGGTCAGCTCTTTGCCCTTGGCGATGGCGGTGTCGGTCAGGTCCTTGGCCCGGGCTACGCTGGTCTGAGCCAAGTCCTTGGCAGTTTCCTTGAGCTTGTCAAAGTCGATATTAATATTCATGGTGAAACCTCCTTGATGTTGTGGCTGGAACCATTTGCTTCATGGTCCCATTGTAATCCGGGAACAGACGGGATGCAAGGGGTTTTGAAAGGTTTAACGGGTCTTTCATCGTTTTTTAATTTGCCGTTCACGCCTTATTCCGAAAGGCGAAGAACCGCTGGCCGAAGTAGTTGAGCACAGTGTAGAGCCCCATGCCCCCCACCTTGGCCAGCCGCTCCACCCAGACCGGGTCCAGCCCCGTCCAGCCCAGCACCCACTGGGCGGCGGGCTGGGCGATGGAGTAGGCAATCAGGTAGCACACCGCCACATTGACGGCGAATTTCAGCACAGACGGCCAGAAAGCCGCGCGGCTTTGGAAGGTGAAGGAGCGGTTGAGAAAAAAGCTCATCACCGCCCCGGCTACGTAGGCGATGGCGGTGGACGGCCAGTACCCCAGCCCTTCCAGCAAGAACATAAGCACCAGGCTCAACAGGGTGTTGCCCACCCCCACCAGCAGGAACTTCCATACCGAGGCGTCAAACAGTTTCTTCTTCATCGCTGTCCTCCAGCACCTGGCGGATGAGGAATCGGGGCCGGCCCTTCGTCTCCAAATAAATCTTGCCCACGTACTCCCCCACGACTCCCATGGCCAACAGAATGAGCCCGCCCAATGCCCACAGGGAGCAGGCCAGGCTGGCCCAGCCGGTGACGGTGGCTCCCATGGCCCAGCGTGCCAGGTTGTAAACGATCATCACCAGGGACACCAGGAAGATGAGAAAGCCCAGGGCAGTGATCATCCGAAGCGGCTTGACCGACAGGGAAGTAACACCCTCCATGGCGAAGGACAGCATTTTCTTCAGGGGATATTTGCTCTCTCCGGCAAAGCGTTCCCCCCGCTCATACTCCACCACGTCGGTGCGGTAGCCGATCATGGGCACGATGCCCCGAAGGAAGAGGTTGACCTCCCGGAACTGCTCCAGCCCTTCCAGTGCCCGCTTGGACATGAGACGGTAATCGGCATGGTTGAATACCGTCTCCGCCCCCAATGCGTTCATCACCCGGTAGAAGCCCTCGGCGGTGGTGCGCTTGAAAAAGCTGTCCTTTTTCCGGGAAGATCGGACTGCGTAGACGATGTCCACTCCTTCCAGGAACTTGTCCACCATCTGGTCCACTGCCTCCACATCGTCCTGGAGGTCTGCGTCCATGGAGATGACCGCGTCCGCCTTGTCCTTGGCGGTCATCAGGCCGGCCAACAGGGCGTTTTGGTGGCCCCGGTTACGGGTCAGGTCCACGCCGCAGAACAGGGGAGACTGTTGGTGGAGGGCGGAAATGATCTCCCAGGTGCGGTCTTTGGAGCCGTCGTTGACAAAGAGCACCCGGCTCTTTTCGCTGATTTTCCCTGCGGTGATAAGCTGTTCCAGCTTGGCCTTCAAGCGCTTGGAGGTCTCGGGCAGGACCTCCTGCTCATTGTAACAGGGTACGACGATATATAAGGTATTATTCATGGTCATTTTTCTCCGAAATGGTTACTTCTAGCTTTAGCGTGTCACACAAGGTGAAGAAAACATCAATGGATGGCTTTTTCATTTTGGTTTCGATTTGATTGAGGAATGGTTGGGAAATACCGGCCATTTTTGCTAATGTATACTGGCTATACCCTAGTTTTAGCCGTCGTTCCCGGAATAGAGCAGCATAATTAATCATGTTTATCACCATCCCCATATTATTACTTTGGGTCATGGTTTGTAAATGATTCCTTTTAGCAATTGACAAAGGGGGGATGTTGCCATATAATTGCTAAAAGCAATAAAACAAGGGGCAACTATATGGATACTAGACAGGCTGTTGCAGAACGCATTTTTCAACTATGCGACAAACAGAATATTTCTATCAGTCAGCTGGCCAGATGCTCAGGAGTCCCGCAGTCTACGATCAACAGCATTGTGAATGGCAAGAGCAGGCAACCTGGTGTTGCGACAATCGAAAAGTTGTGTAACGGATTTGGAATTACATTGGGGGAGTTTTTTAGGACACCAGTTTTCGACCAATTAGAGCAAGAAATCAAATAAAAGATGGCGAAAGGGATAGAGCTTCTGAAGCAGGAGCCTCTTTGGGTACTTTCTACACGAGAAAGTAGGTGAACGTCAAGGGCTGATGCCCTTGGAACATAATCTCCAAAACCCATTTCTTTTGTATGCGCTGTTGGTGTGCTGCGGATTGAGCGCCTGGCTGGGCTGACCTGTCGGCAGCAGGCGTGTATCGAGGGCCGGGAGGGGTACTACGACCGCCAGCAGAGCGGTAGCGGAAATTAGTGGCTCCGAGTGTCAGCTTATCCCAACGCCGGAAATAGGACGCTGCACACCCTATCCTGCTCCCCCGTAAAAAATGGGGGATCTTAGGGGGAAAATCCTGTGAGCGAGGCTTCCGCCCTTTGGAAGCCGTAGTCTCACCCGGATTTTCGCCCCTAAGCGTGCTTTTGCCTACTTTTCGCACGGACGAAAAGTAGGCCCCCGGAGGGCGGGACGGCCTCCACAGAAAGCAAGGGCCCCGCCCTTGTTTTGGCTGTCAAAAGAAATGGGGTCGGAAAAAATACGTTTCCAAGGGCACAGTCTTTGGATCAGGGGGCAAGGTCGCCAGCCTCCGTCCGTTCCTTTTTCCCAAAAAGAAAAGGAGGGGCAGGGCCCCGGCCCTACTCCTCCCCCAGTGCCTGGCGCAGATGCTCCACGGCCCGCCGCTCGATGCGGGACACCTGTACCTGGCTGACGCCCAGCACCTTCGCGGCCCGGTCCTGCGTGAGATTCTTATAAAACCGCAGGAAGATGACCTGCCGTTCCCGCTCGGGCAGAGCGTCGATGGCGGAGCGTAGGGCCAGACGTTCCACCACCTCATCCTCCATGCCTCCCTCGCCCAGCACCGCTTCCAGAGTGAAGCCTTCCTCGCCGCTCTCACTGTGGATGGAGGCCACGGTGAGGGTGGCCGTCTCCGCCGCGGCGATCTCCTCCGGTTCCAGCCCGGTGGCGGTGGACAGCTCGGACAGGGTGGGCTCCCGGCCCAGCTGGACGCTTAACCGTTCCTTGGCCAGGCGGATGGCAGTGGACCGCTCCTTTACTGTGCGGCTGACCTTCACCACCCCGTCATCCCGGAGGAAACGACGGATTTCTCCGGCGATCTTGGGCACGGCATAGGTGGAAAACTGGGTGCCATAATTCAGGTCGAATCCCCGCACCGCCTTTAGAAAGCCCAGACAGCCCAACTGATACAGGTCCTCGCTCTCCACCCCTCGGCCATAGTACCGCTTGGCCACCGACCAGATCAGGCCGCTGTTTTCCACCAGCAGCCGCTCACAGGCGTCGTTGTCGCCCTTTTGGGCCGCTTCCAGGAGGGTGGGGGCGTCGGCCCCCCTCACCGGGGGGCGCCCGCCCGGCGGGCGATCCGCTTGCGCATGGTGACGGTGGTGCCCTTGCCCGGGGCGGACTTGACCTTGAGGCCGTCCATAAAGCTCTCCATGATCGTGAAGCCCATGCCGGACCGTTCCTCGTTGCCAGTGGTGAACAGGGGAGTACGGGCCTGTTCCACGTCAGCGATACCTACGCCGGAGTCCTTCACCTGCACCTCCAGCTCATTACCCTCCAGCAAACGCAGGCGCATGGTCACCCGGCCCAGCCGGTCGGGGTAGGCGTGGACGATGGCGTTGGTCACCGCCTCACTGACGGCGGTCTTGATATCCGCCACCTCGTCTAGGGTGGGGTCCAGCTGGGCGGCGAAGCAGGCAGCGGCGGCCCGGGCAAACCCCTCGTTGGCGGAGCGGGAGGTAAAGACGATGGTGGCTTGATCGATGGCTTTCATGTATGTAGCCCTCCTTATTCCAGACTGATGAGCCGCCCCAGCCCGGCGGCGTCCAGCACCCGGCGGGGCTGGGTGGGGATGGATACCGCCCGGATGACGCCCCCCAGTTCGTCCATTCGGCGTTTGCACCGGATGAGTACGGCGATGCCTGAGCTGTCCATGAAATTGACTCCGGACAGGTCCAGGGTCAGCCGGCGGGGGAGGCGGTCGGCGATGAGCGCATCCAGCTCGGCCATCATGGCCCGGGCGCCGTGGTGGTCGATCTCGCCGGAGAGATGGGCGGTGAGGTCCCGGTTTTCGCTTGTGACGGTTACCGGCATGGCTTGTCCTCCTTATGGTTGGTATATGGGATTATACGGCAGAAGGGCTGTCGGATTTCGCTGAAAACCAAGGGACAGGGCCTGGGATGGCCGTTTTTTTCGTCCTTGGGTCCAGCGGAGCGGGCGGCGCCGTCCGGCGGTGAGATTTTTTCTGAGGGACTGGAACTTTCCGCCCCGCTCCGGTATCTTAAGGGTGTCCGGACAACAAAACAAGGAGATACGCCATGGCACTGACAAGAGAACAATTTATCCAGGCGGTGATGGAATACAGCCGGGCCATGTTTCGGGCGGCCCGGGCCATTTTGGACGGCGATGCCGACGCGGAGGACGCGGTGGACATCGACGCTGTGGCGGGGGTGTCCTTTGGCGCCTGGTATATCCCAATAAACCAGGACGGAACGGTAGGGGAGGGGCGTTGGCTGTCCAACTGATGCAAAGAGCGGCGGGGGGTGTGCCCCCGCCGCTCTTTTTCCGCCCGCCCCTTGCAATCCGGGCGTTTTTCCTTTATAATATCACAGATTGATATTTTGGGCCGTTTTGCCCGCTGAGAAATAAGGAAGTGTTTGGATTGAAATACGATTTTGCCAGCATCGAGCCAAAGTGGCAGAAACGTTGGGAAGAGGCCAAGGTCTACGCCGCCGAAAACGGCAGCAGCAAGCCCAAGTTCTATGGCCTGGTAGAGTTTCCCTACCCTTCCGGTCAGGGACTGCACGTGGGCCATCCCCGGCCTTATACTGCCATGGACATCGTTACCCGGAAAAAGCGGATGGATGGGTATAACGTGCTGTTTCCCATCGGGTTTGACGCCTTCGGCCTGCCCACGGAGAACTACGCCATCAAAAACCACATTCACCCCGCCATCGTCACCAAGCAGAATATCGCAAATTTTACCAGCCAGCTGAAAATGCTGGGCTTTGGCTTTGACTGGGACCGGGTCATCGACACCACCGACCCCAAGTACTACAAGTGGACCCAGTGGATTTTCCTTCAGCTCTGGAAGCACGGCCTGGCCTATAAGGCCACCATGCCGGTGAACTGGTGCACCTCCTGCAAATGCGTGCTGGCCAACGAGGAAGTGGTGGAGGGCGTGTGCGAGCGGTGCGGCGCCCCGGTCATTCGCAAGGAAAAGTCCCAGTGGATGCTCAAGATCACCGAGTACGCCCAGCGGCTCATCGACGATTTGGATGATTTGGACTTTATCGAGCGGGTGAAAATCCAGCAGAAGAACTGGATCGGCCGCTCCACCGGTGCGGAAGTCACCTTTAAGGCTACCGCCGGAGACGACATTGTGGTGTTTACCACCCGGCCGGACACCCTGTTCGGCGCTACCTATATGGTCCTCTCCCCGGAGCACGCCCTTATCAAGAAGTGGCTGGATGCCGGCCTCATTGCCAACGCTGGCGACGTGACCGACTACCAGAAAGCCGCCGCCTCCAAGTCCGATCTGGAACGCACGGAGCTGAACAAGGAAAAGACCGGCGTGAAGCT
>CDZQ01016047.1_pt1 | contig 34742 bp, 30 predicted proteins | sample 554831 | NCBI WGS metagenome assembly CDZQ01 (sample SAMEA3182112, study PRJEB8094) | gut metagenome | biome: human; feature: gut; material: Stool; isolation source: human stools | place: Canada | collected 2013-05-06 | reverse complement strand
CACGGCGGCGGCGCCTTCTCCGGCAAGGACCCCACCAAGGTGGACCGCTCCGCCGCCTATGCCGCCCGGTGGGTGGCCAAAAACGTGGTGGCTGCCGGACTGGCGCGCCGCTGCCAGATCCAGCTGGCCTACGCCATCGGGGTAGCCCGTCCTGTTTCCGTCCGGGTGGACACCTTTGGCACCGGCACCCTCTCTGACGCCCGGCTGGAGGAGGCGGTAGGGCGGGTTTTCGACCTGCGCCCCGCCGCCATCATTCGGGACCTGGACCTGCGTAGGCCCATCTACCGGCAGATAGCCGCCTATGGTCACTTTGGCCGGAGCGACTTGGATCTGCCCTGGGAGAAGCTGGACCGGGTAGAGGAGCTGAAGGCCGCCCTCGGTGTGTGAGCCGCTGACACTGGAAACGGGGAATCTGCGGATAAGGTCGAATTAAGGCTGGACAAAATCGGGTATACTGGTATAGAATGGGACGGCGAGATATTTGTCCGGACCAAGTCCGATTTTTGTAAGGGAGAACATAACCGATGGAGCATCAGGAAATTTTGAACCGGGTGGACCATACCATCCTAACCACAACTGCCACTTGGGAACAGGTGAAGGCTGTCTGTGACGAGGGGCTGGCCTATTCCACCGCCTCTGTCTGTATCCCGCCCCGCTATGTAAAGAAGGCGGCGGACTATGTGGGGAACCGGCTGAAGATCTGCACCGTCATTGGCTTCCCAAACGGCTATTCCACCCCGGAGGTAAAGGTCTTTGAAACAGAGGACGCTATCCGCAACGGCGCTGACGAGATCGATATGGTCATTAATCTGGGGCAGGCCAAATCAGGAGATTGGGAGGGCGTGCTGTCTGAAATCAAGGCGGTAAAGGCCTCCTGCAAGGGCCGCATCCTGAAGGTTATCGTGGAAGCCTGCCAGTTGACCCAGGAGGAGAAGGTAGCCGCCTGCCGGGTGGTGTCCATGTCCGGAGCCGATTTTATTAAGACGTCCACAGGATTTTCCACTGGTGGAGCCACTGTGGAGGATGTGAAGCTGTTTAAGGAACATATCAGCCCTGACATCGGCGTCAAGGCGGCGGGCGGGATCCGCACCTTTGAGCAGGCTCAGGCCATGATCGAGGCCGGTGCCGACCGCATCGGAGCCAGTGCCCTTGTGGCCCTGGCCCGCCAGGAGGGCTGAAGAGTAAAAAAGCTGTCTGTCCCATATGGGACAGACAGCTTTTTTACCGCCTCATACCAGCTGGAACAAAAGTAAGATAAGGCCGTAAATGACACTGGCAGAGATACCAAAGACCAGCACGGGCCCGGCCACTACAAAGAGCTTGGCCGCTGTGCCGGTGATGAGTCCCTCGCTTTTGAATTCCAGGGCTGGGGAGACCATGGCGTTGGCAAAGCCGGTAATCGGGACCAGGGTACCGGCTCCGGCCCGTTTGGCCAGTTTGTCAAAGCAGCCCAGGCCAGTGAGCAGGGCGGCCGCAAAGATCAGGGTGACAGACACCGCCGTCCCCGCCTGGTCTTTGTCAAGCCCCCAGCTCTGATAGAGGTTGGAGAGCCCCTGCCCAATGGTACAAATGGCGCCCCCCACCAGAAAAGCCCATACCAGATTTTTTCCCATAGGAGATGGCTTGGAGCGGTCGTTTACCAGCTTGCCATAGTCCTGATTGGTCATGTCCATAAAAACACCCCGTGGAAAATAGATTTTCCCTAGTTTGACTCCAGAAAGAAAAAATATACCATCTAGAAGAATAAATCCTTCTTCTTCCGCATAAGGTGAAGCGGAGAGGTGATCCAGATGTTCTATGGCAAGCGCGCGTTGATCCTGACCTGCCTGCTGGCCATGCTGGCCGGGACTGGGCTGCATTTTCTGTATGAGTGGCTGCCTAACCCAGTGACGGCTCTGCTGTCTCCAATCAATGAGAGCCTGTGGGAGCATATCAAACTGATATACTGGCCCTATCTGGCTGCCGCCCTTTGGCTGAACCGTGGCAGGCCGGGTGGTATCAGACCGTGGCTGTTGGCGTTGCCGATCATGAGCGGACTCATGCTGCTGCTAGGCTATCTCTACCACATAGTCCTGGGGGGAGAAGCTATGGCGGTGGATATTGCAATTTTTGTGGCTGTGATGGTTTTCGGCTTCTGGTTTTCCACCCGATTTTCCGGACCTTTCCATGGCGCAAAGTGGATGGTGCCCATTCTGCTCGTGGTGGGAATGGGCATCCTGATCGCCCTGTTTACACTGTGGCCCCCGGACCATATCCTATTCATAGATTTGTCCAAGACTGGGGCCTGGTACCAGATCCCCTGTTGATGCTGGGGTCCCCGTGAGCCCCCTTGCCTGCTTGAGAAGGACATGGTACAATGGCACAGAGGAGGCGGGTGGTCAGTGGAACTGTTTGGCATGGAGATCCAGAAGCGGCAGGATGCCTATCAGCTGTTGGCCCTGGCTCTCCGGGAGAGCCGGGGGCTGACGCGGATGCCGGAACTGGACCGGAGACCTGGCGGAAAGCCCTATTTTCCTCATGAGGAGGGGCTGGAATTCAATCTGAGCCACAGCGGGCATCTGGCCCTCTGCGCTTTGGATAACGCCCCGGTCGGAGCAGACATCCAGATGGTCAGAGAGTGGCGGCCCGGACTGCCCGCCCGGGTCTGTGGTCCGGAAGAGTTGGCCTGGCTGGAAGGGCAGTCGGACTGGTGGAGGTCCTTTTCCCTGCTATGGTCACTGAAAGAGAGCCGGGTCAAAGAGAGCGGGCAGGGATTGAGGGGGACCATCCGGTCCATCCGGGTCCCGATGATGGGAGAAGGGGAAACCCGGCAGATGGATGGCCTCTGGTTCCGGACTTACGGGGGAGCGGGCTGGGTAGCCGCAGTGTGTGGAGAGGCCCAGCCGCCGGTGAAGATATGCTGGTGGCGTCGTCTGGAAAATGAAAAATAAAACAGGGGAAAATCCTCTTTACAAATGGGGAGGATTCTGATATAATAACGGAGCGCTGTTAAGAGATGCGTCCGTAGTTCAATTGGATAGAGCGTCAGATTCCGGTTCTGAATGTTGGGGGTTCGAGTCCCTTCGGGCGTGCCACGTCGGAGCAAGCGTTGTATCGCTTGCTCCGACTTATTTTATAAGTCAGAGCGCGCTTACGCCGCTGCTCCTCCTTTCCAAATCGAACCCACTGCGTTGGGCTTCGATTAGGGGCGCCCTGTGGGCGGCGCTTTTCACTATTATAAAAATATCGGTTTTAACCGTTATTTACAAGTTAATAGCTGCATTTCAGCCTTGAGATCAAGGCTGAAATGCAGCTTTTTCTATGATGAAACCTCCATGATATACTACTGGTCAGTGATATCATGGGGTTTTGCTATGTCTGAGTATATGATCGAAATTTCACAGGAGAAAGAAAAAGATACTATTTGGAGCAAGCAATTAAGGATCGCCGCTTATTGCCGGGTCAGTACCGCTTATAATGAGCAACAGCGGTTCATCATAAAAAATAAAAACTAGTTGAGATTTTTTGTAAGCGGGTGTATGATTACCCTAATACCTATCTGCTAGTAGGCCCCTTGTCACCGCCTGGCGGGGTGTGGACATGGGGAAAAGGAGGAAATAGAGGGACTGTATGAACTTTCATATTGTCAGTGACAGCTCCTGTGATTTAGGACGGGAGAGGCTCCAGCAGCTTGGTGTGGATATGGTGTCCTATTATGTGGCGCTGGGGGATGAGGTCTATTACCGGGAGGAGCGGGATATCTCCACCCACGACTTTTACCAGAAGATGGCGGACAATCCCGGAGTATTTCCTAAAACCTCTATGCCTACTTTGGAGGACTATCTGGAGGCATTTCGTCCACAGGCCCAGGCAGGGATGCCGGTACTGTGTATTTGCCTGAACGAGTCGTTCAGCGGATCGGCCCAGTGCGCTAGAAATGCCAGGACAGTACTGCTGGAGGAATACCCTCAGGCCCGAATCTATGTAATGGACTCCCAGTCAGCCACTGTGCTGCAGGGGCTGCTTGTAGAGGAAGCGGTGGTCCTTCGGGACCGGGGCAGCACGTTGGAGGAAGCCATAGATGCTCTGGAGAAGATACGGTCTACTGGCCGCATCTTTTTTACCACCAATGACCTGGAGTACCTCCGCCACGGCGGCCGCATCGGTAAGGCGGCCGCGGCTACTGGTACACTGTTGAAGGTTAAGCCCCTCATTGGCTATCAGGACCGGGAACTGGTGTCCGACGGAATTGCCCAAGGAAGAAAAAAATCCCTTCAGCGGGTGCGGGATCTGTTTTTCCGCTATGTGGACCGCAAGGAATTGGATTTGGCCGATTACAGAGTGGCCACTGGCTACGGACTGGATCGGGAGGAATATGACCTATTCACCCAGCAGATCCGCGAGGGTCTTGCGACACGGGGATTTGATATGCCTGATTTCCGCCCTTATCAGATTGGTGTGACCATCGGCGTCCATACCGGGCCAACCCCTATTGGAGTGGGGCTGATGCGCAGAGTGGTGAGGCCCTGAACCGGCGAGCCACGATTTCGATCCGGCAAATCTTATGGAGCCGCCCATGCTAGACACATGGGCGGCTTTTTCATAGCGCCCATTATTTAGAAAAGGGAGGAAGAGGGCCATTGGAGCAGCCGCCCCAGCGAATAGGCGATACAGCATGTCCAGGTGGGCAAAAATGTAATTGGATTGTTACTTGTAATTTTGTAAAAACATGATATCCTGTTCTAGTGGAGAGGGGACATTCGATGGATTACGACAAGCTGCTCAATTTAGGCACCGAGCTGGGCTGCCGATTGATGGAGAGCGGGGCGGAGATATACCGTGTCGAGGAGTCCGTCCGCCGCCTGCTGACTGCCTACGGCGTAGAGCCACAGGTATTTGCCATCCCCAACTGCCTAATCGTCAGTGTCAACACTCCAGAGGGGCATCCATTGACTCGTATGTGCCGCATCCCTGCCCACGGAACGGATATTGAACTGCTGGAGCGGTGTAACCAGCTCTGCCGCTACCTGTGTAATCAGCCTGTCCCGGTCCTTGAGGCACAGGAGTTGGTAGCCGATCTGCCAAGGGGGCTCCGCGGCTTTTCCCCTAAAATTTTAGTATTGGCCTATGGGGCTACAGCGGCCTTCTTTGCTCTGTTTTTTGGCGGAGGGCTGTTGGAATGGCTGGCCGCAGCCTTGTGCGGTCTGGCCGCCGGTGTCTGTCTGCTCTACGGACAGCGTTTCATTGGCTCTAATACCTTTTTCCGTACGACCATCTGTGCCGCGCTCATTTCCGGACTGGCGCTTCTTTTGGTCACACTGGGGCTGGGAAAGGATCTGGAGGCCATCTCCATCGGCGCGCTGATGGTGCTGGTGCCTGGTATGGCCCTGACGAATGCTATGCGGGAAATTATGGCCGGTGATGTATTCTCCGGGCTGAACCGGACAGCAGAGGTCATTCTGGTGGCCACCGCCATCGCCTTGGGTACTGCTCTGCCCCTGCTGCTGGGTCAGGGCGCTCCAGGAGGTGGGGGCGGGCAAACAGAGGGGATCGATCTGCTGCCCTGCCTGTGGGCTATGCTGGCCTGTGTAGGCTTTGGGCTGGTGTTCAATATCCAGGGCTGGGGGGTGCTGATCTGCGGCTTTGGGGCCGGGCTGGGTTGGCTGGCCTATCTGGCGGCCATGGAGCTGTCTGCCAACGATATCCTTTCTGCGTTTCTGGCGGCTGTGGTGATTGGAGGATACTCTGAATGGATGGCTCGCCTGCGCCGCTGCCCAGTAACGGGGTACCTCCAGGTAGCACTATTGCCTCTGGTGCCGGGAGCGGGTATCTACCACGCCATGCAGTATTGTGTGAGTGGTTATACCCAGCTGTTTCTAACTACGCTGCTGCACACGTTTGGAATGGCCGCCGCCCTGTCGGTGGGGGCTATGCTTACATCTTCTGTTCTACGGGCGATCCTGCCCAGATTTGCCCCCCTGGGGCGATAGGTTGATTTTTGGAGGTACGATATGTATAGAGGTCGTAGAAAATACCGGACCTATTGGACCATATTCCTGATTTTAGCGGCGGCTGTCGTTCTGGCCCTCGCGGTAGGGATGGGGCTGTCAGCCCCAAAGGATACCGGCGGAGACGCTTCCGGGGGGCGGAACGATACTTCGACCCAGCCGGGGACGGGGAGTGGGAGCGGCGCTGCATCAGAGGTGGACGATTCCTCCGCTATACCCCCTGACAGCTCCAACCCGTCAGGCAATCTGACAGAGGAGCCAGACCAACCGGAGGAGAAGGATGAGCCGGAAGCGGGCTATGACTTTTCCCAGCCTGCTCCCCAGTCGGATCCGGTGGATAACAGCTACTTTGATGACGCGGCCTTCGTGGGAGATTCCCGTACCGATGGGTTTATGATATACAGCGGTATAGGGACGGGCAAGAATCTGACCTCCAATGGCCTTTCTATCTTCAAGCTGGGGGAGAAGAAGGCTTTGACTATCAATGGGGAGAAGTATACTTTGCTGGAGGCGCTGGCGCTGGAACAGTACGGCAAGGTCTACCTTTCTCTTGGCGTCAACGAGCTGGGATATTTTAACGATCAGGGCTTTTACGACAGCTATTGCAGCGCCATCGACGAGATCCGGACGCTGCAGCCCAATGCTGTGATCTATATTCAGGGGCTGATTCCGCTGAATGAGGGTGTCATCGCTCAGACTGGGGGCCGGGACTATTTGACCAACGAACACCTCCGAGTGTATAACGATTTGATGAAGAAGGCGGCGGAGGAGAAGCAGGTGGTATTTCTGGATCTGTACTCTGAGTTCGTCGATGAAAACGGGGAGCTGCCCGCGGATGCCAGCAAGGACGGCATTCATCTAAGTAAGGCTTACTGTCAGAAGTGGTTGGCCTATTTGCAGACCCACACTGTGGACTATGACACCCTATATCCGAAGGAGGAAGCGCGATGAAAAAATTTTTGACCGCCGCCCTAGCCCTGGTCTTGCTACTGACCCTGGCTGCCTGCGGCGGCAGGGAGGGCAAGGAGGACCCCTCTGGCAGCCCCGCCCTCTACGGCGTTAGCGAGGTCCAGAGTGTGGTGGATGCCGGCGCCTTCTCCGAGTCCCTGGAGGAGGTAGACGCCGACACCGCCTTCGCTCTGTATAAGCTGGCCGACTACGGCCTGGAGCGGGAGAATATGTACGATGCCTCCGTGATCCGCTCCGCCGGCGCTACCTGCGAGGAGATGGCGGTGCTTTGTTTTGACAGCGAGGAGCAGGCTTCCAAGGCGGTGGAGGCCCTGGAAGATTATGTGGCCGGTCAGATCACCGCTAACGAGGACTACCGCCCCGCCGAGATCCCCAAGCTGGAGAACGCGCTGGTGAAGCAGCTTCAACACACCGTCCTGCTGCTGGTGGCCAACGACTATGAGGCCGCCGCCATCGACGCTTACCATTCCAAATCGTGAAAAAACACCGGGTCCAATCTGGACCCGGTGTTTTTTACTTTTGGCAGAAGGCGCAGGGCTCCTCCACCGTGACGGTGTACTTCTCCAACAGGGCGATGGGGTGATAGGACAGCTTGCTGGTGCGAAGGCCCAGATCACCGGCGTCATCCTCGCGGTTGATGAAGGCGATGCCTTCCGTAGCGAAATGCTGGGCGAACTGGGCGACCAGCATCTGGTAGCAGCCCTCGTAATCCCGGTCCGCCTTCTCAATGTGGGTAAAGAGGGTGTCGCCAATGATCTCTCCCAGGGAGAACCCGGCGATTTGCCCATCCACCAGCAGCATACCGCCCAGCAGGTCATAGGTCTGGTAATTGTCCAGCACTTCATGAGTCTTGGCGATATCCTCATGGAAGGAGGCCGCAGATTTGTCTACCCGGCTGGCATAGCGGTCCAGAAAGCCCTTGACTGATGGGATATCCTCTGGGGCGATGGGGCGGAACAGCCAGCTGCCATAGGTCTTGAGAAATTTGTTTACATGGTTGCGCTGGCCACTGAGCTTTTTCCCCCGAAAATACTTCAGATCCTCCGCACGGTACAGATAGTCAAAATTGTCCCGCTCTGTGGCGGCGGTGCTGGCAGGGAAAAAGTCCTGAAGGCGCTCCAGCTCATCCTTGGAAACCGGATAAAACTGGATAGGCATTTCCCGCCGGCAGCAGTAGTCGGCAATCTGACGGTAGTGTTCCGTCCGGCCGCCGCCCAGGGGCAGGGTAAAGGTGGGGCCCAGTCCAGGGTAGTCCACTTTGAAATAGAGGGAGCCGTCATAGATAGCCCACTCGGTCTTGTACATATCCCGCCAGATAAAGACGGTGCCAGGGGTGGTGTCGCAGATACGGCTTCCGCTGTATCCGAAAAATGGGCGCAGTCTGGGGAAGTCTTCCAGCTGCAGGGGGTGGAAATCCAACATAGATCCAAATCCTTGTCTATTTATTTCTTTTTACAGTATATCCGATAACCGGCCATAATACCAGCCAGTACGTCCTTCTTTTTTGCACAAATATCCCTGTGAGGTGGAAGCTACAACGGTCAGCCGGTCGCCAGGGGATACAGGAAGCGCGTAGTCGGTGGAGTCCTCGCACCACAGGCCGTTGGGTCCACGGCGGAGGTAACGGTTCAGGATGGGCAACACCCGGCCTGTTTCCAGGTGGCGGCATAGGGAGGTGTCCTCTCCCTTCTCCAGCAGTTCCAGGCCGCTTCGGCCCCAGCGGACGTTGACTGAGTCGGAGGAGGGGGACTGCCCATCCAGAGCAACGGCGACGGGCAGTCCATCAAAGGCGTCCCAGCTGAATTCCTCCGAGTCCTCAGAGGGGAGGATCAGGGCATTGAGCTGGCCGTCCAGCTTCAGCACACAGCCGCCGTCGATAGAGGCGATTTTCCGATCCCGGAGCAGGATGGGGGCGGCGGAGGGAATGTTGGGGTCATATAGCGTCACTGGCCAGTGGCCCACAATGACCCACTTGGGAAAAGACCGGCCCTGTCCCAGAAAATCGTCGTTTTTCATGCACCGCCAGCGGTCCAACTCCTCCATCCTTTCCAGGGAGGGAATACCCCCGTGGACAAAGACCAGATGCTCGGTTTCCAGAATGGTGGGCAGCGAAGCCAGCCAGGTCCGCTCCCGTGGAAAAGCCCGCCGCAGGTCCTCACGCAGCCGGGGAAGATCCTCCAGCTGTTCAAAGCCGCCCTCCCGAGCCATCTGCCGGAGAGTGGATTCGGGGTGCTGGGGCAGATAGACGGAAAAAAAGTGCGCATCCAGCTCGTCTGTTTCAAAGAAGCGGTGGACCAGACCGTCGCAGTTGCCGCACAGGGGATAGACGGTGTGAGTCCGTGGCAGCTCCATAAGATGGCGCAGCAGAGCCAGACTGTCCTGCCCTTTTTCCAGCATATCCCCCACCAACACCAGGATATCCTCAGGGGACAGCCTGATTTGGTCCATTAGAGCCTGAAAAAAGGGTAGGTTGCCGTGAATATCGCTGACAGCGATGACCCTTCTATTGGAGGGAAATTGGGGACGAATGACAATGGCGCGGTCCATAGGAGGGGCTCCTTTCTGCGGAGGTTGGGGTTTAGCCCAGTTTAGACTCCAGAGCCACCCAGCCGTTTTTCTCCCGGCGGCGAGTGACGGTCAGTCCATTTTTTACAAGGGCCTCTTCCACCTCGTGGGCACGGGTGTCGATGATGCCGGAGCACAGGAACACCCCGTCCTCTTCCAACAGGCGGGGGACTTGGGCGGATAGGGGGATAATGACGTCGGCTACGATATTGGCCAGCACCAGATGGTACCGCTGCCGGGCCAACTCGCCGGCCAGGGAGCGGTCAGAGAGGACATCCCCGGCCCGGACGGTATACCGGTCCTTCCCGATGCCGTTGAGGGCGGCATTTTCATAGGCCACGTCCACCGCCTTGGGATCAATGTCCACGGCGACTGCGGTGCTGGCCCCCAGGCACAGAGCGGCGATGGAGAGGATGCCGCTGCCGCAGCCCAGGTCCAGCACTGGCCGTCCGGGGGCGGTGTGCTCCTCCACTCCCTCCAGGCATAACTGGGTGGAGGCGTGGGACCCGGTTCCAAAGGTGAGGCCGGGGTTGAGATACAGCGGGCTGCGGCCTTGGGGGATAGGCTCCTCCCGTTCCCACTGGGGAACCACATACAGCCGTTGGCCAATCGCAAGAGGCCTGTAGTATTTCTGCCAGCTATATGCCCAGTCGTCGTCCGTAAGGGGGGTGACAGTATACTCTTGATCTAGTCCACGGGTATAGCGGGCCAGTTGCTCCCGGCCGTCGGTGTCATCCGTGACATAGAATTTGATCCGGGTGACTCCCTTCATCCGGTCCAGCAGCTCCTGGTCCACATAGTCCCAGTATTGCCGGTTCTGCTCCAGAAACTGGAGAAAATCTCCTTCATCCTCGATGACCAGTCCATCCATACCAGCGGCAGTCAGCTTGGCGGACACCTGGTCCAGTTGGTCGGGGGTGGTATTGACGGTGATCTCCAGCCATTTGATATCGGCCATGTTGATCCTCCTGAATGTTCATTTTTCACCGCTCTGCGGCGTAGGGTGTGGTCAGCGCTCAGAACCTACATAAAACAGAGCCACCACGCCCGGACCAGTGTGGGCGCCGATCACAGGGCCCACATAGTTGATATAGATGGTCTGGACCCCAAAGCGGTCCCGCACCATCTGAGCCACCATTTCGGCATCCTCCAAACAGTCGCCGTGGCTAATGAACACGGTCTGGTCGGCGGGGTCAACAGCGGTCAGCTCCATCTTATCCACCAGGGCCTTCAATGCGGCGGCACGGCCACGGGTCTTGCCGATGTTGATGAGATGACCCTCGTCGTCCACATGGATAATGGGCTTGATCTGAAGCATGGAGCCCACGACGGCGGTGGTGGCGGAGATACGGCCGCCCCGCTTCAGAAAGTGGAGGTCGTTTACCGTCACCTGGTGGCAGATAGATAGCTTATGGCTCACCACCCAGTCCCGGACCTCCTCGATGGAGCGGCCCTTCCGCTGTTCCTGAACGGCCAGCCACACCAACATGCCCTGTCCCAGGGAGGCACACAGGGTATCCACAGTATACACCTTGCGCTCAGGGTATTTTTCCCGCAATTCATCCACCGCGATGGCCGAGGAACTGAAGGTGGTGGACAGACCGGAGGAGAAGGCCAGGATCAGGATATCCTGTCCCGCCTGGAGTAAGGGCTCAATGAGCTCCGTATACTGGGCTACGTTGACCGCGGAAGTGGTGGCGGTATGGCCGTTCCGCAGCAGCTCGTAAAACTGGTGGGGGTCCATCTCCCGGTTGTCGGGGTAGTTATGGTAGATCTTTTCGTCCATCTCAAAGCTGAGCGGCAGGACCTGAACGCCCAGATCTCGAACCATATCGGCGCTGAGATCGGCAGAGGAGTCAGTAAGGATAACAAAGTCTGACATAATAAACACGCTCCTTGGGAAGAGGATAAGAAATGGGGAGAAGATGTCTTCAACAGGTCATTTCTTGGGCTTTTTGTGTTCCGCCGGTCCGAAGGACTGGAGGATATCCAGGATCCGGGCACAGGCCAGCTGGTTGGCATAGCTCCGCAGGGCCAGGTCTAGAGCGATGCGGGGCAGATCCTCTCGCTGGGCATCGGCGTCAAAGCTCTGGGCAGTATCGGTCAAAGCTCGGTCCAGAGCGGAACAGAAGTAGTTGTACAGCGCCTCTGGGTCCTGCCCTTTGGCTTTACGGCCGGCGCTGATAAGAACGCCGGTATCCCGGACAGAGAGTACCTTTTTCAGGGCGCACACCGCGGTGAGGTAGCCCAGGTGGACCGGGCCGTACCGCTTGCCGTCCGCACGGGGGACCAACCCGTCCTTGATATAGTTGTTGACCATGGCGGAGGTCAGGGACTCCCCCTCGCCAAAGCGGATCAGCTGCCGGGGCATATAGGCGATGATCTGGTCCATATACAGGGCCAGGTCCGGCAACTCCTCCCAGGGGGTGGGACGCTCCCGCTCCATACGGTCCTTGAGATCCAGCAGTTCCTCCACAGAAATGGCCTCCTTTTTGATTATGATTATCATTATGCTATCATAAAGCGGAAAAAATTACAACGGAATATTTGCTACTGGCCCATGCGTCGGCGCAGCCGCTCCAGCGCCTCCTTGTACCGGGTGGAACGGAGCCCAGGGAAGGCCTTGAACAGCCGGTGCTGGCCAAAGCTGTCCCGGTCCAGCAGCTCCTGAATACTCTCCTTCCAATCCTGAAGCTGGCGGCGGTATTGCTCACGGCGCTCCTCCAAATGATCCTGAAGGTCTTCCCTGAGATCGCCCAGGTCCTCCCGCAAGCCCTCCTGGCGCTGGGCAAGGCGGTCGGTGAGCTCCTCCAGTTCCTCCTTCCAGTCGGATCCTTTCTCAGCGGCGTCCAGCACTCGCTCGGCCAGGTCCTCTCCAAAATCGTTGGAGGCGTCCTTGATTTTGGCAGCCAGCTGGTCCAACTGAGAGAGGCGGCGGTTGAGCTTGGCGATGGTACGGACCGTGGCGGCCAGGTCCACCGCCATGACAGCGGCCAGAAGGGCCAGCAGCGTCCAGCCAAGTCCCCTTGGTACCAGCCGGATGACCAGTAGGACTGAGGGGTGGAGGAGCTTGACTACGAACAAGCAGGCCAGACCCCAGGCAATAGAAAACCGGAGACAAATATAACCGTTGAGGTTGAAGGGCTGGTCAGAGTAATCCCACCAGCGCTGGTGAAATATTTTTTCCAGCACAAAGCCAGTGGCCCATTCCAGAGCGGAGGTCAAGACAACGGAACCCAGGAACAGCAGCAGGAGGTTGCTCTTCAGAGGCTCCAGAAAGGCCAGCACGATGACCACTCCAAAGCCGTAGACAGGGCACCAGGGGCCGTTGAGAAATCCCCGGTTGACAAAGCGGCCCGTGACCAGGGCGGCATAGCTGACCTCGGTACACCAGCCCAGAAAGGCGTAGACGAAAAAGATAAATAAAAATTGATACACAGGGGACCTCCTGCCAATGCTATCTATGGTAAGAACGACATAGTATACCGCATTTCTATGTAAAAGTCCAGAGAAAGTAGCCGGAAAGTGGAAAAAATGGGAAGGGAACTACCTTGACAGTGGACCGGGGACATTGTATGCTGGATAAAAATGAGAAAGATCGTAAGGGAGGGCTAAGTATATGTGGACAGACGGTTTCACTAAAAATCATATTTAAAGAAGATGACGGTTTTTCGAAAAATATCTCGAGTACATAAGGCCTATTGGGTATAACAACTGGAGTAATCGTTCTCCCTGGCTAAATGAAGAAGACAAGACATTTTTGACAATACACTAAGTCCATATCTGCATGAGCAAGTACAGCAGATTCGGTGGAAGTTCTAAGTGCTGAACCTTTGGCAAGCTTTGCAAGTAGAAATGCCCGCTCCAGTGGTTGTGTGAAAAAGCCAAAAAACGAATAGGAAATCTGTTCAGATAGTCGAAAAAAAGATTCTGTATTGACAGTAAATAAAGCAAGGTGTAGAATAAGCAAAAAAAGAAAAAGAGTTTTATAGAACAAAACTATGGAAAATATGGAAAAGAAGAATGATTATACTATTGCATCTGTCCAACGTGCACTGCGAATTTTAAAACTGTTTGATAACCAACATAAAGAGATGACCTTGACAGAGATTAGCAACCGGGCTGATATGCGCAAAGGGACTATGCTACGTATTCTAGAGACTTTACGAGCAGAACATTTTGTGCGCTACGACGGCCGAACGAAGCGGTATCAGTTGGGGGTAGCGATTTATATGCTCTCCGCCAGTGCCTTCTCATTTAACGATTTAGCCTCTGTGGTAAGGAGCTATGCAGAGAGTGTTACACGGGAGTTGAACTTGGTCGCCCACCTGGGAGTGCTTCAAGAGGACAAAATTGTGCTGATTGATCGAGTGCTTCCAAACAGCAATTTTTCTGTCTATGATCTATACTCCATTATTGGAGGGGAGATTGAACCGCACTGTACTGGTGTTGGTAAGGTAATCAGTGCCTTTGCCGATCCTGAAACTCGCAAAAGACTGTTAGACACCTGTAGTTTTGCACGTAAATCTCCCAATACCATTACTGACCGGCGGGAATACGAAATGGTGCTGGAGAAGGTCCGGCAACAAGGCTATGCCGTTAATGTAGGGGAGAATGAGGAGTACCTAAAGTGTATTACTTATCCCATTTTTGATGCAAAACATGAAATCATGGCTGCTTTGAGTCTGACGGGAGTGATTCAGTGCTTTACCCAAGAGTTGGATGATAGCTGCCACAAAGCTCTGCGGCGGATTACAGCCCAGGTATCCCAGGAGTTTGGGGCGGGTATTATATAAAGTTGTTTATAGTAAAGACATGGGAAACCATGTTTTTACTATAGATATAAAATAAAAAAGAGTTTTGTACAACAAAACTAATAGGGGCGATTAGATGAGACAATGGAAGAATGACAAAGAACTATTTGCACTAATGAAAACCTACCTTTACACTGCCGTGGTAGGGGATATCATGGATGAGATAGGACTGCAGAATCAGTTTCTGCCCCAGAGGATTAGGCCATTGAAAGAGAACATGATACTGGTAGGCAGAGCGATGACCGTGTTAGAGAGCGATCTGGTTTCTGACGGCTGCGGTACCCACAATCCAGCATTGGGAAGTTCCTTTGGTCTGATGCTGGATGCTCTAGATGATTTAAAAGAGGACGAGGTCTATGTCTGTTCTGGATCCTCCGATACCTACGCTCTGGTGGGAGAGCTGATGGCTACTAGAGCTAAACACCTTAAGGCGGCCGGCTTTGCAGTCAACGGGTTTATCCGAGACACATGGGGAATTTTGAACCTGGAAATTCCCACCTTTAGCTATGGCAGTTATGCCCAGGATCAGGCTCCTCGGGGCAAGGTACTGGATTACCGGGTACCCATTTTGGTGGGACAGGTTCGAGTGAATCCTGGGGATATAATCTTTGGTGACATCGACGGCGTACTGGTAATTCCCCAAGCCCAAGAGAGTGAAATCATCCAGCGGGCTTATGAAAAAGCCACTGGGGAAAAGACGGTGGGGGAAGCCATTAAGTCGGGAATGTCTGCCAAGGCAGCCTTTGAAAAATACGGCATCATGTGAGTAGGTGAAGCCATGAAAGAAAATAATATCCTATCTGGTGAACAGGGGGCACTCAAGCGGGCACTATATAAGTCTATGGGCTTTTCTGACAGTCAGCTCCGTAAACCGGTGATTGCCATTGCTAACAGTTATACTAACGCTACCCCCGGACATTATATACTCAATCAACTGTGCGAACAGGTAAAAGCAGGGATTTTGGCTGCTGGTGGAACTCCCATGGTATTTTCTACGGTGGCTCCCTGTGACGGCATAGCTGAGGGACATGAGGGAATGCGTTACATTCTTCCTACCCGGGACCTGATCGCGTCTACTGTAGAGTGTATGGTCCGGGCCCACCGTTTCGATGGGTTAGTTCTGCTGGGCTCCTGTGATAAAATCGTCCCAGGGATGCTTATGGCTGCCGCGCGGCTGGAGATGCCTGCTATTTTTCTCAACGGCGGCCCTATGATGCCCGCCTGTTACAAAGGAAAACATTATGATGGCAATATTATTACCGAGGCCATTGGTTGGAAGCGCCAGGGGAAAATAGATGAGGCGGAGTTTGCACGTATTGAAAATCTGGCTGAACCCTGTGTTGGCTCCTGCGCTATGCTGGGTACGGCCAACACTATGTGTTCTCTGGCTGAGAGTCTGGGGTTAGCCCTACCGGGTACAGCTGCCATTCCTGCCGTGATGGCAGCTCGAATGGAAGCGGGGGTGCGAACCGGTGAGGCTATTATGGAGTTGGTACACCGTGGTATTACTAGCAAGGATATCCTTACCCGCAACACCTTTGAAAATGCGATGATCCACCTGCTTTCCATGGGGGGCTCTACCAACGGAATTTTACATCTCCAAGCTATTTACCATGAGGCGGGACTGGGAGAGTTGGAGCTGGAGGCCTTTGATTCCCTCAGCCGGAAGGTGCCTCAGGTAGCTTCAATTTATCCTGCGTCGGAGCATGATATGGTGGACTATTATGAGGCGGGCGGCGTACCTGCTATCCTCAGAGAACTGCGGCCTCTGCTTCACTTAGAAGAGATGACAGTGACTGGACACACAGTGGAAGAGAACCTGGAAAAGTTTCCAGATACCACTCGCCGGGAGATTATCCGTCCTTTAAGCGACCCATTTTCCCAGAGCGGTGGTGTGGCAGTACTCAAAGGTAACATTGCCCCGAATGGATGTGTAATCAAGCCGGCTGCTGTACCGGCGCATATGTTCCACTACCGGGGGGTGGCACAGGTATTTCATACAGAGGAGTCCTCCTATGAGGCGGTGCTCCGGGGGGACGTAAAGCCAGGCACCTGTATGGTACTGATGTATGAAGGCCCTAAAGGGGGACCCGGAATGCCCGAAATGTATAAGACTATGAAGTATCTGGAGGGAATGGGCCTATCCGACAGTTGTGCTCTGATTACAGATGGGCGTTTCTCTGGTTCGAACCGTGGACTTTTTGTTGGCCACATCTCCCCTGAAGCATACGAGGGGGGTGATTTTGCCCTAATTGAGGACGGGGATGAGATTGAAATTGACATTGAGGCGCGTTCGATCTCCCTTCACGTGTCCCAACAGGAGTTGGAGTTGCGGCGGGCACGGCTAGAACTCCCCCAAAAGGAGATCAAACGGGGATATCTGCGAACCTATCAACGTATCAGCACCTCAGCAGCTAAGGGAGCCATTGTGGAGTAATCGGAGAAGATAAAATTTTTCAAATATTTTAAGGAGGAAGAGAACATGAAAAAGATAATCGCACTTATCCTGAGCCTTTCTATGACGCTCTCACTGACGGCCTGCGGAGGTAGTCCAGCCCCGTCCACTTCTAGTGGTGATACATCTACCTCCACCAATACCCAAGCCAAGACTATGAAGGTTTCCATTGGTGTACCTGAATCGCACTTTGAGTACGTAGCTTGCGAGAAAATGAAGGAGCACATTGAGACATCGACAAACGGTTCTATCAAGGTAGAGCTCTATGCTTCCAACCAGATTGGCAACGACCAGGAAGTGTTTGAGGGCCTGTCTCTGGGAGTGGCCCAGATGCTTCCCTGTGGCAGCGATATCATCGGCAATTTTTGCCCAGAATACAGTTTACTTTCCCTGCCTTATCTGTTTGATGACATTGAGCAGGTAGACGAGGTAATGACCGGTGAGTTTGGCCAGGCTCTTCTGGATAAGTTGGATGAGCTTGGCTATGTGGGCTTGGGTTTTGGTGATTTCGGATTTCGCCATGTTACCAATAATATACGCCCCATCGAGACAGTGGAGGACATGAAGGGCCTGAAGATCCGCACTATGACCGTTCCCATCCACTTGGAGATGTTTGAGGCTATGGGCGCTAACCCAACCCCCATGAATAGCAGCGAGGTATTTTCTGCTCTGCAGCAAGGTGTGGTGGACGGACAGGAGAACCCCTGTAGCAACATTTACTCTAATAAGTATCACGAAGTTCAGAAATACTTGACTCTGGACGGTCATGTCTTTACCTTTGTCACTTTTGTGTGCGCCAAGGACTGGTTCGAGAGTTTGAGCGAGGTTGAGCAGACCGCTATCCGTGAGGGCGTGGACATTGCTACTGAATATATGAGCCAGGCATGTACTGCTGAAGATGAGGCTGCCTTGGAAGCCATGATTGCTGAGGGGTTACAGGTGACTGAACTGACTGAAGAGGCCAAGAATGGCTTCCGTGACGCTGTGGCCGATGTCCGTGATCGTAACGGCAATGCTATCAATCCTGAGATGTATCAGCAGATGATGCAGGCCATTGAGGCTGCCGCGTAACAAGGCCATTTCGAGGCAGTGCTGTGACGAAACGGTACTGCCTCGAACAATTTAAGAAAGAGGTGAACCTGTGAAAAAGTCAAAAAAACCACTGGAATATTATCTCACAACTATACTGTTTACTCTGCTGATTCTGGTATGCTTTCTACAGGTGCTATTTCGCTTTGTGTTCAGCCTACCCTTGGCTTGGACAGAGGAATTGTCCAGGTATCTGTTTATCCTGCTGGTCTATGTAGGGGCCAGTGCCGCGGCAGGTGAGGGCAAGCATGTTCGGGTAGAGATTATCGACAGCGTATTACCCGCCAAGGCAAGCAAGGCATTGAATATCGTAGTACAACTTCTATGCGCTTTGATTTCTTTGGTTATTGCCTTTAACCTAAAAGACATGATTTTGAATGCTGACCGCATGAATCAACAATCTGCTGCCCTGCGTCTGCCGATGGCGGTACTGTATGTACTGGTGGCTGTCATGTTTGTTCTGATTGCCGCACGGTTTCTACAACGGATCGTACATCTAATGAAGAAGGGGGAGGATGAGACATGAGTACCTTTATTATGATGATGGTCGTGTTCCTGGCGCTGGTATTTTTGGGGGTTCCTGTCTCCTTCAGTATTGGTATCTCTACAATGGCCGGCGTGTTGACCACTGGGATGCCGCTGGCCTTTATGTCTCAGTTGGCGTTTACAGGGCTTGACTCTTATACCTACATCGCTATTCCCATGTTCATTCTATCTGGCTATTTGATGGAGACGGGCGGACTGTCTAAGCGGCTGATGCACTTTGCCTCCAGCCTGGTAGGCAATGTTTCTGGTGGGCTCGGCATCATTGCGGTGCTGTTCTGCACCTTCTTTGCGGCTATATCCGGTTCCTCCCCTGGTACGGTAGCTGCTGTAGGGGCCATGATGGTTCCTCCCATGGTGGAAAAACACTATGACCGGGACTTTAGCGCCGCCCTCATTGCTAGTGCAGGTTCCCTAGGCGTGCTTATTCCGCCCTCTATCCCTATGGTGCTCTACTGTATCGCCGGTGAGGTATCCATCGGTGAAATGTTTATGGCTGGGTTTATCCCAGGATTCATTATGGCCGCCGCACTGGCTGTGACTACCTATGTAATCGCAAAAAAGAATGGCTACCGTTCGGATGAAGGCAAATTCTCCTGGCGGCGGGTTGGAGAATCCTTCCGGCAGGCCATCTGGCCTCTGCTCTCTCCGGTCATTATTCTAGGAGGCATTTATAGCGGTATTTTTACTGCTACTGAGGCCGCTGTGGTTGCAGTGATCTACTCGCTAATTATTGGCCTTTTTGTGACCAAAGAACTGAGGATGAAAGATCTACCGGGGCTGCTGTATAAAACAGCGGTTACCTCCGGTACCACCGTATTTATCCTGGCTTTTGCCATTGCCTTCTCCCGGTACCTGACAATTCAAAATATCCCCAAGATGGTAGGCGAGCTTATCCTGGGAATATCTAATAGTCCTTATGTGCTGCTGACCCTATTCGCTGTACTGGTACTTATTACTGGTACCTTCCTGGAGACAGCATCTCAGGTGCTTATTTATACTCCTCTCTTCCTTCCACCTCTCATGTCCATGGGGGTAAGCCCGTTGCAATTTGGCATTGTGCTGACCGTTGGAACCATGCTGGGTATGATGACTCCGCCTGTAGGTATCAATTTGTTTGTGGCCCAAGGGGTCAGCGGAGCAAAGTTGAGCGGTATGACTCGCAAGATTATCCCCTTCCTACTAGTCATGTTTGCCGTACAGCTGGTGCTGGTCTTTGTGCCCCAGATTTCTACCTTCCTGCCTGACCTGCTGGCAAGCTGATATATAATAAGGACGAAGATTTAAGATGCAAAGGTCTGGCTGATTGAGGGGAGAGCCGCTTTGCCGGAGACTTGCCATGCGGCCATCGTACCAAACAACCTCAACGGACTGCTGCGCTTGGCTAACACCTATGTGATAAGGTCCGATAAAGAGAAAGGAGCAAGGCAATGAGAGTTGTTTTGACTGACTATGCCTATGACACCCTGCAGCCTTTTAATGATGTATACCAGGCGGCAAGAGTGGAATTTATCCCTCTCCAGTGTAAGAATAAGCAGGAGATCATGCAAGCTACGGAGTTTGCCGATGGTGTGATGACGCACTACGCCCACATTGACAAAGAGATTATTGACAACCTGAAAAATTGTAAGATTATCATTCGTAGTGCTGTAGGGGTAGAAAACATTGACGTAGAGGCCGCCATTCAGCGGGGCATCCCCGTGGCCAACGTTCCCGACTATTGCATTGAGGAGGTCTCCGACTATGTGATACTTCTACTACTGGCAAGCGCCAAAAGATTCTGTATGCTGGAGCAAATGGTCCAGCGGGCTGAGTGGGACTACGCCATCACAAAGCCTTCCGATACCATCCATGGTAAAACATTAGGACTGGTGGGCTGTGGTAATATTGCCCGAGCAGTAGCCCGGAAGGCTAAGGTATTCGACATGGATGTTATAGGTTGCGATCCCTGTGTGACGGAGCAGGAGGCAACTAAATACGGCATCCGGCTGCTGCCCCAGGAGAAAGTTCTGCAGTATAGCGATTTCCTCTCCTTACACGCCCCTCTGAACCGATACACCAAACATATGATTAATCAGGAGACACTGAGCCAGATGAAGCCGGGGGCTATTCTCATCAATACTGCTCGGGGACCGCTGGTGGATGAACAGGCACTGAGGGAGGCAGTACTGAGCGGACACATAGCCGGGGCGGCACTGGACGTGCTCAACGAGGAGCCTATTCGAGCAGATTCTGCTCTGCTGGGGTTGGAGCAGATCATCCTTACACCCCACTGCGCATGGTACTCAGAAACGGCCATGCATACCCTGCTAAAAAGCGCAGCAGAAGAGGTGGTTCGGGCTCTGAAAGGAAAACCCTTGCACCATCCAGTGAGCCATAACTGATTCATGAATGTGTTCAGCTAGTTCGATTTTTGTATCGAAAAGGATACCTTTCTAGCTCCTCCAAGTTAATTTGTGGAAAAATCGAGTGTATTAGCAAAGGAGAACCCTTAGCGACAAAAGAGAACTCCCATCTGACTTCTAACAAAAAGTCAGATGGGAGTTTTTACATACAATGAAAACTGTTATCTGGCGATTAATCCGTAAGTTACATCATATATAGATGTTTTTACACATAAATCTCCTCTAGATTCTACAAAAGCAGATCCTCATTTTTATCAGTCTCCGCATTCTTACGCTTTTATAAAAATATCTATCGACTGATGTTTTTTCCTGTGTTATAATTTTCTATTAAATGCTTGTATATCCTCTTAAGGTGGGGAGTGAATGTAATGGGTGATGGACCAGGGAAAAAAATGGCTAAACGAATTTGCATGGGGGTTTTGGCCCATGTGGATAGCGGCAAGACCACACTCTCCGAGGGGCTGCTGTATCTGAGCGGTGCCCTGCGGAAGCTGGGGCGGGTGGATCATCGGGACGCCTTTCTGGATACAGATACTCAGGAGCGGGAGAGAGGCATTACCATCTTCTCCAAGCAGGCGGAGTTCTCCTATGGGGGAACAGCCTTCACCCTGCTGGACACCCCAGGGCATGTTGATTTCTCCGCGGAGATGGAGCGATCTCTCCAGGTGCTGGACTGCGCCGTTTTGGTGGTCAGCGGCACTGATGGCATCCAGGGCCATACCCGCACGCTGTGGAAGCTGTTGGACAAGCACAAAATACCCACGTTTCTATTTATAAATAAGATGGACTTGGCGGGCAGCGACCGAGACGCCCTGCTGGCCCAGCTCCAGGCCAGACTGGACAGCGGCTGCCTGGATTTCTCTCAGGGAATCGGCTCAATTCAAGAGGATCTAGCCGCCTGCGACGAGGCGTTATTGGAACACTATCTGGAGGGAATGGAAGTCACAGAGGAGGATGCGGCCGATCTGGTGACCCGTCGGCTCATCTTTCCCTGCTTCTTTGGCTCCGCGCTCAAGCTGGAGGGGGTGGGGGAGCTGCTGGACGGCCTGGCTGCTTACGCCTCTGCTCCCCAGTATGGTCCGGAGTTTGGAGCGCGGGTGTTCAAGATCGCCAGGGACGGCAGCGACCGGCTGACCTATGTGAAGGTCACCGGCGGCACGCTCCGGGTCCGGACCGCTTTGGGAGGAGAGGGCTGGCAGGAGAAGGTCAACCAGATCCGGATTTACTCCGGACCCAAATATCAGACTGTGGACGAGGCGCCAGCTGGCACGGTGTGCGCCCTGACCGGCCTGACCCATACCCGGCCTGGGGATGGGCTTGGAGGGGAAGCCGGGCGGTGGGAGCCGGAGCTGGAGCCCCCTCTCACCTACCAGGTGGTCCTGCCCCATGGGTGTGATGTCCACGCCATGCTGCGGAACCTGCGGCAGTTAGAGGAGGAGGACCCCCAGCTCCGGGTGGTGTGGAACGAGGCTCTGGGAGAGATACATCTCCGACTTATGGGCGAGATACAGCTGGAGGTGATGACCCGTCTGATCCGGGAGCGGTTCGGGGTGGAGGTGTCCTTCGGAGCTGGATCCATCGTCTACCGGGAGACGATCTCTGGCCCAGTGGAGGGGGTGGGCCACTTCGAGCCCCTGCGCCACTATGCCGAGGTACACCTGCTGCTGGAGCCGGGGGAGCGGGGAAGCGGGCTGCGCTTTGCCTCCTCCTGCTCGGCGGACCAGCTGGACCTGAACTGGCAGCGGTTGATTCTCACTCATCTCGAAGAGAAGGAGCACCAGGGAGTGCTCACCGGCTCCCCCATAACGGACATGAAGATCACACTGGTGGCCGGCCGGGCCCATCTGAAACACACCGAGGGGGGCGACTTCCGCCAGGCCACCTACCGGGCGGTGCGCCAGGGGCTGATGCAGGCGGAGAGTATTCTGCTGGAGCCCCATTACGAATTCCAACTGGAGCTGCCCCCGGACTGTGTGGGCCGGGCCATGACCGACCTCCAGGCCATGGGGGGAGCTGTGGACGCCCCAGAACAGGAGGGAGAGCTGGTCCTCCTCTCCGGTCACGGGCCGGTGGCTGGCCTGCGGAACTACTGGCGGGAGGTGGCCTCCTACACCCGAGGCCGTGGCCGCTTAAACTGTGCGCTTCGGGGCTATGAACCCTGTGCTGACCAGGAGAGCATCGTTGCCCAATTTAGCTACGACCCGGAGCGGGATGTGGAAAATACCCCCGACTCTGTGTTCTGTTCCCATGGGGCAGGTGTCAACGTGAAATGGAGCGAGGTACGGGACCATATGCACGTGGACAGCGGCCTGCGCCTAGGGCTGGAGCGCCCACGGCAGGCTGAGGCCCCTCCCGTCGGCAGACAGCGGACCTACTCTAGCGGAAGTCTGGAGCAGGACAAGGAACTCCAGGCCATTTTCGAGCGGACCTATGGCAAGGTGGAGCTGCGGGCCTTCCAACCCCAGAAAAAGCCGGCGCGGACCAGCCTCAGCGACGAGAAGTACGCCATCCGTGCCCAAAAGACTGGGCCGGAGTACCTGCTTGTGGACGGATACAACATCATTTTCGCCTGGGAGGAGCTGAAGCGGATAGCGCAGCAGGACGTGGCTGCCGCCCGTTCTACGCTGGCTGATATCCTGTCCAACTACCAGGGCTTTCGAAACTGTGTGGTCATTTTGGTCTTTGATGCCTATAAAGTGAAGGGGAACCCAGGCTCGGTGGAAAAGGTCAACGGTATCTATGTGGTGTACACCAAGGAGGCGGAAACTGCCGACGCCTATATTGAAAAAACGACCTATGACCTGGGGAGAGACCATCGGGTGCGGGTGGCCACCTCCGACGGGCTGGAGCAGATGATCATTCTGGGCCACGGGGCTCTGCGCCTGTCCGCCAGAGCCTTCAAGGCGGAGGTGGAGGAGAGCCAGGGGCAGATTGCCAAGCTGGTGGCCCAGCACAACCAGGGAAACCGGGAGTGGAACAAGCTGGGGCGCACTGCCCGTATTACTGGGAAAGACCTGTAAGCCCACAGGAATATTTGGATGGATGGTGAGGAGTGTATGCATTACAAACTGTTTGAAACGGCCCGGCTTGGGCCTCTCCACTTAAAAAATAGGACGGTCCGTTCAGCGACCAATGAGCACCTCTCGACCCTGGATGGGCAGATCACGCCAGCCTGGGTCCAGGTGCAGAGGGAGCTAGCCGAGCGAGAAGTAGGTCTTATTATTACTGGCCATATGACGGTAGACCGCTCTCAGCGCGCCGACGAGGGACAGGTGGTGTTGGACAGGCGGATCGACCACAGCCTGTTGCGCCAGGCCGCGGAGGAGGTACACCGGGCTGGCGGCCGGATTGTGGCCCAGATCAGTCACAGCGGACTGAAGGGAATGGAGAGAGTCAACGGATGCCGTCCAAAGGGACCGGATGATTTTACGGAGGAAGAGCTGGACCAACTGGTAGAGCAGTTCATTGACGGAGCACGGATATGTCAGGCGGCCGGACTGGACGGGGTGCAGATCCACCATGCCCACGGCTATCTCCTGTCCAATTTTCTGAACCCCCAGGAGAATCACCGGACAGACAGCTATGGCGGCTGCCTGGAGAATCGCTTCCGCCTGCCGGCAAGAATTCTGGCTGGCGTGCGCGCGGCCTGTGGGCCGGAGTTCGCGTTGCTGGTCAAGGTGGACTCCAATGGATGCGGAGATCTGCGTGCTCTTCTGCGGCTCTGCCAGGGGGCCGGCGTAGACGGAATAGAGATCAGCGGACTTGATTTTGCCACCCGGGCAGGGGAGAAAAAGCCATTCTTTCTCCATGAGATCATGGAGGCCAGAGAGGGCGTTGAGGTGCCGCTGATTCCAGTAGGAGGAGTTTTCTCCCGTAAGACAGCGGAACAGGTGCTGGAAGCCGGGTTCCCCTTTGTGTCATTTAGCCGAAGCCTGATCTGCCAGCCTGATTTTATCTCCCGTATGAAGGAAAATCCAGAGGCGGAGAGCCGCTGCTTTGCCTGTAATGGGTGTTATAAAATTTATCGCCAGCGCCCTGTACGCTGCGTACAGCACACACAGCCGCTCAAACAACTGGAAATAGTATTCGGGCCGTACCACCAAAAGGACTAGGCAAATAAAATCTTATGTTAATAAACCTGGCATCACCCCGTGTGTGTACCTGTGTTTGGAGTCTCACTTGTCAGCCCCCAGCGGGCCGGACATTGGAAAAGGGAGCCACTTCACCAGGAAGCGGCTCCCTTTTTGTATGGTATATTTCTTGATTCAGGCTCAAATCACTCAATGATAAGATTGGTGCCCTCCAGGGTGACAGTCCTGCCCAGCATCTTGAAGATCTCGGCGGGCGCCCAGGTGGTGCCAGGGGCGACCACATAGGGGGCCTTGCCATAGTCCAGGGGGCCGGTGGCGCCTACGGCCCCTTCGATCTTGGTGACGCCGGTGATGATCTGCCGGTCCAGGTACAGGCTGACCCGGAACTGGTCGCTCTCCACGGTGACCAAGGCGCCCTCGTCTGTATTGGGGGTGTAAGTCACGTCCAGGCCCAGAGCCTGGGCGACGGCGGCCACGGGAACCATAGCCACGCCGCTCTCATAGCGGCCTACCATGTTGGGTACTTTGCCGTCCAACTCCATAGTCAGCTGGGCGCCCTCCTCAGGCTTGGGCAGATCCTCGGCCTTAGCGGGCAGGAGCATGATATGGCTGGCGCCACTTTGACCGGGGTAGGAGGTGAGTACGATATCGTACCAGGCCATGATGCGGTCACCGGCCTGGATATCAGCCAGGGCGGGGGCGTCCCCCTCGTAGGCGGACAAGCCGGCATCTACGGATACGGAGAGAATGAGTCCTCCATTGTCCACAGAGAACTTCACAGAGCCATCCTCCTGGGACACCACATTATTTACGACGTGGTAGTGGGGCGCACCCATATCTTGGGGCACGTTAACGACCATGGCGAAGGCGGCGGACTGGGGAGGGAGAGAGCGGGTGGAGACGTGGCTGTGGTACACATACAGTCTGTCGCCCACCTTCACCGTGGAGGGATCAGCGGCGGTTTTATTTCCAGCGTCTACCCATACGGTGTCTGGGGAGAGATTCATCACATACTGTCCATGGGCCTCAGACTCCATAGTCAAGCGGGAAATGGTTCCGTCCTCCTCCGTGGAGATGGCGGACACGGTTCCGTAGTAAAGCGCGCTGTCTGTCATGGCGATGTCCTCCACAGGGGCGGAGATTGGAATGATATCAGACTGGCCTGCCGGCTGTGCGGCCAGCGCGTGGGCGCCCATCAGCCAGACGACGGCACCGCTCAGTACGACCGCGGTTAGCTTCTTGTTCATTATAATCGCTCCTTTTCCTTTTTGTGGGGCGTTCCTGTCCCTTTGCTTTTAATAGACGTATTGGGGAGAGAAAAGTTCCCGCACAGTCCAAAAAATTTTTTGGCCGTCCATTTGCACAGAGGGGCGGCGCCTTTGTCCGTGAAACTTTGGATGCCAAAGAAGCCCAGGGAGAGCTATTTTTTATTTACTTTTTGAACATTTCTTGCTATACTAAAAAATTGGGGACAGATGTTCCCCATCTGATGAAATGATACACATGAAACGATAAGGAGTGTTCCAACATGAGTCGTATGGTCGGTACCGTTTCCCGCGGCCTGCGGGCCCCTATCATCCGCAGCGGTGATGACCTGGTGGAGATCGTCACCAATTCCGTGCTGGAGGCGGCCGCTGACGACGGCTTCGCCATCCGGGACCGTGACGTGGTTGCCATGACTGAGGCTATCGTGGCCCGCTCCCAGGGCAACTATGCCTCGGTGGACAATATCGCCGGCGATGTGAAGGCCAAGCTGGGCGGCCAGACTGTGGGCGTTGTCTTCCCCATTCTCAGCCGCAACCGCTTTGCCATCTGCCTAAGGGGCATCGCCAAGGGGGCCAAGAAGATCGTCCTGATGCTCAGTTATCCCTCGGACGAGGTGGGCAACCACTTGGTCAGCCTGGATGCCTTGGATGAGCGGGGCGTGGACCCCTATAAGGATGTCCTGTCTCTGGAGAAATACCGGGAACTGTTCGGCTATGAGAAGCACCCCTTCACCGGCGTGGACTATGTGGAATACTATCAGCAGCTGATTCGGGAGAGCGGCGCTGAGGTGGAGGTAATCTTTGCCAACGATCCGCGAGCTATCTTGGGATACACCAAGAATGTGCTGTGCTGTGACATCCACACTCGTCAGCGCACCAAGCGTCTGCTAAAGCAGGGCGGGGCGGAGAAGGTCTTTGGCCTGGACGAGATTATGACCGCCCCGGTTGACGGCAGCGGCTATAACGCCAAGTACGGCCTGCTGGGCTCCAACAAGGCTACGGAGGACCAGGTCAAGCTATTCCCCCGGGAGTGTCAGGATCTGGTGGAGGCCATTCAGAAGAAGCTGCTGGAAAAGACCGGGAAGCATGTGGAGGTCATGGTGTACGGAGACGGCGCCTTCAAGGATCCGGTGGGCAAGATCTGGGAGCTGGCCGACCCGGTAGTATCTCCCGCCTATACCGCCGGTCTGGAGGGGACCCCCAACGAGCTGAAGCTGAAGTATCTGGCGGATAACGACTTTGCTGACCTGTCCGGCGATGCCCTGAAGGATGCCATTAAGGAACGCATTCACAAGAAGGACGGCGACCTGGTGGGCCAGATGGTGTCTGAGGGCACCACCCCCCGCCGCCTGACGGATCTGATCGGCTCCCTGTGCGACCTGACTTCCGGCTCCGGCGACAAGGGAACTCCTATCGTCTATATTCAGGGCTATTTTGACAACTATACCACGGAGTAAAATTGAGCAGTAAAAAAGCCCCGCCAGTCATGACTGGCGGGGCTTTTTTACTGCTGGATAAGTTCTTGGCGCAAAGTCAAATAATCATCTTCCAATGCGGTGAATCTGGATGACAGTTTGTCGCAGTGTTTGGAAAAGTCGATGGCCTGAGGAGAGCTTAGTCCATAGTCATCCGCCATTTTTCCAGTCCCTTTTGGGCAAGCCTGAGTTCGGAGCCGACACTCGAGAGCTTTTTGCCCAGGCGGACAAGTTGTTGCAACTTTTCGACGATACTCAACCCCTTTCACATTTTTTCAACATTATAAAGTGATATCACTTAGCTGTCAATAGACTGTATATATTTTTGTGTTATTACACTATTATATATTCGAAAATAGAAAGGGGCGGGCAATATGGCCACTATCAAACGAGTGTTTACGTTGCGTATGTCGGACGATGTATTTGATAGGATCGGGGTCCTGGCTACGGCTGAACACCGCTCTATGACGAATTATATTGAATATGTACTGCTGAAGCACCTTGACGAATACGAAAAAGAAAATGGCCCAATCGAGCGCGGAAAGAACATGTGACCCCTTCGAATGATTCGACCATGATAAGAAACGCCCATCTGAGTAAAATCAGATGGGTGTTTTTGTTATCAGATTTCATCCGCAATGGCCTTTTGTCCTGCTGGCGGCTTCGGACCCGCAGGAGCAAGACCACAAATGCGGGCCGCCCTGGGCCATAGGAGGCCTCGGAAAGAGGACGGTTTCAGCGCAGAAAGAGGCGAAGCAGCTTCTCCTGAAGGGCGGTATATGGTGCATAGCGCACCGGCATGTCCATCCAGGTGGACTTCTTCACCACGCTTTTCCGGTGGGAGAAGGTATCAAAGCTCAGTTTGCCGTGGTAGCTGCCCATGCCGCTGTCACCCACACCTCCAAAGCCCATCCGGCTGGTAGCCAGATGGATAATGGTGTCGTTGACGCAGCCCCCGCCAAAGGGGACTTGGCGGAGGAACCGCTCCTGGGCGGCCCGATCCTCGGAAAACAGATATAGGGCCAGGGGATGGGGGCGGCTGTTGATGAACTCCACCGCCCGGTCCAGGGTGTCATAGGTGAGGACAGGGAGCAGGGGGCCGAAAATCTCCTCCTGCATTACCGGGTCCTCCGGGGACACACCGTCCAAGATAGTGGGCTGTATTTTCAAGGTGTCCGGGTCCCCCCGGCCGCCATAGACCACCTTGGCCGGGTCAATGAGGCCCATCACCCGGTCATAGTGCTTGCGGTTTATCATCCGCACATAGCCCTGATTGTCCAGGGGATCCTGCCCATACATGGCGGTCATCCACTTTTTGACATGGGATAGAAATTGGTCCTTCACCCGGCCGTCGATGAGCAGATAGTCAGGGGCCACACAGGTCTGGCCGCAGTTGAGCAGCTTGCCGAATACCAGCCGCTTGGCGGCCAGGTCGAGCTTGGCGGTGGCGTCCACCACACAGGGGCTTTTGCCCCCCAACTCCAGGGTGACGGGGGTGAGGTGGCGGGCCGCCTTGGACATGACCTCCCGCCCCACGGCCACCCCGCCGGTAAAAAAGATATAGTCAAATTTTTGGTCCAGCAGGGCCTGGTTTTCCGCCCGGCCTCCCTCTACCACACAGACGAATTCCGGGGGAAAGCACTCCGCCAGGATGGCGCGGATGAGGTTGGAGGTGGCGGGGGAGTAGGCTGAGGGCTTCACCACACAGCAGTTGCCCGCGGCGATGGCCCCGATGAGGGGCTCCAGGGTCAGCATAAAGGGGTAGTTCCAGGGGGACATGATAAGGACCACTCCATAGGGCTCGGCCACCGTGAAGCTTTTGGCGTGGAACTGGGCTAAGGGGGTGGCTGCCTTTCGGTCCCGCATCCAGCGGGCCAAGTGCTTCCTTACATAGTTCAGCTCGGCCAGGGTCATCCCCACCTCACACATATAGCTCTCGGTGGCAGACTTGTTCAGGTCGGCCGCCAGGGCGCTATTGATGTCCGCCTCATGGGCCAGAATGGCCTGACGCAGCTTGTCCAAAGCCCGCCGGCGGACAGCTAGGCTAAACGTCTGGCCAGTTTGGAAATGGGCCCGCTGGTCCTGGACGAGGGCTTGGATATCCATGGGGACGCCTCCTTTGCCATCAGCTTTTGATACATGACCTCCAACTCCTGACGATCCATGAGCCGGGGTACGGGATAGAGGGGATTGCACTCCTGGTCCGCATGGCGGGCCATAGCGGGGATATCTTCGGCCCGGAGCTCGGCAATCGTCTCCGGGATGCCCATGGTCCGATTGGCCTCTTTGATCCAGGCGATGAAGGCCAGGGCGCTCTGCTGGGCAGAGTCCCCCTCCTGGGCCAGCCCAGCCGCTTTGGCCAGCTTACCCAGTTTTTCCCAGCAGGCGGGGCCGTATTCCTCCAGAAAATAGGGCAGGATGACGGCGTTAGCCAGCCCGTGGGGGACGCCGTACTGGCCTCCCAGGGAGTGGGCCAGCCCGTGGACATAGCCCACATAGGATCGGGTAAAGGACACACCAGCGCAGTAGGCGGCCCGGAGCATGGCCCGGCGGGCCTCCAGATCCGTGCCATCGGCAAAGGACCGGGGCAGATTGTGGACGATGAGGCGGGCGGCCTCCTCGGACATAGCTTGGGTCAGCTTGGTAGTGGTCTGGCCGATGTAGGACTCAATGGCATGGGTCAGGGCGTCCATTCCTGTGGTAGCGGTAATAAAGGGGGGCAGGCCCAGGGTGATCTTCGGGTCCAGCACCGCGTAGTCGGGGATGAGGGCAAAGTCGTTGATGGGGTACTTGTGCTTTTTCTCCGGGTCAGTAATGACAGCGGCCAGGGTGGCCTCGCTTCCCGTACCGGCGGTGGTGGGAACAGCAATCGTCAAAGGGGTGGGCACAAGCACCCGCAGCAGGCCCTTCATTCTCCGCACCGGCTTATGGGGCCGAGCGATCCGGGCCCCCACGCCCTTGGCGCAGTCCATGACCGAGCCACCGCCCACGGCGATGATGGCCTGGGCTCCGCTGTCCAGATAGAGCTGCCGGCCCTCCTCCACATTTTGGATAGTGGGGTTGGGCACAGTGCCGTCATAGACAGCGCAGATGATGCCTTCCTCGGCCAAGGACTTCTCCAGAGGGGCCGTAAGGCCCAGGGAGCGGACGGAACGGTCGGTGACCAGCAGGACGGAGCCCACCCCACTCCTCTTGAGCAGCGGAGGGATGGAGTCCAGTCCGTCCAACTGTTTGGGCTCCCGGTAGGGGAGAAAGGGGAGCGCCAGCCGGAAGGCCAGCTGAAAAGTGCGGCAGGGAAGCTTTTTCAGAGGATGCATAGTGATATCAAATCCTACTTCTTCAAAATTGAACGGACTGATGATACCACTGTTCCGGGGGAGCGTCAATCAATTTAATTAAAAAAATTGAAATAATTTTTGATGAACAGGCTACCGGGGAAGGAAAAGGACAGGGGAGAACCTGGCCGGGAATAAGGCGGAACCAAAGAAACAGGCACACCGTCCAGTGGACGGTGTGCCTGTTATTCTTATTGAAGAGGACCGGATTCAGAAACCAGGGGAGGGATCAGGCGCGGGGATTCTTAATCGCGGCCTGGGCAGCGGCCAGACGGGCGATAGGCACCCGGAAGGGGGAGCAGGACACATAGTCCAGCCCGGTGTTGTGGCAGAACTCCACAGAGGAGGGGTCGCCGCCGTGCTCGCCGCAGATGCCCAGCTTCAGGTCGGGGCGGGTCTGACGGCCCAGCTTGCAGGCCATCTCCACCAAGCGGCCTACGCCGTTCTGGTCCAGGCGGGCGAAGGGGTCGCTCTCATAGATCTTGCTGGAGTAGTAGGACTCCAGGAACTTGCCGGCGTCGTCACGGGAGAAGCCGAAGGTCATCTGGGTCAGGTCGTTGGTGCCGAAGGAGAAGAACTGGGCCTCTTTGGCGATTTCGTCGGCAGTGAGGGCGGCACGGGGAATCTCGATCATAGTGCCCACCAGGTACTTCATGTCGGAGCCGGCGTCAGCGATCAGCTGGTCGGCCACCTTGACCACCACGTTCTTGACGAAGGCCAGCTCCTTGACCTCGCCTACCAGGGGGATCATGATCTCGGGGACCATCTTCCAGTCGGGGTGCTTGGCCTGGACATTGAGGGCGGCCTTGATCACAGCCCGGGTCTGCATGGCGGCGATCTCAGGATAGGTGACCGCCAGACGGCAGCCGCGGTGGCCCATCATGGGGTTGAACTCGTGCAGGCTGGCGATGATGGCCTTGATGTCGGCCACGCTCTTGCCCATATCCTGGGCCAACTGGGCGATATCGGCCTCCTCGGTAGGAACAAACTCGTGCAGCGGGGGATCCAGGAAACGGATGGTCATGGGACGGCCCTCCAGAGCCTCGTACATGGCCTCAAAGTCGCCCTGCTGCATGGGCTCAAGCTTGGCCAGAGCCTTCTCACGCTGCTCCACGGTATCGGAGCAGATCATCTCCCGAATGGCGGGGATACGGTCGGCTTCAAAGAACATATGCTCGGTGCGGCACAGGCCGATGCCCTCGGCGCCGAACTTGACGGCCTGGGCGGTATCACGGGGGTTGTCGGCGTTGGTGCGGACCTTCAGCTGGCGGAACTTATCAGCCCAAGCCATGATACGGCCAAACTCGCCGGAAATAGAAGCGTCCACAGTGGGGATGGCCTCACCGTAGATGTTGCCGGTGGAGCCGTCCAGGCTGATCCAGTCGCCCTCACGGTAGGTGCGGCCGTCCAGCTCAAACTGCTTGTTGGCCTCGTCCATCTTGATGGCGCCGCAGCCAGACACGCAGCAGGTGCCCATGCCGCGGGCTACCACGGCGGCGTGAGAAGTCATACCACCACGGACAGTGAGGATGCCCTGGGAGGCGACCATGCCCTCGATATCCTCGGGGCTGGTCTCCAGACGGACCAGACACACCTTCTCACCCCGCTCGGCCCAAGCCTTGGCGTCGTCAGCGGTAAAGACGATCTTGCCGCAGGCGGCGCCGGGGGAGGCGGGCAGGGCGGTGGCCACAGGGGCGGCCTTCTTCAGAGCGGCGGGGTCGAACTGGGGATGGAGCAGGGTGTCCAGGTTGCGGGGGTCGATCATGGCAACAGCCTCCTGCTCGCTGATCATACCCTCATCCACCAGATCGCAGGCGATCTTCAGAGCGGCGGCGGCGGTGCGCTTGCCGTTACGAGTCTGAAGCATATAGAGCTTGCCGTTTTCTACGGTGAACTCCATGTCCTGCATATCCCGGTAATGGTTCTCCAGGCGCTGGCACACGTCCTGGAACTGGGCAAAGGCCTCGGGGAACTTGTCGGCCATCTCCTGGATGGGCATGGGGGTGCGAACGCCGGCCACAACGTCCTCGCCCTGGGCGTTGGTCAGGAACTCGCCCATCAGCTTCTTCTCGCCGGTGGCGGGGTTACGGGTAAAGGCAACGCCGGTACCGCAGTCGTCGCCCATGTTGCCGAAGGCCATGGACTGGACGTTGACGGCGGTGCCCCAGCTGCCGGGGATATCGTTCATGCGGCGGTACACGATGGCACGGGGATTGTTCCAGGAGCGGAAGACGGCCTTGATGGCGCCCATCAGCTGCTCCTTGGGGTCGCTGGGGAAGTCGGAGCCAATCTTGGACTTGTACTCGGCCTTGAACTGGCTGGCCAGCTCCTTCAGGTCGTCAGCGGTGAGCTCCACGTCCTGAGTGACGCCCCGCTGTTCCTTCATCTTGTCAATGAGCTCCTCAAAATACTTCTTACCCACTTCCATGACAACGTCGGAATACATCTGGATGAAGCGGCGATAGCAGTCCCAAGCCCAGCGGGGGTTATTGGACTTCTTGGCAATGACATCCACCACGTCCTCGTTCAGACCAAGGTTCAGGATGGTGTCCATCATACCGGGCATGGAGGCCCGGGCGCCGGAACGGACAGAAACCAGCAGGGGGTTGTCCAGATCGCCGAACTTCTTGCCGGTGATCTCCTCCATCTTGACGATATACTCCATGATCTGAGCCTGGATCTCGTCGTTGATCTTTTCGCCGTCCTCATAGTACTGGGTGCAGGCCTCGGTGGTGATGGTGAAGCCCTGGGGCACAGGCATACCAAGGCTGGTCATCTCGGCCAGGTTGGCGCCCTTGCCGCCCAACAGCTCCTTCATCTTGCCGTTGCCTTCGGAGAAGAGGTACACGAATTTCGTTGCCATTTGTAAACTTCATTCCTTTCTTCTTACGCGACGACGATCTGCTGCCGCCCGGACCTAGCCCGAACAGAACTGGCGCAACGCCGCCACCATTTCCTCCCAGATATCTTTTCCATGGGAGCGTACAATAATTTTGCTGACGAATCATTATACCATTTGCAGGAAATATTGCAACAGCTTTTTTGCTGAAAAAACATTAAAATGAGAAAAAAGAGCTAAAAGGACAAAAAAATATTTAGTTTTCTGTAAAACGGAATAAAAAGGATGGACATGATGACGAAGTAAACAAATAGAGAGAAATAAAATGGGAAAACATGGGTAAAGGGGAGGGGAATTAAAGCAAAGAAAATTAACATAAGAAGAATGGATGAAAAAGGATGATTAAGGTCTAGCTAAAAAGTAAAACAAGAGAAAAAATCTTGACCAAAGGGAAAATAATTTCCCGTGGGACAGCTCTGGCAGGGAGGAGGTCCAAAAGAGCTGGGGAACCGCGGGAGAGCGGGTTGCAAAGGGAGAGAAAAAGAGGTACACTGTACCCCGATATAAGCCGACATGGCGAAAGAGAGGGGGAGAGCGATGGCCCCGGAGCTTGTACAGCTTGTGGTCCTGTACCTGATGGCAGTCAACCTGGCTGCCTTCTTTCTGATGGGGGTGGACAAGAGAAGGGCGGTAGGGAAAAAGTGGCGTATCTCGGAAAAGACTCTGTTTTTGCCCGCCGTGCTGGGCGGCGCCCTGGGCGGGCTGCTGGGGATGCGCTTTTTCCACCATAAGACGAGGCACTGGTATTTCCGCTGGGGATTCCCTCTGCTGCTGGTGGTCCAGCTTTTGCTGGTGGTCCTGGCCTTGCGGCAGGCGGCCTAATAAAGAGCGGCGGGGACACCCTTGGGTG
>CDZQ01004678.1_pt1 | contig 34763 bp, 32 predicted proteins | sample 554831 | NCBI WGS metagenome assembly CDZQ01 (sample SAMEA3182112, study PRJEB8094) | gut metagenome | biome: human; feature: gut; material: Stool; isolation source: human stools | place: Canada | collected 2013-05-06 | reverse complement strand
CCGCAGATGGGGCAGGTGTACTGCTCCCCGGTGAGATACCCATGGTTTTTGCATACGGAGTAAGTAGGAGACATGGTGTAATACGGCAGCTTGTAGTTCTCCGCAATCTTCCGCACCAAGGTGGCCGCCGCCTTCCAGTCGGGCAGCTTCTCCCCCAGGAAGGCATGGAACACCGTGCCGGAGGTATACAGGGTCTGAAGCTCGTCCTGGACGTCCAGGGCGGAGAAGATATCCTCGGTGTATCCCACGGGCAGGTGGGAAGAATTGGTATAATATGGGGTGCCGTTCTCATTGGCGGTGATGATGTCGGGGAACTGCTCCTTGTCGTGTTTGGCAAAGCGATAGGTGGTGGACTCAGCGGGAGTGGCCTCCAAATTGTACAGGTCGCCGTATTCCTCCTGATAGTCGCTCAGGCGCTCCCGCATATGGTTGAGCACATCCTTTGCAAACCTCTGAGTCTCCTCATGGGTCAGGTCCGCCCGCAGCCACTTGGCATTCAGGCCCACCTCGTTCATGCCGATGAGTCCGATGGTGGAGAAGTGGTTGTTAAAGGTGCCCAGATAACGCCGGGTGTAGGGGTACAGCCCCGCCTCCATCAGCTGGGTAATGACGGTGCGCTTGGTCTTAAGGGAGCGGGCGGAGATGTCCATCAGCTTGTCCAGCCGCTTGTAGAAGTCCGCCTCGTCGCTGGCCAGGTAGGCGATGCGGGGCAGGTTGATGGTGACCACGCCCACACTGCCGGTGGACTCGCCGGAGCCGAAGAAGCCGCCGGACTTTTTCCGCAGCTCCCGCAAGTCCAGCCGCAGGCGGCAGCACATAGAGCGCACGTCGGATGGCTCCATATCGGAGTTGATGTAGTTGGAGAAGTAAGGGGTTCCGTACTTGGCGGTCATCTCGAAGAGCAGCTTGTTGTTCTCCGTCTCCGACCAGTCAAAGTCCCGGGTGATGGAGTAGGTGGGAATGGGGTACTGGAAGCCCCGGCCGTTGGCGTCCCCCTCAATCATAATCTCAATAAAGGCCCTATTGACCATGTCCATCTCTTTTTTGCAGTCGCCGTAGGTGAAGTCCATCTCCTCGCCCCCCACGATGGCGGGCAGGTCAGCCAAGTCTCGGGGCACGGTCCAGTCCAGGGTGATGTTGGAGAAGGGGGCCTGAGTTCCCCAGCGGCTGGGGGTGTTCACCCCGTAGACAAAGCACTGGATGCACTGCTTGACCTCCTTCTGGGTCAGGTTGTCCACCTTGACAAAGGGGGCCAGATAGGTGTCAAAGGAGGAAAATGCCTGGGCTCCCGCCCACTCGTTCTGCATGATGCCCAAAAAGTTCACCATCTGGTTGCACAGGGTGCTCAGGTGCTTGGCTGGGGATGAGGTGATCTTACCGGGGATGCCCCCCAGCCCCTCCTGAATGAGCTGCTTCAGGGACCAGCCAGCGCAGTAGCCGGTGAGCATAGACAGATCATGGATGTGGATTTCCGCGTTGCGGTGGGCGTCGGCCACCTCCTGGTCGTAGATCTCACTGAGCCAGTAGTTGGCGGTGATGGCTCCGGAGTTGGACAGGATCAGACCGCCTACAGAATAAGTGACGGTGGAGTTCTCCTTCACCCGCCAGTCATTGATTTGGAGGTAGTTATCCACCAGATCCTTATAGTTGAGCAGCGCGGAGCCCACATTGCGCACTTTCTCCCGCTGCTTACGGTAGAGGATATAGGCTTTTGCCACATCGGCGTACCCCGCCTCGCTGAGCACTGCCTCCACGCTGTCCTGGATATCCTCCACCGCGATGAGGCCGTCTCTGATCTTGTCCTCGAAATCCGCTGTCACCCGCAGGGCCAGCATATCAATCACGCTGGGGTGGTACTGCTTTTCCAGCGCCTCAAATGCCTTGGTAATAGCCGCGCTGATCTTGCCGATCTCAAACTGGGCGATAGTGCCGTCCCGCTTTGTCACCTGGTACATGATCCAGTCCCTCCCGATATGTTCTCTCCATTTTGATAGAGCGCCGTCCGGTGCTCCGGCCTCAGCACCGCTCCATAGGCCGCGTCAGCAAATACTATGATACCACCAGTTGGAACGACCGTCAATATCTTGTGGTAAAAAATTTTCCATGGCACAAGATAATGGCATCTTGCGCCATGGAATCCGTTCCCGCTCAAACGCCCCGCACTTCGACCCGTTCTACAAAGGGCCGCACCAGACTGGCAAATGCCTCCAGCTCCGCCTTTTCAAAGCCGGACAAGCCGGCCCGCAGCACCGTATCCCGGTCCACAAAGTTCTGGATGTAGTACCGTCTGGCACCCTGAAGCCAGCGGCCGATGGCCTGGAAGGAGGCCGCGTCATGGAGCTGCCGCACCGCAGTGGTGCGGAACTCGTACTCCACATGCCCTTCCAGCAGCCAGGCCACACTGTCCCGGACGGGGGTCAGATCCAGACCGGGCACCCCCACGGTTTCCGGATACCGCTCCGGGCTGTTCTTCACGTCCATGGCCACATAGTCCACCAGGCCCTGTTCCCACAGCCTGACCAGCCGATCCGGATGATTCCCATTGGTGTCCAGCTTCACTGGAAATCCCAAGTTCTTGATGCCGTCCAGCAGGCCGGGCAGGCCAGGGCGCAGCAGCGGCTCTCCCCCGGTGACGCACACCCCGTCCAGCAGGCCCTGCCGCTTGCGGAGAAACTCCAGCAGTCCTTCCTGGTCCATCAGGATCGGCATAGGTCCAGAGAGCAATTCGGAGTTGTGGCAGAAGGGGCAGCGGAAGTCGCATCCCCCCAGAAACACGGTACAAGCTACCTTTCCCGGCCAGTCCAGCAGGGTCATTTTCTGCAGGCCCTGAATATCCACCGCCGTCCCCTCCTTTCTTTTTTCATTGTACCGTTCCAGCGCTCCTGCGTCAAGGGCTGGCCCGCTCCAAACCGCCGTCCCCGGAATAAAAAAGCCCCCGGCATATGCCGGGGGCCCAAAATTTTTACAGAATGGTCAGTTCTCCGTCCCGTACATCCACTGTAAGGGTGGTATCCGGGGCCACATCACCAGCGATGATCTTCCGGCCCACCAGGTTCTCCACCGTGTGCTGGAGATACCGGCGCAGGGGCCGGGCACCGTACATGGGGTCGTAGGCGGCGTCCAGAATGTGGCTCTTAGCCTTCTCAGTGAGCTCTACCCGCAGGCGTTTGTCCTCCAACCGGCGGTTCAGCCCATTCATCAGCAGGTCAATGATGTGGAAGATGTTGTCCCGGGTCAGGGGCTTGTAGAACACGATCTCGTCCAGCCGGTTGAGGAACTCCGGACGGAAGGATCGCTTCAAAAGCTCTTCCACCTGGTCCCGAGCAGTCTGGCTGATCTCTCCGTTGGGCTCAATGCCGTCCAGTAGGAACTGGCTGCCTAGGTTAGAGGTCAAAATGAGGATGGTGTTTTTGAAATCCACTGTCCGGCCTTGACTATCTGTAATACGGCCATCATCCAATACTTGCAGTAGTACGTTGAACACGTCGGGGTGGGCCTTCTCCACCTCGTCAAACAACACCACGCTGTAAGGATGGCGGCGAACGGCCTCGGTGAGTTGGCCACCTTCCTCATAGCCCACGTATCCGGGAGGCGCCCCGATGAGCCGGGACACGGAGAACTTCTCCATATACTCGCTCATGTCGATGCGAACCAGGTTTTTCTCGCTGTCGAACAGCGCCTCGCTCAGAGCTTTGGCCAGCTCGGTCTTGCCCACGCCGGTTGGACCCAGGAACAGGAAGGAGCCAATGGGCTTATCCGGGTCGGCGATGCCCGCCCGGCTTCTCAGGATGGCCTCGCTCACCAGGCGGACCGCCTCGTCCTGGCCCACCACCCGCTGGTGGAGGATGTCTTCCAGGTGCAGCAGCTTCTCCCGCTCACCCTCCATGAGCTTTGCCACAGGGATACCGGTCCACCGCTCCACAATCCGGGCGATCTCCTCCTCGGTGACCTTGTCCCGGAGCAGGTTGTCCTCCTTGGACCGGGCGGCATAGCCCTCCTGCTCTTCCAGCTGCTTTTTCAGGTCAGGGATGGTGCCGTACTGAAGCTGGGCCGCCTTTTCCAGGTCGTACTCCCGCTGGGCCTTTTCCAGCTGGGCGTTGGCCGCCTCCAGGTCCTCCCGGAGCTTCTGCACCTTGCCGATGGCGTTCTTCTCGTTCTCCCACTTGGCCTTGCCCGCGTTGAACTCGTCCCGCAGCTCGGCCAGCTCCTTCTGAATGTCCGCCAGCCGGGCCTTGGACAGCTCGTCATCCTCCTTCTTCAAGGCGGCCTCCTCAATCTCGCATTGGATAATCTTCCGGGAGATCACGTCCAGCTCAGTGGGCATGGAGTCCATCTCCGTGCGGATGAGAGCGCAGGCCTCGTCAATGAGGTCGATGGCCTTGTCGGGCAGGAAACGGTCGGTGATATAGCGGTCGGAGAGGGTGGCGGCGGCCACGATGGCCCCGTCGGTGATCTTGACGCCATGGAACACCTCATAGCGCTCCTTCAGGCCACGTAAAATGGCGATGGCGTCCTCCACCGTGGGCTCATTCACCATAACGGGCTGGAACCGCCGCTCCAGAGCGGCGTCCTTCTCGATATACTGGCGGTACTCGTTGAGGGTAGTTGCGCCGATGCAGTGCAGCTCTCCCCGGGCCAGCATGGGCTTTAAGAGGTTGCCCGCGTCCATAGCGCCCTCGGTTTTGCCTGCGCCCACAATGGTGTGGAGTTCATCGATGAACAGAATAATCTGCCCTTCAGACTTCTTCACCTCATTGAGCACAGCCTTCAGCCGCTCCTCAAATTCGCCCCGGTACTTGGCGCCAGCCACCAGGGAGCCCATATCCAGGGCAAAGATGGTCTTGTCCTTCAAACCCGCGGGTACGTCCCCTTTGACGATCCGCTGGGCCAGCCCTTCGGCGATGGCGGTTTTGCCCACGCCTGGCTCGCCGATGAGCACGGGGTTATTCTTGCTCTTTCGGGACAGAATGCGAATGACATTCCGGATCTCGTCATCCCGTCCGATCACCGGGTCCAGCTTGTTGGCCCGGGCCTGTTCCACCAGGTCGGTGCCGTATTTTTTCAGGGCCTCGTAGGTTTCCTCCGGGTTGTCGGTGGTCACCCGCTGGTTCCCCCGCAGGGCGGCCAGGGACTGCATCACCCGGTCCTTGTCCACGTTGTAGGTCTTGAACAGGGACTTCAAGCTGCTCTCGGCGGTGTCGATCAGGGCCAGCAGGATGTGCTCCACCGACACATACTCGTCCTTCATGCCGGAGGCGATGGACACGGCGGTGTTCAGCGCCTTGTCCACCCCACTGGAGATATACACCTTGTCCGCCTCCCGGCCGGCACCGGACACCTTGGGCAGCTTCTCCACCTCGTGACGGGCAGCGGCCTGGAATGACTCCACCGTCAGCCCCATGTTGGTGAGCAGCTGGGGGATGAATCCCCCCTCCTGCCCGATGAGGGCGCACAGCAGATGGGGCTGCTCAATCTGCTGGTTGCCGTATTCCACGGCCAGGGACTGGGCGGCCTGGATCGCTTCCAGCGATTTCTGGGTAAATTGATTCATGTTCATATGGGATTTTCCCTCCTATCAGGCCGGAAAGCCCGGCCCGAACCTGTTATTTATGTTTAGTATACCTCTTTCCTAGGTTTTTTCATGAACTCATTGTAAACAATTAGCACTCTCTTTTTAAGAGTGCTAAATTTGTGTTCCCGTCATTTTGCATAGTGACAATGCCGCTGGAATGTAGTATGATGACCCGTATTGATTCGACAAAAAGGAGCGTTCCCATGAAAATCGCCATTCTCGGAGACCGGAAGCGGTACGAGGCGTATCTCCCCCCCTTTGTCCGGGACCTGCCGGTGGAGCTGACCTTTTTCTCCCCCTCTGCCCCGTCCCGCCAGATCCTGGCCCAGTCCCCCGATACCCAAATTATCCTGGCCGACGCCATCGCCCCGGTGCAGGCGGAGCTGATCCACGGCCTGCCCCGGCTCCAACTCATCCACTCTGACGGGGTCGGGTACAACGCCATCGACCTGGACGCCGCCCGGGAGCAGGGCGTCTTTGTCTGCAACTGCAAGGGCTGCAACGCCGACGCGGTGGCCGAAATCGCTGTGATGCTCATGCTCATGGTCACCCGCCGGGCCGTGCAGGGCTACCGGGCGGTGATCGAGGGCCGCCAAATGGCTTATAAGGAAACCGTCATGGCCGCCGCGGCGCCTGAATTTGCCGACCACTCTGTGGGCCTGGTGGGTCTTGGGGATATTGCCAAGGCCACCGCCCGGCGGCTGGCCCCTTTCGGCAACCGACTGTATTATTACACTCCCCACCGCCGCTCCCCCCAAGAGGAGAGGGAGTGGAACATCACCTATCTGCCCTTGGACGAGTTGGTCGGAACCTGTGACATTCTCTCCCTCCACTGCCCCGTCACGCCGGAGACGGAGGGGATGGTCAACCAGGCTCTCCTGTCCAAAATGCACCCCGGCTCCTACCTGGTGAACACCAGCCGGGGCCAGTTGGTGGACAACCAGGCCGTCCGGGATGCCCTGCTGTCCGGGCATCTGGCTGGAGCGGGCTTCGACACCCTTTGGCCTGAGCCCACCCCCGCCGACCATCCCCTGGTGGACCTGCCCCCACAGGTGCGGGACCGGGTGGCCTACCTGCCCCACATCGGGGGCAACACCGGCCCCGCTTTCCGGCGGGCCTACGCCGCCGTATGGGACAATGTCCGCCGGGTGCTGGACGGTGAGAGGCCGGCCAACATCGTCAACGGCCTGTGACTCTTTCCTGATTCCGGAATGATCGAGAGGTGAAATTCCCCCATGACCAGGACCAACGACCTGGGCCGGGACGCCCTGCTGCCGCTGGTACTGCGGCTGGCTGTCCCCACCATGCTGGCCCAGTTCGTCAGCGTGCTCTATTCGATTGTTGACCGCATCTTTATCGGCAACATCCCGGAGATCGGCTCTATCGCCCTGGCGGGAGTCGGGGTGTGCGGCCCCATCGTCACCCTCATCTCCTCTTTCGCAACCCTGGTGGGGCTGGGCGGTTCTCCCCATGTGGCCATGCGTATGGGCGCGGGGGACCGGGCCGGGGCGCACCAGTTGCTGGCCAACTGCTTTCTCCTACTCGCCGGCCTGGCCGCGGCTCTCACCGCCCTGTTTCTCCTGTTCCGGGAGCCGCTGCTCATGCTCTTCGGCGCCAGCGCCCAGTCCTTCCCCTACGCCAACACCTATATGACCATCTACACCGCCGGCTCCTTCTTCGCCATGATGGCCGCCGGGATGAACAGCTTTCTCATCTGTCAGGGCCGCTCCGGCCTGGGCATGGGAACGGTGGCGGTGGGGGCGGTGATGAATATCGCGCTGGACCCCATCTTCATCTTCGGCTTCGGCTGGGGGGTGGCCGGGGCCGCCTGGGCCACCGTGCTGTCCCAGGCGGCATCCTGCGTCTTTGTGCTGGCCATGCTCCGCCACAGGTCCATGCCCATCCGTCTGGAGCCGGACAAGCTGTCCCCGGCGCTCATGGGCAAGGTGCTGCTCTTTGGCCTGACCCCCTTCCTCACCATCTCCCTGGACAGCGTCATTCTCATCGTGCTCAACGCCGTGCTCCAGTCCCGGGGCGGTCCCGGCACAGGGGATACGCTGGTGTCCTGCAACACCATCGTGCAGAGCTATATGCTCCTGATCACCATGCCCATGGGGGGCATCACCGGCGGGTGCCAGCCCATTGTCAGCTACAACTATGGCGCGGGCAACACCGCCCGCATCCGGAAGGCCATCCGGTACGTGCTGCTGCTGTGCCTGGCCTTTACCGCGGGGATGACGGTTATCACCTTCACCCTCTCCCCTCTGTTCGTCCGCCTGTTCACCAGCGACCAAGCCCTCGTCCCCCTGACGGTGAAGTACATCCGCCGGTTCTGTCTGTGCGCCGTCCCTCTGGCCGCTCAGTACACTGCGGTGGACATGTCCACCGCTCTGGGCCGGGTGCGCCACTCCCTGTTCTGCTCGGTGAACCGGAAGGTCTGGTTCACTGCGCTCACCCTGGCCCTGCCCGCCCTGCTGGGGGCGGCGGACGCCGCCTTCTGGGCCGAGCCCATTGTAGACCTGGGCTGCGCGACGATCACCTCCTGCCTGGTGTTCACCACCCTGCCGGACTTTCTCCGCCGCCGGGAGCTTGAGCAGACGTTATCCTAACCCACAACGCAGAAAGGGACTGCGCGTTCATTCCGTGCAGTCCCTTTCTGGTTTTTCTCAGCCGGTCCGGTGCTCTCCCTGACGGTCCTCGTACCGCTCCACCAGGTCGGCCAGAGTGGTGCGGTCCACCACCTGGGACACCGCCCGGTGGATCTCCCGCCACAGCTCCACGGTGACGCACTCACCGCACCGCTCACAGAAATCCGCGTCAGTGGCGCACTCCACCGGGGCCAGATCTCCCTCCAGAGGGCGCAGGATCTCCCCCACGGTATACTCCTCCGGCCGCCGGGTGAGCAGATACCCCCCTCCGGCCCCCCGCATGGAACGGACCAGCCCCGCTTTGGACAGGGGCGTGACGATCTGCTCCAGATATTTGTCGCTGAGTTGCTGCCGCCGGGACACATCCTTGAGGGAGACGGGAAGCCCGTCCCCGCCATGGACCGCCAGGTCCAGCATCAGCCGCAGGGCATACCTGCCTTTGGTGGATATCTTCACAGTCATCACCTCAGTATTTGTTCTATCATAAAAATACCACATATTCAGTAGGATTTCAAGAGCCTGTCAATTTCCTTTCTTTGTCCTATTTTGAGAAAATTTTAAGGAATCTTTATTTGACCTGAGCTTCTGGGAATGATAGACTGGAAGCAACACATGACCGGGGAGTGTGGTCCATGGATAAAAAGCTGTTCAAACATCTTATTTTGCTCATCACCTACGCGGTGGTGCTGGTGGTGGTCATCGTCAAGATCGACACGGTGGCCGGGTGGCTGAGCGCGATTCTCTCCGCCTTTCAGCCTCTGTTCATCGGCTTTGCTGTGGCCTTTGTTCTGAACCGTCCGTGTAACTTCTTCGCCCGGCTGTATGAAGGCCATCTGCCCGGCAGGACCCGGCAGGCTGCGCGGCCTCTGGCGGTGGTCACCGCCTATGTAATCCTGCTGGCCATCCTGGCAGTGCTCATCTCCCTAGTAGTGCCCGAGCTGATCAACAGCTTGCAGACCTTTGTCAACAACATGGGCACCTATGCCGCCAATCTTCAGGGGTTGTACGACTGGGTGGTGCAGACCCTGGACCTGGAAGCTCTGGCCGACCTAAATCTGTCCGCCATCATCAACGACACGCTGAACAAGGTCCTCTCTGGCGTACTGGACGCCCTGACTACCACCGTTCCCCACCTCATTTCCATGACCGGAGTGGTAGTCTCCGCTGTGGTTACCGGCGTGCTGGCCCTGGTGTTCTCTATTTACATGCTCATCGGCGGGCCCCGGCTCACCGCCCAGTGCCGCCGCCTGGCAATCACTTACCTGCCAGGCCGGGTGGCCGATCCTCTGCTGTCTGTCACCCGTCTGACGGCGGATACCTTCACCCGCTATGTCTCCGGCCAGCTCACTGAGGCGTGCATTCTAGGCGTTCTGTGCTTTTTGGGCATGTGCCTGTTTCAGTTTGACTATGCCCCCCTCATCTCTGTCATCATCGGCGTGTCTGCCCTGATTCCGGTGGCCGGCGCCTACATCGGCGCGGCAGTGGCGGTGTTGCTGCTGGTGATGATCGAGCCTATGCAGGCGGTGTGGTTTCTCATCTTCCTGGTGGTCCTCCAGCAACTGGAGGGCAACATTATCTACCCCCGGGTGGTAGGCACCAGCCTGGGCCTGCCCGGCATCTGGGTGCTGGCGGCGGTCACTGTGGGCAGCAGCCTGCTGGGCTTTGTGGGCCTAGTCATCAGCGTACCTGTCACGGCTGTGCTCTACACCCTGCTAAAAGGGGACTTGGCACGGCGGGGGGCAGCTGCCTCCGGTGCGGACACGGCTGGCGGCGAAAACGGCGGAAAGGGATCTGGCAGCCCCTCCTGATTGCCGTCTGCCAGGCAGGCCCCCAACTGTTTTGTCCCTGCAATAAAAAGAGGACCGGCTATGCCGGTCCTCTTTATTACCCTTGGCTGTACCGGGCCAGAAACTGCCTGGTCCTGGCCTGCTGGGGATTTTCGATGACTTCCTTGGCGCTTCCCTGCTCCACGATAACCCCCTCGTCCATAAAGATGACCTGGTCGGCCACATCCCGTGCAAAGGCCATCTCATGGGTGACAATAATCATAGTGGTCTTTTGCTCAGCCAGAGTGCGGATGACCCGCAGCACCTCGCTGGTAAGCTCTGGGTCCAAGGCGGAGGTGGGTTCGTCAAAACACAGGATATCCGGTCCCAGCGCCAGAGCCCGGGCGATGGCCACCCGCTGCTGCTGTCCACCGGACAATTGACCGGGATAGAAGTCCGCCCGCTCGGCCAATCCCATCTGGGCCAGCAGCTCCCGGCCTTCCGCCTCAATCCGCCCCAGGTTCTCTTTTTTATGCGCCTTGAAATCGTGCTGCTCCCGGGCCAGCAGCTCTTTGGCCAGGGTCACGTTTTTCAGTGCGGTATACTGGGGGAACAGGTTGAAGGACTGAAACACCAGCCCGAAATGAAGTCGTTTTTTCCGCACTTCGCTCTCCCGCTGAGTGGCGGGGGCAGCGGCATCGAAGACGACCGAGCCGTTAACCGAGATAGTCCCCTGATCCGGTGTCTCCAGAAAATTCAAGCACCGCAGCAGAGTTGTTTTACCGCTACCCGATGAGCCGATGATGGCCAAGGTCTGTCCCCGCTCAAGGGAAAAGCTGATGTCCTCCAGCACCCGGGTGGTGCCGAAGTGCTTTTCCATATGCTGTACATCCAGGACCGACATGGTATGTCCTCCCTCTCTCACTGGAAGTAGTCCAGCTTTTTCTCGATTCGGTTAAACAGAATGGTCAACAGACCGTTGAACACCAAAAAATAGACGCCAGTGAAAAACAGCGGCCAGATGAGGCCCGAATAGCCGTGGGAGCTCTTCATAAAGGCGTACCCCGCCCAGATGACCTCCTGCAGGGAGACAATGCGGGCGATGGAGGTATCCTTGACTAACGTAATAATCTCATTGGACATAGGCGGGACGATGCGTTTGATCATCTGTAGCAGTGTGACCTTAAAAAAGATCTGCCGCTTGGTCATGCCCAGCACCAGCCCCGCTTCTTGCTGTCCCCGGGGCACGCCTTGGATGCCACCCCGATAGATCTCAGAAAAATAACAGGCGTAGTTGATGATGAAGGCCACGGCGGAGGCCACGAACCGTCCAGACTCCCCGCCGGGCCAGGGGCTTCTGTCCATTACCATGCCAGGGACATAGAAGATGATGTAAAGCTGGAGGATGAGGGGGGTGCCCCGGATGACCCACACCACCGTCCGGGTCAGCCAGCGCAGGGGGGCAAAGCGGCTCATGGAGCCAAAGGACACCACCAGGCCCAGAGGGGCCGCACACACCAGCGTTACGGCAAACAGCTTCAGCGTCTGAACAAACCCTTGGTTCAACGCCTGAACCACCGTCCAGAACAGAGTCATATCCATAGGTACCACTCCCTTGCGGATGTTCTCCGTCTTTTCTCCTTACAGCCTTGACCGCAGGGGGCTCAGCGCCCCCTGCGGTCAAGGCCATATCTCGTCAAATAGTGCCGATCACTGCTCGATGAGTTTGTCGGCAATGTTGTATTTGTCAGCGATCTTCTGCATCTCGCCGCTGGCATACTGCTCTTGGAAGAACTGATTCAGTTCCGCCGCCAGGTCAGATCCCTTGCGGAAGCCCACGCCGTACTCCTCGCTGTTGAGCTGAACGGTATAGGCTAGGTCTTCATAGCTGGTGCCCTCGCCGGTCATGGCCGCAGCCATCAGATAATCGACTACCGCCGCATCGGATGTGCCGGCGGCCACCTCCATCAGTGCGGTAGCCTGGTCCTGGACAGGGGTGTAGGAATAGCCCAGCCGGTCCAGTTCCTCCTGTCCGGCAGAGCCGTTTTCCACGGCAAACTGCAGGTCAGCCAGGCTCTCCTCGGTCTGATAGTCGCCGGCCTTGTCAGCAGGTACGATGACCACCTGTCCGTTGCTGAAATAGGGGTTGGAGCACTCCATGGCCGTCAGCACGTCCTCAGTGAGGGTCATGCCGTTCCACACCACGTCCACAGTCTTGCCCTCCAGCTCCATCACCTTGCTGTCCCAGTCAGCAATGACCTGGAACTGGGCCTCCACGCCCAGGCTCTCAGCAAAGGCTCTGGCCATATCCGCATCAAACCCAATCCAGTTGCCGTCGGCATCGGTGTAGTCCATGGGTTCAAACTCCGTGATGCCCACCACTAAGGTGCCCTTTTCCTGGATATAGGCCAGGTCGCTGTCCCCGGAGTTGTCGGACTCTTTCCCGTCCTGACCGGAACAAGCAGCTAGGCCCAGGGCCATAGACAGGGCCAGCAACAGTGCAAGTATCTTTTTCATTCCAATGTCCTCCTTGTGGGTCAGCCATCGGCGGACCCGTCATCCTCATTACTTTAGCATAGTAGCACAACACTCCAATAATGTAAATAGTTTTCTGCCCCGGCACTTCGTTTTCATGCACAATGACAAAATTCACACCCTTGCCACTGGATTTCTTTCATGCTACAATAAATCTATCTTATTTGTGTAACTAACGTTTTGGAGGGTATTTTACTATGGCTTATAAGATTCTCGCAATTAATCCCGGCTCTACCTCCACCAAGATCGCCCTGTTCGAGGGCGACCAGGAGATCTTTAAAAAGAACGTGGTCCATGAGGCTGTCGATCTGGCCAAGTACGCTACGGTGGCCGACCAATTGGATTACCGGGTAAACACCATTTTGTCCGTCTGCTCCGAGCAGGGGGTAGACCTGGCCAGCTGTGACGCCTTTGTGGGCCGCGGCGGCGGTCTGAACTCCTGCCCCGGCGGGACTTACGAGGTCAACGAGACCATGCTGGCCCACGCCAAACGCGGCGGCGGCAACCACCCCGCTTCCCTGGGCTGCCAGATCGCCCAGAAATTTGCCAGCCAGTATGGCAAGCGGGCTTTCATCGTCAACGCCCCCGATACCGACGAGTTCCAGGACGTGGCCCGGGTCACCGGCCTGCACGACGTGTTCCGCACCGTGTCCATCCACGCCCTGAACCAAAAGGAAACCGCCATCCGGGTGGCCAAGGACCTGGGCAAGACCTATGAGACGGCCAATTTCATCGTCTGCCACATCGGCGGCGGCGTATCCATCACCGCCCACTGCCAGGGCAAGATGATCGACTCCAACGGCATCATCAACGGCGAGGGGCCCATGGCCCCCACCCGCTCCGGCGCCCTGCCTGCGGTGGACCTGATGGATCTGTGCTACTCTGGCAAGTGGACCCGGGACGAGATGTACAAGCGCATCACCAAGTCCGGCGGCTTTGTGGACCACCTTGGCACCTCTGACGCCATCGAGGTCAACGAGATGATCGCCAAGGGTGACAAGTACGCCAAGCTCATCTATGACGCTTTCCAATATCAGATCGCCAAGGAGATCGGCGCCATGGCCGTGGTGCTCAAGGGTAAGGTGGACGCCATCGTCCTCACCGGCGGCATCTCCCACGACAAGGGCCTGGTGGCCAATCTCACCGAGCAGGTGGGCTGGATCGCCCCCATCGAAGTCCGGGCCGGCGAGTTTGAAATGGAGGCCCTGGCCGCCGGCGGCTGCCGCGTCCTGGCCGGCGAGGAGCAGGCCAAGGTATACACCGGCGAGAAGGTGTTCACCAATTTCGACTATCTCAAGCAGTAACATGTTCAGCCCAATGCGGAGTGGGAGCCAGGCGGCTCCCACTCCCTTATCTTAAATCAATCTCAAAGGAGGACCATCCCAATGAGCTACAAAATTTTCGCCCTGAATCCCGGCTCTACATCCACTAAAATCGCCATGTTCGAGGATGACAAGCCCGTTTTTATCACCAAGGCAGTCCATACCGCCGAGGAACTGGCCAAGTATCCTAAAATTGCCGACCAGCTGCCCTACCGCCGTCAGACCATTCTGGACGCGGTGGCCGCCCAGGGCGCCACTCTGGAGGGGGTGGACTGCTTTGTGGCCCGTTGCGGCGGACTCCAGCCCTGCGAGGGGGGCGTATACGCCGTCACCGACAAGGTGGTAGCCGACTGCTTCTCCGGCTACACCGTCCATCCAGCCATCCTAGGCGGCAAGCTGGCGCAGTCCTTTGCGGAAGAATTCGGCGGCACCGCCCTGCTGCTCAATCCCCCAGACACGGATGAATTCCAGGATGTGGCCCGGGTCACCGGTCTTCACGATGTCTACCGCACCAGCAACGTGCACATGCTCAACCAAAAGGAGACCGCCATCCGGGCTGCAGCGGAACTGGGCAAAAAGTACGAGGACTGTAATTTCGTAGTGGCCCATATTGGTGGTGGAGTATCCGTCACCGCCCACCGGAAGGGCAAAGCGGTAGACTCCAACTCCATCATCATGGGGGAAGGCCCCATGACCCCCACTCGGGCCGGCGCCCTGCCCGCCATCCCCTTCATGGACCTGTGCTACTCCGGCAAGTGGACCCGGGATCAGATGTATGACCGGCTGATCAAGTCCGGCGGCTTTGTGGACCTTCTGGGTACCTCCGAGGCCACCGACGTCACCGCCATGATCGACAGCGGCAACAAGTATGCCGAGCTGGTGTACGACGCCTTCATCTACCAGATTGGCAAGGAGATCGGCGCCATGGCCGCGGTGCTCCACTTTGACGTGGACGCCATCCTGCTGGGGGGCGGCATCGTCCACGACAAGCGTGTGGTAGACGGGCTGACTCAAATGTGTGGCAAAATCGCTCCCATCCGCGCTTATCCTGGTGAGTTTGAGATGGAAGCCCTGGCCGCCGGCGCTCTCCGGGCGCTCCGGGGCGAGGAGCCCATCAAGACCTACACCGGGGTCAACGTGTTCCAGGGCTTCGACCACCTCAAGCCCTGAGCTTATTCTCTTGTCTCCATCCCGGGGCCCCTGTGCGCGCTTGCGCCCGGGGGTCCTGTCCTTACTATCTTTCTGAAAGGAGACGCGCTATGCGCATCGTCATTCTGGACGGCTCCGCCGCCAACCCCGGTGACCTGTCTTGGACCCCCATCGCCCAGTTGGGAGAGCTGGTGGTCCATGATTTTACCCAACCGGAGCAGACCATCCCCCGGCTCCAGGGGGCCCAGGTGGCCCTGACCAACAAGACCGTGCTGAACGAGGCGGTGTTCGCCGCCTGCCCGGATCTGCGGTATGTGGGGGTGCTGGCCACGGGGTACAATGTGGTGGATCTGGCCGCCGCCCGGGTCCGGGGCATTCTGGTGACTAACATCCCCGCCTACTCCACCGATTCAGTGGCCCAGTTCGTCTTTGCCCTGCTGCTGGAGCTGTGCTCCAAGGTGGCCCTCCACGACCAGGCGGTGCGGGACGGGGAGTGGGCCCGGGCCAACCAGTTTTGTTTCTGGAAGGCCCCCCTCGTGGAGCTGGCGGGCAAGACCATGGGGCTGGTGGGCTATGGGAACATCGGCTCCGCCGTGGCCAGGATTGCCCTGGCCTTTGGGATGCAAGTCCTGGCCTGCACCCCCCACCCGGAGAAAGCGGCCTCCCCGTCCGGCGTGGCCTTTGCCAGCTTGAATGAGGTGCTCGCTCAGTCCGACGTGGTCAGCCTTCACTGCCCCCTGTTTGACTCCACCCGCCGCCTTATCCGGGCGGAAACCATCGCAACAATGAAGGATGGAGCCATTCTCATCAACACCTCCCGGGGCCCTGTGGTGGACGAGGCTGACTTGGCCGCCGCCCTGACATCTGGCAAGCTGTCCGCCGCGGCGGTGGATGTGCTCTGCCAGGAACCCCCGGCGGACGGCAGCCCCCTCATTGGCCTTTCAAACTGTATCGTCACCCCACACATCGCCTGGGCGCCTCGTGAGGCCCGGCTTCGCCTGCTGGACGTGGCGGCGGCCAACCTGCGGGGGTGGCTGGCGGGGGAACCGCAAAACGTGGTTTCGTAGCTGTGTGAAGCCTTGGTCTAAGGGTTTCGCCCCTGGCCTTCGTCTCCCTTTGTGCCTGCAGAACATAGGGTTCTGCAAGGCGAACCCTTGTAGAAGGAGCGCCTTCCCGCCTCATTTCTTTCCCATGACGTAGTTGGTCAGCCATACGCCCCGGCGCTCCACCTGCTGCTCCCGCAACACCCGGTAGCCCCGCCCCTCGAAAAAGGGCCGGGCGGTGATGGAGGCGTGGGTGGTGATGGGCCCGGATGCCGCCCTCTCTAGGGCGCCGCACAGGGCGGTGGCGATTCCCTCACCCTGGTGGTCTCGGTGAACGTACAGCCGGTCCAGATAGCCCCGCTCCACGTCCAAATCCCCAAATCCCACAATCTGCTCCCCTTCCACGGCCACCAGGGTGTGGTGGGCTTGGAAGGAGCGGTCCCACTCCGCCAGATCCACCTCCCCTGTGGCCCAGGCACACAGTTGCTCCGGGGTGTAGTCCCGGGCGTTCACCGTATGCACCGTGTTATAAAAAAGCTCTGCCATGGCGGCGCAGTCCGCCGGAGCATAGGGCCTGAGTTCCATATTTTCATCTCCTTTTTCCCCAGAGCGAGTTTCCGCTCTGGTCATCTGTCCAAAACTATGATATACTACTTTCCGTCAAATGACAAATCCCTGACCTTCAAGGAGTGTTCGATATGGAAATTTCCCTCAAGGCCCTGGTGCTGGCCGCCGGCAAGGGCACCCGCCTGCACACCGAGGGGGTGGACCTGCCCAAGGTGCTGCGCCAGGCCGCAGGCCGGCCCCTGCTGGCCTATGTGCTGGACGCCCTTTCCTTTCTCCCCGCCCAGGACACCATCCTGGTGGTGGGCTGGATGAAGGACCAGGTGACCGCCGCCTTCCCCGGCTATCCCTACGCCGTCCAGGAGATTCAGAAGGGCACCGGCCACGCTGTCCAGTGCGCCGCCCATCTGCTCACTGACCCCGACGGCCATGTGCTGGTGTGCTATGGCGACACTCCGCTCATGTGCGCCGAGACCTACCGCTCCCTCATCGACCTCCACCTGCGGGAGGGCAACGCCTGCACCCTGCTGTCCTCCCACCTGGAGGAGGGGGGCAACTACGGCCGGGTCATCCGGGGGGCGGACGGCTCCTTCTCCCAGGTAGTAGAGGCCAAGGACTGCACCCCGGAGCAGGCCGCCGTCGCCGAGGTCAACGTGGGCGTCTACGTGTTCCGGGTGCGGGAGCTGCTGGCCGCCCTGGACCAGCTCACCACCGACAACGCCCAGGGGGAGCTGTACATCACCGACGCCCCCGCCCTCATCCAGGCCGCCGGGGGCCGGGTGGGCGTGTGCGACACCTGTTCGGCCCAGGAGATGCTGGGGGTGAACACGGTGGAGCAGCTGGCGGAAGTGGAGCGGGTTATCCGCGCCAGGGCCGGCCACTGACCGGACCACACTGAAACGGAAAGGACAGATCCCCATGAAACTATTTTTAAGCGCCGATATGGAGGGCACCTGCGGTGTGGTCTCCTGGCCGGAAACCGAGCGGGCGACCCCCCTGGACTATGCCCCCATCCAGAAGCAGATGACCCGGGAGGTGGCCGCCGCCTGCCGGGGGGCCCTGTCCGCCGGGGCGGAAGAGGTGCTGGTAAAGGACGCCCACGACTCCGCCCGGAACATTGACCCCGCCGGCCTGCCCCGGGGCACCCGGCTCAACCGGGCCTGGTCCGGCGACCCGCTGTCCATGATGAGCGGGCTGGACCGGGAGAAATTTGACGCGGTGTTCTTCACCGGCTATCACGCCTGGGCGGGCTGCCCGGGCAACCCCCTGTCCCACACCATGAACGGCCGCAACGATCACGTCACCCTCAACGGCCAGATGTGCAGCGAGTTTCTCATCAACGCCTACACCGCTGGCTACTACGGCGTGCCCGTGGCCCTGCTCACTGGAGACAAAGCCCTGTGCGACTACGCAAAGTCCCTCATCCCCGCCATCACCACCGTCCCCGTATTGGAGGGGATCGGGGGCGGCGCCACCTGTATCCATCCCGACGAGGCGGTGGAGCGCATCGAGGCCGCTGCCGCTGAAGCGGTACGAAAGGCCGGCCAGTGCCAGGTGCCCATGCCGGAGCATTTCCACATGGAGGTGGATTTCTTCAAGCACCACGTGGCCTACGCCAAGAGCTTTTACCCCGGCGCGGTGCTAAAGAACGACAAATACGTCTGCTTCGACAGCGGCGACTGGTATGAGGTCCTCCGCTTCTGCCACTTCGTCCTTAGCGACGGTTGAGGAGGGCGCCCATGGACCATATGGACCAGGAGCTGCGGCTGGCCGTCCTCATCGACGCGGACAACGCCCCCCGCACCGCCCTGCGGGAGATCATGGCGGAGGTGGCGGTGTACGGCACCCCCACCATCAAGCGCATCTACGGGGACTGGACCACCCCTAACATGGCCAGCTGGAAGGCCCTGCTGCTGGAGCACGCCATCACCCCCTTCCAGCAGTACAGCTACACCACCGGCAAAAATGCCACCGACTCGGCCATGATTATCGACGCCATGGACATCCTCTACTCCGGCAACTGCGACGGCTTTGTGCTGGTCAGCAGCGACAGCGACTTCACCCGCCTGGCCACCCGGCTGCGAGAGGCGGGGATGAAGGTATACGGCATGGGGGAGAAAAAGACCCCTAAGCCCTTCATCGTGGCCTGCGACAAGTTTGTGTATATCGAGTCGCTGAAGGCCGCCGAGGCCGCGGTGCCCGCCCCCAAATCCAGCGGAAAGAAGAAGGCTGCCGCCCACGCCGAGCCGGAGCCGGAACCCAAACCCCTCACCGTCCAGGAGCTCATCGCCCAGTCGGTGGAGGATCTGGCCGACGAGGATGGCTACGCCTACCTGGGGGACGTGGGCACCCTGCTGCTGAAAAAGCAGCCCGACTTCGACTCCCGGAACTACGGCTTCTCCAAGCTGTCCCGGTTCATCGCCTCCCTGGACTGCTTTGAGATCGACGAGCGGCGCAATGCCAACTACGGCGGGACGCAGGTGTTTTTGCGCAACAAGAAGTAGGCCAAAGGCTGGCGCCTTTGGGGACGGAGCCTCTAAAAACCATTTCTTTTGACAGCGCCAAAAGAAACGGTTTTTGAAATCCAAAGAAAAGCGCTGACTGGCCCTTCGGTGCGCCATTCTCTTGACCGGCGCATGAAGTCAGGACACACGAAGCGCCGTTTTCCGCTGCCGCTGATGCCGACGAAAGCGGTACGTACTACGGCTCTTGAACGTGCGCCTGACATGGTGGGCAGGGGGGCAGAATAGAATAGAGCGGCGTTCTCCATCCGGTGCTGGGGTAAGCTGACACACTCTACCCCTAATTATCGCTGCCGCTCCATAGCAGCGGTCCTGTCATGCGGACGCTTTACCGGGCCACGCCTGACGGGGAGTTTAATTGCAGGCCCGCACGCCCAGCTCCAGCCCCATGGCCAGGCCCTGGCAGAAAAACATCACCCGCTCGTAGTCCCGGACCCCCTGCACGTTTCCGATGTAGATCTCGAACTGCTTGCGGGCAGGGTCGTCCAGGGCCTCCATCAACTGCTTTTCCTGTCTGGTGCTGTACTCCAGACACTCTTGGTAATCCTTGACGATATCCTCGTCATGGAGCCACCGGGTCAGGTCCTGCCGGTTCTGGGCATAGTTGTACAGCGCGTCGTAGATTGATTTCATAGGTTTTTCCTCTGATACACATTTAACTGTATACCCATTATAATACACACTTTTCTGTGTGTCAAGGAGTGCTTTCATGTTTTCTGAACGGATTCGCATGTTACGAGGAGAAAAACATTTGACCCAGGCGGAAGTCGCCCGGGAGGTGGGACTTTCTGCCCGGGGCTATCAGGACCTGGAGTTAGGGGCTACACCTCGTGGAGACACTCTTTTGGCCATTGCGGAGTTTTACGGGGTGTCGATCGACTGGCTGATGGGCCGCACGGACACACGGGAAGTCAACCGCTAAAGGCCCCGCTCCCACGAACTGACCCATCCACCCTCATCCAAGGAAACAGAAGGAGGTCGTTTTTATGAGCAAGCAGATCATCACCGTCAGCCGGGAGTTCGGAAGCGGCGGCCGCACCGTGGGCAAGCGGGTGGCCGAGCTGCTGGGCGTGCCCTACTACGACAAGGAGCTGGTCAAACAGGTGGCCGTGGCCACTGGCTTTGACGAGAAATTTGTGGAACAGCAGGGGGAGGACGCTTCTCCCTGGAAAAACCTGTTCTCCTATGCCTTTGCGGGCATGGGCAGCCGCCACCCCATGAACGGCCTGTCTGCCGACGACTTTCTGTGGGTCATCCAGTGCAAGGTTATTCTCGACCTGGCGGACAAGGGACCCTGCGTCATCGTGGGCCGCTGCGCGGACTATATTCTCCGGGAGCGGGAGGACTGCCTGAAGGTCTTTGTCCACGCCAACGTGCCCTTCCGGGCCGAGCGCATCGTTCGGCTCTACGGCGAGTCGGAGGTGGAACCGGAGAAGCGCCTGGAGACCAAGGACAAGCGCCGCCGGGCCTATTACAAGCACTATACCGGCCGGGACTGGGGTTCCTACACCAACTACGACCTGGCGCTGAACACCGCCGTGGTCGGCATCGAACGGGCGGCCCAGTTTATTACGGAGGTGGCCAGGAGTCCCTTTGCCGGCTCTCCCACCGACCACCCCTGACCCGAAGCGGAACAAAAAACCGCCCCGCCGGAATCTTCCGGCGGGGCGGTTTTTATTCTGTCATTATGTTTCGTCCTCAATCAGGCCGTAGCCGCCATTGTTGCGGCGGTAGACCACGGAAAAGGCGCCGCCGTCCTCATTCTTGAAGGCGTAGAAGGTATGGCCCAGCAGGTCCATCTGGAGGATGGCCTCGTCCACCGTCATGGGCTTGATAGGGAACTTCTTGGTGCGCACCACCTCAAACTCGCTTTCCTCCACCACGTCGGGCACCAGGGTGGACGCCTCCTCGTCGGGCACGGTGCGTTCAAAGGCATCTTGGCGCAGGCGCTTCTCCAGGCGGGTCTTGTGCTTGCGCAGCTGCCGCTCCATGGAGGTCACCGCCGCGTCGATGGACGCGAACAGGTCGGATGTGCTCTCTGCCACCCGCAGGACCATGCCGCCGGAGCGGATGGTCAGCTCCACTTTATTGCGGTCTTTTTCTACGGAGAACACCAGACTGGCCTCCGGTTCGGTCTTAAAATAGCGCTCCAGCTTGCCCACTTTTTTCTCCGCGTAACTCTGAACGCGGTTGGACAGGTTGACCTTCTTGCCTGTAAACGTAAACTTCATACGTTCAGCTCCTTTCGTCCCGCTTCAGGGCGGGCATTGGGGACAGGTCCTCCCATCCCCTTGGGAGCATTGTATCACATTTCCCTGTCTATTACCATATCTTCTCAACAGATTTCACAAAAAGTTTCCACTTTCCCTCCGTCACAGGTCCAAAAAGGCCCGGAAGGAATACAGCGTCATCCCCCGGCGCAGATAAAACCGCAGCAGCGGACCCTGATCCCGGTTTGCCCCGCTTAACATCAACCGCTTGATGCCTTCTCTCCGCAGTTCTTCCTCCACATGGTCCAGCAGACGGCCCCCCAGGCCGCAATTTCGAAATGCCCGGTCTACATACAGTTCTTCCAGCTCAAACCATTGCTCCCCCGCCCGCTGGATGCTGCTGTCCCGGGCGGCAGTTTCCACCTGTCCGGCGGCGTAGGCGACCACCCGGCCGCCCACCTCCGCTACCCAGCAGCGATAGTCCTCCAGCTCCTTTTCCCCGTCCGGAGCATAGCCATAGGTAATGTTTTCCTCGGCCCAGGCCCGGGACAAGGCCAGCACTGCGGACCTGTCCTCTGGCTCCATGGGGCGAAAAGCCACCCTCTCTTGTCCTGTCATACTGCTCGCTCCTCCGAAGAACTTTCGTCGCCGTCCGGAGCGGACAGCCGCTCCATCACCCAAACCGCGCTGTTCTGTCCAGTCAGCGTCTCTCCTTTCCGCAGGTCCCGGAAGCCCATGGCCTCCCAGAAGCGATGGCCAGTCTCATTGTTCTCCAGGCAGGCCAGGCGCAGGCTGTCCATCCCACCGTCATAGGCCGCCCCAGGCAGGGCGGACATCAGCCGCTTTCCGAGGCCCTGGCCCTGCAAGCTCTTCTTCACCAGGAAAAAGCCCACCCACAGGGTCCGCTCCCTGGGGTAGCCCTCCACCCAATCCAGCACCGCCTCCGGCGTTCCCTCCCGCCAGAAGGCCACATAGTGCTTCTGCTCCATGATGCACCGGGGCGGCAAGGCGGACAGGTCGGCCCGGAGGCTATCCAGGCTGGGCAGCTTTCCGTCCAGGGCAAAGTAGTCAGGGTCGCTCTCCAGCAAGGACAGCACCGCAGGCAGGTCCTCCTCCTCCACCGGCCGGATGTCGTAGTCCGGCACACGGCAGCGCAGCCCCTCTAGTACAGGCACGTCAGGCAGCTCCACCTTGGTAGCTACACAGCGGTTAATCGGGGTGCCCAGCTGGTAAAACTTCTCCTCGTAGTCAGTCATAACACCTTGGACACCGTTGGCGTGGAGGTCCCGGGTAATCTCGGACAACTGGTAGCCCGCCTTGGGGAACTGGAACAGGGACCACTCGAACAGGTCGTGGTTATCTGTTTTGAACTCGATGCGCCCTCCGTCCCGGAGCACCTTTCGGTAACCCCGCAGAAACGTCTCATAGGTCAGGCGGCGGCGGGCGTGCTTCACCGACGGCCAGGGGTCGCAGAAGTTGATGTACAACAGGTCTACCTCGTCCGGGGCAAAGTAGTCGCTGAGGCAGGCGGCGTCGCCGTCAATAAAAAATACGTTGGTCAGCCCCATATCTCTGCACCGCTCCATGGCGATGACCATGGCGTCGGGTACCCGCTCCACCGCCACATACAGGTCCTCCGGATGGGCTGCGGCGGTCTGGGCGGTAAAGCGCCCCTTGCCGCACCCAAGCTCCAGCCGGAGCAGCCGCGCACCGGGCATCTTTTCCCGCCAGGCGCCCCGCATCTGCACCGGGTCCTTGACCCACAGCGCCGCACAGACCTCCATCCGTGCTTCCAAGTTCTTTTTCTTTCTCATCCGCATGGTATTCTGATCTCCTTATATAACTTCAAAAATCAGTATACTATAAACTATTGCAAAGAACAAGAAAATCGGCTATAATAATATAGACATTGTTTTTATTTAAAATCCGTGTAGGTATTGCCGGGTTTGGGTATCAGTCGGTTTTCCGCCCGTGATAGATGTTTTTGTCTTTTGCACTCATAGATGTATCCATTCATGGTCTGAATCAAAAAAGTCCACAAAGAATGTTGGGGCGATATGGACGGAGCGTACTTGATAGCTTGTGCTTGCTGGAAGTACGTATAATCTGTCAAAGATCATATCAACGCCTACAAACACGAAAAACTTGCTTTTTCTTTCTCCGCATGGTATCATGCAGAAAAACTGAATATCCGGGTGTAGCGCAGTTGGTAGCGCGCCTGCTTTGGGAGGATAGATGACCTATCCGTTCCCTTGAAAGTGAAATCCCGGAAGTCCTTGGGACAGTAGTCTACGGCGGAAATTTCCCGGTTGAAAAATTCCGGCAAAATCGGGTTTGACCACAGCAACGCCCACAGACACGAAAACTTGCTTTTTCCTTCTCCGCATGGTATCATGCAGAAAAACTAAATACCCGGGTGTAGTTCAGTTGATAGAACGCGCGGTTTGGGACCGCGAGGCTCGTGGGTTTGAGCCCCACCACTCGGACCAAAAACCGTCAAAGTCATACGACTTTGACGGTTTTTTTGGAACTCTGTGTTTCCCACCTTGTGAGGCACGTCCATATTCCCGGTATCGGGAATATTCTTTTTTTGTCGGCCATTGAAAATCCCCTCCGTTATAAAGAAATAGAAAAGCCAGTACAACAGGCTGTCCTGTATGGAATACACCTCATGTATAATATGTCGGCTGGCATTACTTTTATTAAATCCGGCATCGATTTCCATTTTTATATATACACATCGTTACCTGTATGATATAATTTTGTTATATGCGTCATTTTCTTTTTGGAGGTGTACCTGTGGCCTTTAATGCAGAGCAGAGAAAAATTAGTACGATATTATCTGGTGATTGGCAATATACCATTCCACGTTATCAACGCAAGTATGTTTGGGAAGAAAAACAATGGCGCGAATTGTTGGATGATCTTAAATACTGTTTAGAGAATGAGAATATTTCTTCAGAGCAAGATTGGACCCATTTTCTCGGTAGTTTTGTTTTTGAAAAAAATCAAAAGGATAACAAATTAGTTGTAATTGATGGTCAGCAACGTCTTACAACTATTATTATCATGCTTTGCGCTATTTGCGTTCTTTTTAATGAGGCCGGTGAACAAGATCGCTTTAACGGCGTAACAAAGTATATTCTTGGAACTGACGATTTAGGGAAGCCTTATAGCCGAGTTGGAAATCCAGATCTTTCTAATTTCCAACTTCTTGTCGATGAGGCAACTTCATATAATTCGTTACAATCCAAAAGCAGTCTTTTCTCAGGGACATACCTTGTTTCTACTCCTAAAGATAATTTGAATATTAAACAGTGTTTTAACTTCTATTATACACAGTTCTCTGAAATGATTGGTTTTACCGAACAAAAAATTGTCGAGTTATCTCGAATCAAGGATAAAATATTAACGCTTGATGTAATTGAAATATTAGCCACAAATCAGCAAGAAAGTTATAATATTTTTGAAATTCTTAATGCCCGAGGCGTTGATCTGCAACAGCACGAACTAATTAAGAACTATATCTTAAAATATGTTCAACCGCGTTCAGACATTGATCGGGCAAAAATCCAATGGGACAAGTTAGAGGATTTGTTGTTTGTAGATAAACGCCCCATTATAACGACTTTCTTTAACCATTATGTCACACACCGTTATGAAAAACCGACGAAGGATAATTCCGAGTTTAGAATCATTAAAGCAAAGTGCAAAAAGAATGAAATGAATGAGTTATTGGAGGACCTCATCCAAAAGGCTCAAATTTACAGATGGTTCTATCTCCCCAGTGAATGTAATAACGCTGTAATCCGACAAGTACTACAATTCTTTAAGGACAACAATCATCGTCAATTTAGGCCAATCTTTTTGTCCGTAATTTCTGCGCTTCGCCGAGAAAAAATTGATGTTACAATGGCCGAGAAATTCTTTTTATTTTTGCAGAACTTCTACTTTGCTTACGGCGTTGTCTGTGGCGGGAAATCAAATGTATTGGATGATACCGTAACTGATTATGCAAAGCGAATAGAGAACGAAGATGCCATGGCGGGAATTGTAGATTTTGTCAAAAAACTTAGGACATATTATCCTCCATATTCCCAATTCTTGACCGCATTTAAGATTATTGGATATTCTCAAAAGGTAAAGTCATATAACACACCAGCCAAAAAACATGATGTACAGTATATCTTGCGAACACTTGAAAACTATTGGCAAGCTAAAAATAATGAACTCAGCGTGCAAGCGTTTACCATAGAACACATCGGGTGCGACAATGGTGAAGAAAGTCATTGTAGGATAGGGAATCTCCTCCCTTTGGCCGAGGGAGTAAATAATCACATTGGCAATGATCTGTTTGTTAATAAGATTTCACAGTATAGGAAGTCCAATTTTGTTTCTGTAAAAAATTTCGTAGACCGGCATGGGTCAAAGCCAGAATGGACAGAACAGGATATTGATGACCGAGCAACCCACATGGCAGAACTTGCATATAACAAAATTTGGCCAATTCTCGGTATTTTCCCAGAAGTTGACTAATTCTTTTTGATGAATGAAAGCATTGTTTTCTGCTTGCAAAATATTGATATTACGGAGTTTTTGATACTACTCCCATCAAGGCCATTGGAAAATTGCTTTGGATAGCCCACTCTTTTGTTTTATGCGACGCAATATTTTCACTTATTTCAGGCCCAATTCACTTCGAATCTCGTTGTAATATTTCCGTACTGTACTTCGATCCGTCCCAACCGCCCTGGCTATGACGCTCTTGCTGGTGACCTCCGGATTCTCCCGCATATAGGTGGCGATGGCTTTCTTCTTCGCACTGATCCCGTCCGGGATAGCATCCAGGTTTCCGCTCTCCTTGATGGCCTTGATTTCCGCTTTCATCTGCTGAATCAGTCCAGGCAGAAGTGCCTCGCACTCCTCTCGTGTTTTGGCGTACACATTGCGGGAGCGCTTCTTGCCGTCCGGCCACATAGGGGAGTAACGGCCCTCCCAGCAGTTCTCGCTGATCTGGGTGATGCAGCCGGTGCCGGGCTTCCGTTTCCTTCCTACATAGGGCTGGAATGAGGTCATTGTCCGTTTCTCTTGCGGCTCCGCAGGTGATTCCTGTGGAGCCGCTTTTCCGATCTTCTGGTCGATCTTTGCCGCAGCCTCGGACCGCATGGGATTGGTGATGTGGGTGTAGATGTCCAGCGTGGTGGCCACCGACACATGGCCCAGCATTGAGGAGAGTGTTTTCACATCCAACCCGCTGCCCAGGGCCATGGTTGCAAATGTGTGCCTTAAATCATGGAACCTAATTTGTTTACAGTTGGCGTGTTCCAAGATGAGGTGTAGCCGTGTTCTGATGTAGGCCGGGTCCAGCGGCGAGTCCTCCTTGAGCGGCGAAGGGAACATCCACCGGGAGTTTACGCCCTCCTTGTATTCTTTCAGAATGGTCAGAAGTGGTTGGGGCAGGCTGACCGTGCGGATGGAGGATTTTGTTTTGGGCTGGGAGATCAACAAGCCATCTTCCTTTGTCCGATAGACTTGCTTGTTGATCTGCAGTTCTCCTGTTTCAAGATTGAGGTCATCCCACTGGAGGGCCAGTAGTTCGCCCCGCCGCAGGCCGGTGGTCAGTTCCAGCAGGAACAGTTCAAAGTATCCTTCCGCCTTGGCTTGAATCAAAAACCGCTGGATCTCCTCACGGGTCAGCACCTGCATTTCGCGGGCTTTCTTGGGCGGCAGTTTACAGCCGACGGCGGGATTCACACGGATCAGGCCCTCCTGTACCGCCTTTTCCAGCGCGGACCGGCAGTTGGCGTGGCACCCACGGACCATAGTGTCAGACAGGCTTTCGCCGTAGTGCTCCGCATGGAGGAGCCGCCCGTTCTTTTTCAGTCGGGCGTAGAACTGTTGCAGGTCGTTCTGTGTCAGTTGATTCAGAGGGATGTCACCCAGTTCCGGGATGATATGCAGGTAGATCCTGTTTTCATATCCTGCACGGGTGGTAGCCCGGAGTTTCGACTTGGAGTAGTTCTGATACCAGAAGTCTATCCAATCTCCGAAGGGCATTTCGGGCTTGATTTTGTCCGACTTGGGTGGAGCGTACTGTTCTTGTAACTGTTTCAGTTTCTCTATACATTCGCCTTTTGTCTTGGCCAAGACATTCTTGGTTTTGGGGAGGCCCTTTTCATCGTAGCCGATGACCACCCGGCCCTCCCAACGACCATCCTTGCGAAATCTTACAGTTCCTTCGCCGTTCTTCCGTTTTCTTGCCATGGTTTCCACTCATCTCCCAACAGTTCTGTCATAAAGTCACATACGGTATTCGCCGCCTGTTTCTGCATATCCCCGGTCACATGGGTGTAGGTGTCCAGAGTAAAACTGGCGTTGGTGTGCCCCAGGATGCCGGACAAGGTCTTGGCATCTACACCTCCAGCGAGGGCGTGGGTGGCGAAGGTATGCCTTAAATCATGAAACCTAATACTTGGTAGGCCGGTATTTTTCAGGATCGTTTTCATCCGATTGTAGGCATAACCAGGATTGACTGCTTCCTCCGGATGCAAGGGATTGGGAAATATCCAATCGCTGATGGCAGTTTTCTTCCGCTCCCGCAGCCGCTGGGCCGTGCTGTCCGGCAGGGATATGCTCCGGTGGCCCTTGTTGGTTTTGGTTTCTCCGACCTCCAGGCTGCCTGCCTTGCGGGTGCTGACGGAGCGGTTGACTTTGAGAGTTCCCTCCGCCTCGTCGAAGTCCTCCCATCGAAGGCCGCAGATCTCGCCCCGGCGCAAGCCAGTGGTCAACTCGGTGAAGAAGAAGTCCCGCCACACCTCGTCCTGCTCGATTGCGGCCATGAAAGTATCCAATTGTTCCTCATTCAGAATCTGCTTTGGACGGTAGTTGGGCTTGGGGACCACCGTGCCCTCGGTGGGATTCTTGGCGATTAAGTGTGCGCCCACCGCGTCTTTCATCGCTTGGTGGAGCATGGCATGGATGCGGGAGAGCATGGCGTCTGAGAGTTGATACCCGTATTCTGGATGCTCATGGATGCGACCCTCCCGTTTCAGTTTTGTGTACATCCGCTGGATGTCCGTCGAGGTGATGCGGGAGATCACCTTGTCTCCCAGGATGGGCTTGATGTAAAGTCTGGCATACTGCCGGTAGCCGTACATGGTGCTGTGGCGGATCGTCCCCGCTTTGTATTCATCTAGCCAGCGGTCCAGCCACTCTCCCAATGTCATGCGGCTGTCCTCGGTCAGTTCTACATCCTGATAGGTTTCGATGCTCTGGTGGAGTTTGCTCAGTAACTCCTTCTGCGTGCGGCCATACACATACCGGAAGATGGGGGCGCCGTTGGCCTTGTGGCCTACCACGATGCGGCCCTCCCAACGGCCGTCTTCCTTCTTCCGAACCATGCCGTCGCCGGATGGCCTGCGCTTTGCCACGATGATACACCTCCTTTGTAACGACACAACATACCGCAGAAAGAGAAAACTATCCAGGGGTACGGCGAACTGTTATCAAAAAGTTATCATTTGGGGTAGCGAACACAGTGGCAATCAAAAATTTTTTTGTGATAAACCAAAATATATGGTATACTGTCTTCATAAAGTAGCGGAGGTGGCCGCATGGATTTGTACGATCAGGTGAAAAAACAGTGGCAAATGTGGTCTGTCTGTTCAGGCGAAGACTTGGACCTGCGCTTGGACAACTTCCGTATTCTCTTCGCGTACAACTCCGGGAAGATCGAAAACGCAGCGATTTCTTACCACGACACCCGGGAGATTTTTGAGAACGGCCGGGTGGTCGGCTATACCGGCGATCCCCGCACGCTGTTTGAACTTCAGAATCAGAAGGTCTGCTATGACTTCCTCCGGGAGAAGATTCCTGTCAAGGAGCCGCTTTCCATCCCACTGATCCTGGAGATCCATCGCGCGCTGACGGAGGGGACTTACGATGCGCGCCGTTATCTGGTCAATGGAGAGCGGCCTGGGACATTCAAAAAGCATGACTATGTGACTGGCATCCATGAGGTTGGCTCCTACCCGGAAGAAGTGGAAGGTGACTTGACAGAACTGATCGGTGAAGTCAACTCTGTAGGTCCGAAAGCCCCGCTGAAGGCCGGAACGTATCTCCATGCGCGTTTTGAGAATATTCACCCCTTCGCCGACGGGAACGGCCGCGTTGGGCGGACATTATTGAACTACTGGCTGATGATCAACGACTATCCCCCCATGATCATTTATGAGGAAGATAAAAAGGCATACTATGACGCGCTCCAGCAGTATGATGAACAGGAGTCTCTGGATGCTTTGGTCCGTTTCTTGGAAGCACAGACGGTCAAGACTTGGGCGCGCGTCATGAAACTCTCCCCAAATGATACGCCGAAACATCAAGGAATCGAATTTCATATGCTGTAAATGCCTGGCCTCCCGTAGCAGCGGGAGGCTTTTCTCTTTGTTTTGCAGCGCAATTTTTGAAGGAGCAATAGTCCGAATATTCACTTTTGGGATTTGCATTAAAACCGACCGATACCCCAAAGCTGAATCCCGCGTGTTCACCCTTACAACCCTGATTTCATGCGGGTTTGAGGGCGCAACCCTCTGATTCTAACCACTCGTGACCCCCGAAGTGAGCCAAACCTACCATCTGTGACCCCCGCAGGCGAAACCCCGCAAACCGCTGTCCCGTCCCGCGTTGCGGGGCGGTGTGACCCGGCCGGAGGGCGCTTGCGACCCCCGGCCTTTATCCTGCACTATTTTCGACCCCTCGGTCCACCCTTTGGTGCGGTGAAAATCTCTTACTCCTTCGCTCTTTCAATATCCCGCCACACAGCCCCAACACGGCGTTGAAAGCCAGCTGTGGGCACGGATGCTCCCCCGCCAGTTAAAGGCCCGCACAGCGGCTCACAGGCGGTCAAGAGGGGCTTTCCCGCTCTCCCAGAAGTTTCGCCACCCGCTGCCGCTCCGCCGCCAATTCTAAATCCTCCATCTGGCGAGCATAGTACTCATCCATCACCTCCTGGATGGGGCGGAGAGTAAAGCGTAGATTCCCGTTGCGTTTTCCTCCTGCCTTGGTAATGACCTCAGTCGGCTCGGCGGTGATGATACCACGCTCCTCCAGTTGCCGGATGTATTTGCGTACCGTGTTCCCGCTCATGTTCACTGCTTTCCCGATGGTTTTGATGCTGGGCCAGCACTGGCGTGTTTTGCGATCCTCACACCGCCGCAGGAAGCTGTACACGGCCAACTCACCGGCGGCCAGCCCCCAGAGAAAAATCTCATTGGGCAAAGCGAAAAAATTTCCGTGGCTTTTGTATTTCATGCGCTGCCTCCCGTGTGCTCGTTCACCCACCGGATAAACTGTTCCTTGGGTACCACCATCCTGTTGCCGATGCGCAGCACCGGGAAGCCTGGTTCGTGCACCAGCTCGTAGCCTGACGATGGTGATACGCCCAGCACTTTTGCCACCATTTCCGCATTGAGAAACAGCGGCAGGTCATCGTAGTTTTTGTAACCGGATTCCTTCATGGCAGTTTACCTCCTACTTCTTTTCCAAGAACACTCACTGTACGGTACAGAATTGACACACGCATGTCGATCCACCCCCTCTACCCTGTATTGCGGAAACTATATCCTTTTGACACATTTTTGACAGAAAAATGGAGCGCCTGTTTTCACAGACGCTCCATTTGAGATTGGGTTGATTCAAAAGTTTACTGGCTTCCGAAGGCGGCATTTTCCCTCCGCCTCATCCCGCTCCTTCAGCAGCCGGGCGAGGGCGGAGAGGAACTTCTTCTGCAGGTAATCCACGCTACCTCGGTTGAGTCGGTGGGCCTCGGCGTACTTGCGAATGGAGAGGCCGTCCACAAACCGTTCCCGAAAGTAATCCCGGTAGTCCGCCAGAACGGTCTTTAGGGCGTTGTCCAGAAAACACAAGTCTTCCTTCAGTTTACCGAAATCACTTTTGGTAATGGCAGCATACCGCTTTTGGTTTACACAGAAGCGGTACTTGCGCGAATCGAAACTGTAGTTCTCGCAGAGATCCTTGGCGTATGCGTGGTAGGTGGCGGCCTGCTGATACTCCCGGGCGTCGTATTCTTCCTCCATCTGCCGGGGCCGGTTTTTACGCACCGGCCCCCGGAAGCCCTCATCCTCCAGCCGCTCGATGGCGGCCTCTGAAATCTTCATGTTGGTCAGCCGCTTGTACTTGGTCCGCCGCTCCCCGCTCACCTCCACAAAAGCGCAAAAGGACTTTTTGCTGGAGGTGTAGTATCTGGGGACATCCGCGAAAGGGTAGGTGGTCCAGATGACCACTTCCCCGCCGTTATCGGAGTCCGTGGCCAGAGAAACGACATAGATGACCTTACCGTCATAGCGCCGGTAGTATCCCGCACAGATCCGTCTGCCCGCCAATGAATCATCCTCCCTTTTTTGTTTACCGCAGGGCAATTTTTGATGCTGTGTCCCGCTCCTGCGGTACGAAACGGTAGCCGATTCCCCAGACGGTCTGGATATATTCCTTGCCGGAGGAAGCCAGTTTTCTCCGCAGAAACTTGATGTGAGAGCGCACCGACTCATCCACATTGAAATCGCTGTCACATCCCCAGATACGAGTATAGAGCTGTTCCCGTGTAAATACCTGTCCGGGGTGGCTGGCCAGAAAGTGCAGCATATTGAATTCCTTCCGGGTCAGTTTCAGCAGGGAGCCTTTCAAGAGTACTTGACGATGGAGGGGATCAATGATCAGGTCAGTTCCGAAGGTCAGAGTATAATATTGCTTCTCTGGATGCTCCGACTCCATATAGAGGCGGATGAGCGCATTGGCTTGGGCGGTACAGCGGCGCAGATCAATCGGCTTTGGGGTACAGACGGTGGCTCCCAATGAAAGAATGGCAACTTCGTCTTCCAGTGATAGTGCATCAGTGAGCACCAGAATCGGGACCGCCTTGGCCTGGCGCATTGTTCGGAGCAGTTCCCGACCATCCATATCCTCCAGCGCCGGGTCCATGATGACCAGACAATACCGATGCCGCATGAAGCTGTCCAGGGCCTCTGCTGTGTCAATGAAATACCGGACCTCTGTGGTATCGTCCTGCAGGGCGTCCCGGAGCTGCCGGCAAAGGGGCAGGTCATCATCAATCAGCAGGATCTGTTTCCGCATGAAACCGCCTCCCGTCCCCGGTTGGCTCTGTATTTGGGCGGGCCTTCCGGTATAGCTCAGCCAGCTTCTGAAAACTGGCCGGGCTGATCACATGCTCCATGCGGCAGGCATCCTGTTCGGCGGTTTTGAGCTCTACACCGGCCTCTATCAGCAGGCGTGTGAAGAAACAGTGCTTCTCATAGGTCTGCTCCGCTACTTCGCGGCCTATATCGGTCAAGCGAAGGAAGAAGTCCCCGTCCATAGTGAGGAAGCCGCCCTCTTTTAAGGTTGCTACCGCATGGCACACGCTGGGTTTTGAAACTCCCATGTGCCGGGCCACATCCACGGAGCGCACCATGCCTTTCTTTCTCTGGAGCACCAGTACGGCCTCCAGATAGTCCTCGCCCGACGCATGGAGTTTCATTGGAATACCTCCCTTATTTCAGTTGGATCGCCGCAACATCCACATGGTTTGGAATACTGTTGAAAATATAAGATTCAATTACTTCGTTGTTAAATACGGCATATTCATTTCTATAATTGAGCGGAATCACCACACTGCTCTCGTTGGCGGAGTCCAGCGCCGCAGTATAGATCTCCTGAACGACCGCGGGATCATCTGTCTTGTAAAGCCCGCCAATCAATTCCTTGGCTTCCTCGTCGCTCATGGTAGCCAAGGCCTTTGCGACCTGCGGATCGGTGGAGTAGATACCACTGGGATCAGTATAGTCAGTAGACGGATACATATTTGCCACGAAGGTGTATGGGTCATAAGGGAACCAGTAGCTCATGTAGGCGGTCATCTCGTAGTTGTCCTCCATGAACACCTGCTGCATGAAGGCCATCAGGTCAATGGGATTGGTCTTGATCTCAATTCCCAGTTCAGCCATAGAGCTCTGGAAAAAGAGTACCATGTTGTCATAAACGCCCGTAGAGGGGTAGGTGATCGTAAAGGAAAGCGCCGTTCCGGCCTTCTCCCGGATGCCGTCCCCATTGGAATCGACCCAGCCAGAGTCCTCCAGCAAGGCAATCGCCCCATCCATGTCGTAGTCCGGGGTGGACACCGTGGCGGTGCAGTAGGGCATATCCGCAGGCATCACCGAGTCCGCCTTTGTGCGCAGACCAGAATAAATATTCTGAGCGATAGATTCCTTGTCAATCGCCATCTGGATGGCTGTGCGGACATTCAGATCATCCAGCGGTGCCACCTCATCGTTCAGCGCGATAAATTCCGTCACAAAGTCAAAGTCAGAGATCACGCCGGTGATTCCCTCCACCTGAGACAGCTCCAGATAGGAATTGGCGTCCAGCGTATCAGACCCCATGATAAAGTCAACCTCGCCGGCCCGCATGGCGGCAACCTTGGACTCTGGAATCACCTTTACGGTAAAGCGGTCCACATCCGGCTCCTCACCCCAATAGTTCGGGTTTTTCACAAAGGTGTATTCCGTTGCGGTTTCATTCACGCTCTCAAACATATACGGGCCGGTGCCTGGGGTGTGGGTCATCAGGTATTCGGTATTCAGAGAGCCGTCCTCATGGAAGGCCGCTGCGGAAAGGATACCCCGGGGCATCACCATGGAAAGATCGTTCAGAACATTGTAATAAGGCCGGCTCAGGTGGAAGGAGACAGTGTACTCGTCATCCACTGTGATTTCAGTGGTCAGCATGTCAAGCTGACCATAATTGGCACTGGTGCCAATTACCGACTTCATATTGTCAAAATAGAGTTTGACTGCCTCGGCATTGAACGCAGTGCCGTCATTGAACTGCACATCGTCCCGCAGATGAAAGGTATAGGTGAGACCGTCATCCGAGGCAGCCCAGTCTGTCGCCAGACAGGGCAGGTATTCACCGTCCCGGTATTCGACCAGTCCCTCATAGAAATTGTTCATATAATAGGTGGCCTCATAGGACTGCACGCCGGGGGCAAATCCCATGGAAAAATTGGCGCTTTGCGCAATGGTGATGGACCGTTCCTCCTCACCGGCAGGCGGTGTTGAGAAAGAAGCGGGGTCTGGATCATTTGCAGTGGTTCCGCAGCCGGCAAGAAGCATGGCGCTCATAGCGCCGGTCAGCAGAAGGGACAAGAACTTTTTCATGCTGTTATTCTCCTTTTTTTGATTTATTGCAAGGCTCTCCGCTTGGATCGGACTGCCTTTACAAGCTCTTGTGAATAGGGCTCCTGAAAATCAGAGAAGCTCCTGGGGTGCTCAAGCGTTTCGATGATTTTGCCCCTGCGCATGACATGAATCGTGCCGGCCATATACATGGCGGTGTCCAGATCGTGGGTAATCACCAGAAA
>CDZQ01024851.1_pt1 | contig 34875 bp, 28 predicted proteins | sample 554831 | NCBI WGS metagenome assembly CDZQ01 (sample SAMEA3182112, study PRJEB8094) | gut metagenome | biome: human; feature: gut; material: Stool; isolation source: human stools | place: Canada | collected 2013-05-06 | reverse complement strand
GCGCAAGGCAGCAGCAACAGATGCATGCACCTGATTTTCAAAATTGGCATAGAATTCGGAACGGAATAGAATCGGTTCCGTCCATACTGCGTAACCGGTACCAAGTAGACAAGATGCCCGTGAGAGGATTTATCCCGAGTAAATTCTTTTTTGGGGCTAAAATCTCCGCAATGAATTTCAACAAACTTCTTCGACACCGGAGAGGCTTGTTGTCCTGCGCCCAAAATCCTCTCCTCAGTTAAACAATCGGAAGATTGGATTGCCTGCCGTCCCGTATAGAGGGCCGGCAGGCAATTTTTATTGGTATGATATTGTTTTGGAGCAGCAAAACAGGCCTAACATTAGCTGCGCTAACTTCAAAACCTCCCTTTTGACCTTAATGTCACATTTTGGTACAAACCACATTGTTCACAAAAATTTAACATTTTATTTTTTGAGTAGATCAATATTTATTATCGTTTTGGGCCAAAAAAGAGGCTCAAAACCGGTCAGATTTAGTTCAAGTCCTCACCACACGAGTGAAGGGCGGGAAGATATCTTTTTTTTGTGCAGTCAAAACCGGGCACGAAAAAAGCCCGGAAACCGCATGGTTTCGGGCTTTTTCGGTGCGATATCTTTTTTGGTCGCACAATGTGGTTGCGGGGGCCAGATTTGAACTGACGACCTTCGGGTTATGAGATGGGGGAGATGGATATAAATACAGATTTTTATGAAAAAACGCTCTTGTGAAATTTGCTTCTCATTTTCAGCAAAAAAACTAAATCCATTGAATAAGCAAACGCAGTGCTTTTCCTAAAGCGCCGCGCTTTTTTGATGGAAAATATTCAAGAGCTGCACACAACCCATACGAACCGTTAGAGAGTGGCTGCACATAAGCTCTACGAATTGCTGATGTATAGAAATTCATGGCTTAGCCGCTATTCCTTACTCAATTGCACACAGATTGCACCAACAATACAAACAACAACAAAACGGATGAAGTTTTAAAAGCAGTCATAAAGGAACGTCCTATCTTCCAGTTCAATATATTTACGAGGAGTTGAACGTATGAGTGAAACAAAAATAATTTCCGTCACAAATGATAAAGGCGGAGTTGGAAAAACGACCACTGTACATAATTTTGGATATGCGCTGATGAAAAAAGGATACCGGGTTCTACTCGTTGACTTTAATGCTCAGTGCGATTTGACCGCAGAGCTTGGGATTGCAGAACCAGACGCCGAAAACAATACACTGTGCGATGCTATGCGTCCATACATCATGGATACTGACGATTTTTTAGAAACAGTTGAGTGTATTCGCACAAATCCCAATGGACTGGATTTTCTCCCGGCTACCCAGGAACTGGCCGATTTGGAGACGTTGATGATACAAGCATATCAGCGAGAGATGATTCTAAGTTCGATTTTGCAGGAGATTGCCGGACAATACGATTTCATTTTGATTGATTGTCCCGGATCACTGGGACAACTGATGGTGAATGCCTTGCTGGCATCCAACGAGGTGATCCTGGCGGCTTTTCCCGAGAAAAATTCTCTTGCGGGGTTAAGCAAAATCATGAATTTCATTGATCAGATCAGCCGTCGTATGCATCGAGAAATTCGGGTGAGGGGAGTTTTGTTCAACCGTGTTGACGTGCGTGAGACGGATTTAAACAAGCTTTTGACAGATGCCAAAGCGCATGTGAAAAGAGACATTCCCTTTTTTAATAACTGGATACCAAAGCGTGTATCAGTGGCCCGCGCGGTAGAACATGCCGCTTCAATTTTTGAGTATGAACCATCGAGCGACGCAGCGATTGCTTACGCGAAACTGGCCAATGAATATCTGAAGTGGACTGGAGGCGAAAAACGGAATGGAAAATCAGCGTAATTTTGGAGCATTACTGGGAGGGAGCACGCCGGTGAACGGCATGCCGACAAAGGAACGTGTAGAACTGCTTCCAGTGGATCTGATTGACCCGCATCCGTTAAATCCTCGGATTGTCACCCCAGAAGGTCTGGATGAAGCTTTTTTGGAAAGCGTTGAAAGGAACGGAGTCTTGCAGCCCGTATTTGTCAAACTCGTCGAAGGCGGACGGTATCAGATGTTGGCTGGGCACCGCAGGCTATGTGCCAGCAAGGCCGCAAAGCATACGCATATTCGTGCCATTGTAAAAAGAAAGCTACTTCCCGGTGAAGAATCTGTATTCTTGATGGATACGAATATTCAAGACAATTTTAAGGACATGCTACCGAGCCAAAAGTGCCGGGCGTTGTGTGTACAATATGATGGCTTACGGGAAATGCGGTGCTATGCCCAGTTGAATGATGATGAAGAAGGTGAGATTGAACTCGGAGGCAAGGTGATTAAATTCCATCACCTTGAAAAATCCCGCCGTGCGCTTGCTTCAGCATACGGACTTTGTGAGGCGGATGTGCAGATGTATTTGAAGCTGCGTTCGCTTTGTGATTCCTGGATGAATCTGCTCGATCAGAAAAAAGTATCCTGTTCGGCAGCGGCAACCATCGCCAGCCTTCCGATGACGGTTCAACAGGAACTGCACCAGTATGTCGCAGCGCGGAAAATAAAAGTCACAAATGCACAGGCAGAGGCTATCCGTAAACTGATTGAAGGCGGTGGAACTCTCCAGCCAGAAGTGGAAAAACTATTTGGGCATAATCCGCGCCCGGTCAGCAATATGCGTAAAAAATATCGTCTGCCGAAAGCATGGTTCGACAGCTATTTCAAGGACATGACAGGGGCACAGATTGACACTATTTTGGAGAACGCTCTGAAATTATATTTCGCGTCCAATAAACCAGCATAATGAATACCCGGATACTGAGAAGGAGAGGCAAATAAATGTGAATAGGGTATATGTTTACTGTGAAAAGAACGGCCATGTGCCGTTCTTTTCTTTTTATGAAGAACTCCCCGCAAAGATGCAGCAAAAAGTCTGGAAAGGGATCCGCTGCCTGGCCGTCTTCCCCAGCTACCGCACGGAACCTCATGTGAAGCATTTCACACTTGAGAGGTATATGGACTTTTACGAGTACCGGGAAAGGATTCGGATTTTGTTTCGTGTTATTTTTGTGTTCGATGCCAATAAAGACATTATCTTACTCGCGCCCTTTGTCAAACAGCGGGACCGCGATACCCATAAAGCTCTGGAACGCTCTTTGGCCATGTTATCAGAGCTCAGGCAGCATCCAGAGTGCAAGATAGAATTGCATTTGGGAAAGGCGGTGTTAACAGACGCGATAATCCGTATATGAATACTGATATTACTTTAGAAAAGAGGTTATGTTATGAAGCGTATTATCACAATGTTATTGTGCGTATGCCTGTTGTGCTCAAGCACGCTGTGTTTTGCGGAGGATCCTATATCCGGTGTGGATGGCGAGGTCGTGACGGTGACACAGAATAATGGAACATATGCTACAGCATCGAACCCCGCCACAGAACAACCCATATTGACAAATGTGGAGTACACTCAGGAGGGCGGCCGTAATCTGATTGCCAAGACATATGAGGTTCCGGTAAATTTTGATGTGCAAAAGCTGGCTGAGGCAGATTTTCAGGATAGGGGGATGCTGTACACGCATCGGGATACTGTAAAAATTCGAGATAATCAGACGGAGGAAACAAAACAGGCAAGCCAAATGGTGTCGATTGATCATGAAGAAAAAAGCGGAGCTATGAGTAAACTTCAGCCAATGATTGACTATGAACAGGATGGCTATTCTGGCCAGCTGCTGCTGCAGTCTGACAGCATCACAATGGTAGAGGCCGGACACGAAAGCTACAGTTACACCATATCGGATACACGCGAATATCCAAACCTGGACCGTAACGATATGGCCTATATTCCCAAAACCGCTGAAAAAAATGGAGTTTTGCTCAACTTGACAGGCGTAGACTGGCAGGTTGTGGGCAATGGAACTTTTACGGCTAATGCGGCTTATACAGGCCGGGATTACGGAAATAAAGTAACAGGCTACACATCTCAAGCGCTTTACTCAGGGGAAGTCCGCAGGGTAACATTGGATGGCAGTATCTATGAAGTAATTTATGAGGGGAGAGCACTGCCGATACCCTATATGAAATATATCGCTGCGGCCGGAGTAGCAGCGGCCATTGCAGCCTTGCTTATCGTCCTGTGGAAACGAAGAAGAAATGCAAAAATCTATGCACTTCTGGATGGTGAGTTCCGTATTGTCCGCCGAGTCCGTGTGTCATACATTGATCCGATTGTAGATATCACACCGTCCGCTGTACAGTCACGTTCTTCTGAGTATATCATTACGCTGGACCGGTGGAGTACAAAACAGCTGCACAATCAGCGTCTGCGTATCCTCTGCGCCGATGGGACGGTAAGGGAACAGACGATTATCGACACTGGACGCAGCTATAAAATCCATTTGGAAGCAATGCCGGTTCCCTGTTCGAATGAGGATGATTCAGATAATGAGGTGTAACTATGCCATCCAGAAAAACGCTATGGAAAATAAACGGTTTTCTAGCTGTCCTGCTGGCCGTTGTAATCGGGGCAGGATATCTGTTGGTCATCAAGCCTATGCGGCGTACCGAACTGCCTGTACCCGACGCCTATACAGCTTCCGCAGAACCCCATATAATCAAGGTGGAAGCTACCGCAGTTACATCTCCCGAGGAAGTATGGCCCGACGACGGTGGTGTCGGCGCGGCTGATTTTACTCTGACAGAAACGGTAACGGAAGAAGATGGCTCAATTGGAACGCTTACAATCCCTGCCGTAGGCATTCAGATGGCGGTTTTCGAGACTGACGATGCCATGGAAGATATGCGCAGGGGCGCGGCTCACTTTAAAAGCACATCGGCATGGAACGGAAATATTGGTTTGTCCGGGCATAATTATAAAAATCAGTTCGGCCCGCTCACTCGCATCGCAAAGGGAGATGTGATTGCATATGAAACAGCGCTTGGAACGAGGTACTACACAGTAGGCACCATTGAAATAATCGATGACGATGATTGGTCTTATCTTGGCCGAACGGAGGACAATCGTATTACTTTGATCACATGCGTGGTAGGACAGGATGATAAACGTCTGGTCGTTCAAGCGGTAGAATTTCAAGCACCGGGAAATCAATAGAACAAAAAGCCCCCACGACTGGTGGGACCAAGGATTATAAGATAGATTCCATTGATAATCATGTTTTTCTGATTAGCTGTAAAAACAACAAAAAGGCATTTCGCCAGTGGCCAAATATGGAAAAAGTCATGCGTACAGCGCATTGCAGTACGAATGGTTCGGGATTATGTAGTCAGAATTTTACGGACATTTTTCCGAAAAAATAAAGTTCCGCAGGCATCTTGAAATCTCTCTTTTTCCCTATATACTGATAGTACAAGAGGGAGGTGAAACTTCTGCATGAACAAAGCAAAAAAGATTTTAAAAATTGGTGGACTTCTTTTCGTCCTGCCGGCTATTATGGCTGGCGTTTGCCTTATGGCTATTAGACCACTCGACGCCAAAAGCGGAGAGGTTGGATTTACTGCTGTGAGTATCTTGGGGCATGTGTGGATGCCTTGGGAACAAATACCCAGCGGTAAGGTGGTGACCGTCGACAACGACTTGTACCAGATCCACACAAACGACCCTGTTGATGAGGAGGCTGTTCGCGAGGCCGCTGTAGCAACGACCGAAAAGATCGCGGAAGAAAGGTACAGTGTTCAAATCGCAGAGTTGGAGAAACAGCTTGATGAGGTCAATGCAGAACTGGAAACGGCCAACGCTGCGTTAGAACAGCGGGCCGCTGAGCAGGCTGCTGCTGAAAGAAGAGCGGCACAGCAGAAAGCCGCAGCTAGCAGGGCCGGCATTCAAGCCGCTCAACAGGCAGCGGTATCCAGCGGTAGTGCGGCCGCAGGGAATGGACAAGCATCTACATTTTCAGATGCCACCGGGCCTGCCGAGCCACCCGCAGTGGACACCGGTGCGCTGATTTCAAACGGCCATGCCTATGCATCCAGCAAGAATATGGGGATCAACAGTTCGCTGACGATTGGCAATGCAGGATATTTCAATCCGGTGGACATCACGATTCGGTCGCAGGATTCTGCGCAGAGCGATATTTATTATTGTATCGACCAGATTGCCGGTATGATGGGCGCGGTTGAACAGGATCACCCGCCCGTCTACAACATCGTACAGGATGGTAACAAAATCTATGTGCTGTACGGCTGATTATTTGCTTACATCTTATCATCACTCATAATGAAAACCGTCTATCTCTTCCGGGGATGGGCGGTTTTCATTTTCACCTTCCCCTTCCACGATACAACCAAATACGTCTGCTGCAGACATTAGGATGTAGCGATAGGAAGGCGCCTTTCTTCCTTTCTGCAGCAGGCAGGAAAGAGGAAACCTATGACGAAATTGATAAAAAGACGGATTGTTCCGTTTTTGCTGCTTCTCGTATTGTGCATCGGCATGGTGCCAACTGCATTTGCGGATGCTGAAATCACGGTTACAGACAATGCAGCTTCCGACTCAACGACGCAAGAGGATTCTCAGCACAATGCTGATATTGTTGTTGTCCCCAATGAAGAGAGTGAAGATTTGATTTCCGAATCGATTCAGCCAGGTGTTGATTCCAGTCCATCGGAGTCAACCAGCCCCGATTCCGGCAGCAGTTCTTCCGAAAGCATTCCTCAGTCAACAAGCGGTAGTTCAGCTTCTGCCTCAGACCTGAGTGCTGAAAGTCTTCCACAGTCAGCAGTAAGCTCTTCTTCGGCATCGGGTTTAGGGAATAACAGCGAAAACGCGGCTGAGCCTGAGGGTGGCAGTACTTCTATTCCCACCGACGAGGGAACGAAGCAGGATGCTTTCACGCCGGTAACAATAGTGAGTCGAAACGGCATTTCACTTTTTGCATCTGCACCCGATGAGGGAAAACTGCAGTGGAAATATAACCCGGGTTACCAATATGACGCAAACCAGGGAAATGGGAGCGTGAATTTGGAGACATGGCCTACCGCTACCATCAACGGCAGGGTCGCGTATTGTGTTGAACCCGAAAATCTTAATACCCATGGAAGCAAGCCCTACGGTACGATTCAGTATGACCAGCTCAGCAGTGCGCAGGTATATTCGATAGGATATGCGATGCTCTATGGTGCGCAGGATCTTTCCAATATTCCTTATCACATTGCTACGCAGACCATCATCTGGGAAATTACACGCGGCTATATGGATTTGGAATCCTACACCTGCATCAACAAGGGCATTTACAATGCAGTAATTGGGTACAATCCCTCGACGGTACCTTATTATGAACAAATTCTTGCACAAATGCGCGCCCATAAAGAAGTGCCGTCTTTTGCTCATTTTTCCAGTACTCTTGCACCTGTGCATAAAGTGCCGGGCATTCCCGGGGAATACAAATTGGATCTGATGAATACCAACCCCAACTGTGACCTCAGCGATTTCAATTTTTCAGATCAAGCAGGCGTTACATTTACCAAAGAAAATCAGACGCTGCACGTGGCTTCCTCTGCAGCCATTTCAGCAGGAACGCTATTTTCCTCTTTTAAGGGATCCTTGGGTGAAACGAACAGTTTGATTTACTGGTGTTCTCTGGACGGAGAAGACCAGATTCGAGCAACCGCTGACGTGCTGGACCCGGTCCCCGCATATTTTAGATTGTCGACTGAAGACGTTGGACAGTACCAAATTACCATTGTCAAATTGGAGTCCGGGACCAATATTCCCCTCGCCGGTGCACAGTTCGAGATCCGGCACACTGAGAAAGGAACACTTGGGACTTATACGACGGATGGATCGGGCCGCTTAACGGTTTCCGTGCCGTGGCAGGGGACATATATTTGTACGGAAATCTCACCGCCGGTGAATCATAAACTGGACGCGGAGCCTAAAAAAGAGATTGTCATCTCCACCGAACATCCCAGCGGCGAATTGACATATCATAACGAGCGCTATGCATCCATTCAAATCACAAAGTTGGACGCTCGCACCCAAACACCCATCAGCGGTGTTTCGTTTGAAATTTCTGAACGCGGCGGAGATAAAGTGCAGACAGTCACCACTGGAGCATCGGGCGTCGCCGTACTTGAAAACGTACAGCCCGATGCATGGTATGAAATTCGGGAAGTCTCCTGTCCACCGGGATATATTTTAGATCCTACTTCGCATATCGTCCAGGTGAAGGCTGGGCAGATAACAGAAATTACATTGGAAAACTATGCAAAACCCTCCATCGAGATTTTAAAAGTAGATGCAGATGATCCCAGCATTAAATTAAGCAACGTTACGTTCCGTATAGCCCGCCGAGGCTCCAAGGACTATCAGGATATCGTCACTGGCAGCGACGGTGTTGCGCGGTTGACCGGAATCGACATCGACGAGGATGGGGAGTATTTCACGGTCCGGGAGATTATTGCAGCCAACGGATACATTCTGAATGATCAAGAGTTTACCGTCGAGGTGAAACCCGGACAAGTGACTACTATGACGGTAGAGAATCGAAAAAAGCCTTCCCTGGAACTGATGAAAATTGATTCTATCACCAAAGAACCTTTGCCTTACGCTACTTTCCGACTGGAGTATGTGGACGGTCGGAAAATCGGAACATTTCAGAGCGATTCGGAGGGTCGTGTTCATCTTTCCCAGCTTGACCCAGGTCGGGTGAGCATCACAGAGGTTTCAAGCCCGGATGGCTACCTGCTTGATGATAAACCACGGGAAGTTCTGCTGGAGCCGGGGAAAACAGCTTCGCTTACTGTGGAAAACACACCGGCCTCTCCGCTGATCATCAAAAAAGTCAGCACAGATGGCACCCCACTGGCCGGGGCGAAAATCCGTGTTACGCGCATGGACGGCAGCCTTGTAGGGGATTTTGTGACAGGTCGCGGAGGATATATTACTGTCCCCAACGTAGAGCCCGGCTGGTTCATCTGTGAAGAACTGGAAGCCCCGGCAGGATTCCAACTCGATAATACACCTAAAAAAATAGAACTGAAGCGGGGTGAGCCGGCCATTCTTGAATTGGAAAACAGTCCTCTGCCCGGACTGCAAATCCGCAAGGTGTCGGAGAATGGTATTCCCATTGCAGGAGTCTCCATCACAATCCAGTACAAAACAGGAGAAGTTGTTGGCACTTATAAAACCGATGCCGCCGGCCTTATCTCGTTGCCGGATTTGGAGCCCGGCTGGTATACCTGTTATGAATCTCAAACAGTACCTGGGTTCCTTCTGGATATGACCCCGCAGGACGTGCTGCTGGAAGAAGGCAAGGTAGCAACACTCACATTTGTCAATAAGGCTGTACCGGGGCTTACTATTTTGAAAAAAGACAGTATTTCCGGAAAAGGTATTGGCGGTGTTGAGATTGAACTGCGTTGGGAAACCGGAGAACTGATCGGCACCTATACGACAGACAGCACAGGGCGTATTTATGCACCGTTGGAGGCCGAAAAAACGGTCGTTGCCCGTGAGGTGAAGACGCTGCCGGAATACAGACTTGATCCAACTGAAAGGAGTGTCACACTGGAGTCCGGGAAGGCAAATGAACTGATTTTTGAGAATGACCCGTACCCCTATCTGATTATCCAGAAAATTGACCGCTCTACTAAGGAGCCACTCAGCGGCGTCCAGTTCAAGATTTCAGACGACTTGGGGCATGAGGTTGGGACTTACACTACATCGGCCACTGGGCGCATCGTACTGACGGGCATCAATGAGGGCCATTATCAGGTACAGGAAATCTCGCCGGCACCATCTTACCGTCCCGACAATACGGTGTACGATGTCTACCTTTCCTGGGGAAAGACAACGACGATTACGATAAAGAACGAAAAGCTTGCAAGCTTTTTGCTGAAGAAGGTGGATAAAGAAACTGGCGAACCAATTCCAAACGTGACATTTTTGATCTACGATGCGCAAACCAATCAGTTGATTGGAGAATATACGACGGATGACCAGGGGCAGATTCTGTTTGAGGAAAATCTGCTGCCCGAAAAAATCAAAATCAAGGAAATCCGGGCGGAAGGCTATGTCGTCGATCCCGATGATATCCGAACAGTGAAACTGGAGAGTGGCAAACTGATTGATTTGGTGTGGGAAAACCAACCGGAGCGCGGACAGATCCAAATCGTCAAGCAGTCAGCCGAATACAACGACACTACAAAGCTGCCGGAGGGCAACGCACTGGAGGGAGCAGTCTTCGAGATTTTTAACCTCAATAATGAGGTGCTGGACACGATTACTACCAATGAGCGAGGAATCGCTACGTCGAAGCCGCTTCCGCTGCAGGTCGTCGGGATTCGGGAGGTACAGGCGCCGGAACACTATCTACTGAATGGTAAGGTGTTTTGGGCAGAAATCAAGAAGCATGGAGATGTAGTCAAGTTCGTGGTGGAGAATGCGAATGAGGAAATCGGTGTCGATGTCAAAAAGTTTGGCAACATCGAAGCGATGCCGGGCGATACGATTCGGTACGATTTTTCTGATATTCGAAATGAATCAAACGTACCGCTGGATAACTTCTATTGGAGAGACATTTTGCCTACGGATGCGGTGACGCTGCGGATCATCTCGACGGGAACGTGGAATGAGGAACTCAAATACACCATTTACTACAAAACCAATCTCGTTTCGGAGGAACGTGCTCTGGCGGAAAGACTTTCGACCAGCACGAACAACACCATCGACTGTTCTGCCTCTGCGGTCAAATTAAAGGCTGGTGAAGTGATAACGGAAATCCGTTTTGACTTCGGCACCGTTCAGCCCGGATTTGAACCGCTGACAAATCCATACATTACCTGCCTGGTACACCCCGATCTGCCGCATGAATACCGCTTTAAAAACTGCACAGATGTCGGCGGTGAACGCGGAGATGAATGGGTAATCGACAAAGATTGCTGGGTGACAGTTATCTATGCGGTGCCAAAAGGAAAATTACCCAAAACCGGAAACTGATTTTTATATCGAATGGCCTCCCGGTATATAGGGAGGCCATTTTTATAAGGAGTTCAAATGACATTACAACGAATCAAAAAAATTGTATATCGGCACTGCTGCAAAATGCCCCAATATTATGTGCTGATAATGAGCGTTGTCCTTCTGGCCTTTGTCTGTACACCGCCTGCTTTTGCGGTGGATGATATCTGGACCGTGGGACGCTCGATTATTACCGACGTCTATCAAAAAATCGTGGGGATCAGTACGTTGCTTGCAGGGCTGATGAGTGCAGTCGCTGTTTTAGGTTGTAAGTTCTCGGGAGGGTGCCAGCAAAGAGTTGACCAGGCGTGGGACTGGCTGAAAAGAATATGGATCGCATGGGCGGTTATCAACGGTATCGGCGCCTTTATCGCATACGTTGCCCCTCTGTTCTCCGGCTTGGCGACATTGGAGCCGTAATGAACTTCGGTAGTGCTGTTACAGCATAATAACGACAAAAGCCACCTCTAAAACGTCCGATCGTGTCATTTATCTAATCAATCATGTCAAAATCGAGTCAGAACAATTGACTCGATTGAATCGATTTGGTATGATAGACATATTAATTTATATCCAAGGAGATGGCATTATGCTTTTCCAGGAAAGTGAAACCATAGAACTAAAAGAGGTTGTAGTTGATGATATAAAAAAGGAAATCATTGCTTTTGCAAATTGTGATGGCGGCAAACTGTATATAGGGATCCGAGATGATGGCACAGTTGTTGGATTGGATAATGCAGACAGCGTTTCTCTGCAGATCAGCAATATGGTACGGGATGCGATCAAACCAGATGTAACAATGTTTTTGCACTACGAAACCATCGTGGAAAATGGTAAAAATGTTGTTGCCGTGGATATTCAGCGTGGAACGGACCGCCCTTATTATCTTGCCAGTAAAGGAATGCGCCCGGAAGGCGTATATGTTCGCCAGGGATATTCTTCGGTTCCTGCGACTGATACAGCAATCCGACGTATGATAAAGGAAACGGACGGGGATCGTTTTGAAGCCATGCGCTCTTTAAATCAGGACCTTACATTTGAGGAAACGCAAAAAGAATTTGTGCTTCGGAAAATCGAATTTGGGCCGCAGCAAATGCGTACTTTGAAATTGATCGATCAGGATGGACTTTACAGCAATTTAGCACTGCTTCTGTCTGACCAATGTGTGCATACCATCAAAGTCGCAGTCTTCCAGGGGACAGACCAAACAATCTTTAAGGATCGCCGAGAGTTTAATGGTTCGTTGATGCAACAGATGAATGAAGTGTATGATTTTATTGATTTCCGTAATCAGACCCGTGCAACCATAGAAAAATTGTATCGGACTGATGTTAGAGATTATCCAGAAATCGCAGTCAGAGAAGCACTCCTGAATCTGCTTGTCCATCGTGATTATGCTTTTAGTTCAAGCGCATTGATCAGTATTTATGCAGACCGGATTGAGTTTGTGTCTATTGGCGGGCTGATGCCGGGAATTGACTTGGAAGATGTTATGGTCGGTATTTCCGTGTGCAGAAATCAGGATCTTGCGAATGTATTTTACAGACTCCACTTAATTGAGGCGTATGGTACCGGAATGGGCAAAATCATGCAGGCATACGAAGGCATGCAGGAGAAACCTGCGATTGAAACCACAAAAAATACCTTTAAGATTATACTACCTAATGTTAACGCAAAACACGAAACAGAAAACAGGACTGCATCGAGATCGGGCACACAGCATACCATCAGCATTGAAAAAAAGTTAGGTGATGAAGAAGAAAAAATATTGGAATACGTCAGAACCTATGGCTCGATTACAAAAAATGATGTAGTTGGATTGCTTGAAGTGAGCGCTTCTACTGCTGCCAGAGTTATCCGAAAAATGGTGAAAGGCAATTTATTAGAGCAGAATGGAAGGGCACGAAATACACACTACACTATTACAGAATAAATCATTATGCCAAACAGCCGATTGGAGAAATCCAATCGGCTGTTTGCAGAAAAAACAGATTAGCGTGTAACCTGTATACATGATTTTTCGTTGAAACATGGCTTTGCGCTCACTTTCGTATTTTGGGCATTTCAGGAATACCACAAAATCGTAAAGTGTAAACGCCGCAATCGGATTTTCAGACGTGAGCAGCTGATTCTTAAGAATCGCTGCTTTTTATGTTTTTAAGTAAATTCAGCAGCTAAGTGGAAAATTGGATTTTTGTCCGGCCTGTAGGTATTTTGCCGCAGAACGGGAAGGAGAGATTATGTTAGAATTGCTCGTCAAAGGTCTTCTGCTCTGGGCGTATGACTTGATTTTAGAGTGTGTATCTTTTATTGGCGATGTGTTGCTGGATGTATTTCGGATGGACACTGCCTATTTTAAAGAGCATGCGCCTGTTGTGGTTGAACTGCAGCATATTTTTATCGGGACTGGCTGGGCGTTATTATTGGGAAATCTAGTATTTCAATCTCTCCGGAGTATGGTAAGCGGAATTGGTATCGACGCGGAAGACCCAAAATTTCTTTTCTGCAAAAGCGCGCTTTTTTCTTTTCTGCTGCTGGCCAGCCCTCAGATTTGCCAAATCGGGTTGGATCTCACAAGCAATATTATTGCATTTATGGAATTGCCAGACAGTGTGGTAATTGCGTCACTCGATGAAGGCCTGTTTGACTTTTCCGCCGGGTGGCTGCTGGCGATTATATGTGGGCTCATTCTTTTGTTTCAAGTTTTCAAGCTGTTTTTTGAAATTGGCGAACGATATGTCGTTGTGTGCATACTTGTTTTTTTTGCTCCGCTCGCATTTGCCATGGGTGGAAGTAAATCTACGGAAGACATCTTTAAGTCTTGGTGCAGAATGTTTGCCAGCATGTGCTTTGTCAGCGTCACAAATATTTTCTTTCTTAAAGTGATTTTTTCGGCAATGAGTAAAGTGCCCAATACTGTTACGCTGATTCCTTGGGTGATTTTCATCAGTGGGTTATGCAAGGTAGCGCGCCGGATTGATGACATTGTATGCCTGCTGGGGCTGAATGCAGCGCATACCGGAAGGGAGCAGCTATATCCAGGGTATCTGTTAGCGAATGTGGTGCGGTCTGCCGCGGCTGCCGCTACGAAAACAGCCCGTACGCACTGGAGCCAGGCTCAGAGCTTTCAAGGCAAAGGCTTTCATCCGCCTTATGCTCCCAACGAAAGGGATCGTGGTTCCGCAACGCATACACGGTCAGCACATGTTTCAAAAGCAACAGAGAAAGCTGCTGAGGAAAAAACGAATCAGATGCATTCTAACGGCAATTTCGTGTCTCCAACAGACAAAAGCGGCCAGGGCACAGCGCACACTGCAGGAACCAGGCCGCATGCACAAGCCGAACCGCCTTCACGGCCATTTCCAACGGCACGAGGAAACATTGACATCTTGGCGGATGATGAGAGTCCAGCTTCGGTGAAACAGGCTTGTCCAAACACGCCGCCGAAAAAGAAAAACAATGGTGCTGCAATACCGCAGAAAAATCGTCCAACTCATCCAACACCGCGGCATAAAGAGCTTTCTGCAATTTTACCTGATGCACAAACAGCTGAGTCCAATTTGCCGCAAGGTACCATGCAGCAATCTGCTACTGGCGCAACACGGCCACCGCTGCATCGGCCAGTGGGAATTCCTGGTCGTCAGGATCCGATGGACCAAAACAGTAGGGGGACAGCGGAAAACGAGACACCAATCGGTACTGAGATGAGAAAAAACAGCGTAAATGAGGCTTATCACAAAAAGAACCCGCCCTTGCCCGCATCACCGCCAGCGAGAGCATCCAATACAATGCCCCATCCTTCGAATGGTTCGGATACTCTTTCTGGAAACTCCAGAAAATCAGATGTCCATATGCAAGATTCATACAGTGAAGTCAATGCAGTACGTCAAAATGATTTGTCGCTTGGAAAATCAAAACAGATGAACTGGTCGGCGAAGTCTGTATCAAAAAACGCTTGTGAAAGCACTTCACAGAAAAATATGACGCGGGCACCTGAACGTTTTGACGGTGCAGAGACAAGTGGAAAAATACAGAAACGGCGTTCCAGTCCCACCCGCGCCCCGCATTCAGACCGCAAGCCCCCCGCAGCAGGAAGGAAACCGAATGGAAAATCAAGAAAATAACAGAGCTCGTACAGCCGCACAGCTTGGGGCTGCTGCAGTCAATATCGCGCGCGGTGCAGCCCAGGGTGGAGTTGCCGGCGCCGCGGTCGAGGGGGTAAAAAGTTTTGCTCCCCAACTGATCAAAGTGCTGACGGGTATTCTCTTTTTCTTTTTCAGCCTGCCGCTGCTTATTTTTGTCGGGATCCCCAGCAGCATGTTTGGAATGCCTTCCGTAGAGTCAGCTGATATCCGTCAAATGACGGATGAAGCACAAATTGCGGCTGATAATTATGCCGGAACACAATCCAATATTCAGCAGCATGCGGACTATCTGCTGCAGCAGGCCGCCATGGGGTATGACGATGTGCAGGTGAGCAGGAAACTGGACGGCTTCGACAGTTATTGGATGGCGGCAATCTCTTCGGTTCTGCATGTACAAGAGCTTACAGAAATCAATAAAACAGAGGTGCGCAATATTGTGAACCGCGTTGTCCGACAGACTACGCAGGCAGAGACCTATATGGAAGAGGAGGAATATGTTCATATCAACGAGGATGGCACTACGGAAATCCGTACTCGTGAGGTAGAACGAAAACGGCTGCTTGTGTCACAGCGTATAGCTACGCCAGAGGAGGTAATGGCACAACTCGGATTTACGAATTTTGAGCGACAGTGGGCATATCAAATCCATGATGCTATCGCAGACAACCAGGAACAGGACGATACACCTTCTGTCGATATGGGAGATGTCACTTTCACAGATACCGAGACCCACGTCGTTTATTATTCGCAGATAGACAGCCGCTGGAGTGATAAAGCATATTCCGGCAGTACAGTCGGTATCGCTGGATGCGGTCCCACATCAGTGGCGATCGCCGTGTCAACACTTACAGGTAGCACCGTTACACCGGATCAAGTTGCCGAATGGAGTGAATCCACCGGTCACGCAGCATACGGCAACGGCAGTTATCATTCCTTAATCCCAGACGCACTTGCACACTATGGTCTGACAGTTCAGAGAGCAGGAACTTCCTGTGCACAGCAGCTGGCGGATGCGCTTTCTGCCGGAAAACTTGTTGTCGTAATCATGGGACCCGGAACCTTTACCAGCACGGGACATTTCATGGTGCTCCGGGGGACAACGGCAACAGGCAAGGTGCTGATCGCCGATCCCATCAGCTACAACCGAAGCCAAAAAGAGTGGGATCTCGCTCTGATTCTGCGTGAAGCAAAGCATTCCGCTGCTGCGGGCGGCCCCTTTTGGATTGTATCGTGACAGCACAGACTTTAGAGTTCCCCATGGAGGAAGTGGCGTATGAAAAACGAATCGATTGCACGCAGACTGCGTATCCGGCACGGTATATCTGTTTCTGCACTTGCACATGCAGCAGGGATATCAAAATCACGGCTTGTATTTATGGAAGGGGAAGAAAGCCCGCGGACAGAATATCAGCGGCAGATGCTGCAGCGCGCCTATGAAAATCTGATTGCCGAGCGAAGAAACGCCTTGGACCGCCTGGAACATGACTATTTGCGGGTAAAAGAACATCTTTGCGAAATAGAAGACATTGAAATCTATCTGGAGGAGTGATGCCATGCAAGAGAATAATTTTATTCCGGCCAATTACACAGATGCTGGAAAAATCATGGGAACCTTTTCAATCCGCAATGCGTTGGAGGCGCTGGTTTGTGTTGTGCCTATTGTGTTCCTGGTAATGATGCTCCCTGTTTTTGCGATGCTTACAAGGCTCATGATTGCCTTGGTACTGGCCGTACCAATCGGTGGTTTCACGCTGCTTGGAGTTCATGACGAGTCAATGCTGCAATTTTTTCAGACATGGCTTCAATGGCGCAGGAACCGCGGCAAATTATTTTATCGAGGTTAGATATGGATTTAAAGCAATTGTTATTTGGGCAGCCCAAAGCTTCTGTATCCATGCCTGCACAGGTGTCAGGCAGTACAGAAGAATGGTTGCCGGTGGCTGACATAAGCCATGGGATCATCGCGCTGAAGGATGGGCGCTTTATCAAAATCATTGAAATATTGCCGGTCAACTTTCTTTTGAAGACACCGGCGGAGAAAGCCAGCATCATTTACTATTATGCCAGCTATCTGAAAATCGCGCCGGATAATCTGCAAATATGTGTGCTCACAAAGCGGGCGGATATGAGCGCCTATGCAGAGCGGATGCGGGGATATCAGAACAGCGAACCCAATGCGCTCTGCCGGGAACTCAATGAAGACAACATCCGGGAGGTGGAATATCTTGCGGAAAACGAGGCGCTTCAAAAGCGAATTTTGCTGGTTTACCAGCTTGAACCTGGTATGAAATTGCGCGAAGAGTCGATTGAAGCTATTGGCGAGCGCATGCTTGAGGAAGAAGAAAAGGCACGAAATTACGCAAAAGCGCGCGGATTTCACACGATCGCTGCAGTCGCACTTCCGTGCCAGCTCAATGCGCTGGCGCTGTGGTTTGCAGATCTATATCCCATTGAATTATATGCAATCGAACAAAGTGAGCTGGAGTGCTTGTTTCCCGAAGTAATCATACGGGATATCCCCATCTCACCGTATACGGCGGGAGAGGAGGAACGCTATGTCGTGGCTGAATAAGCTGTTGGACTTACTGAGGCAGAAGCTGCCGAGCCGGGAAAAGCTGATCGAGTCCATTCCGCTGATCCTGGTTATTTTGTATCTGTATGGCGTTCTGATTCATACGGTGCAGGCAGGAATCAGCCGTACTTTCTCGACAGAACCACCCAGCGGGCCTGTTTTAGACTGGAGTGCCGCTACAGCTCTCAGCACGGTGTTTTCGCCGTTTGGTTTTCTTTTTACGGTGATAATGGCAGGATTGGTCTTTCTATTTACAGATAAATTTCGCCAATGGCTGAGCGGAGAAAAGCTGGAGCGTGACAGGCGCGGTTTTGAAATTTTGTATGACGGCCTACACGGGACCAGCGGCTGGATGGGAAAAGACGAGCAACGGGAAATCCTGCAGATCGGACCTGTCAGTGAACTTGCTGATTTCCCGATTGGAAAGCTGGATGAGGGGTCACAGAAATTTGCGGCGCTCAAGGATGCCGCATATATGTCCGGCCACACCATTGTATATGGCGCATCCGGTTCGGGAAAGACCCGAGGATGTACGCTCCCGTTACTGATGAAAAAAATCGCCGAAGGAAAAGAGAGTTTGATTATTGTGGATCCCAAAGGGGATTTATTCGAGCGCACATACAAATTTGCGGTTGAAAACAGATATACCGTCCGGGCGCTGAATCTTTTGGACCTTGACCACAGCGATGGATTCAACTGTTTTGACGATGTGGAACGGGATTCATCCCTTGTCAGTATCATCGCCGAAGCAATCATGGCGACAACCTCCAATAAGCTGGAGCGGGAGGATTTCTGGGGCAAAGCTGAAAAAAACCTGTTGATGGCGTTGATTTTGTATGTTGCGACTTTACGGGATCAAAGGACTGGAGAACTGCTGCCAATCCATGAACGGGGTTTGGGAGAGATCTACCGGATTCTGTCCACCGAATCGTTCGCAGATATCGACGATCGGTTCGCGCAGCTTCCAGCAACACATCCAGCACAATCTCCTTATGGTATCTTCAAATTGGCGAACCGGCAAATATGGGGCAACATCGCTGTCGGCCTCGGCAACCGTCTGTCGACCTTTCAAAATCCGTTGGTGGATAAAATCACGCGATATAACGACATCGATCTCACACTGCCCGGTAAGCAGCCGTGTGTTTATTACTGCATCATTTCGGATCATGACAACAGCATGGAGTTCCTGTCCAGCATGTTTTTTTCACTGATGTTCACACGGCTCATGGCAACAGCTAGGCGTGAAGGCATAGAGGGTAGACTGCCTGTCCGCGTCAATATGGTCTTGGAAGAATTCTGCAACATCTATATTGCCAATGCCTCGAGGCTTCTCTCTGTAGTCCGGTCACGGAACATCGCCTGTATCCTTCTGACGCAGGGAATCGCGCAGCTTTCCGACCGGTATCCGCAAAAAGAATGGGAGGAGATTATCTCAAACTGTTCCGTACAACTCGTTCTAGGAGTAAATGACCTTATGACTGCGGAATACTGCTCCAAAAAGTGCGGTGTCATTACTGTACGCACCAGTACGCAGATGTCTCCGCAAAATCCAATGTTCTCTTTTATCTATGGTGCGGGCGGAAACCGATACAGTCAGACCCGCTCCGAAGGACAGCGTTCCCTTATGCTCGCGGACGAGATCACCCGTTTGGATACACAGAAGTGTATCGCATTGATTGGCGGGCATAAGCCGCTCTTGCTCTGCAAAGTGAAACCGGAGGAGATTCCCGGATTCACGGAACTCCAGCCAACAAGAATTATGGATTATGTGCCCTTGTGGTATGCACTGGACCAACAGCGGGTCGAACTCGCCAAAACCAGGCCGGTGTCTGCGGAATTTTCCACGGAGGCGGCAGTGCCGCCGTCTCCTGCCGTACCCGAACGGCCTTGGACGCAACAACCGGTGCAGCAGATGTTGACGGTGGAAGAGCCTGCCATGGAATTACAGCGTTATGATTTTGTCCATGCCCACAGCCCAAAGACTGCGGCATCGGAAGAACGCATCGGGAATATGCGGCGCTACACCGGAATACCGGATGCACGAAAGGTGATGGAGCAGGCATCCGAAAGCAATGACGCAATCAATCAAACAAAGTACGGAGAATAGCAGAAACTGCTTTTTCCAGTGCGAAAGGGATGGACATTATGAAAGCTGCCACCTTACCTGACCGGCCAGACTTCTCACTGATGAAACTCAACGATGTAATATCCTAGAGTCACTGATCCGCAACGTGGATTCTATATACAATCGGTTGCCATTCACAGCCCCCCGGGCTAAAGTAGTGCCCTGCCGCTTCCGCAATGCTTCCAATTTGGTGGGAGCATTGTATCATCACCTTGCCACAGCGGATCCATCTTGTTGCCGGCTTGAGACAAACGGATAAGGAGCAATTACAGATTTTGTAGTCTGTACAGTTCGTAGTAACGCAAAACAGAGTTATGTATCGCCTTCGCAGCCGGTAGCGAAAGACAATCTGATCTATCTTTCATTTGGGCAGGGTTCGGCCGCGAAAGATTAAATGCCGTTGCTTCTAAGGCATAACGGTTAGGCTGAAAATTAAGGTAACGTGTCGATTGAGTTCGGCACGTTATTTTTTTTCGGTCGAAAATTGCAAGTGCAAGTTGGACACCTGCACAGTAAAAATTAGTTCATGAACCGTGGGCATGAGGAGAGCCTCTGGCTGTCCTCGTGAGCTTGGTTGCCGCAGCCCGCAGGCTGCGAATTCTTAATGCTGGTAGACCCGGTCAAGGAAGTTGTCAAACAGTTCCTCCGGGGTATGGTAGCCAAGATTCCTGCGTGGTCTCCCGTTGAGCTTGTCAGCTGCCATTAAGATGTCCTCATCAGAGAACTGTTCCATTGACACGCCCTTGGGGATGAATGCCCGGAACAGGCCGTTGTGCCGCTCGTTCTGAGCACGCTCCCAAGATAAGTAGGGGTGGGCAAAGTAAACCTTACTGCCCCAAGCCTCGGCCTGAGCGAAGTCAGCAAACTCGGAGCCGTTGTCCACCGTAATGGTCTTGAATAACTGGGAGAACTTGTCTCCGTACTCGGCTTTCAGATTCTTCATGGCGGCTGTAACGGCATCTGCTGTCTTGCCGGGGATACGGAAAGCAAGGTAGGCTTCCGTCACTTTCTCCACGAGGGAAAAGACAACAGACTCCTTCCCATCACGTTTGCCAACCACGGTGTCGCCTTCCCAATGGCCTTCCTCCACCCGGAGAGCGGCGATTTCGGGACGCTCATCAATGCTTTTGCTGTAGGCTTTCTTGTTCTCCCGCGTCGTCTTTTCCTTGCGCTGCTTACGTTTCAGGGCATCCGGCACTTCGGTCACAGAGATGGGCAGATTCCCGGCCCACAGTTCGTTGTAGAGCGTGTGGGTGCAGCTCATCTCATCTTCCGGGAACAGGTTATGAAGTCTGGCATATCCCACACAGGCGTCGAGAGACCAATGTTCAGTCCGAACTTTATCGGTGAGCCAGTTGATGAAGCTGCTACACTGAGCAATCTTGTGGGGCTTCTTGGAGTACGTTCTGTTGGCTCTGTAAACCGCCTCTCCACGCTTTGCGGAGTAACCGGGCGCTCTGCCCTTATTGCTCTTGCGAGGCGGTGTACCACGCTTCAATTCGTTTGAAATGGTGGTGGGCGAGCAGTTAAGCTCTTTGGCGATGGCTCTCCCGGACAACCCTTGACGGACGAGGCTTTGAATGGCTCCACGGTCTTCCCGCTGAAGGTGCTGCCCCCTCTTGCGTTCCGGCATAATCGTGGTATACTTTTGGCAGTCCATAGTGATTGCCCTCCTTGGAGAATGTGGTGTAGGAACTCCATTCTACCATGCTGGAAAAATCACTATGGATTTTTTGTTAAGTGTCCAACTTCATTATGCTATCAACCATTTTTTTCGGTTATTGAAATTGCTTTTATGCACTATATGTGTTTGTAACGAAATACCGATCATTCGCAGAGTCGCTGCTAACTTGTTGTTACGATAGTAAAACGCAGTGAAGCAATTTTGAGTGCCGTTTTTGACGCAACAATGCATCCGCGCTTAGGGGTAATTGGGGGTAAATTGGGGGTAAAACATTGGGCGAAATTATAGAATGCAAAAAAGGAAACCCTGATGAACCGTGGCAACAGTAATAAGGAACTAATTCAATTTTTTATGTGTCCAGAATTCTGGGTACATATCATTGGGTGCCTTCGCTTTTTTGCTTTTAAATATTTGCTTTCCCTCTCGGCTGTGCAGACGGTTGATTCGGGGTAGCATCCATAATCGCAGCGATTATGGATATTCGGTATCAGGAAATGGCGACTTGACCGGTAAATGTCATGATACCGAACCAGAGCAGGAACGCGGAAAAAACGAAGAAACCGATTCCACCCAAAACAGGCCTTCGCGGTCTGTTTTCCGTAATGCGTTCCGGCTTAGCCGGGTCATAGTATCCCATCACCTGCCGTCTCAGATCCCGCTTGCTGGAAAGGGCCTGACGGCTTGCATACTGATAGGTCCTGCCATTTACCGCATACTCATAGGTTGGAAGATACACCGTCTCCCGGCGCAGCCGATCACTGCCGTCCTTTTGGTGTTCCCACCGTTCATCGGCCGATTCCTCGATCCATACCACCTTCATCATCGTGGTGCCTGTGTACCGCCGCATGTCATCCTCGTATTCCTTCTGTGCGCTTTTTCGACGATGGACACCAAGCCATGCCATCAGCACGGCCGCGAGGAGAAAGCCAATGCCCGCTGTGATATACTGCATATACCCTGCGGGCCATGCCACAAGCGCTACTGCAAGAATGAAACCGATCAAGATAACTTTGATACTCTTCATACGTCCTCCATCCCGCCGCCATGGGCGGAGATATCCTCTTATGATACCGGTGGTTGGTTTTGCACGGCATCTACAAACAAGATGGTCAGCCCGATATATGCGGCACTTGCCAATGCCAGCAGAACGCAGAGGACGACACAGACCGATTGAACCGGTTTCCGCAAGTAACGGTGGGAGAGAACGATCCCCAGCAGTGACAGTGCCAGCAACAGCACAGCATGCCAAAGAGTCATATTGTCTACCTCCTTTACAAGTCGCGGATTGCGTCGATCATATCCGTGAACCAGTGCAGTTCACGGGCAAAGCGCTGGCGCAGCTGTGCCGGGGTTTCCCGAGCCTTGCCAATATCGAAAAAGCCGCGGCCGCTGTGAACGGCGATATACACCCTGCCGTCGGGGTTGAGATTCACGGCAAATTTACCGATGGAGGAATCCGCCAGTGCCAGGATACGCTCCATGCGGCCAGGGGTCAGGATGCGAAGGGCTGCCGCTTCATCGTCGCTGCTCAGATTGAAGCGTTTGTCGAAGACCTCGCTGCCTGTTTTGATAGTCTTGGCGCTGAACAACTTATCCAGCCTTTCTCTCGGCCAGATGGTCAGCCATGTCGGAAATTCTTGTCCCAGCTCACACAGCATCCACTGACCGGTGTAGACAGGCTGCTCGTTTTTTTTCCACAGGCCCGTTTCCTCCCGCTGGACCTCGTTGACCTCCGTTAGCCTGACGGTACACAGCTCCGTGGTCAGGCCACGATATGTTCCCCGAACATACCCACTGCCGCTGCAATGGGTGTGTCCGGGCAGAGGTATGTTCGTGTCCTCTGCGTCCAAAAGATGCGATGTGGGGCTCATCTGCACGTTTTCAAGGGCAGCGCTTACAATGTCCGGTGCGATGGCATCGAAGGTCTGCTGGCTTGCCTTGTCCTTGGACTTGCCCTGCACCATCTGCCCCAAGCCAAGGATCACGCCGCCGATGACGACCAGCACAATGTTGCCGCCCAGAATGATGCCTGCGATGGCGACCACACCGCCCAGCAGCGAAAGGAGTTTTCCGCCCAATTTGCCGCCCTTGCTTTTGCGAAGCTGCCGCGACAGATGTTCATCCGTCATGTTCCTGCTTTTTTCTTCCATATTCTTCTCCTTATTCTGTCGTGCCGGTCAGCGCGGGGCTTTCCGTTATCATATCCAGCAGATTGCCCATACCGGCCAGCGAGGCGATGAACCACTTGCGGATGCCGTCGATGTCCCGCAGATCCAGCTCCTCCGGAACGCCCGCAAACACATACCGGGTGTTCAGAGCCAGCGTCAGATCGCTGTTACGGAGGACAAGACCGCACAGCTTGGCACTGTTGGAAGATGCCTCCAGCTTCTGTACCAGGTCACGAAGCTGCGGTGTGACCTGATCGTCCGCCTCCCGGCCATCCGCCGTGTGAGCGGCAAAGTCCTTCCGGAATGCGACAGGGTCGGTGATGTCGTCCTTCTTCCGCTCCTGGAACGTATCATTCAGGGCGATGTCCAGCGTCGGGTCGCAAATGTCCTTGCAGCGGACCACGATGCCGCGGAACAGCGTCTCAGTTCGGGTCATCCAGTTGTCGTTGTCGGGGCCGGATTTTTCCTCCACAGTGCGGCGCAGCTCCACGTTGGCCGCGGAGAACCGCAGCCCCTTGTGCTCGCCCTCGTGAAAGTCTGTCACGGTACACTCCGTAAAAGAGACCGTCGACAGCTTTGCCGCCTTCAGGTACGCCCAGTCTATGGGCAGCGTGACCGGCTCCGGCTCCGGGCCGAAGGCTTTTGTCAGCTCCGTGCGGAAGAAGCCGCCCAGCTGCTGCTGCATCAGGGCTTTTTTCTTCTTCTGGGCGGGCTGTGCCACCAACAGGAACAGTGCCACACCGGAAAAGACCAGAATGCAGATCACAATAATATTGCGATACTCGAACAGGCCTTTAAAAATGTTATGCGGAAAAGCAAGTTCTTCCAGGCCAACCGTAAGATACTGCGGAAATTCCTTGACGCAATCAAACAGGAGATTGAAAATTCTGCCTGCCATGAAGAAAGCGAAGAGGATTTGAAGAAAAGCTACGATGCATTCACAAGGATGGTGCGGGAAATGCGGGATATTTTGTCCCTTTTTCCGGACTGAGCACAACGGCACATAAGGCTTGGGCACAATCCGATTTCTGCCCATGTGATACTGTCGGTGATGCAACTGTTCAGCGTATCTGTAGGAGGATGCTGGGAACCTTGCGAAATCTGAGCTCCAGTTTCTCTTGTCCAGAAAAAACACTTTGGCATTTTTTTGCAGCAGCTGAAAAGTGTGTTGGAGGAGGATTGTACAATGTTGCCGATGTAACGCCCGAAAAGGTATCTGCCGCCGATGTAGTGTATGCCATGAGGCATCTCTCAAAATATCTTTTTGAAACGCCATGTTACTTATAAACAGCGGTGAATCGGAAGATTTTCTTTTTATACAATTGAGCTTTCTTCCTCCTTTTACCCCCCTGGAATCGCCACCATATGAATGTTCGTGTTTGAAGGAACCGATAGGGGATTTAAAATATATGGACGAACTCTCGTGATGTTTGTCTTTGCAAGAAATCATTGAAAAATCGCCAAAAGGCGCCGTTTCGGTCAAAAAACGGCGCCTTTTGCTGATTTTAATGAATATCCGGTTGTCCGGTCGCTTTGTTTACCAAAATACGCAGTTTTCCGTTTGGAGAAGAAAGCTGCCCCTTTAAAATGTCTTCCTCCGTAAAGCGGGCCATCAGAATTTCTCTTTGCGTGACTCGTTCCCAATCGTAAGTCACGTAAATATATCCGTCGGCGGCCTCTTTGGCATCCGGATAAGATACTTCGTTCCGCTCGTCCAAAAGAAGAGTATACGGCCAGGTTTTTCCATCGTCTTCGCTTAAGAGCGCGGTGAGATGGCTGCGTCCCTTCCAACTCTTTACATTTCCTTGGCGCATGATATCGTCCAAATCGATTCTCTGGTCAAATTGGTAATGGTTGATCATTAAAAGTCGGCCGGATTTCAGCCGCCGAATGTGGAACCGGGAACAGGGACCATCAATGTGGCTCTTCCGCCCCGGTGTCCAGGTGTAGCCGCCATCATTGGAAAAACTCTCTCCGATTCCGTCGAAGGTGCGCGTCAGCATCCAAAGCGTGCCGTCTTTCTTTTCAACGATCATATTTTCGTCGAAACTGCGATGGGGAATGTCGGCATGTCCTCTCAGACAAATAGTTTTTCCTTCGTCCGAAGAAGCATATACGTTGGAAAATTGTTCTGCCTCCAGGCCGTGGCGCTCTGTGGGAATGCTGCCGCTGGTATCGCACCAGATGGCGGTTGGAAACAGCCATTCCCCTTTGGATGTTACCAGCGGTTTGTTCATCATGATCCCGTTAGCGATGCGGCGCGGCGCCGTCCAAGTCAGGTGTTCGGCGTCGGGATTCTTGCACAGCGACACCCATACGCCGCTGCGGCCGTCGTTGAAACCCCGGGCCTGTGTCCAAGTCATCCAAAGAACCTTATGCGGGTCGATCCATAAGCAAGGATCATAAATACGACACGCTGGATCCGGATGCTCCACAACTGCTTCACAGGACCGGAACGAAGCGCCTCCGTCATCGCTGACACAAAGGACCATGATATTTCCGCCAACTTCGGCGTCCTGGCCAGAGTAGAAATTGACAAAAATGCGCCCTTTGTCGGTTACTTCAATCGAGGGGATTCCCTGCCAGCGTCGGTAGGAGTCTTGAAAACGTTCTTGTGAAGCCTCCGTGAAAATGCGTGCAGGATCGAGAGAAGAATTTGTCGGCATAAAACAAGACCTCCTAAAAATATTTCTGATTACAACTTATCATAGATGAGTGACTAAAGTGTATCACAATAATAATGATTCGTCAATGGTGATTAGAGCTTACATACAAAGAAAAATTTTAATTTTTAAAAATATAGATCGATAAATAGATATTTTCTCATCAAAAATCCAAAATTCACAAAAGTCGGATGAAAAATATTATAGAAATTAGAAAAATATTGGTTGACAAATATAGGATATTATGTTAGTCTGTTTTCACAGACAACTCATTTATGAGGAGCAATAAATGGCGACGAGGTGTAAGATGGGAAACAACAAAGTGCTTTTTAAGAATGGATTTTTGGTTTTTCCGGACCAGATTTTAAAAGCATCTCTGGCCGTGAAGGACGGAAAAATTGAGGGAATTTTACTTCCCGGCCATTCTCTTGCCGGGTACGAGGAAATCGATGTTGCAGGAAACTTCCTGATGCCGGGAGTCATTGACCCGCATGTACACATGTGGGACCCATCTCCAATGAATTATCGCGAAGATTGGGCATCCGGGTCGCGTTGCGCGGCCTCCGGCGGAATTACCACTGTAATTGATATGCCTTTAAGTGTGCCACCCGTAGTGGATCGCGAAGGATTCTTTTTGAAAAAGAAGGTAGCGGAGAAGGCGTCCTGTGTAGATTTCGCTTTTTGGGGCGGGCTCACGCCTGGATGTGTGGACCGAATGGGCGAGTTGGATCAGTTGGGATGTGTGGCTTACAAAGGGTTTATGAGTTTTGCAAATCCAGATTATCCACAAGTTACAGACGGTTTTTTGATCAGAGGAATGCGCAATGCGAGCCGGTTCAACGGGGTAATTGGTGTTCATGCTGAAAATGCAGAAATTGCTGATTTCGGCAGTAAAGAGATGACACGCAACCAGTGCACAGATTTTTCCATGCATGATGACGCAAGACCCTGGTGGGTAGAGCTTGAAGCGATTCAGCGCGCGGTTTTATTTGCTCAGGCCAACTACAGTCAATTGTATATTTGCCACATGACGATTGCACAAGGCGCAGACTTCCTAAAAAGAGCAAAAGCAGCTGGAACAAAGGTTTTCGTAGAGACCTGCCCGCATTATCTTTTGTTTGACAAAACGATTTTGCGCGAAAAAGGGGCCTATGCAAAGTGCAATCCACCCTTCCGCAGCAGAGAGAACGTTGAACAGCTTTGGCAGTATGTATTTGACGGGACCATTGACACAATTGGATCGGATCATGGGCCGTATACAGATGAAGAAAAAACGCAGCAGGGAGATTTTTGGAAAGAATTATGCGGGTTCGGTGGATACGATGCCTTGCTAGCGGGCCTTTTGACGGAAGGAGTTCATCGCAGAGGTCTTTCGCTACCGACCCTTTCTAAAATTACGGCTTCAAACGTGGCTGAAATCATGCATCTTGCGCCGAAGAAGGGAAGCCTGATGCCGGGATGTGACGCAGATATTTTGGTGGTTGATTTAAATCGCGAATGGACGTTTGATGGTACACGTTCTTTCAGCAAGACCAAAAGTATACATAACATCTACCATGGGATGCAAATGAAAGGAAAGGTGTTGCAGACCTATGTGCGTGGACAGTTGGTCTACGATGAGGGCAAATTTTTTGTTCAAGAGGGATATGGAAAATACATACCGCGACAGCACGTATAAATTCGCTGCATGATGGAGGAAAGGCATTATGGAAAAGGATTCTGTTTTAATATCCATGCAGGCGATTCAAAAATCCTTTGGTGGAGTACAAGCGCTGAAAAATGGACAGCTGGAACTGAGAAAGGGTGAAGTTCTTGGGCTGATCGGAGAAAATGGCGCGGGAAAGTCAACATTGATGAAAATCCTATCTGGTGTATACACGGCAGATGCCGGCGAGATATATGTAGAAGGGAAAAAGGTGTCTTACAGACAACCCAATGAAGCTCTACATGCCGGTATATGTATGATTTACCAGGAACTGAATTTGATTCAGAAATTATCCGTGGCAGACAACATTTTTATTGGCAGAGAAGCACGGACAGGATTCGTTCTGAACCGCAAAAAGGATGCAGAACGTACCCAAGAAATTTTGCGGCAATTGGAGCTGGTTGTAAAACCTGATACCATTGTGGAACAGCTGACAGTGGCAAAGCAGCAGATGATCGAGATTGCGAAAGGAATTTCTCACGACAGCAAGGTGCTCATCATGGATGAACCGACGGCCGCGCTTTCGCTTAGTGAGATCGAAGAACTGTTTCAGGTCATCCGCCGGCTGAAGGAGCGCGGAATCTCGATTATATACATTTCGCATCGGCTAGAGGAGCTTTTTACAATTACAGACAGGATCACTATTATGCGCGACGGCGATTATGTTGATACCATGGAGACTGGTGCGTGCACGATGGAAAAACTGATCCAGTGCATGGTTGGCCGAAAGGTCAGTTGGGAAAAGAAACTGTACTCAAAGGTTACACCGGATGCACCGGTGGTTTTTGAAGCGGTGGATATGGAATCGAAGGATGTAAAAAAAGCGTCCTTAAATCTTAAAAAAGGAGAAATTTTGGGGCTTGCAGGGCTGATGGGAGCAGGACGGACCGAGTTGGCACGTCTTTTGTTTGGCGCGGACTGGCGAAAAAATGGGAAAATTTACAAAAATGGCTGCGAGATAAAGATTTCTTCTCCGCACGATGCAGTTGAAAATGGAATTGGGTACATTTCAGAAGATCGCAAAACATTGGGCTTGGCGCTGAATTTGTCGGTGGCGGACAACATTGCTCTTGCTAATTGGGAAAAATTTACCGCAAAAGGCATAATCAATTATAAAAAGCAGCGGGAAATCACAAAGCAAATAGCGGATATGGTGGCGGTGAAAATGCCGTCTGTACAGCAGGCTGTTTGCAACCTTTCCGGTGGAAATCAGCAGAAAGTTGCCATTGCAAAATGGCTTTTAAAAAATTGTGACATTTTGATTTTCGACGAGCCAACCAGAGGAATTGATGTTGGAGCCAAAAGTGAAATCTATCATCTTATCAATCAGCTTGTAGAACAAGGGAAATCGGTCATCATGATTTCCTCGGAAATGCAAGAATTGTTGTGCATGAGTGACCGAATCCTTGTGATGTGCGAAGGTTGCATCACCGGGGAGTTGAATATCGAGGAAGCAACGCAGGAAAAAATTATGGAATTGGCGGTAAAACGTACGGAAATCCAACAATGAACAGCAGGAGGATCCCAATGAAAAGTAAAGCGACGTTAAAAAATATTTTGCTATCACAACGGTTGATTGCGCTTTCCACATTGGCAGTCTTATTTGTATTTTTCTCGATTTTTGGTAAAAATTTTTTGACGCAGAATTCCATGGTAAGTCTGCTGGAAAGTACTTATTATATCATTTGCCTGGCCTTTGGAATGACCTTTGTCATTTCAACGGGAGGAATTGATCTTTCGATTGGCTGTGTGGCCATGTGTGGCGCACTGATTGGCGGAGTAGCATATGACGAGTGGGGGATGCCGATCGGAGTGGCTTTAATCGTCACAATCTTGGTGGCGACTTGTTTTGGCGTGATCAATGGTTTTCTGATTGCATATTGTCATATTCCGCCATTTGTAGCCACTATGGGGACGCAGTATTTGGCACAGGGCTTTGGATATATCGTTTCACAGGTACAAACCATGCGCTATCCGATCATTACCAGCGAGGACGGATGGTTCAAGCGCGTTTTTTACAAATCGTTGGAAGGTTTTCCAATGGGTGTACTTTACATGGTTTTGCTGTTTGTGATTGCCTTTTTTCTATTCCGCTATACTCAATTGGGAAAATATGCGTGTGCAATTGGTTCCAACTGTGAAGCAACACGCCTTTCCGGTGTAAACACAAAGCATTGGATCCTTTTGGTATACATTATTGCGGGAATCTTTGCCGGCTTGGCGGGCGTTTTTTACAGCGCAACATATACCTCGGTGCTGCCTGGATCGGGAAGTGGTATGGAAATGAATGCAATTGCTGCAGTGGTGATCGGTGGCACCTCGCTTGCCGGCGGCACGGGAACGATGTTGGGAACAATCATTGGTGTTTTTATAATGGCGGTGCTAAAAAATGGATTGCTTACCATTGGGATTCAGCAACAATGGCAGGTGTTATTTACAGGTCTGGCGGTATTGCTGGCGGTTATGCTGGATATTTACCGCGGCATGAAAGTGAAGCGCAGTTAAAACCGAATTAAGCAGGATAACCTGCTGAAAAATTAAAAAGAAAAGAGGAAAAGGTATGAAAAAGAGATGGATTGCTTTAATGACAGTCTGGGCAATGCTTGCGTATGTACTTGCAGGATGTGGTGGTACCACAGCCTCATCTGACGAACTTGAGGCGTCTTCCGCGGCAATGTCTTCAAGTGGCGACGCAGAGAGCGAGTTTTATATCGAAATGGTCGGCAACTCTTTTTCCGTTGAATATTGTAATATCAATGTAGATGGTGCCGAAGCTGCCGTAGAAGATTTGAAAAACGACGGCGTCGAAGTGACATTGAACTACAATGCATCGGCAGATTCTTCTCAGGTCGATGAACAGATCAATATTCTCAATCAGGCGATTGCAAAACAACCAGACGCTATTTTGATTGCCGCGTGTGATTCGGGAGCACTGAATGAACAGATGATTGCTGCAAAGGACGCAGGAATTCCCGTGATCGCTTACGACATCACCTTCGACGATCCTCCCGAAGGGACGCTGACCGCTACCTCTGCCAGCGACAGCGTGCAGGCTGCCGCACAGGCTGCGGACGAGTTGGTAAAAAATGAGGATTTTGTGGAGAAAGTCAAGGCGGCCACGCCGGAAAATCCGGTTGTTATCAGTGTAATTGCGCCAGATGCAATTATGACAGCACACCGTGATCGTACGACCGGCTTTGCAAATGAAATGTATGAATTGTGCCAAGAATGGCATCCCGGTGCGGTGGAAATTTCGGGAAACGATGCCTTTGCCAAGGAATCTGAGACAGAACCAGCAGTGATTGTACGCACGGATATTGCTGCATCCAGAGCGGATGAGGATGTACGAAATCTGGCACAAAGCGTGGTAGCAGATGAAGATGTAATTGCTATTTTTTGTGTGAATGAAGCTTCTGCGACAGGTGTTTTAAGTGCGACAACAGACGGAACCGATTTGGATCGAACAAGTGGAAAATACAAAGATTTGATTGTGGTTGGATTTGATTCAGGTAGTACGCTGAACAATGCAGTACGCAATGAATATTTTTATGGAGCAGTGGCTCAGGATCCTTATACGATGGGATATGAGGCGTTGATGATGGCAATCAACGTTTTGCAGGGCGGCGAAGCGTCCGATATTGTCATACCGGCTGTGTGGTTTGATGCATCAAATATGGATGATCCGGATGTTGCGCGAATTCTGTACGATTGATTTTATAAAATCGATAGCAGTGCGGTGCTAAATCAGCGGCACCGCACTGTTGCATGGAAAGGAGTAAATATATGGCTACCCTTCTGATTGGTGGAAATGGATTGATCGGCACACGGCTGGTCGAGTACCTCTGTGAAAAAGGGGAACAGGTCATCTCGTTCAGCCTTCATTCCCCAGCGCGCAAAGTTTCGGGATGTGTTTATGTTCAGGGCGATGTGACGGAATACGGTACATTGAACATGACCTTAAAGCAGTATTCAATCGACCGGGTCATCCACAATGCGGGAATTTCACACCCAAAAATGTTTCGCGATAATCCGTATAAAATTTACCGGACCAATGTCGGCGGAGTATTGACAAGTTTGGAAGCGGCAAGAAATTATGGGGTCGAGCGCTACATTTACATCAGTTCCGGTGCGGTATATGGAAACGTGCATTATGAAAGAGTTAACGAAGATACACCCCTGCATTCAGAAAATCCATATGGAGCAACAAAAGTGGCCTGTGAGGAGCTTGTGCGCAATTACGGGTTGGACAGCGCTTCATTGCGAGTGGGATTTGTTTACGGACCGGGTCGGGTGAATGAGTGCCCGGTGAATATGATTCTGTCTGCGCTTGTCAAAGAAGGAAAAGTGGAATGGAAAAACGGTTCTGATCAGATGCTGGATTACATTTATATTGAAGACTGTGTAGAAGCTATTGCCCAAATTGCCTTTGCAAAAGAGCTGAAGCATCAGGAATACAACGTGGGCGGTGGCGAAGTAATCCCCTACAAGAGAATTATCGCAAAAGCGCAGCAACTTTTCCCACGTGCATCGATTAAGATCGGACCGGGCGATTTGGGTTATGACAACCTAGGTGCGTTGAGCGTGGAAAGAGCAAACGCTGACTTTGGCTGGCGCCCTCGCTTTTCCATTGAGCAGGGTATGGAACTGTATTTGGAATGGCTGCGTGCACATGAGTCAAACTGACTGTGCTTTCTTGAACAGAATGGTGGATTATGTTATACTGAACAAAACAGAAAACACCAATATTTGGTTGGAGATTTTTATGGAGAAATCAGCAGATATCAGCAAAGATTTAATGCGTACGGGCGTTTTTAAAACACAGGAGGAACTGATGGGCTTTCTCCTGCTGAAGAAAATTGCGCACAACCAGGGGCCAGTCGGCTCATGGACATTAAACGAGCTTTTGGAGAAACAGGGGATTTCCTGCAGCACAGCGACCGTTGGTCGCTATCTGAAACTGTTGGACAGCAAAGGATATGCGATTCGCAAAAGCAACCAGGGACGCATTTTGACCGAAGAAGGAAAAAGATGGCTACAAGAAATGTCTGAGCGGGTGGAACGGGCAGAAGTCCATGATGAAGCCACTGAAGCACTACGTGTTAATGAGTATGAAGAATTATTAGACCTCATGCGCGCTCGGAAAGCCATTGAAGTGGCAGCAGTGGAAATGGCCGCTCAAAAAGCAACGGATGAAGAGTTGTCAGCACTTCGGAAATCAATTAATTTATATTATCGTTATATAGCTGAAAATAAGGATCATATTGATCCGGCGCTTGATTTCCATTCAATTGTTGCAGAAATGAGCCATAATAAATTTTTAAAAAATCTTTTGGACATTTTGGTGTTCGAGGAGAAGCGTGTGGAAGCGCGAATGGAAATATTGGCAACACGAGAGCGCGGTGGGATTTATGTGGTGCAGCACGATGATATTGCAGCTGCCATAGAGGCGCATGATGGACCATTGGCGTCTCAGTTGATGTCACAGCACATGGATTTAATCTTAAGAACTGTAGAAGAGCAAATTACCCAAATAAAAGAAACAGAACTTCAAAATTCAATGACTGGAGTTGCTGAAATATCTGCTGTTTGATCTTTGAAACCTAAAAGAATAGCGCGCCGAAATTCTTCGGCGCGCTATTCTTTTGCTGCATTGCGGGAAGTAAACGGAAGATAAATCACCTGTTATTGCAGCAAGCATTCTCCGACAAACATCGACGGTTTTAACAGATAATGTACAATAAGGGACCTGTTGACAAAAAGAGATCCGGGCTGAAAGTTGTAGCTTTCAACCCGGATTTTCAGCAAAGATAGGAGCAAAAGGATTGCCTTGACCATCCTTTTTAGGTTTAATGCCATAACGGAAAGAAGGCATTCCTCTGTTACAGCCGGAATACCTCGTTTTCTGATTTTGGAAAGGCTATGTTCTCGTTTCAATACGGAGAAGGAGCCCTCCGCCCATATTTTTCGCAGGCGCATCATGCGCCAGTAGGCCTCACTGCCGATCCGTTTATGCCCTCTATAAAAAGCAGGATAGCAACTGCTTCCAAGAATTCTGCGCCGAATGCCCGTTTGCTGAAAGCAGGTAGCGTTTCGCTTGCAGTGTTTGCAGGTATCCCCCTGCACTTGATAACAACGCAAGTATTTTCCGGTCGTTTGACTGCAGTTCAACCGCTGGTAGACAAGCTTGGCACCTTCCGGACAACGAAATGCATCTTCTTGGGGCAGATAATAAAAACCATACTTTTCCGGAGAATTGGAAAACTGGATCGCGGGAATGTATCCGGTGATGCCCAGCAACTCCAGACCACGATGAACGGCACCGGTATCGTAGCCACGATCCAATGCAATGTTTTGCATCGGGATCCCGTTTTGAATCTGCCGCTCCAGATGCCGCAGAACCAGCAAGCTCTCTTTTTCATTCGCTGGATACACATCTACGCCAGTTATTATGCCATATTTACAGTCTACGGTCATTTCCATTAGGTAGCCAATGCCACTCTTTTTCCCGTGATTGATGCAACCGCTGTCTGGATCGGTTTTACTTGTAGTACGACACTTTTTGACCATCTTAGCTGGCGGTTTTTTGAAACCAGTGCCCCCATACCCGATTTGCCGGACAGAAAAACAATCTGTATAATGGAAAGGGGTAATGAAAAATGTCAACCAAAGAACGAAAACACCCAGCGCCGCCGCGTTACGATGAGGCCTTCAAGGCGGGGGCAGTGCGGATGGTCACCGAGCAGGGGCGGCCCAGCCGGGAGGTGGCCGCGGAACTCGGCATCTGCATCGACACGCTGCGCAGCTGGCTGAAAGCGGCGGGCGCACCATCGCC
>CDZQ01002862.1_pt1 | contig 34977 bp, 34 predicted proteins | sample 554831 | NCBI WGS metagenome assembly CDZQ01 (sample SAMEA3182112, study PRJEB8094) | gut metagenome | biome: human; feature: gut; material: Stool; isolation source: human stools | place: Canada | collected 2013-05-06 | reverse complement strand
GGTAGAGCGCCACCTTGCCAAGGTGGAGGTAGCGAGTTCGAGCCTCGTCACTCGCTCCAGTTAGATGGAGCAAAGACCTCTTTGCTCCATCTTTAAATAAGGTGCCATAGCCAAGTGGTAAGGCAGAGCTCTGCAAAAGCTCCACTCCCCAGTTCAAATCTGGGTGGCACCTCCATAAAAATAACCACACCTAACGGTGTGGTTATTTTTATGGATACCTGAGATGTTTAAAATGCTCGGCGGAAATGAGCCCGCGCCGCCCCATCGTGCTGGGCTCCAGTTTCAGCGGACCAAAGCCGCTTTCATTCTACGGAGATTCAAATACACGAGGTGGGACAAATATTGATCATGATCTATGAAGGAGCGCCAGGAACCTACCCGGCGCTCCTTTTCTTCACAGTCTGCGCTCCAGATCATTCTTATCTGTCAGCTTTACACCACCCCGAAACAATTCCACAGCCCCGGAGGCGGCCAGCTTCTTCAGCGTTCGGGTCACCGCCTCCCGGGCGCTACCAATGGCCTGGGCCATCTGCTCCTGGGTAACCTTCAAGGTATCGGTCCCCAGCCGCTCACACTCCTCCAGCAAGTAGGCCGCCAGCCGCTGCTCCAATGTGCGGAACAGCATCTGCTCCACAGCAGTGAGCACCTGGGAAAAATGCTGGGTGGCACCCCGGTACAGGAAATTTTCCACATACAGGTTATCCCGCACCAGCGTCGACAGACACACCGCAGGAATGACCACCGCCTCCACCCTGCCCTCGGCCTGGACCTGGACATTGAAGGAGGACACAGACATAGTACAGGAGGCCGTCATGATACAGACTTGCCCCCCGGAAATACGAGAGATAGTAGCTTCCCGCCCATCCTCGGACAAGAGGAACAGCCGCACGACGCCTGATCGGATCAACAGCAATCCCAGACAGTCCCGCTCCCCAGACCAGATCATCTGCCCCGGCTCATAATCCGCCTCATAGGCGGCTGCCCTTACCCGGTCCCGCTCCTGGTCAGAGAGCTTATCCCAAAACGCCAGTTCTTCCAAACAGTATCCAGTCATGGGCACCCCTCCTTTTCTTTTGACTCTATGATAGCTGTTTTCTCTGAAAAAAACAAGAGTCCTTGTAACTCGGTCACAGAACTGCCTCTCCCTCTCTTAGTATATTAAAGGCAATATCTCCGCCTTGACAGCCTGTGTTCCATGCTTTACCCTTAATCCCTGAAGCCGATATATCTATATAAAATAATAGGAGGGCCCTATGACCTATTTCATCACCTTTTTGGAGGGTATTATCACCTTCATCTCCCCATGTCTATTGCCTATGCTGCCCATCTACCTATCCTATTTCGCCGGGGGCAACCCAGATGAGAGTCAGGGCACGGTACTAAAAAACGCCGTCGGCTTCGTCCTGGGCTTCACCATAGTTTTCGTGGCTATGGGGGCTTTTGCTGGCTCCATCGGCGCCCTGCTTCGGCAATACCAGACGGCCGTCAATCTCGTCAGCGGCCTGCTGGTCATTCTCTTTGGTTTGAACTTTCTTGGTCTGTTCAATCTTAATATCTTCAAGGGTACTCGGGGATTCAGCCAGACCCATGAGATGGGCTTTCTCTCCGCTCTGCTCTTCGGGCTCATTTTCGCGGTGGGCTGGACTCCCTGTGTAGGTGCCTTTCTAGGCTCCGCCCTTATGCTGGCCTCCCAGCAGGGCTCGGCCCTCCAGGGTATCCTCCTCTTGTTGTGTTATTCTGCCGGCCTTGGCATTCCTTTTCTGGCCAGTGCCCTGCTCATCCAATCCCTAAAGAGCGCCTTCGGCTGGATCAAGGCCCACTATGGAATTATTACAAAACTGTCCGGCCTGCTCCTCGTCTTGGTTGGTATAATGATGGCCACTGGCACCATGGGGCAGCTTCTGACCTTTTTGGCATAGGGAGGGAATTCTATGAAACGTTCTAAAAAGACTTTTATTCTGGCCGCCGTCCTGGTTCTGCTCCTCGCGGGAGCCGGATTGCTGTACAACAAACTTTCCCAGGGCAGATCCCCTGGCCTGCCCCCGGTAGAGGACAGTGCTTCCTCCTCCCAGGAGAGCAGCCCCGTCCCCGCTCCTTCCTTTCCCCTTGAGGCCCCGGAAGGGAATTTATTGGATTTGTCCGACCTGATTGGAGACAAACCGGTGGTGCTGAACTTCTGGGCCAGTACCTGCCCCCCCTGCAAGGAGGAGATGCCGGACTTTCAGGCGGCCTTTGAACAGTACGGTCAGGAGATCCATTTTGTCATGGTCAATGTGGGGGACGCCATGCAGGGGGAGACGCGAGAAAAGGCGGAGGCTTTTCTCATGGAGACAGGGTATTCCTTCCCTGTATATTACGATATCGACTATCAGGGCATCCTGACCTACGGAGTCACCGGCTTCCCCCACACCTATTTTATCGACAGCCAGGGAAATCTGCAGCTCTACGCCCCTGGAATGATCAGCGCCGCAGGGCTCCAGCAGGGGCTGCACTCCATCAGCCCCGATCTGGTGCCTGCTCCAGAATCTTAACCCAAAGGCTTCTCTAGAAGGACTTTTACCCCCTTCTCCCCTTGCCAGCGAGACAAAAAAGAGGTATAATATTTTTTATGTGGAATACGCGGTGAAGTTCTATTTTCAAGCTGCTATACCCTGTCCGCCGGATGCCAAACTGCGGCATCCGGCGGATGTACGACAGGCCCCTATGTTGAAGGAGAAACCCATGAAAAAATTTTTATCTGCCTTTCTTTCCCTGGCGGTCGCTCTGTCCTTAACGGCACTGCCTGCCTCCGCCCTAGAGCTGGAGGACGCCAAAACCCTACTCCAGACCTACTATGTGGATCCCCTGCCGGATGAGATCTGGTCCCTGGACTCTCTGGACGAGATTTTAGAGGCCATCGGCGACCCCTACACCGTCTACATGAACACCGAGGAATATCAGGCCTTTCTCTCCTCGGTCAATGGGGACACAGTCGTCGGAATTGGCGCCTCTGTGGAAAACGCCTATAACGACGGCTACCGTATCATGTCCATCCTGCCGGACTCCCCCGCCCTTGAGGCTGGGCTGGAGGCCGGGGACCGCATCATTGCCGTAGACGGCGTAGCTACCGCCGCCGGGGTCGATCCCCGCACTATGATCAGCGGCCAGGAGGGCACTACGGTCACCATCACTGTCATCAGTCAGTCAGATGGGCAACGGCGGGATTACACGATGGAGCGCCGCTCGGTCCTCATCCCTATCGTCACCTATGATCTGGTGGATGGGGTGGCAGTCATCGACTGCACCAGCTTTGGCGCCAGCACCGCCTCTGTGGTCCAGGCTGCCATTGAGGAACTGGACAACCAGACCGCCATCTGGCTGATGGATCTGCGCTCCAACCCCGGTGGTACAGATGAGTCCGCCGCGCTCACTGCTGGCCAGTTCATCGGCAGCGCCATCATGGTCTACTTCCGTGACAGCGCCGGCGGCTATTACTACCGGGCCACCTCCCCCCTGGTGGAGGACCTGACGGACAAGCCCCTGGTCATCCTGACCAGCCCCCATTCCGCCAGCGGCTCCGAGCTCTTCGCCGCCGCAATCCGAGACTATGAGGCGGGGATTGCCCTGGGTCAGCGCACCTTCGGCAAGGGGATTGCCCAGAACATCTATGACGAGAGCAACACTACCGGTATTTTTGATGGGGACTGCCTGAAGATCACCACCCTCCGCTTCTTCTCTCCCGACGGCACCACCAACCATATCGTAGGCGTCCTTCCTACCCTGGTCATTTCCGCTGAAAACGCCCCTGCCGCCGCCCTCCTGTTGGGCCAGGAGGAGCCCAGCCGAGCCTCCGGCCATCTGAAGCTGTCTCTGGCCGGCCAGACCTTCTATCTGAAGATCAGTGAGGCGCTCAACGCAGACAACAAGGCTGCCTTTATCGAGCTGCTGGAGGCTCTGCCCCCTTCCGCCCTTCTGTATCAAGGCGCCGGCACCCGGACCTGGACTGAGGTATCCCCCGCCGACCTGGCACGGGAGAAGCAGTTGGACTTTACCGCCCGTTCCTTCTCCGACTTGGAAGGGAGCGAGTTTGAGCGGGAGATCCGCACGCTGGCCACCTATCAGCTGCTGGGCGGCTATGAGGATGGCACCTTCCGCCCGGACAACACTGTCACCAGGGCTGAGTTCTGCGCTATGGCGGCCACTGCCCTGGCACTCCCCGCCGACCACAGTGTGCTGGACCAGTTCTCTGATGTGAGTGCCCAGTCCTGGTATGCTGACGGCATCTCCGCCATGGCCGATATGGGGTTTATCTCCGGCTACGGTGATGGCACCTTCCGCCCGGACAGCACCATCACCTATCAGGAGATGGTGACCATTCTCTCCGCCGTGGCCGCTTGGGCCAATATGAATATATACGATCTCAGCCAACAGGAGGTGTCCGCCGCCGACTGGGCAACCTACTACGAATACGCTCCGTGGGCTCAGGCACCCGCCCGAAATCTGGCCTCCCTGGACGCGCTGGTGGGCGATCTGGCCCCCGCCGATCTGGGGACCCGCCAGGTGGCTGCCGGGATGCTGTATCAGATTATGGAGGGCATCGGACTGCTCTGGGATTGACCGGCGTTCCCGCTGTACTCCTCCTTAGGCCCCCAAACAGAGGGCCCCAGGCCATCAATATTTCTCTGTGAAAGGATATGACTGTTATGACAAAGATCGATATTATCTCCGGGTTTTTGGGCGCTGGTAAGACCACGCTCATCAAGAAGCTGCTGGATGAGGCCTTTCAGGGCGAGAAGATCGTCCTCATCGAAAATGAGTTCGGTGAGATTGGGATCGACGGTGGCTTTCTGAAAGACGCCGGTGTGGAGATCACGGAGATGAACTCCGGCTGTATCTGCTGCTCCCTGGTAGGCGATTTCGGCGCCGCTCTGAAGCAGGTGCTGACCGATTATTCCCCTGACCGCATCGTGATCGAGCCCTCTGGGGTGGGAAAGCTGTCTGACGTGGTCGCTGCCGTGGAGCGGGTGCAGAAGGAGGCCCCCGGCCTCCACCTCCACAGCTTCGTCACTGTGGTAGATGCCTCCAAGGCCAAGGTGTATATGAAGAACTTTGGCGAGTTCTTCAACGACCAAGTAGAACACGCCTCCGCCATCATCCTGTCCAGGACCCAAAAGTTGGACCCCGCCAAGCTGAACGGCGCTGTCCACCTCCTTCGGGAAAAAAATTCCCAGGCGGCCATCCTCACCACCCCCTGGGATCAGCTTACTGGCAGCCAAATCGTCGCTGCCATGGAGGGTGGCCACACTCTGGCGGAAGATCTGATGGCCGAGATCGAACACGAGCATCATGACCACGACGACCACTGTGACTGTGGCTGCCATGACCATCACCACCACGAGCATGAACATCACCACGCCCATGAACACGAGCATCATCATGAGCATGGGCATGAACACCACCACGACCACATCTGTGACGACACCGCCTGTGACACCTGTATGGCCTGTGGCGCAGACCACCATCACCACCACGACGCCGACGAGATCTTTACCTCCTGGGGCCGGGAAACACCCCGGAAATATAGTCGTGAGGAGCTGCAGGAGGCCCTGTCCGCCCTGGCTATGGGCGAGGATTACGGCTATATCCTCCGGGCCAAGGGCATGGTGCCCTGTGACGACGGGCAGACCTGGCTCCATTTCGACTTGGTGCCTGAGGAGTTCCAAATCCGTGAGGGTGGCGCCGACTATACCGGCCGGCTGTGCGTCATCGGCTCCGAGCTGAAGGAGGACCAGCTGGAAAAGCTATTCCTGCTGGCCTAATTTGCTAGATGGGCGGCCCATGGCCGCCCATCCATATCATACCACGAGGTGAAGATCATGCCCGATAGTAGGATCCCCCTGTATCTTATCACCGGCTTTTTGGATGCCGGCAAAACCACCCTTCTTACCGACACACTGAATATGGATTACTTTAACGACGGTCAGCGCACCGTCCTCCTCATGTGCGAGGACGGCGAGGAGGAGTACGACCCCCAGTTTCTCTCCCAGCGCAACTGTCGCCTGGTCCCCATCGAGGGGCAGGAGCAGCTCAACACCGAATTTCTGAAGGAAGTGGACCGGCGCTATCAGCCGGAACGGGTCCTGATGGAGTTCAATGGGATGTGGCCGGTGGACCTTCTGCGCAAGCTGAAGCTGCCCAAGACCTGGGGGCTGTACCAGGCCATCCATGTGGTGGACGGCACCACCTTTGAGATGTATCTGGCCAATATGCAGTCCATGTTCATCGACATGGTGACTGAGGCGGATATGGTCCTTTTCAACCGCTGCACTCCCGATATGCCCATGGCCGGCTGGAAGCGGTCCATCCGGGCGGTGAACCGTATGTGCGAGATCGTCTTTGAGGACGAGAAGGGGGAGGAGTTAGAGGTGGAGGATATCCTCCCCTACTCCCTGGAGGAGGACCACATCACCTTGGAGGACCCGGATTACGGCATCTGGTACCTGGATATCCAGGAGCACCCTGACCGGTATGTGGGCAAGACCATCACCATGAAAACCCAGGCCATGACCGGCTCCAAGCTGCCCCGTGGTACCTTCGTCCCCGGCCGCAACGCCATGACCTGCTGTGCCGAGGATATCCGCTTTTTCGGTTTCCTCTGTAAGTATGACAGAGCCCGCTCCCTGAAAAAGGGAGAGTGGGTCAAGGTCACCGCTGAGATCCGGTGGGAGCGCGCCGACGTCTACGATGGAGAGGGCGTGGTCCTTTACGCCCAGTCTGTGGAGAAGGCGGAGCGCCCTGAGGATCCCCTGGTATATTTCAGATAAGCAGAACGGCGCCCGGTACTTTGTACCGGGCGCCGCTTTTTTCTTCCCTTTTGGCCGGGAGCATCCGCAAACTCAATCGCTCCCCCTTCCTTATCAGAAAATACTTAGATACATCCGCTTAGACAACTCCTCCAACACCTTAATACCTGCCAGGCTGTTTCCCTTTCCATCCAGCCCAGGGGAAAAGATACCGATTCCCATTCTGGTGGGCACCACAGCCATAATGCCGCCTCCCACTCCACTTTTGGCCGGCACGCCTACATTGACCGCGAAATCTCCTGAGCCGTCGTACATCCCACAGGTCATCAAAATGGCGTTGACATAGGTGGCATACCGGCTGGGGAAGATCCGCTCCTCTGTCTGAGGCAGCTTCCCACGGTTGGCCAGCACAAAACCGATGTGGGCCAAGTCCTTGCTGTTCACCGAGATGGAACAGGCTTTGAAATAGCAGTCCAGCACCTGTTCCACATCGTCCTCGATCATGCCATAGGTCTTCAGCAGAAAGGCCAGTGCCCGGTTTTTATTTCCCGTCCGCTTTTCCGACAGGTAGACCTGCTGATCCAGATCGATCTCCTGGTCTCCGGCCAGCTGCCTGGTCAGGTCCAGCAGGCGCCGGAATCGCTCCTCATAGTCCTTTCCCTTAATTAGAGTGCACATGGCGATGGCGCCCATATTGACCATGGGGTTCAAGTGGTCGCTGAACAAGGTCTGGTCCGTGACATTGATGGCGTCAAAGGGCTTGCCCGTGGCCTCTACGCCCACCCGGGATCGGACGTACTCCTCCCCGTTGTCCATCAGCGCCAGCAGCAGGAGGATAGGCTTGACCACGCTCTGGATGGTAAATCGCTTCTTGTAGTCCCCCGCCTGATAGTGCCGCCCGTCGCTGCGGAGCACATAAATCCCCAGGTCATTGGCATCTCCCTTCGCCAGCTCCGGGATATAAGTGGCCACCTTTCCCTGCTGGGTATAGGGCCGGCAATCCTCCAGTAACTGCTCCAACAACTCTTCCATTCCCCATCCTCCTTGTATTTTTTCAACAGGAGCACTCCATTTTTATGGATTTATTATAGCTGACTTTCATAATAAAGTCAATGAAAGCATAAATTCTTCCCCGTTTCAGAATACATAGGTCAATGCGCAAAACAGTGGCATCTCGCGAAATGTCCAAGGTAGAAAGATTTTTCCTCTTGACATCTCGCTCCTTCTTACTATAATTGTATAGTACAAATGTTCTATATTTGTGTTGGAGGCGAACACCATGGAACTGCTAGACAAGCTGAATATCCTGGCAGACGCTGCGAAATATGACGCTGCCTGCACCTCCAGTGGACTGGACCGTGCAGGACGCTCCGGAACCATCGGAAGCGCCTCCATGACCGGCTGCTGCCACACCTTCTCCGCCGACGGGCGCTGCGTCTCTCTTTTGAAGGTGCTGATGACCAACATCTGTATCTACGACTGCCTGTACTGTATCAACCGACGGACTAACGACGTCCGGCGTGCCGCATTCTCCCCTAGAGAGCTGTGTGATCTCACCATGGGCTTCTACCGCCGGAACTACATCGAAGGTCTGTTCCTCTCCTCAGCTGTGGTTCGGAATCCGGACTATACCACCGAATTGATGATTCAGACTCTCCACCTGCTGCGGACAGAGCACCGCTTTGGGGGCTATATCCACGCTAAGGCCATTCCGGGGGCCGATCCCCTCCTCACCCACCAACTGGGCCTGCTCGCCGACCGGTTGAGCGTCAATATCGAATTGCCCAGTGCCAAAAGTTTGGCCCTTTTGGCACCGGACAAGAAAAAGGAGGCCCTTTTGGCCCCAATGAAGCAGATCCGGGATGGCATCTCCCTATCCAAGCAGGAGTTGAAACTATACCGCCATACCCCCCGCTTCGCTCCCGCGGGACAGTCCACCCAGATAATCATAGGGGCCACGCCGGAGAGTGACCGGCACATTCTCGCCCTCACCCAAGGACTTTATGACCGATATTGTCTAAAGCGGGTCTTTTTTTCCGCCTATATGCCCGTATCCACCAGCCCTCTCCTCCCCTCTTTCCAGGACTTTAAGCCCCCGCTCCTACGGGAGCACCGGCTGTACCAGGCGGACTGGCTGCTCCGCTTCTACCACTTCCGGGCAGAGGAGCTGCTGGATGAGAGCCAGCCTGATCTGGATCCCAGGATGGACCCCAAGTGCTGCTGGGCGCTGCGGCATCTGCAATTTTTTCCGGTAGAGGTGAACCGGGCCGACTACGAGGCCCTTCTCCGGGTGCCAGGTATCGGGGTAACAAGCGCCCGGCGTATCCTCACCGCCCGACGGGTGGGTCCACTGACCTTTGAGGGGCTAAAGAGGTTGGGCGTGGTACTGAAACGAGCCCAGTACTTCCTCACCTGTTCCGGTCGTTGCCTGGAGGGACTGCGGGTCAGCGAGGACGGCCTGCTGCGCCACCTGCTCGCTTTGGAGCCCCCCGCTCAGACCTCCCCCATGGGCGAGCAGCTTTCTCTGTTCGACCAAGCTGTTTGAAGCGGGCTACTCCATACTATTCAGGAGGTGATCTCATGCCTTGGACCCAAGTATGCTGCCACTATGACGGCACCTTTTCTGGTTTTCTCACCTGTGTTTTTGAAACTTATGTCAACCAGGAAGAACCAGTTGAGTTCCGCACACCGGAGGACCCCTGCTGCTCTCTGTACCCCCAGAGAACCATTATCACCGTGGAGGAGCACGCCCAGCGTGTATACCGCTCCTTCTCCCCCAAGCTGGGGCATGAGGGGCGGGAACTGGCCGCTCGCGGATTTCTCACTTGTCTGCCGGAGAAGGAGCTGTGGCTCTGGAGGCTTATCCGCCTGGGCTATGAGCGGGGCCCGGCCTTTGTCCGGGATCTGACCGACCCGACTGTGGACAAGGTACGGAAAGCGGTCCAGCAACTGAACAACGAGGCGCACCTATACACTGGCTTTGTCCGCTTTTCCGACCAGGGCGGCGTGCTGGTCGGAGAGATTGAGCCCAAGAACCGGGTCCTCCCCCTACTTCGTCCCCATTTCTGCTCTCGATATCCCCAGGAGCGATTCGTCCTCCACGACCGCACTCATGGCGAGGCGCTGTTCCACCAGCCGAACCAGTGGGCCATCCTGCCAGTGGAAGATTTTCATCCGGGGCCGGCCGGCGAGAGCGAGCTGGCCTACCGCCGCCTGTGGAGATCCTTCTATGATGCGATCTCCATCCGGGGACGGGAAAATCCCAGGTGCCGCATGACCCAGATGCCTAAGCGGTATTGGGGTATGATGACCGAGTTCCAAAAGGAGTGGGACCGTGCCCTGCCGGAGGTCCATGGCTGACCTTAACGCCAGTGCAAGCTCTGACAACACCCTCCGTGGCTGCCGTAAGGCCGCCCCTTGTTTCTCGCCCTATTCCGTGGTATCATTGTCCCTGCCGCCGGTGATGCTACGGCGAGCTTGCCCGAATATGGGCATCTTAGGAGGACAGCACCATGAAGCTTGCCATTGGAGCGGCTCCGCGCAAAGTCTGACCGGGCGGATTTGCGTGGAGCGTGTATTTTCTCATTCCTTACCGCCCCTGCCGGACTTTGCGCCTGTTTTATCCCTATAAAACAAAAAAGGAGCAAAGTCCCATGTCATCTGTCTTTTCTTTTATTGGTGAGCTGAAGTCCTTTCTGATCCTTTGGTTCACCCAGTTGCTGTCCACTCTGGGCAGCTCCATGACCAGTTTCGCCCTTGTGCTCTGGTCGTATCAGGGTCAGGGCTCCGCCCTGACCACAGCCCTGCTCTCCGTATGCTCCTATGCCCCATATGTGCTGGTGAGCATCTTCGCAGGTGCTCTTAGCGACCGTTGGAATAAGAAGGCTACCATGCTCTGTTGCGACACCTTTGCCGCCCTGTGCACCTCGACCGTGCTTCTGCTGGCGGCATCCGGTCAGCTTCATATGTGGCATCTATACCTTCTCAACGGTTTGACCGGCCTGATGAACACAGTTCAGCAGCCTGCCGCTGACGTGGCGGTCACTCTGCTGACACCGGAGAAGCACTACCAACGGGTCAGCGGCCTTCGTTCTCTGTCCTACTCGCTGAACAATATGCTGGCTCCCGCCCTGGGCACTGCCCTATACACCCTGCTGGGACTGGAGTGGGTCATTCTCTTTGACTTGGCTACCTTTCTGCTGGCCTTCTGCTCCCTGCTGCTATTCATCCCCATTCCGCAGGGACCAAAGCCGGAGCGGACGGAGAGCCTTCTACGCTCCACCCAGGCCGGTCTCCGCTATCTCGGTGAGAACCGAGGTATTTTAGATCTGATTCTCTTTTTGGCCGCCATCAACCTGACGGCCTCCATGTTCAACGCGGCCCTGCCTGCCCTGGCCCTTACTCGTCCTTGGGGTGGCGAAAACGTCCTGGGCTTGGTCCAGAGCGTCAGCGGTGTGGCCATGCTTGGGGGCAGCATAGCCGCTTCCCTCCTACCGGCCCCAAAAAGCCGGGTGCGTGTCATCTGCAATACCCTGCTGTTGGCAATGTCCACAGAAAATTTTATTCTCGCCCTGGGGCGTGATCTTTCTCTGTGGTGTGTGGGCGCCGCCCTCGGCTGGGTGGGTATTCCCATCATGAACGCCAATCTGGACGCCCTATTCCGATCCAGGATCCCTGTGGACATCCAGGGGCGGGTATACGCCGCCCGCAACTCCTTTCAGTTCTTCACCATTCCGGTGGGTTATCTGCTGGGCGGCTTTCTGGTAGATCAGGTGTTTGAGCCTCTCGCCGCCGCTCTTGGTCCAGATAGTCTCTGGGCTGCCCTCTTTGGGACCGGAAAGGGCGCCGGCGCCGCCGGGCTGTTCCTGGCCATGGGCTTTCTGGGTGTGGCCACCTGCCTGCTCTTCCGGCGGGACAAGCGAATCTGGGCCCTAGAATGCCAGGGATAGTCCTCCCATAACAGCAAACAGGTCCTGACCTTATGGTCCGGGACCTGTTTTCTTTCCCAATCCTCCTTCCGTGCACTGTTTGGCCATCCGCTGTAAGGTGATACTGTTTATACGTCCATTGGGCCCGCCAAATTTCTCCTCTACTTTTTTCCTCTCCCTTGCAATATCCCGCAAAACGGCCTATAATGTGGAATGAGATTTTATGTACACTGGCCCCCACATAGGAGGGAACTTATGACCATTGACCAACGGGGCGCCGGTCTGTGGCGCCGGATCGCTCCCGCCCAGCGGACCGCCTTTTTCAGCTGCCTGATCACAGGCCTTTTAGTCCATTTGTACGCCTTCACCAACCTCATCCCCAACTCTGACGGCTTGAGCCGGGTCCATGATCTTCAACAGATGACTATCTCCGGCCGCTGGTTTCTCCATTACGCCTCCGCTCTCAACAGTTACACCCAGATGCCGGCGGCCATCGGCCTGCTGTCCCTGCTCCTCCTGGGAACCGCCGCCGCCCTGACCGTCAGTCTGCTTCGGCTGGACAGCCGGGTACTCGCTGGGCTAGCCGGTGCGGTGATGGCTGCTTTCCCAGTGATGGGATACACCTTTTTATACCTGTTTACCGCTTCCGCCTACTGTCTGGCTATTTTGCTCGCGGTGCTGTCCGTCTGGCTGGCTAGGCGGGGAACCCTTCTGAGTTGGGCGGCTGGAGTGGTGGCTCTCGCTCTGTCCATGGGGACTTATCAGGCCTATGTGACTGTGGCCATCTCTCTGTCCCTACTGGCAGTGTTTCGGGCTGCTCTGGACCCTGAGTTCACCTTCCAATCCACCCTCCGCCTAGGTCTCCGGCTGATGGCCTATTTGGCTGCCGGCGCCCTGCTGTACTACGGTGTCCTTCTGCTGTTCCTACAGTTCAAGGGCCTGGAGCTGTTATCCTATCTGGGAATGGACGCCGCCAGCTCCGGCTATCCCTTCGGTCAGCTTCCCCGGCTTATCCTGGATTCCTATAAACAGGTGGTGTCCTTCTTTTTTCTTCCCGGCTCCGCCAACGGCTTCGCTGATTTGTGGATGGTCATTCTGGATCTGGCCGCTCTGGCTTTGGGGGGAGCCTGCTTTCTCCTCCACTTGGGGAAAAAGGGGCTTTATCGGGATAGGTGGCGGCCCCTGACCGCCCTGTCTATGGTCGCCCTCCTGCCTTTGGGCATGGACTTTGGCCAGATCCTCAGCCCATGGTCTGTCCCTACTCCCCTAATGAAATACGCCTTTGTATCTGTCTATCTTCTGGTCCTCCTGGCCGTCGGGCTGTTGGACAGTCAAGGGGCCTCCGCCGGTCTTGGAGCCTGGGTCCCTCCCGCCGCTGTCCTGTGGGGAGTGCTTCTGCTGGTGTTCTGCCTGAATACCAACAATCTGCTGTACACCGCCTCCGCCCAGGCCCACCGGGCTACAGAGAGCTATCTCACCCGGCTTTTTGCCCGTGTGGAGGCCTGCCCCGGCTATGAGCCGGGGATGGAGGTCGCTATCGTGGGCGCTATCCCGGAAGATCAGCTGACGGCCCAGATTGACATCTACGATCAGGTGGACCATTACAGTGTCCCCCGTGATACAGTGGCCCCCCTGAACAAGCACATCTACTACTACCTGAACGACTGGCTCAACATTCCCGTGGCGGAACCTGACGAGGACACCATGATCGCTGTGGCCGCTTCTCCGGAGTTCCAGTCCATGCCCCTCTACCCCGCCCAGGGCAGCGTCCAGATGGTGGGCGGCCGAGTGGTTGTGAAGCTCCAGGAGGAGTACACCCCAAAATCTGACTTCGAGATCGCTTATGAGAACAGGAGATAAGCAAATGGAAGACACCCTAAGATCCGGCCTGCTGTCCGTCGTTCTGCCCTCCTACAACGAGGAGGCCTCTATCCCACGGGCGGCGGACACCATTACCGCCATCCTGATAGATGCGGACATCCCCCATGAGTTAGTATTCGTGGACGACGGCTCCCGGGACCGCACCTGGACCGTCATTCAGGAACAGGCGGGCCGCCATCCCCAGGTCCGTGGGGTCCGCTTCTCCCGGAATTTCGGCAAAGAGGCCGCCATCTTCGCCGGTTTGGCCCAGGCCCGTGGAGACTGCACTTTAGTCATGGACTGTGATCTGCAGCACCCGCCAGAGAAGGCGGTGGAGATGTACCGCCTGTGGCAGGAGGGCTACCAGGTTGTGGAGGGGGTCAAGGCCAGTCGTGGCAAGGAAAACCCCTTGCATACCTTTGCGGCTAAAAGCTTTTACTCCATCATCAGCCGGGCTACGGGCATTGATATGTCCCGTGCCTCCGACTTCAAGCTGTTGGACCGCCGAGCGGTGGATACCCTGCTCGCTATGCGGGAGAAAAATGCCTTTTTCCGTGCCCTCTCCTCCTGGATCGGCTTTCAGACCACCCAAGTGGAGTTTGAGGTACAGCCTCGGTTGGAGGGCGAGTCCAAGTGGTCCATCCGCAGCCTGGTCCGATACGCCATCACCAACATCACCTCCTTCTCCGCCGCCCCCCTTCAACTGGTCACCCTGCTGGGCGTAGTGGTCTTTCTCTGCTCGGTGGTGCTGGGCATCCACTCTCTATGGCAGTGGGCCTCTGGCAACGCGCTGGAGGGCTTTACCACCATCATTTTGCTCCAGCTGTTCATCGGCAGCATCCTGATGATCTGTCTGGGCGTCATCGGCTATTACATCGCCAAAATCTATGAGGAAATCAAGGACCGGCCACGGTATATCGTGGCCGAACGATGCGAGGGGGACCGGGATGAAGGAACTGCTAAAAAAGATATTTGATCCCACCTTCTTCCGTTTCATCCTGGTGGGGATTGTCAATACCCTGGTCGGCTATGGCGTCATGTTCGGGCTCTACAACCTAGCGGGACTCTACACCTGGGGCGAGGTGGGCGAGTGGGTCTCCTCCGCCGCTAACTATATTGTAGGCAGCGTAGTCAGCTTCTTTTTGAATAAGCACTTCACCTTCCGCAACCAGGAGAAAGGGGCTGGGGTCGTCCTTCGGTTCGCGCTCAATATCACTGTCTGCTGGTTACTGGCCTACGGTCTAGCCCAGCCTCTCATGGGCTGGCTGCTGGCCGGTATGGGTCTTAGCCCACAATGGGAAGGCAACCTTACCCTACTAGCCGGCTCCGGTCTGTTTGTAATTCTGAATTACTTTGGTCAACGCTTTTTCGCCTTCCGGGCGAAATAAAAAATTGGGGTTTTCGGTACAGCCCTAGGACCGAAGATAAAAGGCGGTGTGTTCTTTATCAGAACACACCGCCTTTTTATCCTTGACAGCCAGGGCAGCCAGAACAGCCTCCCTGCCTACTCACTTCCTCCCGCCGCTTCTTCCGTATACTGGCGGCCCACAGGTCCGCCCCAATCAGGACGGCGCACCAGGTTAGCAGTAGAGTCAGCACCAAAACGGCACAGTTCCGGAAAAATTCCTGGGGCAAAATCAGGATAACCGGGTCCTCCCACCAGTTAAAAAGCCAGTTCTCTTTTCCTGGGAAAAACAGAGCATGGAACACCACAAAGGCCCGGTCAAAGTCCAAGGCCGCCAGTCCGCCCACCACCAGGAAGATAGCACCCAGCGCGGACGCGGCCCAGAATCCGGGACCTCGTCCAAGAAAACAATGGGGGCGAGCCTTTTTTCTCCTGCACCAGAAAAACAGGACCACAAGTCCGGCCAGGGACAGTACAAGTACCCACAGGTCCAGGAGGAACAGCCCCCTCACATCGGCAAAATGGCTGGCCCCGGAGGCTGAAAAGGGGAGCACGCCGGCGGCAAAGTTCGGACGCTGGCCCAGGCAGTAGTCCATCATCTGGTCAAACGCCTCTGTGATCTGCTCCCTGGTCAGGCCAGTATACTCCACCAGCCCCAGTGCGTCGATATGCGCGTAGTAAAATGGGCGGCATAGCAGAGGGGCGGCGATGGAGCCGCTAAGAACCGCCAGGGCGGTGAGGAGAGAAAGCAGCAGGGACAGCGGTTTACTGGTTTTCATAGTCATGACCTCGCAATACAGCATCTGGAAGTAGGGATAAGGCAAGCCGCACCTGACCGGTCAGGTCCCCCCCACACACATACCGACACCGGAAACGTGCTCCAGCCACCTGGGCGCTCCCCGGACTATCGATAATTTCCACACAAATATCACAGCACAAAAATAGTCGGCCCCAGAAGAAACAGGTGAAACCTCCTATGGCGTCCAAATGCAGGAAATCTCCATAGGCCGCTGTTCGGACCAGCAGGAACACAGTGGCCAGACGTTGCGCTCCCTCACCGGCCGCTGACTCACCTTTTCCAGACTATCTTAATCATAACACAGTTGGTCCGGCACCGCAACAAAAAGCGGGCCCGGCGTACCGGGTCCGCTTTTGTCGTTCGGATGGAAAAATCAGGCGGCCTTCTTCTTGCCGAAGATGGTCTTGCAGCCCTCCACAGCCAGTACGATGGCCAGCACAAACAGGGCGGCACCCAAGATAGACTGAGCATAAGGAGCCCAGTCGAAATTGCCGGCCTTGTCCAGAGGCATACCGCCAGCGGCCATGATCTTACCAGCCTGGGTGGTGATAGTCTGGACCAAAGAAGTCAGAGTGACCACCAGCATGAAGGCCATGGGGATATAGAACATCTTGTTGTTGCGGCCGATGTTGCCCAGCCAGGCACACACAGTCAGCAGGGCCAGAGCGGCCAGCAGCTGGTTGGCTGCGCCGAACAGGGGCCAGATCTTGGAGTAGCCAGTCATGCCCAGGCCAACGCCCAGCACCACGGTGATGACAGTGGCCACGAAGGGGTTGCACAGGATGGCCTTGAAGCCGGTGGCATCCTTATAGGTCTGGCCGGGCTCCAGCCAGAACTCCTGGAACATGTACCGTGCCAGACGGGTGGCGGTGTCCAGAGAGGTCAGGCAGAACACGGACACGGTCAGGACCAGCAGGGAACTGATGGTACTCTGGGCGCCAGCCAGGCCGGGGATGGAGGCGACCATGCGGGAGATGCCGGTAGCGAATACCTGTGTGGGAGTTACGATCTCGCCGGAGGCGTACTCGTTCCAGATGAAGGACACGGCGGACAGGGAGATCAGAGCCAGGGCGCACTCGATGAGCATACCGCCGTAGGCGATGGGCTTGGCGTCCCGCTCGTGGTCCAGCTGTTTAGCGGTGGTGCCGGAGCCCACCAGGGAGTGGAAGCCGGAGATGGCGCCGCAGGCGATGGTAACGAACAGAGCTGGGAAGACATAGCCCAGAGAGGTCCCGGTCGGGGCGATGGTGTCATACGCGCCGGTGAAGGCGGGCATATCCATATGAGCGGCGTCCGCGCCGGTGAGGCCGGCGCCGATCACGCCCACGGCCGCGATGACCATCATGGCGTACAGCAGGAAGGAGGACAGATAGTCACGAGGCTGGAGCAGAATCCACACGGGGGCCACGGAGGCGATCAGAATGTACACACCGATAATCCACATCCAAGCGGTGTTGGACAGGTAGATAGGGTGCCACTTCAGACCGATGGCCAGGCAGATCACGATACCGATGACGCCCACGATGGTAGCTACGGACAGAGAAGCGCCCCGACGGTAGACGAAAAAGCCAAAAAGAATAGCCATAATAATGAACAGCAGGGAAATCATAGCCACAGAGGCATTCGTCCCGGAAGCGGCCACATCCACCACACCGTCTACATAGGTGGCCTGGAAAGTGCTGGCCACGATGGAGGCAAAGGCGGCCACCACGAGCACCAGGGTCAGGTAAGAGAAGGTCAGAAACAACTTTTTAGCCCGCTCACCGATGTTCAGTGCCACCACTTCGCCCAGGGACTGACCCTTGTGGCGGATGGAGGCGAACAGGGCGCCATAGTCATGGACAGCGCCGAAGAAGATACCTCCGATCAGAACCCACAGCACCACAGGAACCCAGCCAAAGACAGCGGCCTGGATGGGGCCGTTGATGGGGCCGGCGCCGGCGATGGAGGAAAAGTGGTGTCCCATCAGGACAGGGGCCTTGGCAGGGACGTAGTCCATGCCGTCCTCCAGCTCATGAGCTGGGGTGACCTTGGAGTCGTCAACACCCCACTGTTTGGCAAGCCAGCCGCCGTAGAAGATGTAGCCTACGATCAAAATGGCGATGCCAACGATAACAACTAACATTGCATTCATTGCGTTTTCTCCTCTCCTAAATGATATGCAGAGATGATACTCCCTGTCAGCCGCTTCAGATCTTTTTGGATCGCTCTTCCCGCGCGGTTGACAGTGATTTCTCCCGTGGACAGGTCCACGGCGGCTATTCTAAACTCCATCCATCCATGGAGCGATAGCTTGTATTCCCGGCGCTTCTTCAGCTTCCTCAGCTTGGCCAGGGCTTGGGGCTCGGCGCTGTCATATAGCGTCACCGCCGTCAGATAGGTATACATATGCTGTATATGGGGGTGCACACGGGGCTCTCCGTCCTCCAGCACCCGCTGAAAGATCTGGTCCACAGCCCCCTCATCCAGGTGGTCCACCGCACAGAGATAGAGATACTCATGGTTTTCCGCCGCCCACAGCTCCGCTTTTTTGACCAGAACATACTGGCTATCCCGCATATGATAGGCGCACAGCGCCTTGAGCGGAGTACCGTCTTCTATATCCTCAATATCGTAATAGGCGGCATAGGCCCGTTTCAAGCGGTCCAGCGCCAGTTGACTCATTCGGGACAAGGTATCCTCGCTTTCCAGCTCCCGCCCACAGACATAGTAAAACAGCCAGACTTACAAAGGACGGCTGTTTTGTGTGATCGCCCTGTTGAACACAGAGGCTCCCTGGTGTAAACCTGCGGGAATTATGAACAATCTATTAATATCATCGCTATCATATCAGATTGTAGAAAAATTTGCAAGTAGTATTTGCTATCTTCAGGTCAAAAAGCGCCTTATTTCTCTCCATATTTTATTCATATTGTACAATTTTTGAGCGGTTTTTTATCAGGGCATAAAATCTTAAATTTTTTCTCTCCGCCTTCCCTGCATTGACAGCCTAACGGGAATGGACTAGAATAAAAATACATTTCTTAGCCGGAGGATCTTAATCATGAACGGATCTGTTCCGCTTCGGGGCCTTCCTATCCCAGAGCGGTGGCGGAGGCTTGCCCTCCCTTCCCTGTTTTTCGCCGCGGTCATCTACTATGAAGAATTATTCTTGAAGCTGTACTGCTTTTACTCCCTGTCCCCTGTTGGAATGCTGTTCACCCTACTGTTCACTCTGCCTGTGGCCCTCCTCTTGGGACTCTTGTGCGGCGGCCTGCCCCCCCGCCAGGGCCGGGTCCTGTTACCTCTGCTCACGCTGCTCCTCTCCCTGTGGATCGGGGCCCAGGCCATCTACTATCACCTGTTCAAGACCTTTCTGACCATCTTCTCTCTCACCAAGATGGCGATGGTCGCCGGGGCCTTTGGCGATATGGCCACCATGGAGGTATTAGTCAACTGGTTCCCTGTGCTGATGATGGCCATTCCGGTGATTCTGTCCTTCCTCTTTCGCCAGCGGCTAGTCCCAGACCATCCTCCTCTGGTCCGGGGCCAGAGGAGACGATGGGCGGTCATGGCCGCCGCTATCCAGTTGGCCACCATGTGCATCGTGCTGCTGTGCAGCGGCGGTGCCATGTCCCTGCGGTATATCTACACCCAGGCCGCTGTCCCGGCTCTGGAAACGCAATATTTCGGCATGATGACCCAGACACAGTTGGAGATCCGCCGGGTCCTCTTTGGCATCGACCCAGACCAACCTGCCGACCCGGATATCTCCCAGGAGCCTGACGGCACAGAAGTGAACGGTTCCACGCCAAACCGCAGCGGCGACCACGTGATGGACCTCCCCTTTGACACTCTCATCCGGCAGGAAACGGATGCAGATATGCTGGCGATGCATCAGTGGTTCTCCCAGCGGGAACCCACGGCTAAAAACCAGTGGACCGGCTATTTTAAGGGTAAAAATCTGGTCTGGATCGTGGCAGAGGGCTTTTCCACCCTGGCCATGGATCCCCAGCGCACCCCCACTCTGTGGAAGCTGTCCCACCAGGGCTTTGTATTTGAGAACTTCTATACCCCCTTGTGGGGAGTATCCACCTCGGACGGTGAGTATGTTACCACTACCAGTCTGATCCCCAAGTCGGGTGTTTGGAGCTACTCCCAATCCTCGGACAACTATATGCCCTTCGCGCTGGGTACCCAATTCCGCAAGGAAGGCTACCGGACCATGGCCTTCCACGACTACCTCTACGACTACTACGACCGGAATCTATCCCACTCCAATATGGGCTATGAGTACTATGCCATCGATCAGGGGTTACGGGCGGAGGATGTGATTCCTGCCGACGATCTGGCTGCTGGGCGGATTTTTCCCCCTTCTGACGAGATGATGATGGATACCATTGTCCCCATGTTTGTGGATGAGGACCAGTTCATGGTCTACTGCCTGACAGTCAGCGGCCACCTGAATTATACGCTGGAGGAGAATATCATGTCTGCCCGCCACTGGGACGAGGTCAAGGACCTACCGTACAGCGACCCGGTCAAGTGCTATCTTGCCAGCCAGATCGAGCTGGAGCTGGCTGTGGAGAGCCTGGTAGAGCAGTTGGAGGCGGCGGGCAAGCTGGAGGACACGGTCATCGTCCTGTCCGCCGACCACTACCCCTACGGCCTCACTGACGAGGAGTACAGCGAGTTGTTGGGCCACCCGGTGGACCCAATATTTGAGATCTATGAAAATACTTTGATCCTGTGGAGCGCCGACCTGGAGGAGCCGGTCTATGTGGACAAATACTGCTCCAGCCTGGACGTAATGCCAACCCTATCTAACCTCTTTGATTTGGAATATGACTCCAGATTGCTCATGGGGTCGGACATTTTGTCCGACAGCCCGGAGCTGGTGATTTTCGCCGATTACAGCTTTATCAACGAGCGGGGCTACTACAACTCCTCCGACGACTTGTTCACCCGCTGGGACGGCAGCGAAACCGATTTGGAGGCCCTGGTCCCCCTGGTCAATGAGGTACAAAATCGGGTGGCCTATTCCGCCTCCATTCTGGATACAGATTACTACCGTCTTCTCTTCCACGCCCCTACTGACTAAAGACGCCCCCTGGATAACCAGGGGGCGTCTTTCCTGTATATCAAACCCGCGGGCGGGGTATTTTTGGTCTGCCGCCCCGAGGCCGGCTGAGGGGCAGCAGTGAGCGGGCCGGTCCTTCTCCTGGCGTTCTGCCTGATAGAGAAGTCCGGGGGCCGGCGCAGTGGGGCGTCATCGGCCCAGACGGCCCATTGTCCGTCATTTCAAAGAATGGGTCAGCGGGTATCCACCCTTGACCTAATCTTAGGATACCATGTACGCCCAGGGAATTTTTCACAGAACTGCAAATAATTCATGAACCTTCCATGAACAGGCCTATGGTACATTCCAGCAAGGTGTCCTGGATATCCATGGGTATCGCGGCAGCCGTTCTCTGATCCTGTTCCCCACCTTGAAGAGAGCCTAAAAATATTGTATAGTTACAAATATCCCATCATTGAAGCCCCACTGACCGGGGCACACACCAGTGGCATAAGGAGGACAACTATATGGCCTTTGATTTCAAAAAAGAATTCAAAGAATTTTATATGCCAAAGGACAGGCCGGAGATCGTAGAGGTCCCGTCCACCAACTACATCGCAGTGAGAGGCGAGGGAGATCCCAATGCAGAGGGCGGCGCGTACCAGCGGGCGATCAGTATCCTATATGCCGTTGCGTACACGTTAAAAATGAGCTACAAGAGCGATTATAAGATTGAGGGCTTTTTTGAGTATGTCGTTCCCCCACTGGAAGGGTTCTGGTGGCAGGGCGGTACAGCCGGGGCGGGCTATGGGCGTAAAGAGGACTTTCACTGGATCTCCGTCATTCGTCTGCCGGATTTTGTGACCAGAGAACACTTTGGCTGGGCAGTCCAAACTGCTGAGAAGAAGAAGCGGATAGACTGCTCATCGGCCGAATTCCTGACGATCCATGAGGGTCTGTGCGTCCAGATCATGCATCTTGGCCCATTTGACGAGGAGCCCAAGACCGTGGCTCTGATGGAGGAATATTTAGAAAAACATGGATATGTCACAGATCTCACAGCCGACCGCCTGCATCACGAGATCTATCTGTCCGACGCGAGAAAAGTGGCGCCTGAACGGTGGAAAACAGTGATCCGCCATCCCATCAAGAAAAAGGCATAAGTCTTTGTCAGTCCAATTTGAGGCCCTTCCCTCCAGGGAGGGGCCTCTTTATATTATTTTTTATGAAGCGTATATGCCACAACCGTACATATGATGATCCCAACGCTAAACGGAACGGCATACAGAAAGGCAACGCTGGCCGGCGCGCTGTAGCAGGAGTGCTCAATACCGCAAAGCATATCACGGTAATGATAGGCAACCACGAAACACATTATGTCAGATAGTACAATCGCGAGCGCCGTGAACAAATAACTCAACTTTTTCATATGCCTGCCCCCCAATTCATTTTTTTCGCAATATTAGTGCTAATCCTATAACCATCGAAAGCACGCAGAGAATGATAAGTATACCAGATCCGCTCAAAGTAACTGTTGAAGCAGCATTAAGCTGTTCCGCTGCGCTTGGACTCAAAACCATCATAGCTCCGAACAGGATCAGACAGATAGCACCCACCAAGCAAAGCCCTATGCCCACTTTCATTTCGATTGCTTTTGGATCTTTGGTTTTTTCTAGTTCCTGTGGCACTTCATTTGTCCCTTGAGTAAATGCCTCGTCTTTCACAAGTTCGTCGATAGTAATGTCAAAGCACTCGCTCAATGCTAACAGTTTTTCTAATTCAGGCGTTGATATTCCACTCTCCCATTTGGAGATAGCCTGTCTTGAAACGCCTATTTTCTCCGCCAGCTGTTCCTGAGAAAGCCCGCTGTTCCGCCTGAACTGATAGATCCTTTCAGACAACATCTTCTTTCCCTCCCTATAAGCACTATACCGCCATTCCTAGTTACATACTATCAACTATGGTTGAAACTTCCGCAACCGGCGGTTGCGGAAGCAATTTTTTTCTTCTATAACAGATATCCTTATCCCGCACCGTAGTCAAGAAGTGAATATCAATAGTATACTCCCGATTCTTTTTCACTGCCAGAGGTATCTCTTCTCTAGCTATCGGTATCCAACGACGGTCTCCCCCCTGATCTTAATTGAGTCCTCCATCCCCTCTTAAGGTTTTTACCGGCCACATAAAAAGCCCGCTATCTCTTTTCAGAGATAGCGGGCCTGTTTCAGTTAATACCCAGTTGAGTCCAGAGCTCGTTGTACAGATTGCGGATATCGGGCGGGGTGACCAGATAGGCTTCGCACCGGTCCAACACCTCCTGGGGAGCGGCCATAATCTCATACAGCTCCATATCCAGAGGCTCGCCGTACTGCTCCTCGTACCAAGCGGGGTACTGCTCCAGCGCCTCGCTGTTGGGAGAGGCATACCAGATATAGTCCATGTTGGCCAGGTTGGCCTCGGTGGAGGCAATAAAATTGATCCATTCATGGGCCTCGTCCACATTCTGAGCGTTTTTCAGAATGCACATGGCGTCCACGAACCAGTTGGAACCCTCCTCAGGCACCACATAGGCCAAATCAGGGTTGTTCTCCCGCATGGTCAGGTAGTCGCCGGCGTAATAGGCGGTGATAGCGGCGTTGCCCCGCTCCATGGCCTGGAAGATCTCGTCCATATAGAATGCCTGATAGACGCCCTTGGCGTTGGCATCAGCCAGCAGCTGATAGGCCTCACGGATCTCACTCTCATCAGTGGTATTGACGGAGTAGCCCAGATAGTACAGCGCAATGCCCAGGGCGTCACGGGAGTTGCGGATCATCACCACATTGTCGGCGTACTTCTCATCGAACATAGAGCTCCAACTGGTAATGGGCTCGTCTACCATAGTGGTGTTATAGATGATGCCCAAAGTACCCCAGGTGTACGGTACGGTATACAGATTCTCTGGATCATAGGACAGATTCCGGAATCGTGGGTCGATCTTCTCAAAGTTGGGGATCTTGCTGTAGTCCAGCTCCTGAAGCATCCCCTCCTCAATCAGCTGAGAGATCATATAGTCAGAGGGGACGATAACATCATAGTTCGCTCCGCCCAGGGCCAGGGTAGAATACAGCGCCTCGTTGCTCTCGGCGGTCTGGTAGTTGACCTCGATGCCGGTCTTCTCCTCAAATTCATCGATCAGGCTTGTGTCGATATACTCACCCCAGCTGCACACATTGACTACCCGCTTTCCGGTGTTGGTGCCGCTGCTGTTGTTGCCCGCGCTGCCGGTACTGCCGCTCCCCGCGGTATCCCCTCCATTGTCCTCCATGGCGCATCCGGACAGGAACAGGCCCAGCGCCATGGTCATGGCGAGGGTCAAGGCTGCGATTTTTTTCAATTTATCATTCCTCCAGTAATTTTTAAGAATATATCTCCAGGCCGGCAGGCCCTGAGAACAAAATAGGGGGCTTATCGTCTTTGCTTTCTGGCCTTCTCCAAACGGGCTTCCCTCACATTGTTGATAATGAGCAGGAGCAACACCGTAGCAAAGAGCAGGGTGGAAATGGCGTTGATCTTAGGGGTAATCCGCTTCTTAGTCATGCCGTAAATGGTCATGGCCAAGGTGGACACTGAGGAGCCGGCAGTAAAGTAGGAGATGACGAAGTCATCCACGCTCATGGTGAAGGCGATGAGCGCGCCGGACACAATTCCCGGCTTGATTTCGGGCACCACGACCTTCCAGAACGCCTGCATCCAGGTGCAGCCCAGGTCCTGGGCCGCGTCGATGAGGTGGCCGTCCATCTGCCTCAGCTTGGGCATGATGCACAGCACCACATGTGGGATATCAAAGCAGATATGGGCGATCAGTAAGGAGCCAAAGCCCATATACAGCCTGGGCGCGGTAAGCCGATGGGTCGTTTCCATCCATTCCACAAAACCGTTCCAGGCGCCGAAGGCAGCCACGAAGAACAGACACAGCGCCACGCCGGTGACGATATCGGCGTTAATCATTGGGATGTTGTTGACCGTCACCAGGGGCTCCCGCCAACGCCGGCGCATATTGTAAAAACCGATGGAGGCAAAGGTGCCCACAACAGTAGATACCACTGTGGCGATCAGGGATACCGTCAGCGTGGTATATACGCTCTGCATAATGATCCGGTCCTTGAACAGCTCCTGATACCACTTTAGAGAAAAGCCCTGCCAGACCGCGTTACTATTTCCCTCGTTAAAGGAGAAGATGATAAGCAGAAAGATAGGGGCATACAGGAACAGAAACACCATGACCATAAAGGCACGGGAAGCGATACCATTTTTTCTCATAGCGTCACCGCCTGTTCTTCGCCCTCTCCAAAGCGATTCATAATCCACATACAGGTGACCACAATAACCATCATTACCAGGGAGATAGCCGAGCCCAGCCTCGGGTTGTAGGCGTTGCCCAGAAACTGCATCTCGATCAGGTCGCCCAGCATGATCTGGGTGCCGCCGCCCAGCATTTTGGAGATTGCAAAGGTGGAAACGGCCGGAACAAACACCATAGTAATGCCGGACAGCACACCGGGCAGGGACAGGGGCAGGGTAATCTTCCGGAATACCCGGGCAGAGCTGGCCCCCAAGTCCCTGGCTGCCTCCAGCAGAGAGTTGTCCAGCTTAAGCAGCACCGAATAGATGGGCAGGATCATAAAGGGCAGGTAGTTGTAAACCATGCCAAGCACCACAGCGCCCTGGGTGTTGAGCAGCTTAAAAAACTTCATATTGGTCGGCCGGGCTACATCCAGCAGGAAATCGGCTGGCAGCAGTTCCCCGATCCCCGGCAGATCTTTCAGGGCCGGCAGCACCGTCGTGTTGATGGCCGCGCAGACATCATTGAGCCAGCCATTCAATAAATTGCCCAGATCTATGATGCCCACCGCCTGGAAAAACTGGTTCAGAATGCCGCTGTTGTCCAGAATGGACATCCAGGCGTAGGTCCTCAGGAGGAAGTTCATCCACATGGGCAGCATAATGATGACCATGGCCATCTTCTGAAAGCCGGGGCCCTCCTTGGCCATGAAGTAGGCCAAGGGATAGCCGATGAGGACGCAGATAGCCGTGGCGATGATGGCCAGCTTGAAGGAGCGGGTAAAAACCACCGCGTAGGTACCCATCCGGGCAAAATTATCCAGGGTAAACGCCTCTCTCCAGTTGCCCGCCGCGATCAATTCGGCGCTGTTCGCCGTGGTAAAGGCGTAGAACACCACCATAAAGATGGGGACAATGGTGAATACCGCCATCCACAGCACATAGGGGGCGGCAAACAGGGAAAGCAGCTTATTCCTTTTCATCTCCGTCCTCCCCATCCGCCTCGTCCGGTTCCAGGGAGGCGTCGCCGATCTCCTCGTACTCCTCGGAGTAGGAGGAGTAGTCGCCAAACATCCCGGAGTATTGGCTCTTCTTCATAACGTGGATGCCATCGGGATCAATCTTGATGCCGATGCGGCTGCCCACGGGGGACAGGTCGGTAGTCTGGATCAGCCACTTGAAGCCATAGAAGTCTACGATGATGTCGTACTGCATCCCCTTGAAGGTCACGTTGGTGACCGTGCCCCTCAGCTGGCCCTGGTCCTCGGGGACGATATCCACGTCCTCGGGCCGGATGACCACATCCACCGCCTCGTCCTTCTCAAAGCCTCCGTCCAGGCACTGGAACCGCCGGTTGAAGATCTCCACCACTCCGTCCTCTCGCATGATGCCGTCGATGATATTGGACTCACCGATAAAGTCGGCCACAAAGGCATTTTTCGGCTCATTATAGATGTCCTCAGGAGTGCCGATTTGCTGGATCTTGCCGCCGTCCATGACCACTACAGTGTCGGACATGGCCAAGGCCTCCTCCTGGTCGTGGGTAACATAAATAAAGGTGATCTCCATAGCCTGCTGGATGCGCTTGAGCTCATTCTGCATATCCTTGCGCAGCTTCAGGTCCAGGGCGCCCAAGGGCTCGTCCAGCAGAAGCACCTTGGGCCGGTTCACCAGGGCCCGCGCAATGGCCACCCGCTGCTGCTGGCCGCCGGACAGCTGGCTGATGTGCCGCTTTTCAAAGCCCTTCAGGTTGACCACCTCCAGCATCTCCATGACACGCTGGTGGATCTCCTTTTCCGGCAGCTTGACTTTTTTCCCCTTATCATCCGCCTTCGGGATACGCAGGCCAAAGGCCACGTTCTCATATACGTTCAGGTGGGGAAACAGGGCATACTTCTGGAATACCGTGTTCACCGCCCGTTTATGGGGCGGAACAGCATTAATCCTCACACCGTCAAAAAAAACATCGCCAGAGGTGGGCGTCTGAAAACCACCAATGATTCTGAGTGTGGTGGTCTTGCCGCACCCGCTGGGACCCAGCAGTGTGAGGAATTCCTTGTCGTTGATATACAAATTGATTCCATCCAGCACCACTTCGCCGTCAAAGGACATGGTGCAGTTGGACAGACGGATCAGCTCCTTGGACATCTCGCTTATCCCCCTTTAGTCTGATAAAAACTTGTCAGCTCCCTCGATTTATTCACCCGGTTCGGCGTCCGCCCGCTGTGGACATCCGGGGGGCCGGGTTTTCACGGATAGCGAGATACACTATATCCGGTCATACCCCAAATGTCAATGATTTTCCCTAAAATTTTTTCTGACTTTTCCCCTCCGCTCCCCCGCAGCATGTCCAGACCGGTTTTGGACCCAAACAGGACAGCGGGAGAGGGTCCTTTCCCTCTCCCGCCGATCCTAATCCAAATTCAGATAAACCACGCGGCCCATCCCCCGCTCATCCAGCTGGACCAGCTGGTGGGAAGCGCCCGCTTCCGTCCCCAGAGTGTAGACAGACCGCTCTGTGTCTCCAGTCCGGTCCCTCTGGGTCACAAGGGCCCAGACCGCCCCCTGGGGCCGCTCCAGGGACAGCCCCTCTCCCACTTCCTCCATGGTCAGCGTCCTGCGGTCCAGCAGCTCCTCCTCTCCGTACCAGCGGACCTCCAGCTCTGTCACCCGCTCCACAGATTCCATCGTTACTTCCGCCGTAAAAGAGAATATTTCCTCCTCCCCATCGGCGGTCTTGGTTTGGGTGTCTGTGACCTTAGTGGTAAATCCCCCCATACCGCCGTAGCTGTTTCCACTGCCGTCCAGATAGACCGTGCCATCCTCCATCTGGTACACCTGATAGGCAGTCCAGCAGTAGTCAAACTCGTTTGTATTCCAGTTTCTGTCATCCAAAGGCGGTCCAAAGTAGACCGTTCCGCTGATGGACTCCTCCTCATCGCCCACTTTAATATGAGCGCCCGCCAGGCCGCTGGTACCGGCATATTGAGTACCGCCTTCTTCCAGCTCCTCCTCGGCCAAAAAGCAGTTCAGGCCAGGCAGACCTGGAAATTCATAGTCCTGTCCGTGAGGATCGTCGGTAAACCGTCCAATTAAAATCTTTTTGGGAAAGGACAGGGTGCCGAAGTCCTCTGTTTTCATTTCCTCTGTGCCGTACTCCACCCAGTGACTCTGGTCCACCGGGATCTCCTCCCCCTCCTTCGGCATCTTCTCCAATACCATGTGAAAACCGATAAACTGGTCCGCTCCGGGGTCCTCCCTCTCTGGCCGGGCCAGTCGGCTGCCAGAAGTGCTGGCGGCTAGAGCCGCCAGAAAGCAGGCCAGCAGGACGGCCGCCGCCCCTGTCTTCCCCTTAGTCCACAGTTTCTTCATCTTTGTCCTCCAATCGTCCGTCAAAGTGGAGAATGTCCCCCACCTGACAGTCCAGATAGTAGCATATCTTATTGATGGTGTGGAAGCGCACACCGCTGGCCTTCCCGGAGCGCAAGATAGACAGGTTAGCCTCGGTAATTCCCACCTTGGCACATAGCTCCTTAGAGGTCATGCCCCGCTCCTTCAGCACGTCGCTCAAATATACTCTGATCGCCATGGCTTTCCCTCAAATGATGGAGTCGTTGTCCTCCTGGAGGACCGCCCCCCGCTGAAGGCAGCGGCACAGGAGAAACAGCCCGGCGGAGGCCGCCAGTGAGAACAGCGGGAGGGTGATGGAGAAGCTGGCGGAGAGCAGCTCCCCCACCAGGGCCAGTTGGAGCAGGTTGGCAAAGACAGTCAGCGTCACAGTAGCTTGCGCCGCCGTCTTGCAGGCCAGAGCAACACGGCCGCACAGCTCCGCCCCCGCCTGGTCAAAGGTGCCGCCCCCCAGGACGGGGGCCAGCTCGGAGCCCCAAACCATAGTTACAGCTACCAGCAGGCCGGGGGCGGCGTTCAGCACCCCCAGAACAATCAGGACTGGCAGCGTCAGCCCTCCAAGGTCCGTGTTGCCTTCCACCACCCAGGCCCACTGGGCAGCTACCCCGGCGGCCCCTCCGTAGGCCACGGAAAAGGCACACAGCAGGGCACAGCCGGAGAGCAGCGCCCCAAAGGCGGCAGCTAGGCGCTGGGTGGGCGCCCCATCCAGGCCCCGGAGCAGCTTCAAAACCAGCCACGCCGCCCCCATAGACAGCACCGTACACCCTCCGGCTAAGGGGAAGATCTGGGCCGCGGTCTCCCCCAGCTGGGTCGGATTGGCCAAATAAAAGAGCCAGCAGAAGATCACAGGGGCCATCAAGCCAAGAAGGAGATCCTCCATCCCTCTGCCCTTCTTCCCTATCCGAATCAGGAGCAGCAAGGGCGCCCCGCTGACCAGCAGGACTACCAACCAGGCCAGCAGGTCGCCCCCAAAGCCAGACAGGGACAGCGCCCTTAGACCCCGCCCTACTGATAGGAGAGGGTCATTCATCGTGCTCCACCCGGTTTTGGCGGACAACAGCCCTCCGGCCAGAGCCGCCAGCAGCCCCAGAATGGCTCCCCCTGTTAGCATCCACAGTTTTTTCTTCATATCTATTCCGCCCTTCAATTATTGTTTTACAATAATTTTAAATATAAGATATCAAGAAAATTATTGTTTGTCAATAATATATTCAATAAAAAAGAGCCGAGGCTGTCCCGACTCTTTTCCAGCCTATTCACCGGGAGGACGGCTCTCTCCCGGCCTCTGGCCAAGCTCCAAAATACTCCCGGACAAAGTCCACGTCCTCCACCTGAAAGGTCCGGCCATTCAGGTGCTCCAGAGGTCCGGCATCGGTGGTGAAGTGGAAGGCGAGCTTATAGGAGTACAGGGCCTGCCCATGGCGGCCATACTTTCGATTCTCCCGCTCACTGCCGTACTTGCCGTCCCCGATGAGGGGGTGTCCGGCATGGGCGAATTGGGCACGGATCTGATGGGTCCGCCCGGTGATCAGGTCGCACTCCACCAGGGACAGGCCGTTTTTCACCGCAAGCGTCTTATATAAGGTAACGGCAGTTTTGGCCCCCGGCCCCGGCCGGCCGCGGACATAGACCTGCTTTTTGACCTCGTCCTTAAAGAGATAGCCTTCCAGTTTCCCCTCCTTGGGCGCCATCCTGCCCTGGACTACACACAGGTAGTATTTGCTTAACTCCCGGTCCTTGATCTTCTGGTTCATCACCCGGAGTCCCTCCGCCGTCTTAGCCGCAATGACTATGCCCCCCGTGTTCCGGTCGATACGGTTGCACAGGGCTGGCGCAAAGGAATTCTCCCAATAGGGAGACCACTCCTTCTTCTGATATAAGTAAGCCTGGATATGGGTAAGCAGGGTATTGACTCGCTCGTTCTCATCCGGATGGACCACCAGGCCGGGCCGCTTGTCCAGCAGCAGGATATGCTCATCCTCATACAGGATATTCAGCTTCGGCTGGTACAGGGACAAAAAAGCGTTTTCCGGGGTGGGGCGGTCAAAGAACTCGTCGTTGATATATAACTGGAGCACATCTCCCACATTCAGCCGGATGTCCCGCTTGGAGCCCTTTCCGTTGACCTTTACCCGCTTGAGGCGGATATACTTCTGGGCCAGCGGGGCAGGCAGCAGGGGGATCGTCTTGGCCAGCCAGCGGTCCAGCCGCTGACCTGCGTCATTTTTTCCAATGGTAAATTCTTTCATGGCGGCTCTCTCCTACAAAGGCTGTAAAAAGTGCCCTATCTTCCCAAAATTGGACCATAAAAAATTATATTTGTCAATCAGAAAAAAAGATTTGACAAGTTGGGAACTTTTCTCTATAATACTTTCTGTACCATTATGCGAGTTTAGGGTCAAACCCAGGAGGAAGCCATGCGTCTGGATCTGAAAGATATCATTCATAAGCCAGATGCCCGCAAGACCTTCCAGTTCCAGGCAGACCTGTCCGGTCTGGAATTTTATGGGAGGAAACCCATCACCCGCCCCGTTCTAGCCCAGGGCAGCGTGACCAACCACGCGGGCGCTCTTGTGCTGGAGGGGACGGTCAGTTCCCTGTTGGATCTGGTCTGTGACCGTTGCGGGAAGGAATTTTCCCGTGAAAAGGTGGTCCGGCTGGACAGTCTGGTTGCCCAGGCCCTGGAGGATGAGGAGAACGACGAGATCATCCTTCTGGATGGAACTGAGTTGGATCTGGACCAGGTGGTGACGGAGGCTTTCGTACTCGAGATGGATACCAAAAACCTTTGCTCAGACGACTGCAAAGGGCTGTGTGCCAAATGCGGGGCTGACCTGAATCTCGGTCCCTGCGGGTGCAGACCTGAAGTAGATCCAAGACTGGCGGCCCTTGCGCAGCTGTTGGATAGCGAAACTGAGTGAGTAGTCGAAGTGCCGCACGGCACGTAAACCGAAGGAGGTGTCACCCATGGCGGTTCCTAAGAGAAAAGTGTCCAAGGCCCGGCGCGATAAGCGGCGCAGCTCCCACTGGAAGCTGGAAACTCCCGGTATCGTGACCTGCCCCAAGTGCGGGGCGTTCCGGCTGCCTCACCGGATGTGCAAGAATTGTCTGACCTATAACGGCCACACATTTGGCCAGGTCGAGGCCCAGCAGTAATGAATATTGCGGAAAAAGCCCGCTGTGGAACTCCACAGCGGGCTTTTTTTGAATCATATCCCTCCGGTCTGTATCCCTTTGTAAAAATCCAGCGTCTGAAAGCCCCGCTCCAGTTGGGTATGGAGATATGCCTCTGTCAGATCCGCCAGCTTGGTCAGCCCTTCCCCGCCTATCGAAAAGGAGAAGAGCCGCTTTGGATCTCCATAGGCGATATGCTCCATAGCCCGCAGCGCGTGGAGGTTGAGAGGCATGGAGATGCCCTCCCCCATCTCTCCCCGGCAGGCAGCACAGTGGACCACGCCCTCTCGCAGATGGAAGCGCGGCTCCTCCGGCGGGGTCCTGCCGCAGACGGCACAGCCGTCCAGCAGCGGCTCGTATCCAGACAGGCACATGGCCTTCAGTTCAAAGGCCGCCTTAACCAACGCCAGGGGTTTCTCTTTCATTTTATCCAGTGCGTGCAGGCTGTTCAATATCAATGAGAGCAGCTCAGAGCTGGCGACCCCTTCCACTGCCAACAGCTCCGCCACCTCGGCGAAATAACAGCCCAAAGCCAGCCGCTCCAGGTCATCCCTCACCCCCTGGAACAGCCGTTCCGTGGACGCCTCCTTCACGGTCCAGCGCCCCTGGTAGTCGTATAACACCATTTCTGACCAGGCCAATAGCTGGCATGGCGCGGCCAGGGCGCTCCCCTTTTTTCGGCAGCCCCGGGCGGAGGCAGTGAGTTTCCCCTGCTCCTGGGTAAAGAGCGTCAGGATCTTATCCGACTCCTTATAGTCCACCTGACGGAGGACCAGAGCCTTAGTGGTCATATGCATAGCGTATCTCCTATGTACCGGGGCACAGCCTCAGGACTATGCCCGGTCCGCCCCCTTGGGCTGAGGCCGAAACGACGGCCTGGCCGGCAGTGCCGGTCCCTCCCGGTCCAGGGCCGCGAGCATCAGATAGGCTTCTGGCAGACCGGTTTCCCAAAATAAGCTCCACAGTCCGTTCTCATTCATACTCCAGTCCTCCCACAAATCTCTCCGCAATTAGACTGGACTTTTCTCATGGAAAGTATGACCGGGAAATTCTGTTTATTGCTGGCGTCAGCTGCAATCACTCCTGGTGGTAGCCAAAATTCTGAATTGCCGCGGGATTATCACGCCAATTTTCCTTGACCTTTACCCAAGTCTGGAGGTACACCTTAGTCCCCATAAATCGCTCCATATCTTGCCGGGCCAGGGTGGATATCTTTTTCAGCATGGCACCGCCCTTGCCGATGATGATACCCTTATGGCTGTTCTTTTCGCAGTAGACGGTGGCCTCTACCTCAATGACCTCGTCCTCCCGCTCTACGAAACGGGTAATCTCCACCGCGGTCCCATGAGGGATCTCCTTATCCAGGGACAGAAGCAGCTTTTCCCGTAAGATTTCCCCCATCATCTGCCGCTCCGGCTGGTCGGAGGTCATGTCCTCCGGGAAGAGCTGGGGCCCATCGGGAAGGAAGCCCTCCAGCACGCCCAGCAGCTCCTCCACCCCCTCGCCGGTCTTGGCGGAGATGGGAACCACGGCCTGAAAGTCGTGTTCCTGGCTGTAAAGCTGTATCACTTCAAGGAGCTTGTCTTTCCGCTCCAGCGTATCCGCCTTGTTGATGACCAACACGGCGGGACAGCCCAGGGTCTTGACGCGGGCGATAAGCTGTGCTTCCGGCTCCCCAATATTCGGGATGGGCTCCACCAGCAGAGCCACCGCATCTACGTCAGCCACACTCTCCCTGACCACATTCACCATATAGTCCCCCAAGCGAGTACGGGCTTTATGCAGACCCGGCGTATCCACAAAGACAAACTGGCTCTCCCCCCGTGTCAGAATACCGCAGATGCGGTTCCGAGTGGTCTGGGGCTTGTTGGTAACGATAGCTACTTTCTCCCCCACCAGGGTGTTTATCAATGTGGACTTGCCTACGTTGGGCCGGCCGCACAGAGTAATGATACCGGATTTTTTGATAATCGGCATAAGATAATCCTCACTTTCTCAGGTGTGAACAATTTTCCCGTCTACAAATATTTTTTATTATTATCTTTCAAGTCAGAGAAAGGCCACCTCTCCCTTTTCTGCTTTTTATTTTATCATATTTGACGGAAAATAGCAAACGGCCCGCCGATTTGGCGGGTCGTTTGCCGACTGTGTTACACAATGCCCATAAAATACTCGACCGCGATTGCCACTACTACCACCAAGGCAGAGATAATAAATCCGTGAATCATGGGGTTAATGCCAGATTTACGCATTTCCCGGAAATCAGTATTTAAGCCGATGGCTGCCAGAGCTGCCACCATTAGGAATTTGCTCAACTCTTTTAAGCCAGAAGACAGCTCCTGCGGAAACACTCCCAGGCTGTTAATGGCTGCCATTCCCAAAAAGCACAGGATGAACCAGGGAAAGATAGAGGTAATCTTCACTTTTTCTCCCTGAGACACTATCCCGGCCTTCCGTTTCTCCCGCACCTCGATCAGGCTGAATACCAGCACAGTGGGGATGATGGCCAAGGTGCGAGTCAGCTTCACCATTGTGGCAAAATCGCCGGCTCCCTCTGAAAAGGCGTATCCTGCCGCCACCACGCTGGAGGTGTCGTTCACCGCCGTCCCGGCCCATAGTCCATAGGCCATATCGCTTAATCCCATGGCCTGCCCCATAATAGGAAAAAGGACGATCATCACCATGTCAAATAGAAAAGTGGCCGACATGGCATAGGCAATATCCTTATCCTCCGCATCGATCACCGGGGCGATGGCCGCAATCGCAGAGCCTCCGCAGATCCCCGTCCCGGCAGAAATCAGGTTAGACAGCTTCCAGTTCAGGCCAAGTGCCCGCCCCACAAAATATCCGCCGCCGAAGCAGGTCAGCAGGGTAAACATCATGACTACCAGGGACAGCCGGCCTACATTGAGCACTACCTTGATGGACAGCGAGGCTCCCAAGAGAATGATGGCGAATTTCAGAATTTTTTTGGATGTGAACTTCAGGCCCTTGGCCACACCATCGCTCGGCTTCCTGATCTGGTTGAGTCCCATACCGATGAACAGGGCAATGACTGACGCCCCAATGAGATGGATCGGCAGTAGACCCTCAATGAATTTGGCACAAGCCGCGATAGCCAATGCCAGTAAAAGTCCGGGAATAAGCTCCCCTATCCGGTTCAACACCTTCATAGCTCCACTTCCTTTTGCAATATTTCCCTCTGGTCACACTCATCATAACACCGGTTGATTATAAAATCAAATTATGTTATATTATAT
>CDZQ01026865.1_pt1 | contig 35137 bp, 38 predicted proteins | sample 554831 | NCBI WGS metagenome assembly CDZQ01 (sample SAMEA3182112, study PRJEB8094) | gut metagenome | biome: human; feature: gut; material: Stool; isolation source: human stools | place: Canada | collected 2013-05-06 | reverse complement strand
GTTCCTTTTCTGCGCATCCCGGTTCGTGCCGGATACGGCGGTGAAGCAGGGGGATGTGCGCATGGCCCAGTATGAGCAGAACCGCCCCCTGGCGGCCAGCTATGGCCGTATGGCCCGGGAAAAGGGCTTTGGCGGTCTGTTCTGTGTGGTCAGCGATCCGGTGGACCCGCTGTGCCGGGTAGTGCTTATGGAGAGCAACCGGAACGAGGCGGGGCGGCTGGACGGCCAGGGCCTCTTCCCCCACCAGGTGCGGGGCTTTGGCCTGGGGGTGATGAACGCCCGGGCGGCCTACTATGGGAGGAAGGACCCACGGTTCGGGGATTTCCTCATGGACGGGCGTACCTTCGGCCCCCATGGGGAGGACCTGGTGGTGGCCAACTCGATCACCCGCTACGACGACGCCATCTCCCGGGAATTGACGGAGCGCACCGCCCACGCCAACCTGGAGATGCGGGCGCTGGGGTTTAAGCCCTACGCGGCCCCGGCCCTCAGTTCCGGGGCTCTCAGTGTGTTGGGTTGCCTGCGGGGCCAGTGGCACTGCTCCTCCACCTATCTGGACGGGGTGTTTTTCGGCGCACGGAGCCGGTTGGCGGCGAATGGGCCGGAGGTGGAGCGGCTGGCGCTGCCGGAACCGCTGGTGGAGCGGCTGCGGGAGACGCTGGAGCGGCTGAAGGCCCTCTAGGGGACGCCGCTCTTTTGCGGTGGTTATGCCCCGGCGCTCAGGACAGGAATCAGGAAATCCCTCTCGCCGCGGGGCGGTGGAGGAGTGAAAAAATCCAGTCCCGCCCAGGCGGCGGGATGGGAAAGGAGTTTCTATGGCCCTCACCGTGATACTGCCCCAAAATGAATACAGCCGTGCCCTGGGGGACACTCTGGCCCCTCTGCTCCCGCCGGACGTATCTTGGCGGGATCCGGCGGAGGGGCTGGAGGGCCTGGCCGGGGCAAGGCTGCTGTTTGCTGTGGCACTGGATGAGGGCGGCTGCAATATGGGCTGCTGGGGGCTCCTCTCCCTCCTGCGCCGCTCTGCCGGCCTGCTGGCGGGCTGCCTGGGGGCCGTTGTGGTGACGGGCCGGGGGGAACTGTATACCAAGGATGTGGCCCGGGACGTGGTGCTGGCCGCCAATCTGGCGGGCTGCGCTTTTTTGGGCCGCCCTTTGGTGGAGGCCACCGGTTCCCTCCGGAATTTCCGGGTGCAGGCCCAGATCCAGGGCACGGACGAGCCCACCGCGTTCCGTCTGGCTCTGGCGGAATTGACAGAGCGGCTTCTGTACTGGCCGCCTATGCCGCCGGTGCGGCGTCTGGTGGCGCTTCACGCCTCCGTCCGCTCCACCAGCAATACCCTGGCCCTGTGGGAACTGGTGAAGCAGGGCCTTCCGGAGACGGTGGAGGTGCAGGAACTGTGCCTGCGCAACGGCACAGTGGCAGATTGCAACGGGTGCAGCTACACCACCTGCCTCCACTTCGGGGAACAGGGCGGGTGCTTCTATGGGGGGCCTATGGTGGATGAGGTGTTTCCGGCGGTGCGAAGCTGTGATGCCCTGGTGATGCTCTGTGCCAACTACAACGACGCCCTCTCAGCGAACCTCACCGCCTTCGTCAACCGTCTGACCGCCCTGTTCCGCCAGAGCCGGTTTTACGACAAGCGCATCTATGGACTTGTTGTCTCCGGCTACTCCGGTGGGGATCTGGTGGCCCGGCAGTTGATTTCGGCGCTGAACATGAACAAGAGTTTTTATCTGCCTCCGCGGTTTTGCATGCTGGAGACAGCCAATGAGGCGGGCAGCCTGATCCGGCTGCCGGATATTGACCGGCGGGCTGCCGCCTTTGGCAGACGGATGGCGGAGTAACAGGAGGGGACCCCGGCAGCAAGCGCTGCCGGGGTCCCCTCCTGTTTATCTGTATGCGGCTAGGACAGTTCCACCACCCGGCTGTAGGCTGCCAGGGGGTACATGCCGTCGTGGGCCTCGCCGGGTACCGTGCGGCTCATTTCCCCCGGCTCGGTAACGCGGCATACCCCCGCCCGGGCCAGCAGTTCAGACAGCTGCGCCCGCTCTGCCGGGGGGCAGAGTAGCCCCGCCGTCTGCAGACGGCCCTTCATGGGCCGCAGCGTGGGAACCAGCCGCGTCCTGGGCAGGGGCTTTACCCAGCAGTTGCCTGCCAGAAGGCTCAGTTCCAGCCGGCAGTCCGGCGCGACGGTGACGCTGACGCCGTCCTCCCGCAGCACCCGCCGGCCGCCCCTGTCCGCCTCCAGAGAGTCGGTGTACAGCTGGAGGGCGGCCTTGGCCCGCAGGCCCAGGTCCGCGGGGGAGGCGCGCCGGTTCTCCGACCGGAGCAGCTGGAAAAAGCGCTCACCCAGTTCCTCCGCCTCCGCCAGATCCGCTGTATCTACAAAGATCCCCTGGCAGGAGGAGCAAAGCAGCTGCCGTGTCAGGCAAATGTGCCGGGCCAGGGCCGCCAGATCCTCCTGGGTAGCGTCAGGGACGGCATAGGCGAAGCTCAGCTTGTGTCCCCAGGAAATAATCTGGGTATCCGGCTGGGCCAGCTGCCGGGCGGAGCGCACCGCCTCATCCCCGCCCCAGACCACCACCGCGTCGGCGGCCCGGGCAAAGACCTCCAGAGAGGCGAGATCTGTGGAGGGGGTGTCAAAGACGTAGATAAAATCCGCCAGCCTGGGTTCGATTCGGGTCAGTTCCTCCAACAGCAGCAGGGACACCCCACGGTCCGCGGCGGGCAGCTTGAGAATGTTGATGTTTCCCGCCAGCAGGCCCTCCACCACGCTGTAGGCCGGCAGGCCGTCCACGTTGCCGGCGGCAATGTGCAGCAGGACCCCCAGGCCGCGCCTCTGACGGTGGATGGGGGCAAAAGGCGGATGGGGCAGGTCCGTCGGGGCGTCTCCCAACTCCACGGTCAGCTTGCGCTCCAGGCTCTCCCTGGTGAACAGGCGGAGGGCGGCGGCAAATTGGCTCTCCTCCACGCCCAGGGCGGCCAGCAGGGGCCGCAGCACCGGGTCATAGTCCCCCCGGGCCATCCGGCTTGCCAGAGCCTCGCAGGCGGCCACCACCGTCTCAGGAAGCAGGGGCGGGCCCGCCAGCGTTTCCAGGCAGGCTCCCGCCAGATTTCCCCGAAGCCGCTCCAGCTGGTCGTCGTCCCAGCGCTGTCCGTGAAATAAAATCATGGGACGATCCCTCCCTTTAAAAATTCCGCCGCGCCGGCGGCACAGGTGACGATATCCCGCAGTCCCGCCCGGCCCAGCAGCTCCAGATAGGGGCTGGGGATACCGCAGGGGCAGTCGCTGGCGTTATGAAGGACGCCCACGTCGTCGGTCAGGACGCTGAGAACAGGCATGCTCATGGCCATGGGGGTCAATAGATTCACAAGCCCCGCCGTGCCCTCCGGCAGCGGCCGGAGGGTGTCAATGTCCCGGATGATGACCCGGCTGTACACCGGCACGTGGAAGTGGTGGCAGGGGCAGGAGGTATAGAGGATGGGGTGCTCCACCGCACCAAAAAACTCCACGCAGTGCGCCTCGTCAATGCCCAGCACCGCCTCCGCCAGACGGTACAACTCCCCTTTCTCCACCTTCTGCCCCTCAAACTGCTTCCAGCCTCCCCCCATTGTCACCAGGGAGCCGGGGGCCGTCTGCAGGCGGATGCCCCGCTTCTCCATTTCACTGAGCAGCAGGTAGGTGTAGGCGGGAAAGCCGATGGTGCGGATGGGCGCGCTTCCCGAGGCCCGGCGGACCAGGTTTTCCAGCATCCCCTCCAAATCCAGCCGATACCCCCCGTCCCGCCACATCAGGGCGTAGGTCCGGCTGAGGGCGGGGGCGAAGTAGGTGAAGCCGTAGCCGGTTTTGGCGAAGGCGGTATGATTATGGTGGGTGGGCTGGTAGCCCAGAATAAAGTAGTGGCAGGGCCGGGGGGAGAGGAGATGGTGGAGGCGGGTCATGCGCAGGACCATGTCCAGCCCCCGCAGCAGACTCCCGGAGTCAAAGCCCATATGGCTTTTCACTCCGCCGGTGCCGGAGGAGGTGGCTCGGACGAGAAGCCGGCGCTCCGGCATGGACAGCAGCCGGTGGCGCTTAAAATAGGCCGTGGGTACCGGCGGCAGCGCGGAGAGGTCCCCGGCGGCCAGGGCGGCCGGGTCGAAGCCCTCCTGCTCCAGGATGCGGGCGTAATCGGGGCAGTTGGCGGCCTGATAGGCGGCGTTTTCCGCCATGGCGGCGGCAAAAATGGCCTCAGTCCCCGCCGTGTCGTAGGGGTCCGGCCACCGAAAGAGGCGGCTTGCCCGGGACATAAGCAATCCCTCCTTTGTATAGACATATGGTTCTTAAAGTCATTGTACCACACGGCGATGGGGCGCGTCCAGAGTGGTAATAGTTGACAAGGGGACCGGAACAAGGTAAAGTATAGCCTAGCTAGGAGGGGGAAAGCTGGTAAGGATCCCGATTTTTTTCTTATGGAGGTATAGCGTGTGAAGCCGGAAGAGCAGATGGAGCCGAAGGGCCGGGAGCAGGCTGTGACCGAGCCGGTGCTGGAGCGTCTGGGCGCCCAGGCGCTGGCCGAGGCGGACAAGGCGGAGGAGCGGCTGAAAGGCGGCTATTATATGCAGCTGGCCGAGGAGTCGCTGGAGAAGGGAACCGGCGGAAAAACAGATTTGGAGCAGGCGGTGGAGGCGGAGGTTGCCTCCCTGCAGCGGGCGTCCCAGCAGCTGGGCCTGGCGTTCCAGAAGACGTCGGGTCTGGCCAGCGAGTTGAGTGCCCGGCTGCGGGACACCCGCACCAGCCGGGATCGGAAGTGGTATCTGCTGAACCCGCCGGCAAACGCCGCCATTGACCTGGAGGAGAAGCGGCAGAAGCATTTTGCCCAGGGTATCAACCTCTATAAGCTGTTTTTGGTGTGCGTGGTGGGCAGCTTCGCCGGCGTAGTGGTGGAGATGCTGTGGTGTCTGGTGCGCTATGGCTATATCGAAAGCCGGGCGGGACTGGTGTACGGCCCCTTCAACCTGCTCTACGGGGCGGGGGCGGTGCTGATGACGCTGGCGCTGTACCGGTACCGCAACCAGGGGTACATTTGGTCCTTCCTGGGCGGAATGGTGGTGGGCAGCGTGGTGGAGTACGTCTGCTCCTGGGGGCAGGAGATGGTGTTCGGCTCCCGCTCCTGGGATTACAGCGCGCTGCCGCTGAACCTCAACGGCCGAATCTGCCTGCTGTACTCCGTGTTCTGGGGCGTGCTGGGCGTGCTGTGGATCAAGGATCTCTATCCCCGCATGGCCAAGTGGATTTTGAAGCTGCCAAATCGGTTCGGCAAGTGTCTGACATGGGTGCTGGTGGCCTTTATGGTGGTGAACGCCGCCGTCTCCTGTGTGGCGGTGTGGCGCTGGTCGGAGCGGGTTGCCGGCCAGAGCGCCCCCAGTTCCTTCTGGGAATTTGTGGATCAGCGGTTTCCGGATGAGCGGATGGAACGCATCTTCGCCAATATGCGGTTTGGAAAATAGGCATCAACGCCAGGGCGCCCGGGAAGTCACTTCCGGGCGCCCTGGGCATTTAAAAAGAGATAGGGCGGCTGGGCGGGGATGGAATGCGGGAGGTGGCCTGTGCAAAGTGACGAAAAAACGGGAATAATTTCCATATTCCGGCGCTATGGTTTTGGTTGACAGAGGGGAGAACAATATGTTACAATTTGGTTACAATTATGACAGAGTAAGGAAGTGATTGCATTGGCCCAGAATACGGAAGGCCTGATTTATAAAAATCATCCTCTCCGCCGTGTCGGCAATATGATCTACTACGGCTCCATGGCCGATCCCTTTATCATCCTCATGCAGGTGAAGGAAACCCGCAAGGAGAAGGATCTGGAGGTAGCCACCAAGGTTTCCGTGGAGCTCCAGCGCACCGCCCCGGACTGCAAGAGCCGGGACCGGGTGGTGAAAAAGAGCGAGAAGGACAGCCTTTACGCCGCTATGGACATTTCCGCCATCTGGCTGGAGCGGGCGCTGGCCGGTAAGTAAGCCGGCGGATCGGACAAAAGAGAGGTGTACGAATGAGGAAAGCTGTGAGCAAGAGCATTGTCCTGGCGGCGCTGGCCGCCCTGTTCCTGACCCTGACCGCCGCCGCCTCCGAATTGGGGATCGCCGTGGTGGAGACTGACTCCCTGCGCCTGCGCAGCGAGCCCTCTACCGAGGCGGCCACCGTTACATATCTGCTGGAGGGGACAAAGGTCTCCGTCAGTGAGGTACAGGAGGGGTGGTACCAGGTAAGCTACGGTGAGGTAACGGGCTATGTGGCGGCTGAATATGTCAGCTACACCCCCAATGAGGTGGTTGCTGTGTCCGGCAGCGCCGGGGAAGCCGCGGTAATCAACGCCAGTTCTGTCAACTTCCGCTCCGGCCCCTCTCTGGACCATCAGATTATTGCCGGGCTGAACAAGGGTGCCCAGGTGACGCTGCTGGAGGCCGGGGACGAATGGTGCCTGGTGTCCTGGAACGGCCTGACGGGCTATGTGAACCGGGACTTTGTCACCTCCGACGCACTGCCTCTGGAGTTGGAGGAAACCCGGGGAATCGTGACCGGCGACTGCGTCAATGTGCGGGACATCCCCTCCACGGAGGGCGGCATTGTCACGAAGGTCTACGCCGGCAACATTGTAGAACTGCTGGGCCTGGAGAACGGCTGGTACAGCGTCTCTGTGAACGGCGCGGTGGGCTTTATCTGTGCCGACTATCTCCGGGAGTACAGCGGCAGCACCTCCAGCGCCATCGGTGAGGAGGTGGCGGCCCTGGCCCTGAGTTATCTGGGAACCCCCTATGCCTATGGCGGGGCCTCCGCCAAGGGGTTTGACTGCTCCGGCTTTACGATGTATGTGTTCAGCCAGTTCGGCTATAGCCTACCCCATTCTGCCACCTCCCAGTGGAACGATTCGGGAGAGTATGTGGAGCGGTCCGACCTGCAGCCCGGCGATCTGGTGCTCTTCTGTGACCCCTCCCGCAGCAATGGCAAGGCCTGCTCCCATGTGGGCATCTATATCGGAAACGACGAGTTCGTACACGCCTCCTCCGGCTCCAGCGGCAAATATGTGCGCATCAGCAGTCTGACGGAGGACTATTATAATGGCTACTATAAGGGCGCAAAGCGCCTGGGGTAGCTGGAAGGATGAAGAGGCCTGCCGCATATGTGGCAGGCCTCTTTTGCCCAGAGGGCCGCGGATGAAATCCGCGGCCCTCTTTCTATGTATGCGGTTATGCCCGCTTCAGCAGGGCCAGGCCGATGGGGTAGGGCCCGGTATGCACGCCGATGGTTGCCCCAATCTGCCGTACCGGTACCTCCACCGCCGCGCAAAAATCCCTGAGCATTTCCACAAGCTGGTCCCGGAAATGGCGGGCCTCCTGCTCGTCGTAGCCATAGCCCACCACAAACCGGTAGGTCTCTGGGTCCTCCTGGCCCCCCGCAAAATGCCGGCGGGCCAGTTCGATGAGCCGGGCTTTGCCCTTTTCCCGGCTGCGGAAGATGCCGGCGGGGAAGATTTCCCCTTCCTTCAGAATAATCAGCGGCTTGATCCCCAGGGCCCCGGACACCACGCTGGCCACTTGACCAATGCGCCCGCCCATTTGGAGATAGTCCATGCTGCCCACGGTAAAGATGATGCGCCCGGTAGGAATAACCCGCTCCAGCCGCTCCACCGCCTCCTCCAGGGTGCAGCCCTCGTCCCGCAGGCGGACCGCCTCCCGCACCAGTTCCCCCTGGAGCACGGTGTTGACGCGGCTGTTCATCACGTGGATGGCGCAGCCGGGAAACTCCTCCGCTATAAGTCCCGCCGCCGCTGTGGCGCAGCCGTAGGAGCCGCTGAATTTTGTGGTAATGCACACGCACAGCACCGGTGTCCCCGCTTGGGCAAAGGGGCGCAGCAGGGTCATATAGTCATCCACGGAGGGCATGCTGGACTTGGGGAACACGCCGGGGTTTCGGACCATCTCCTCGTAAAAGTCCCGCACCCCGACTTCATAGGCCTCCCGACGGTAGGTCTTGTCATCGAAGGAGACATAAAAGGGCGCCAGGGTCACGTACAGCTGCGCCGCTTCCGCCAGGGAGAAGTCGCAGGAGCCGTCGCTGATGAGGGCAAATTTTGGAGTCATGATTCACTCTTTCCTTTATCGCCAGTTATTCACCGGAGGCCTATCCGCCGGTATTTCTACTATTATACACGCCTTTTCCCCATGGCGCAACCTGTCTTTCCCCGGTTTACAGGGTAATCCGTCGGGTCAGCACGCCGCCCAGGGCGCCCACGGCGACTCCCGCGGCGGTACCGGCGGCCAGCAGAGCAGGCAGGTACCAGATAATCTCCCCCCGGCCCAGCACCGCCATGGCCACCAGAATCTGGCCCAGATTGTGGCACACACCCCCCGCGATGCTGACACCGAGAATGGAAAATTTCCCTGTCCGCTTCAGAAGTGCCATGACCCCCAGGCTCAGCGCCGCGCCTGCCAGGGAGTAGGCGAAGCTATACGCGTTGCCGAAGGTGGCGGACACCAGAATCACCCGCACCAGGCTGATCGCCGCCGCCTCCCGGAGCCCCATGCGGTACAGGGAAAAGATCACCACCAGGTTGGCCAGCCCCAGCTTCACGCCCGGCACCGCAGCCGATACCGGCACCAGGCTCTCCAGCCAGGAGAGGACCATGGCCAGAGCAACCAGCAGCGCGCAGCGGGCCATACGGCCACTTGTCATACCGGACCTCCTCATCGTGCCACCGCGTCAAAGCCGCCGGCTCCACCCTCAATACGCACCACGACCCGATGGGGAAGGCACACAATGGTTTCCCCCGTCCGGAAGATCCAGCCGGTGCGCACACAGGTCTGGTTGCCGCAGTTGGCCTCCACCACGGCGGCCCGTCCGCCGGCAATTTCCAGTACATTGTAGTCCGTCTGGCCAATGGTGACGGTTCGGTCCTCCGCCAGGGAGTAGCGGCCGGTTTCCTCCCCGTCCACCGTCACCACCACCCAGGCTCCGCTCCCTCCGGGGCGCGCCAGCAGCCAGAGGGCCAGGGCCGCCAGCAGCACCCCGCCGGTCAGCAGCAGATCATTTCTGTGGCTTTTCACCCCGGTACCCCCTTTGCAAATCCTCTGTTTTGGAGTATACTGTGTCTCATACGCTAGATTATACCAGCGCCGCCCAGGCGGCGCAAGGAGGAATTATGCGCCGACTGCTGCCGCTTATCCTGCTGCTGGTCCTGGCCCTCTCCGGCTGCGGCCGGCAGCAGGTTTCCCTCAGTGGTTTTGCCCTGAATACCGCCGTCTCCGTCACGGTTTACGGCGGCACCCAGGAGGATGCCCAGGGGGCCATGGAACTGTGCCGATCCTACGAGACCGTGTTCTCCCGGACGGACCCGGACAGCGAACTATACCGGCTGAACCATCGGGAAATCGATACCGTGTCCGACGAGTTGGCCCGGGTGATTGCCCAGGGCCTCGCCTACAGCCGCCTCACCGACGGCGCCTTTGATATCACCGCCGGCAGCATCAGCCAGCTTTGGGACTTTACAGCCGCCTCGCCGGCGGCGCCGCCGGCGGATGAGATTAGGGAGGGGCTGACCCACGTGGGCTATGAGAAGGTAACTCTGGAGGGAAACCGGGTCGTCTTTTCAGACCCCGGCACTGTCATCGACCTGGGGGCCATCGCCAAGGGCTATATCGCCGACCGGATGGCGGACTATCTGCGGGACGCGGGGGTGGCCTCCGCCATCATCGACCTGGGGGGCAACCTGTTCTGCCTGGGGGGGCGGTTGGACGGCAGCGACTTTCAGGTGGGCGTTCAGTACCCCTACGAGGCGCGCAGCGTCACCATCGGCGGACTGGGGGTTCGGGATAAGTCCGTTGTTACCTCCGGGGTTTATGAGCGCTGCTTTACCCAGGATGGGCGGCTCTACCACCATATTTTGGATACCGCCACCGGCTTTCCGGTGGCAAATGGCCTGGTGGCTGTCACCGTTGTCAGCGACTACTCCCTGGACGGGGACGCCCTCAGCACGGGCTGCTTTGCCCTGGGGCTGGAGGAGGGGATGGCCCTGGTGGAGAGCCTGGAGGGCATGGAGGCGGCGTTCATCACCGAGGATCTGGAGATCCACCTCTCCTCCGGCCTGGAGGGTGTGTTCTACGCAACGTAGGGAAAGCCGCCGCCCGCAAGGCTGCGGGCGGCGGCTTTATATGATATTGCTCAGGCGAGGTCCTGGCGCAGCAGGTACTTCCGCAGGGGAGCGACCCGGTAGAGAGCCACAAAAATTACCACAGCAAGGATGATGTTGGGCGCGGCCCAGGTGATGTTGTAGAGGAACGAGTAAAACCAGGGGGTGGTCATGGTCATACCCATAAACTCATCGGGCATCCATTTGCCCCAGACAAATACGCCTACCAGGTAGCTGGCCAGGAACTGGAGCGCGCCGCCCAGTACGGAGCCCCAGCAGGCGCTGTATTTGCGGTTTTTCATGAGGCCCGCGCCAAGCCCCAGCATGGAGAAGGCCAGGAAGTAGTCGCAGATGATGGTGGTCCAGTCAATGGCATGGCCGCCCATGATGTAGTCCAGTCCGCCAAAGACAAAGCCGGCCATAGCGCCCCAGCCGGCCCCATAACGGACGGCGAAAAAGACGATCGGCACCATGGAGACGTTCAGCAGGGAACCGCCGTTGGGCAGCTGGCCGGGAAGGACGTCCTTCAAGAGGTTCAGGATCAGGGCCAGGGCGATCATGATCGCCGCTTCGCAGAGTGCTTTGATTTTTTTGTTCATGATTTCTTTCCTCCATAAAGTGTTCGGGAGGTGCCTGCGGGCAAAGAAAAATCGTATGCCCGCAAGGCGCGGGCATACGACAAAATTTTTTATAAAATCGCATTCCTACGCCGGCATTACCCGGATCAGGTTCGAGGGACCGGACGGCGATACGTCTCATCTCAGCCGGCTTGCGCCAGCGCCCCTTGGATTGTGGCAACAGTATACCAGTGTACGCTGCCCCTGTCAATGGGCGAAATCGACAAAAGCCGTTGTCAGGCCAGGTATGCGTCCAGCAGCTTTAGGGTATTCTCCACGCCCTTGCGGTGGCTGCGCTCATAGCCGTGGGAGGCATACACCCCCGGGCCGATAAGGCCGTGGCGCAGATCATGGCCGGCGGAGAGGGTTGCCTCCACATCGGAACCATAGTGGGGGTACACATCCACGGCAAAGTCCGCCCCGCCCCGGCGGGCGGCGTCGATGAGGGCGGAAACCACCTCGTAGTGGTAGGGGCCGCCGCTGTCCTTGGCACAGATGGACACCTTGTACTCGTCACAGCCCAGACCGCTGCCCACGCAGCCCATGTCCACGCTGATGGCCTCGCTGACCCCGGCGGGGACGGAGGCCGCGCCGCCGTGGCCCACCTCCTCAAATACCGTCACGTGGCACCACACCCGCCGCCTGGGCACCACCTGGCCCGCCGCCACCTGCCTGGCAAGACCCAGCAGAATGGCCACAGACAGCTTGTCGTCCAGGAACCGGCTTTTGATAAAGCCGGAGGGTGTCACCACGGTGCGGGGGTCAAAGCAGACGATGTCCCCGGGCAGAATGCCCAGCTGCTCCGCGTCCCTCCGGCTGTGCACCTCCTCGTCGATCACCACCTCCATCACGTCGTAGCTGCGCTTGGTGCCGCTGTAGTCCCCGTTGACGTGGATGGAGGCGTTTTGCAGCTGGAAGGTGCCGGTATAGGTTTTGCCGGAGCGGGTGACGATCCGTACATTTTCCGCCTCGCCGTTGTTGGGGTTCATGCCCCCCAGAGGCGTCAGCAGGAGCCGCCCGGAGCCGGTAATCTCCCGCACCATGCCGCCCAGGGTATCCGTGTGGGCCTCCAGCAGCAGGGCGTTTTCCTCCGGGGCCTGGCCGTTGAGGCACACCAGCACGCCGCCCTTGGCGGTTATGGCCGGGGAAAAGCCCAGCTTGCGCAGCGCCTCGGCCACATACTCCGCTGCCTGCCGGGTGTAGCCGGTGGGACTGTCGATGGCCAGAAGGGCCGCCGCCTCCCGCAGGATTTCATCCGCGATATGTTCCATGAGGGAATCCTCCTTTATATGATTGCCTTATCCTACCACATTTCCCGCCGGAGGGCAACAGCAGCCTGTGAGCCGGAGGCGCGGGCGGCGGGAATTTAACGTGGATTTTACGTAAATTTTGGTAAAATACTACAGAACTTTCCTGGGATGTTTGCCATACTGTGACAGAAACAACGGATGGTAAAATCAGGGGGCGGCAAAACTTTTTTAACCGGGACCCCGGTCTTTTTGAATAGCCTTCGTATTCTGTCTTATGAGGGAGTGCGGGATGAAGAATTGGAATGAGCACAAGATAGAAACCCTCGTGCTGTCCGCCCAGGCGGACAGCCGGGTGGCTGACGAGTTGATTGTTCAGTACCTGCCGTTTATCAAATCAGAAACGGCGAAGTTTCTGAAACGGATTCCTGACGACGGCCAGGATGAACTCAGTATCGCCATGTTTGCCTTCTATGAGTCGGCCATGGCCTATCGGCGGGGGCGGGGCGCTTTCTTAGGGTTGGCGGCTGCGGCGATTCGAAACCGTCTGATTGACTATGCCCGGAAGGAGCGGCGGCAAGCGGGCCAGCTATCGCTGGACACCCCGTCGGGAGACGAGGAGGGGCTCTCTCTCGGCGAGCGGATTGTAAGTGAAAAAAATGGCATCGAGGAATTCGACAATCAAGCCGCCGCCCAGGGGGAAATCGAGGAGTTTGCGGGCCAGCTGGCGGAGTTCGGCATCTCTCTTCCTGATATTGCGGACAATTGCCCAAAGCAGGAGCGCACGTTGTCGGCGTGTATGGCGGTACTGGATTTTGCCAGAGAAAAGCCTGAACTGCTGCAGCAGTTTTTGCGCACCAAAAAAGTTCCGATGGCGCAGCTGGCCCTGGGAGCGGGCATTGAGCGAAAGACGCTTGAACGGCACAGAACGTACATTGCCGCGATCCTTCTGGCCTACACAAACGGGTTTGAGATGATTCGCGGACATCTGCACAGGATCAAAAGGAAGGAGGTGCCGCACCAGTGAGCTACCTGGTAATGGAATGTCACCCGGGCTATGCGGTTGTCCTCGATGAAACCGGCCGGTTTCTTAAGGTGGCCAATATGCGCTATGAGGTTGGCCAGCGGGTATCGGATGTTACGGGAATGAGAACTGGGGGGCCCGGGCCGGGGGAGAAAAGAAAAGCCCGGAGGAGACTGCGCATGTTCGCTGTGGCGGCGGCGGCTTGCCTCTGCCTGGTGGCGGGCGGCGCATGGCGGCTTTTTATGACACCTTACGGGACGGTGCGGATGCAAATCAATCCGGACGTGCGGATGAGTGTAAACCGTATGGATTACGTCATCGGAATAGAGGGCCTGAATGCGGATGGGGTGGATTTGATTGCGTCGTACCAATACACCCGGAAAAAAGTAAACGAGGTGTCAGACGAACTTGCGGAGCGCGCCGCCCGGATGGGGTATCTGAAGGAAGATGGAGCCATTTGGATTACCGTGGATTCCGACCACGAGGAATGGAGAGTAGCCACGGAGGAGCGGCTGATTATTGCATTGGAAGTGCATGTGGGTGCCTCTGTTACCGTGACATCCGGGGCCTTGGAGGCGTCCGGCTCTTCTGACCACGAAGCCTTCGTACCGGTTCAGTCGCCCCAGCCGCCTTATCCCGCGATTCCGGACGATGATGCGGATGATGACGCGGGGGAGGATATGGACGACGGGGACAATAATGTGGACGACGATGCGGATGATGATTGGGACGATGCCTTCTATGATGGCGTGGAGGATGACCTGGACAGCGATTCCAACGGCGATGTGGACGACGGCTTCGGCGGCGATTTCGATGATGATTTGCACGATGACAGAGACGATGACAGAGACGATGACAGAGACGATGATTTTGATGGAGAATAAAAAATATGGGGCGGACCCCGGTTCTGACATTTTGATTTCGTATCCTGTATGTGTAAGGCAAAACCGGGACACAAAATCAACATGTAAGGAGACAAAAATATGAAGAAGAGCATGATGTCAAAGTTCTTTGCCACCGGGCTTGCGGTAGCCCTGCTTACTGCGTTTGTTGGGTGCGGTGCGCGCCCTGCTGCGGAGGGTACAGCCGCGGGCGGCGAAAGCAGAACGGCGGCAGGCGCCATCTGGCTGAGTGTAAATCCTGAGATAAAAGTGGAATATGACGATAGGGGACTTGTTCTGGAAATCGAGGGTGTGAATACGGACGGAAAAGCGGTTGTAAGCGGCTGCCAGGACTATGTGGGCAGGGAGTGCGCGGCGGTTGTCAATGAACTGGTCAAAGAGATTTATGCCGGCGGCTATTTCGCCACCCAGCTGGACGGTCACGACAAGAATATTGTGATTAAGCTGGAGGACGGCTCCGCATATCCCAGTGAAGACTTCCTGGCTGCGGTTGCGGAAGGTGTGCGGGAGGCGGTCGGCGGGTTTGACGTCAGTTCCAGCACCGTGGTGGTGGATGAGGACGACCTGGATGAGGAGGGGCGTATTGGTGTAGAAAAGGCCCGCGAAATTGTTCTGACGCAGTTGGAAATTGACAATGCTGTTTTCAGCGAAGGGGAGTATGATCTCGACGACGGCGTGTATGAACTGGAGTTTACCGCTGACGGGGTGGAGTATGAGTATGAACTGGACGCTGTTACCGGCAAGGTCCTGGAAGCGGATCGTGAGCAGAACGACGACTGGGCGACATGGGACCAGGATGACGATGACGACTGGGACGACATCGATGACATGGACGACCACCAGGACGATATGGATGACGACGACAGCGATATGGATGACGACGACAGCGATGTGGATGACGATGACGACGACAGGTAATGGAATAAAAATTCTATAATTGGCTGCAAGGAGGATACCCTACGGGCGTCCTCCTTGTTTGCTTAATGGGGCATCCTGTTTTTTCTCTGTTGCACCAGGGGGAGCAACCCGGCCCCCTGTCCCGCCTATGGTAAGAGGGGGAGACCTCTTACAGTATCAGGAGAGGAGGGAGTATATGCCATGGAGACACTTGCGGCCATGACCCTGGGGCAGCTGGCGGGGAGCGCGGCGGCGGTGGCGGCGGTGCTGTCGGTATTTGTAGAGATTGCCCCGGTAAAGGTGCGGCCGGTGACGGCCTTTCTGGCCTGGCTGGGCCGCAAAATCAACGGGGCGGTGCTGGGCAAGGTGGAGCGTTTGGAGCAGAAACTGGATGAATTGGACCGTAAGACCGATGAGAACGAACTGGACCGCATACGCTGGGAGATCCTGGATTTTGCCAACAGTTGCCGGGGCGGCCAGCGGCACACCAAGGATGCCTTTGACCACATCATTGCCCAGAATACCAAGTATCACCGCATGATTCAGGCCCGGGGCATGCAGAACGGCCAGGTGGATCTGGAGTTTGAGTACATCGCGGACATCTTCCGGCGGTGCCTGCGGGAGAGCGACTTTCTATAAAAAGGAGAACAGAATATGAATCCATTGATGAAACGGGCGGCAAACCTCCTGTCGGTGAAGAGCATTGTCACCCTGACGCTGACGGTGGTATTTGCGTGCCTGGCCATTCGGGGCAGTGTGTCGGGCCAGGATTTTCTCACCATTTTTCTCATGGTGGTGTCTTTTTACTTTGGCACACAGAGCCAAAAGGTGCAGGAGGCGGTGGATGGAACCCGGGATGGAACTGGGGAATAAGCTGTGCTGCGGAACATGAGAGGGGGGAGAAAGCGGTGCTGAACAGCCGGGACATTTCCCTGCTGCGCGCGGACGTTTCGGCCAACTGCCGGGCCTGGGCGGAGCGGTGTGAGAAGGAGGGGCTGGCGGTGCTGATTACCAACACCGTCCGGGACAAGGCCTATCAGGAGTACCTGTACGCCCAGGGGCGCACCAGGCCCGGCAGCATCGTGACCAACGGAAGGACGCCCACCTTCCACAGCGACAGGGCGGGCCTCGCCTGGGATTTCTGCAAAAATGTGAGAGGCCACGAGTATGATGACCCGGCTTTTTTCCGTCAGGCGGCGGATCTGGCCAGGGAGATGGGGTTTTCCTGGGGCGGGGACTGGAAAAGCTTTCCCGACATGCCCCATATCCAGTGGGACGACGGCGGGCGGTGGACCGGCGCAATGATCCTGGCGGGCAGGCTGCCGCCCCGGATGCCGGAGTGGAAGGAGAAGACAGAGATGCGCTATGAAAGACTGCGGGACATTCCGGAGTCCAACCATTTCCGGGCGGTGATCGATATGCTGATGACCGCTGGCGTAATTGGCGGGGATGGCAGCGATCCCGACGGCAACGGGGATATGATCGATTTGAGCCATGACATGGTGCGGCTGCTTGTATTTGATTACCGGGCCGGCTGCTACGACGGGGCGCTGCGCTCCGCCGGGCTGGACCCGGATCGGTATCGATGAGGCCCGCCGCCCCGCTCTGGACGGCGGCAGCGGTGGCCGGGGCCACCGGGGCGGTGCTGCTGCTGCGCCGCTGGGCCGGACTGGAGGGGATACTGATCTTTGGGGTGGTCTGTGTGGCTGCCTTTTGGGGGTGGGTCCTGCGCTGGCTGTATCGGGACGGGCGAATGACGGTGAGTCACATTCTGGTGATTTGGCTCACCGCCTCCAGCACGGTGATGACCGCCGCCAGCTATTATCTGGCCTACCGGGGCGTGACGGCGGTGCTGGAGACCCTGTCCCGGTATGTTATGGTGGAGACCGTAGCGGGTAGCGCCGGTTATTTTATAAAGTCGGCCCTGGAGAATACCCGGCGGTCCGGCCTCGGAAAGCGGGACCTGTAAGGAAGATTTTGTACTTTTGTAACAATCCGCGCTGGTTTTCGTAACAACTTTCGCGTAAGATAAAACATGCAAGAGTCAATCGCTTTTTCATCTGTTCTTCCTGTCGATACGGAGAGCCGGGGAACCTGTGGGTCCCCGGCTTTTCCGCGGGAAAAAATAAAAATTTAGACTTTTGTAACAACCTCTGCTGGTTTTCGTAACACCTTTTTCGTAAGATACACTTGCAAGAGACGATAACTTCTTTTCATCCAATCTTCCTGACAATAGGGAAAGCCGGAGAGCCTTTGGTTCTCCGGCTTTTTCCTGTTTGCCGGGTAGCAGGAAAATTTGCAGCGGGTCCGGCCCCGGAATTGCTTTTTGCCGGCGGCCGTACTATAATGGAGCAGCCGAAGGGCGTGTGCCGGCGGAAAGGGAGATTTGGATGAGAGAGCAAAAAAGCCGCTTTCAGGCGGCCCGGCGGGTGCTGCTGTTCTGGTGCCTGTTTATTGGATGGGGAGCTGTGGCGGGCTCGGCCTGTATGCTGGCCGCCCCGGACGGTCATCTGATGGGGATGGAGGGAATGCTCCCCTACTTTCAGGTGCTGCCTTTGGCGGAGTATCTGTACCAGGACTTCCTTTTCCCGGGGATTGCCCTGCTGTGTGTCAATGGCCTGACGAATCTGGCGGCGGCGGTGCTGTTGTTGCGGGGAAAGAGGCTGGGCGTGGTGCTGGGGGGCGCTTTTGGGCTGACGCTGATGGCGTGGATCACCATCCAGTTTGTCATTTTTCCAATGAATGTGATGTCTACCAGCTTTTTCATTTTTGGCATGCTCCAGGCTGCCACCGGCTATGCCGCATGGGTATTTGACCGGCAGGAGCGCTTTGCGGTGCGGGAGACGGATTACCCCCACGTGGGAACCAACCCCCGGCGCCTGGTGGTCTACTTCTCCCGCATGGGCTATACACGGCGGGCCGCGCTGGAGGAGGCGGAGCGCACCGGCGCCCAGATCTGCCGGCTGCGCACCGGGGAGCGGACGGAGGGCACGCTGGGCTTCTGGTGGTGTGGGCGCTATGCCATGCACCGTTGGGACATGCACATTGAGCCCACGGGGCTGGAACTGAGCGCCTATGACCACGTTACCATCTGCACACCGATCTGGGCTTTTCACATCTCGGCCCCGGTACGGGCCTTTTGCCGGGCGGCCGGGGGGCAATTCAGGCGGCGGACTATGTATTGGTGCACTATCAGAATTGGGAATACCGGGGTGCGGTCAGGGAACTGGATGAACTGCTGGGCCTGTCCGGCGGCGCGGTGAGCATCTGCTGTCGGCAGGGGACGGTGAAGCGGCGGACAGTTCTGCCCGCAGGTGTGGCGGAGGCGGCCAAATGAAGACATTGTATGTGGTGGGCGGCACAATGGGCGTGGGCAAGACCACCGTCTGCCAGATTTTGAAGCGGCGGCTGGCGAACTGCGTGTTTCTGGACGGGGACTGGTGCTGGGACATGGACCCCTTCCAGGTGACGGAGGAGACCCGGCACATGGTATTGGACAATATCTGCCACCTGCTGGGGAATTTTCTGCGCTGCGCCGCCTATGAGAATGTGGTGTTCTGCTGGGTGCTGCACCAGCAGGATATCCTGGACACCATCCTCTCCCGCCTGCCACTGGCAGGGGTGGAGGTTTGTCAGGTGTCCCTGCTGTGCGAAGAGGAGAGCCTGCGGGAGCGGCTGGGACGCGATGTGACCGCAGGCGTTCGGACAGCGGATGTGGTGGAGCGCAGTGTGGCGCGCCTGCCCCTCTACCGGAGGCTGAGGGGTGAAAAACTGGATGTGTCTCATCTGACGCCGGAGGAGACGGCCCGTGCTCTTCTTTCCCAATGGGGGCGGGGCGTGTAAAACCGGGGGAGAGAAAGTCACTCGGCGGGGGGCCGGCTGACGGCATATATTAAAATACATATGCAACAGAAGAAAGAAAACTGCTTTTTGAACCTGTATATAACACTGGAGATTGTGGCCTGACCGGGAGGTCTGCGCACAATCAGGACGCATTCCTCCCAAAAGGAACTGACAAACTTTTCGGAGGATATAAAAATGAACCGTGAAAATAAACGAAAGCAATACGAAGCGGGATATTACAAGAATAATCCCTGCGGCGACAGTTTCACCTGCGCGGTGTGCGGTCGCCTGGTGGTGTCCGCCGGCGCTGGGAGCGGACACCGCAACCACTGTCCCAATTGCCTCTCCAGCCGCCACCTGGACGTGGAGCCGGGGGACCGGGCGGCGGACTGCGGCGGCGTGATAGAGCCGGTTGCGGTGTGGGTACGCCGGGGCGGCGAGTGGGCGATCATTCACCGCTGCCGCCGGTGTGGGGCACTTTCCTCCAACCGGTCGGCGGCAGATGACAACCCGATGAAGCTGATGTCCATCGCGCTGCGGCCCTTGGCTCAGCCCCCGTTCCCGGTAGAGCGCATCCGGGAACTCACCGTTCTCATGGGCGGAGATGGGGTGGATACCCAGGACTAGGGCGACGTCCCTGGGTAACAAATATATAAAAGAGAAGGGACTCGCAACCAGTACTGGTTGCGAGTCCCTTCTGGCGCGGAAGGAGGGATTTGAACTCTCCCCGTGGTCCACCCATGGCTATTTGTCCGGCGTGAAGGATAAAAAGCAGGCTGAAGTCAACGCGGAGGCCAGAGCGAACTTTGAGAAAGAGATGCAAAAGTGTAAGGACTACTACCGGAAGTATCAAATTTTTACCATGATCTATACAGATTCTGATCTGCTGGATATGGATCAGATATTTGAGGAGATGGAGCGCTATTTGAGGCCGGAGCGGGAGAACCGGCAGCTGCTGGACGCCACCTTGGAGGAGTTCGCGCAGTTTCATGTCTAGCCGTTCCGGAGCATTCCACGAGAAGATGGAGGCGACCGAAAGGGCGCCTCCATCTTCTAACCTATTGGAACTGGACGGCCCAGCGCTGTGCCAGCGCCTCCAGCAGCGCCTCCGGGTCAAAGTCCTCATAACTGAGGCCCATGTATTCCACATAGGCCGCCATATTGCCCCGGATGGCCACCACCTCCAGCCCGCCGGCGGCCCAGGCGCTGTCCAGCCCGTCGATCTCCAGGGGAACAAAGGCGTCGGCGCCGTGGGCGAAGACAGCGTCCTCCATCAGGGTTTGGGCGAAGTCCGCTGCCATATCCGCGCTGGACAGGCGGTAGACGTCCTGGTACATCCAAACGGTCTGGTCGGTCCATCCGGTCCTGCCGGACAGTTCCATTGCCTCCCGCACATCCCAGTGCTGGGCCAGCAGGGAGCGGGTAAAGGCCACCTGACTGGTGTTGTCGGAGTATACCAGATAGGTCCGCTTCCCCTCCCAGCCCAGATCTGACAGGAGAAGATAGGGGCCGTCGGCTCTCTCCGGCAGATCCCGGGCACTATGGGAAATCCCCTGGGCTGCGGTCAGCAGGGCGCAGAGGGCAACCAGCGCCAGCAGCGTCCGGTTGACGATGTTGTGGGCCAGGCGGCGGCCCGTGGGGTTGTGATCCAGAGGGATGCCCCGGCGCATGCGGCGATAGGTGCGGCTGACCCGCCAGGCTCCCCGCACCATGCCGTACAGCCCCCATACCAGGACGGCGGCCAACAGCAGGCAGAAGGCGGTGGACTCCACCCAGCTGCGCTGCAGATCGGTTCCCCAGCGGTCCAGCAGCACAGCTGGCCCGCCCCGGGTCATGGCTGCCGCCAGAGAGACATTGACCAGCAGGATGATCACCGTCGGCACCCAGGCCCAGACATACTGCCGCCGCAGCTTCTTCAAAGTGGCGGCCTGCTGGCGGGGGTCATCGTAGAACTCAGGCACACTGCTGCCCGCCGGGGCCCGGAACACGTGCAGCAGGCCGCAGGCTGTTACAAATTTCCAGCCACACTCCTCAAACACCGCGATCTGCTCCTCCGGGAGATTTTGGTCGTCCAGAAAGCCCGGGGCCGACACCTCCACCCGGTAACGGGCCGGGCTGGGCTTTACGGGGACAAACTTGCTCAGGTATGCGCCCCGCTTCACCAGCTGCCAGCCCCGGGCCTCCATGTCGCTGTAAAATTTTTCGGTTTCTCCCAGTTCATACTCGTCCGGATGAAACCGGTACCGCGTGTTCATTCCTCCACCTCCAAAATCGCGCCGTCCGCCACCAGCTGCTTCAGCCGCCCGTACTCGCTGTGGAGCGCGGCCCGGCCGGCGGCGGTAATGGCGTAGTTTTTCCGGCGGCCCTCCTCGCCGGTGAGGGTGATGAGCCCCTCCCGCTGCATCCGGCTGAGTACGCCGTAGAGCGTCCCCGGCCCCATGGCCAGACGCCCGCCGGAGAGTTGGCCGATCCGCTGCATCATGCCGTAGCCGTGGCCTGGCTTCAGCAGTGCCAGCAGGATATAGAAGGCGGCCTCCGTCATGGGCCCCTGATCCGGCATGTCACACCCCTCCTTCATATGTGATACGATATATCGCGTGGCATAATAGTAGCACGGCGGGAAGCCGTTGTCAAGAATGGCAGGTATGTAAAAAATTTTTTCAACAGGTCAACACTTGGCCTTGCTGATCCGTTCTGGGGGTGAAGCGAGGGAGGAGGGGACGCCGGTATGGTGGAACGGATGTATACCACGTTTTATGACAGCCTTTTATATTACTGCGTCTCCCTGGCCCGGGAGCGGGCGGCGGAGGAGGATCTGGTGCAGGAGACCTTTCTGCGGGCCATGATCCATTTGGAGGGTCTCCAGGATCTGGAGGAGCGGCAGCAGCGGGCCTGGCTGTATCAGACGGCGAAGCACCTCTATATTGACCGGGTGCGGAAGCTGGCGCGGGAGGAGTGCGTGGAGCAGGAACGGCTGGATCTGTCGGCCTTTGAGGAGGATCTGACCAAGCTGGCGGTGGGTCAGCTGATAGGGCGGCTGCCGGAGGGGGAGCGCGCGCTGTTTTCCATGCGCTACTTCCAGGGCTACAATGCCGCCGAACTGGGGGATATCTTCGGCCTGCCGCCCTCCACGGTCCGCTCCAGACTCTCCGCCGCCCGCCGCCATCTGGCCGCCATGCTGGCGGAGTGAGCCAAAGCTGACAATATGATAAGAGGAGGAACAGACCATGGAAAAGAAGAAGGTGCTGCTGGTGAATGCAAGCCTGTGTGATGCCCGGAATGTCCAGGAGAGCACGCTGGCGGCCTACGAGAAGGTGGTTGTCAACGCCGCCACTGTGCTGGTGAGCCAGGGCAGCCGGGAACTGCTGGACCGCTACTCAGTGGCGCTCAATTCAGATGCGGTTCTGGCGGTGGAGGGGGATGTGCACCTGAACACGGTTAATGGCAGAGCCGAGATCAAGCCGGGCCAGGCCCTGCCGGCGGGTAAGACGCTGCTGCTGGTCAACGGTGTTCTGGAGGTGTTTCCCGGCAGTGAGGCGCTGCTGGCGGGCTACTGCGGGATCCAGGTCAACGGCAGGCTGCTCTGCCCGGAGAGTCTGGCGGGACTGCTGGCCATGGCCCGGGTCAACGGCAAGCTGGAGACGTATCCGGACGACTGCATCCGCCTGCGTTCCACGGCGATTCTGGACCGGACCTTCCCCCTGCGGGCCAGGCAGAACGGGCGCTACTATGCCGCCCGGCGGGTGGTTGCCCTGGACCCGGCGGCGGATCTGGGGAAGCTGGTGGAGCGGAACGTCCGCTTTATCACCCAGGAACTGCTGGTGGCGGAGAGCCTGACGGAGGCTGCCCTGCCTCTTTTTGACGAACAGGCGGAAATCACCATCCTGCCGGACGGCTGCGCCTATGTGGCGGATGATGTGAAGCTGGACGACGCCCTCCTCCGGCGCTATGGCGACAAGCTGTATGTCAACGGGGATGTAACGGTGGACGGGAACAGCGGGAACTGCTTGGGCCGGGTTCGCTGCCTGCGGATCAACGGCGACGCCCTTGTCACCCGGGACCAGATGGATGCCTTCCTGGCCATGGGGACCGAGTACGACCAGCTTCGGATTGTGGCAGGCCGTCTGCTGCGGGATAAGCTGAGCGTCACGGTGGACCGGGCCATGTTGGAGCAGGCCACGGAGGGGGTTGGCGTGATAGACTGCGTGAATGTGAAGATCCATGGGGATGTGCCGCCCCAGCTGCTGCGGGAGAGGCTTTTGACCCTCAGCGACTGCGTCAATGTCAGTTGTACGCCGGAGCAGCGGGCGGCGCTGGAACTGGTGGCCAGCGATGTGGTGCGCATAGACGACTCCGGCAGCGGCCTGCTGGACCAGAACGGCGGCATGCTCTCCCAGCTGGCGGATCTTCTGGGGGAGGGGAGTCTCAGCGGCGCGGAAAGGGCCAGCCTGCTGCGCCACAGCAAGGTGGTCAACTCCGCGGAGTATACCCTGTAAGGGGTCTTTTATCCTCCAGGACATATGAAAAAACAGTTCCGAACCCGGCATTTTACGGGGTTCGGAACTGTTTTAGAAGTCCGGTCAGCTAAGAAAGGTCCGGCATTTCTCCGGGAACAGATAGCTTCCAGTTGACGGCTCTGTCGCCAAAGTGAACAAACTGCTCTACAATTTGTTGAATCAGCGCCTGGATGGGACCCTGGAGGGGGATGTCCGGCCGGTACAGAAGCAGGCTGTGGCAGGGGCACTGCGGAGGGGAAGCTACCAGATCAAATTTCCGGTAGCCGTTGCAAAGCCCTTCAGGTACATAGGAAAAGCAGGGCATTTCCCGGACAAAAGTGATTGCGTTGTGAAAACTTCTGGTTTCCAGGACGGCGGGGGGATGACCCCAGCCCTAGCCAGGCACTCCTCCTCAATCAGCCGCATGGTGGAACCAACAGGGTGGAGCAGGGGGAAAAGACCCGATTCCAGTGCGGCAGGCAGTCCCTCAGATGAGGGGGAGTCCTTGTAATTCGGTGGAAAGATCAAAATCAGGCTGTCTTCGCCCAGATGGATGCTCTCCAGGTCCGGAACTTGAGGGGAGACACTGGTGCAGATGGCCAGATCAACTCGTTTTTCCCGCAGGGCGCTGGTGCTTTGCAGGGAGTTGCTGACATTGACCTAAACGTGGACGTCCGGGTATTGGGCCTGAAAGGGGGGCAGGATCTCCAGCACAAAGAAATTGTGGAAAGGGGGATCTGCCAGAATATGCAGCGCCTGCTTTTGTTGCAGGGTGTGCAGATCCTCTGTCAGCTGCTCCTGGAGATGAAGGATAAGGCGGGCGTTGTTGGCGAATAGAATGCCCGCCCGGGTCAGTTCCATTTTGCCCCGGCTTCGGGTAAAGAGAGGGACGCCGAACGCCTCCTCCATATGTCTCAGGTGCATGGACATGGCGGGCTGGGAGAGGAAAAAACGGTCGGCGGCTTTGGAGAGGGAGCCTTCCTCGGCAATAGCCAGTATATATTCCAGAATTTTTGTATTCATTGTGGCTTCTCCATTTGCAGGGCGGCGGCCTCCCCGGGGGCGTACTGCCACATCAGCTTTCGGTTGAACTCGTTCCAGACCATGTCAATGCCCTTGCCTATGCTGTTATTGAGCCAGAGAAAGAACAGGGACTGCTCCATTTCGCCCAGACTATGCCCCTCCCGGGTGAAGATGGCGTAGGTCATGTGGCGCGGTGGGCGCGGATGAAAGATGTGCAGCTTTGGATCGGCCAGGGCGTGGTGGCGGGGAAGAAGGCCCACACCGGCTCCGGAGGAGATCATTTTGCGCAGCATGGTCACGTTGAGGGTGGTAAATGCCGCCTGAGGCTGAAAGCCGGCCAGCAGGGGGGCGATATAGTCATGGAGGGAGGAGTGGCGGTCCGGAAGGACAAATACCGCGCTGTGGAAATCCACCGGGTCGGCCAACCGGGCCTTCGGCGCATCCGCTCCCTGGCGGAAGGCGGCGGCCTGGGCCGCAGGTACCGCCAAGACAATTTCCTCCCGGCTGACAGGGAAGCGCTCCAGTCCTTCGACCTCCTCTCCGCTGGTGACGCACAGATCTATTGCGCCCTCCCGCAGCAGTTCCTTCAGATCGTTGGCATATCCCTCGTGGGGAACCAGGCGCACAGCGGGGAAGTGGTGGCTGAAGGGAGCGCAGGTCTCCGCCAAAATCAGGGCTCCGCTGTGGGGGGAGATGCCGATCCGCAGTTCCTGGACGGCCGGCGTGTCCAGCATGGCGATGGAACTGCGGGTACTGTCTAGAATATCGAGAATCTGCTGGGCGGTTTGCAGGTATCCTGGATGTGCCTGGTGGCATCCTGGTGGCCTTTATTGAAGGCGAATACACACCCATCGCAAAAACAGCCTTCAGTAAGTGCCGTCCCAGCCTGTTGATTCGCCAACTCACCGTGCTGAGCCGTTTTCCGGAGGCTTTCGACGCGCTGATTGCCTGCGTGGAAGACACCCAGTGCGCGCTGGCCGCCTTCATGTGTCATCAGCATGACAACAAAGATCCGGATAAGACGGCCCGGGAGATCAATGAGATCATGGAGAACCGGGACGGAGGGGCCAGAATGTTTGTTCCCAAGCGGGGCGAATGGCATACCCTCAGCGTGGGAATCGACTAAGGTACGCTGCTGCAAAGAGCCCAAAAGCCGCGGGAAATATTTCCTGCGGCTTTTGGGCTCTGCTCCCCCGGGGGACTGCCGGCGGACAGGGGATTGTACATTTCCGGGGGAAGGGGTATAATGGCCGTGCAACGATTTTAACGGAGGAGTGCGCCGCTATGGATATGACTTTTCTGGATATACACACCACGGACCCCGCCTTCAATCTGGCTCTGGAGCAGTATGTGTTCGACCGCATGCCCCGATCCCGGGGCTACTTTCTGCTCTGGCAGAACGACAACGCCGTCATCGTGGGCCGGCATCAGAATACTCTGGCGGAGATAAACGAGGACTATGTCCGGGAGCGGGGGATCCGGGTGGTGCGCCGGCTCTCCGGCGGGGGAGCGGTGTATCACGATCTGGGAAATCTGAATTTTACCTACATTGTGGACGCGTCCCAGGGGGCGCGGCTGGATTTGCGCCTTTTCTGCCAACCGGTGGCCCAGGCCCTGCGGGCGCTGGGGGCGGATGCACAGGTCAACGGCCGCAACGACATCACCATTGATGGAAAGAAGTTTTCCGGCAACGCCCAGTATGTCCGGGAGGGGCGGATCATGCATCACGGCACCATTATGTTTGACTGCGACTTGGCAGTGGTGGGACAGGCTCTGCGGGTGGATACGGAGAAGATTGCGGCAAAGGGGGTCAAGTCCGTCCGCAGCCGCGTGACCAACGTGCGCCCCTATCTGGCCCGGGACGTGTCGCTGGCGGATTTCAAGGTCCGGCTGGTGGAGCAGATGTTTCAGGGACAGCAGATGGAGCGGTATGAACTGACAGCGGCGGATGTGGCCGCAGTGGAGGAACTGCGGCGGAAGCGCTACGCCACCTGGGAGTGGAACTACGGAGCCTCTCCCACATGCGCCATTCTCCGCCGGCGGCGGATGGAGGGCTGCGGTACGGTGGAGGCCCGCCTCCAGGTGGAGGGGGGCCGGATTACCGGTGCCCGGTTTTACGGTGACTTCTTCAGTACGGTGGAGCCGGAGGAACTGGCGAAGAGGCTGGTTGGGCTGCGTCCGTTGGAGGAGGATTTTACCCGTGCCTTGGCAGGAGTGGATGCGGGCCGCTATTTCACCGGGCTGAGCACCGGCCAACTGGTGGAACTGCTGAGCCGGGGATAGACGGCGGCCAGCCGCCCTGTAGAATTGAAAGGCACTCCCACACCGAAATCGGGCACGCCGTAAAGCAATAAATATCAAGATGGCATGATGATTCTCATGTCATCTTGATATTTTTATTCCACAATGCTCGTCGGGGCGTATAAGTGTGCCATTGGGCAGAACTCAACTTTATGATATGCTACGCGCAGGAGCGCGACAAACTGGAATTTATGGAGGAAATCTTATGAAAAAAAATCGGTTTATCCGTTGCGATATTCTTGGTTGTTTTTATTGGCTCCTATATGGGGTTATGTTACGTGGTTCCTGGGCTGAGGATTAAATTGGAGGCTGACGCAATGACTTACTTTGTCAAGAGCATACGTCACATGGCTTTATTCAAAGGTATCATGTCTCTTTTTATTGGATTAGTGCTTGCGAGCATTCCTTTTCCGGCTGTTAAAAGAAAGTGAAGCTAGTTTAAATTCCTGCTTGTCAGAATGCTCAACAAGCTGTACATTTCGGAAGATAGTACCACAGGTGGGTATTGTATGAATGAGATGCAGCCGCTGCGCTGGTGGGCAAGCGTTACGGAAAGCACGGCATACAGGGCAGGCATATCAGGGCCGCAAAAGCCTTGAGGGTACGCTTGCCATGTTTATCGTATCATTTGTGAGCGTGCTCCTGCTATCAGCGGAAAATTTGACTTTTTGGTGCCAAAATGGTGCCCGGATTTCTCGCACAGTTATAAAGTGATATGGGAAAATAGAAAAAGATAATATTGCTACTAACTATATATCTGTCTGCCTGTTGTCACGCTGTAGAAGTTCATTTTGGCGGGTACGAATATAAAACCGTTGCTCCTGCTGTTTTTATGAATAAAAAGCTTTACTGCAATGGGCTTTCATAACTTCTACACTGTGACTATCCTCTCATAATGATTGAGGGCGAAAGCACTCGTTGCTTTTGCCGTCTTGATTACCCAACGTGCAGAGACAGGCAGCTTTGTCACTGACAGCGCAGCCGTTCATTTTATCGTTGACAAAAGTGGCAGGATCTGCTACTTCTCGTTGCATTATGTGTTCATTTGATGCAGCAAGAGTGTAAAAATTATAATAGTACATTCATTAATTAACGTCAAGAAGTATTCGGTTAAGGCACATCCATCAATATTGTCTAACCAAATATTATTTATTTGGTTAAAAGGTGCATGGATATTTTCCACTGATAATCCGATATTTCGTGCTATTTTGGGGTTATTGCGAAATTCAGTATCTCCAAAATCGTCATTCCACCATAACATTACTCCATTAAATCCGGATTGTTTTATTATTCTAAAACTTTCAATCTTGGGTAATCGATAACCAAACTAATAAAAAGTAGATATCATTTTATTACCTCACATTATATAAATCCTCTGTTGGTCATTGCCCACAGGCACAACTTTTGCATTGCTTTTATAATACTACATGCCTGTAAATATTTCCATAACACGTTATCGAGGGCAGCTTTGCCGGAAAATTTATTCTTCCCGGCACTTTGATGCTGATCGCGCTTTTGAACTTTAAGGTCGGTCAAAACATTGATACGATTCTGAAGAGCGGCGTTATCCTGATTCTGCAGGAAGTCGGCAACCTGGGCACTATTCTTCTGGGTGTACCTGTCGCAGTTGCACTGGGTTTGAAGCGCCAGTCCGTAGGCGCGGCATTCTCCCTGCCGAGAGAGGGGGCTTTGACTATTGTCAGTGAACGGTATGGCCTGGATTCCGAAGAGGGCAAGAGCGTCATGGGCGTGTTCCTGATCGGAACGGTCCTGGGTGGCATTTTCTACAGCTTCTTCTCCGGTATCTGCGCTACATATTTCCACATTCACCCCTATGCGCTGGCAATGGCATCTGGCATGGGCAGTTTTTCCATGATGGCCGGTTCCACCGGAACGCTGACCGCCATGTATCCAGAAATGGCAGACAAAATTCTCGCACTGGCAGGCGGCAGTTCTGTTTTGATAACAGTGGACGGCGTGTGGATGAACATTCTGGTCGCCTTGCCGCTGGCCAATGCCTTCTATCGCTTCCTGACCCGTGAAAAGAAAGAAAAGACCGCAACCAAGGAGGAGAAGTAATATGAAGGAAAACATGAAAAAAGTTGCGCTGGATAATCTGGGCTGTTTTGCCATTATTGCGCTTTGCGTATTTGTCAGCAATCTGATCATTAATTTCAAGGCCGGAAACGATGTAACCCCCTTTGCGTGCCTGCCCACCCTGCTGCTTCTGGCTGCGGTCAGCTTTGCCGGTGTTCTGATGAAGGCGGCAATTAAGGTCAATGTTCCCGCTATCATTTACACCTGCATTCTGGCAACCATTCTCTCCCTCCCCTGCTTTCCGTGGTATCAGGCGATCATTACCATGCTGGGCAATCTGCAGTTCAATGCGGTCATGACTCCCATTCTGGCCTTTACGGGTTTGTCCGTCGGCAAGGATGTTGGTGCATTCCTGAAGGCCGGCCCGAAGCTGCTGGTCGTCTCTATCTGTGTTTTTATCGGAACCTATCTTGGCTCCGCACTGATCTCTCAGCTCGGCCTGCTCCTGACCGGTCAGCTGTAATTTCTATTAGGAAAGGGGTGTGTCATCGCATATGAAAGCTGATACGCATGAATTTGCTCCGGAGGTCCGTGCGCTGGAACCGGAGTTGCTGCAGTGGCGCAGACAGCTTCATCAAAACCCGGAACTGTCTTTTCACGAAACGCAGACCAGCGCGTGGATCTGCTCCATGCTGGACACCTTTGACGGCGTTTCCTACACGCGCCCCACGCCCACCAGCGTGATGGCCGTCGTGCGCGGAGAGAAAGCCGGACGGACCATTGCCATTCGTGCCGACATCGACGCGCTGCCCATCGACGAGCAGACAGATGTCCCCTTCAAATCCACACGGTCGGGGGTCATGCACGCGTGCGGCCATGATGGACATACGGCCATCCTTCTGGCAACCGCCAAAGTAATCGGCGCCCTGCGCAGCCAGCTCTCCGGCGAGGTGCGCTTTTTGTTCCAGCACGCAGAAGAACTCCCTCCTGGCGGTGCAGCGGAAATGGTTGCAGCCGGTGTGATGCAGGGCGTTGACGAAATATACGGCCTGCATCTGTCCTCCGCCTACGATACCTGCACCTTTGGGATTCGCGCCGGTGCGCTGACCTCTGCAACGGATCGTTTTGATATTACGATCATCGGCAAGGGCGGCCACTCGGCATTCCCCGAAACCACCGTTGATCCCATTCCCGTAGGTGCGCAGGTCATCTCTGCCCTTCAGACGATCGTTTCACGCCAGACCCCCGCATTGGACAGTCTGGTTTTGTCCATCTGCCAGATTTCTGCCGGGGAAGCGTACAATATTATTCCGGGCTCCATGCAGATCACGGGCTCTACCAGAAGCTTCAGCCGGGAGATTCGGGCTGCGCTGCCGGGTAAAATTGAGAAGCTTGTCCAGGGGATTACTGCGGCATATGGCGCTGCCTATGACTTCAAGTTTTCTCGGGGCTATGCATCGGTATTCAACGATGCAGCGCTCACCGATCATGTGGAGAATTTGATTCTCACACATTTTGGAGAAGGCCGAAGCGCGCGGATTGCTCCGGTCATGCCGGGAGAGGACTTTTCCGCATTTTCCGAGCTGTGCCCCGGCTGCTTTGTGGAGTTGGGCACCCGGAATGCGGAAAAGGGATGCGACGTACAGCATCATAATGCACTTTACAAAATGGACGAAGATGCTCTGGTTTATGGGGTGGAGTTTTTTCGCACCCTGATCCTGGATCGGCTGGGAGAGTGAAAAATGGGAGATCACATCATTTCCGTTTCCGCACAATCCCACGGAACAACGCTGACCCACGTGACTGCACGCCAGCACACCTTCCAGATTGATGAGCCGGAGTTTTTCGGCGGCAGAGATCTTGCGCCCAGTCCCGTTGATTATCTGCTGGGGTCTGTGGCCGGCTGTGTGACGGCCATTGGCTGTCTGATTGCAAAGGAACAGGGCTTCACCATGCATCAGCTTGACACAAAGGTCGATGGACGCATCAATTCCGCCTGTTTTCTGGGTCTGCCCGATGCGGCGCGCTCCTGGTTTCAGGAGATCACGGTTTCTCTGGAAATTGACTGTGATGCAACGGAGGAGCAGCTTCAGGCATGGAAAGACCAGCTGGCAGTCCGATGCCCCGTTCTGGATGGACTGCTTCACCCAACGGAATTAAAAATTGAATGTAAGAGGAATTGTCAATGAAAGATCATACCTTTTAGCTGCTGAGAACTGCTGAAATTGCACAGCAGGCCCGTGATGCCGGGAATACGCCTTTTGGCGCGCTTCTGGTGGATGCGGACGGAAATATTCTGGAAGAGCAGGGCAACATTGAAATCACAGAGCATATCTGCACCGGCCATGCGGAATGCACCCTTGCGGCCAAGGCCTCCCATAAGTACAGTCGTGAGTTTCTCTGGAACTGCACCCTGTACACCTCCGTTGAGCCGTGCGCTATGTGCACCGGCGCCATTTACTGGGCCAATATTGGCACCATTGTTTACGGCATTGAAGAGACGACGCTTCTGAAAATGACCGGCAGCAACGAGCAAAACCCCACCTTCTCCCTGCCCTGCCGTAAAGTTCTCGCGCGGGGACAGAAAGATATTCATGTTCTGGGACCCTTCCCCGAAATTGCAGATCGGCTTATAAAAGCACACGACGGCTATTGGAACTGATATGAAAAAACCGCCGATCAGGCGGTTTTTTCATATCAGCAGATGATTTAATGATAAAGGAGCGTTTGTCATGCGCAGCACAGCAGAAATGAAAGAGCTGATTGAAACCGGTCTCGGAAAACACATTTGCGATCTGCAGCTGAAAAATGTTCGGCTGGTGAACGTGTTCTCCTCTGAAATTTATCCCACGAATATTTACATTCATAAGGGAAGAATTGTCTCCATCGACCCGAATGCAAATCTGGAATGTGTCAAGACTGTGGATTGCGGGGGAAAGTACGCGCTGCCCGGAATGATCGACACGCATATGCATTTTGAATCCACCATGCTGTCCCCTGAGGCACTGGCCTCCGTTGTGGTTCCGGCCGGAACCACAACGCTGTGTGCGGATTTGATGGAGATTGCCAATGTGGCCGGTGCGGCAGGACTGAAAGCCATGTTGGATTCCAGCAGCCGTCTCCCCTATCGCATGCTGATCGAAGTCTCCTCCCGCGTTCCCACCGCGCCCGGACTGGAGACCACAGGCGCCTATATGGGCGCGGCAGAGGTTCGCGAGATTATGGACTGGGACGAAGCGATCAGTCTGGGAGAGCTGGACCCCTCCAAGATCCTTAGCGTGGGAGACGAATATATTGAAAAGGTCGTGGACACCCTCAACCGCCGCAGGGTGGTCAACGGCCACGCCATCGGGCGCATGGGGCAGGAACTGAACATCTACGCCTCCGCCGGCATATCGGACGACCACGAGTGTGTCACGGCAGAAGAAATGCTGTCCAGACTGCGGGTGGGCATGTGTGTGCTTGTGCGCGAGGGCAGCACGGAGCGAAATTTGGACGCCCTGATTTCCGGGGCATTAAAAGAGCATCTTTCTCTGGAAAACCTGATGTTCTGCACAGACGACAAGCATGCCAGCGAAATTGAGTGCGAGGGACACATTGGCTACAATGTGGCGCGGGCGATGGAGTTGGGCCTTCCCCCTGTGGAGGCAATCAAACTGGGTACCATCAACGCCGCCAGACATTTTCGGCTGGAGGACGAGATCGGTTCCATCACGCCCAGCCGCCTTGCAGATATTCTGCTGGTGGAAGATCTACATGAAATGCGCCCCATCAGCGTCTATTTTGAAGGGCGTCTGGTGGCGCAGAACGGAGAGCTGAAAGAGGCCTGCCCCGTGCCGGCGTATCCGGACTGGCTCAAGCACACCGTCACCTTGAAAAAACCGGTGAATGCACAGTCCTTCCGGGTTTGCGCGAAGGCCGCTGGCCCGGATACCCGCGTGAATGTCATCGATCTCATTGAAAGTCAAATCATTAACCGGCGTGTGACTGCGCACCTCCCCGTGCAAAATAGGGAGATTCTGCCGGACCTTACTCAGGATATTCTCAAGCTTGCCGTGGTGGAGCGCTACGGAAAAACCGGCGGAATCGGCATTGGCTTCGTGCGGGGATTTGCCCTGCAAAAGGGGGCTCTCGCCTATTCCATGTCCCACGATCACCACAATATCGTGACGGTGGGTGCTTGCGATGAGGATATGGCATTGGCTGTTAACACGGTGGCAGCTATGCAGGGCGGACTGTGCGTGGTGGCTGACGGTCAGGTGCTGGCCAGGATGTGCCTGCCCATCGGCGGTCTGATGAGCGAGTGCAGCGCAAAGGAGGTCATCGAGGAGCTGGACAAAATGAATGAAGCCGCAAAATCTCTGGGCTGCAGTGGTTCGGCACCCTTTATGACGCTGAGCTTTATCTCGCTTCCCACGGTGCCGGAGTTGGGACTGACCGATAAGGGACTGATCGATGTTCTGGGACACCAGCTGATGGACGTGGAGGAGACCGAGTAACACGGTATTGGGCGGCGCAGGCTCCTGTATGGGTTTTTCCTCTTTGCCGCCTTCGGCTGACGGTTCAGGCGGCGCTTTCTGTTCCACTTTTTCACGGGCGGCATCGCGGCGATCCTTCAACGACGCATCGATCTTGTCAAAAGAAATCGCCACATCGCCGGGGTCGGGCTGGGCAGGGCCGTCATGGACCGGCTGGGAAGTATCGCCTGTCAAGTCCGGGGCTGGGACGCCGGGGGCGTCAGGCGGACTGGCCTCCGGTGCCGCCTGCGGCTCTGACTCCAGAGGGCGCTTTTCTTCTGCCATTTGCTAACCTCCTCTAATTTTGTTATTATTTTTTTGAAAAATATCGCCTCCTTTGGGTGTCATTCGCGCAAAAAAGACGCCCGTTTTTGTCAACGGACGGCCTTCTGCGTAATGTGATAGCTCTGTTTTATTTTCTTCCGGTACTTTATTCTGTCTGAAGTATGCGAAGCTTAACCGACAGTCACCCAATACCATTTTAGCGGTACAATGCCGGCTGTATCGGGTAAAAGCAATGGTGGACACCTGTGCAGCTGCAGTTTTTGCTGCTGGGGTAGTGTTCCCGGCTGCAAACGTGACCAAGTGGCTTGATATGATCGGATCGGTGGTCGTGGCTATTTACCTGATATGGTGCGGTGTTCAAACGATACTTGAAAGTACCTTCCAAGACAAGGTGCAGACTTGATTTGATACAAAGTTTTCAATATGGACAATATAGTTCTGCAAGTCCAGATGCGCGGCTTGTCGGTACGGATAAAAGGCTCCTGTTCGGTTCAAGCCGAACAGGAGCCTTTTCCAATTTCGCGGCGTCCCACCTGGTATGGGAGCGCTTTTCTGACACCCCAATCACATGAGGAGGGTCAGCAGCGGCAGCGTCACAATGGACAGCAAAGTGGAGGTAAAGGTAATCTGAGAGGCAAAGGCGGCGTCGCAGTGGTACTTATCCGCCAAAATGGGTACTGTGCAGCCGGCGGGACAGCCGGCCATCAGTACGCAGATATTTACCAGCAGGGGGTCGATTGAAAAGGGAAGCAGGGCGGCGTAGACCAGCAGCGGCACCGCCAGCAGGCGCAGGAACGCATAGTAGAGCACCGGCAGCCGGAAGAGGGAGCGGATGGGCACATCCGCCAGGATGGCGCCAATGACGAACATCGAGATAGGGGTGGTGCACTTGCTGATAGCGGTGATGGTGTTGTCCAGCACCGCCGGCACAGGGATGGGTACCAGCATCAGCAGCAGCCCCAGAAAAACGGCGATAATGCAGGGGTGGGTGGCCAGCTTTTTCAGGGCGTCCTTCCGGCTGACGGTGGTAAAGAGGGAGAGCCCCGCCGTCCACATGGAAAAGCGCAGGGGGATTTGAAATATAGAGGTATATGTGACGCTGATGCTGCCGAAGATAGCTTCCGCGATGGGCAGGCCAATAAAGCCGGAGTTGGAGCAGATCAGGCCGTAGGAGAGAACACTCTTCTGTTCATGGGGGAATTTGGTGAAGAGCACCTTGCTGCCCAGCACGCACACCATTTGAATGCCAATGGAGAAAAGAAGCATCAGGAGACAGTTGATGACAAACTCCTGGGAGATTTTCAGCCCGCCCATAAAGGAGTGGACGATGTTGCAGGGGAGAATGGCGTTGAGCAGCAGATCGGAGAGCGTCTTTCGGCCCTCCTCGCTGATCAGACCCGCTTTTTTAATCAGCACGCCGGCAATTATCAGGAGAAACAGCATCAGCTGTAGCGACACCATGTGGGAAAAAATTCCATAGCAGAACACCTCGACTCTTTTGGGCCTGTGGCCGGGGACATGCCACAAAAAACGGCATAAAATACAGTATAGCACATTTTCCGTGTTTCGCAACTGAAAGGCCAAAAACGGCGTCCCGGAGTTTTGGCTGATATGCTCCCTTTAAAGTAGACAGCGGAAAAAACAAAACTGTCGAAACGGAGGGAGCAATTATCATGAGCATAAAAGGCAAAATACCACCGGAGCTAAAGATTCAGGCTGTGGAGGATTACCTAGCGATCCGTAAGGGTTCCACTGAGATAATCAAGGAATTAGGGA